>ENA-OQNO01000045-OQNO01000045.1-human-gut-metagenome-genome-assembly--contig:-NODE-45-length-158287-cov-23.772616_pt1 | contig 158287 bp, 125 predicted proteins | sample MGYA00242629_ERZ504880 | MGnify/ENA primary metagenome ERZ504880 (study PRJEB26092, sample SAMD00036377) | human gut metagenome | host: Homo sapiens | study: EMG produced TPA metagenomics assembly... | reverse complement strand
GTTACGGCAGCTCGACCTGCGCGATGTCCACTTCTGCGGGCGTCTCGCGGCCAAACATATTGACCTTGAGCTTGACTTTGAAGCTCTCGGTATCGATACCCTCCACAAGGCCCATAAAGCCTTCCAGCGGGCCGGCGGTGATCTGCACGGTATCGCCGACATTGAAATCGACGGTCAGCGGAGCCGCCTTTTCAACGCCCATCTTCTCCACTTCCTCAGCAGAGAGGGGAACGGGCTTGGATGCGGGACCGACGAAACCGGTGCAGCCGCGCGTGTTGCGCACCACATACCAGGTATCGTCGTTCATGACCATCTTGACCAGAACGTAGCCGGGGAACAGCTTATGCTCCACCATACGCTCCTTGCCGTCCTTGATCTCAGGCACCATCTCGGTAGGAACCTTGATGTCACAGATCAGGTCCTGCAGATGGCGGTTTTCCACCATGGTCTGTAGGTCGTTCGCAACCTTGTTCTCGTAACCGGAATAGGTGTGGACTACATACCAAAGGGCCTCATTGGTCTGTTCTTCCATTTTGGTTAAGCCTCCGTTTCAAGATGAATCATGCGCCGATGATCAGGCCCAGGATGCCGCCGAAAATGGCATCCAGCGCGATCATCACAACGGCTGCGATCGCCACGGTCACGAGCACGACGATGGTGTTGGTCTTAACGTCCGCCTTAGACGGCCACACGACCTTCTTCAGTTCGCTCTTCGTGTCGCGGAAGAACTTGGCGATGTTTGCGCCAAAGCCCTTCATTCTGGCTACAAAGCCCGGCTTTTTCTCGGTTTTGTCTGCCATGATGCGTCCGCCTTTCTTACTTCGTCTCGCGGTGAACCGTGTGCTTCTTGCAGAAACGGCAGTACTTCTTCATCTCAAGACGATCGGGGTTGTTCTTCTTGTTCTTCGTGGTGTTGTAGTTGCGCTGCTTGCACTCGGTGCAGGCCAGAGTGATTTTAACGGTCATTTGTTGACACCTCCATTATAACGGTTGTTTTGAACCTCCCTCGGCTTGCGGTGCACGCCCTAAAAACAGGGCGCACTTAATAACCCCGCAAAAGAGGTGATATCATTGTATCACGCGTTTTGCCATCCGTCAAGCGGATTTTTTGCGTTTTTTGAGACTTTTTTGAATTTTTTCTCTCCTGCCTGTTTTGGCCTACGCCTTGAATCCGCCGCATAGATATAGTATAATAAAGTGTCTATAACTGCTTATAGAAAATCCGGCCCCGGGCAAAGCGCCCCTTCCGGCCATAAAATCAGGAGAGATCATGATGCAATCTGAAGATAAACTCTGTGTCGTCGTGCTGTTTGGCGGCATGTCCAGCGAGCACGAGGTCAGCCGCGTGTCCGCCGGTACCTTTGTGGACAACCTGGACCGCGCCCGCTACGAGGTGCTGACCGTGGGCATCACCCGGGAGGGCCGCTGGCTGTGCACCGAAGCCACCAGCGCCCAGATGGCCGACGGCAGCTGGGAAGAGCTGCCCGGCAATATGCCCTGCGTCATCAGCCCCGACCGCGCCGACCACGGCATGATCCTGTTCACCCCGTCCGGTCAGGTGGAAAAGCTGCATGTGGATGTGGTCATCCCCGCGCTCCACGGCCTGTGGGGCGAGGACGGCACCGTGCAGGGCCTGCTGGAGCTGGCCGGCATCCCCTATGTGGGCTGCGGCGTGCTGGCAAGCGCTGTCTGCATGGACAAGGCCGTGGCCAACGCCCTGTTCGATGCAGCCGGTATCCCCCACACCAAGTGGCTGAGCGCCTGCCGCTGGGAGATCGAGAGCGACCTGGACGGCGTGTGTGACGGTGCCATTGCCAAACTGGGCTGGCCCATCTTCGTCAAGCCCGCCAACGCCGGTTCCAGCGTGGGCATCACCAAAGCCCACGACCGGGATGAGCTCAAACAGGCCATTGCACTGGCCCTTGAAAACGACCACAAGGTGGTGTTCGAGGCCTTTGTGGACGGCCACGAGGTCGAATGTGCCGTCATCGGCTCTGACCCTGCCGTGGCCACCCGCCCGGGTGAGATCCTGGCCGGTGCCGAGTTCTATACCTATGACGACAAGTACAAGAACGGCGTAAGCCAGGTGGTCATCCCGGCCAGACTCAGCGAGGAAAAGCTGGACGAGGTCAAGACCTACGCCGCCATGGCCTACACCGCCCTGAACTGCGAGGGCCTGGCCCGCTGCGATTTCTTTGTGGAGCATGGTACCAACCGGGTGATGATCAATGAGATCAATACCTTCCCCGGCTTCACCCCCATCAGCATGTACCCCAAGCTCATGGAGCACGAGGGCACTCCCGTGCCCGCCCTGATCGATCACCTGATCGAACTTGCGCTGGAAAGGACGGAAAAGCAGCATGGATAACCGCCCCATCGGCGTATTTGACAGCGGCCTGGGCGGCCTGACCGGCGTGCGGGAGCTGCGCAGGCGGCTGCCCCACGAGAACATCGTCTACTTTGGCGACACCGGCCGGGTGCCCTACGGCAGCCGCAGCCCGGAGACCATCCTGCAATATGCCCGGCAGGACATCGCGTTCCTGCTCTCCAAGGATGTCAAGTGCATCATGGCGGCCTGCGGCACGGTATCCAGCACCTACCCCGCCGCTGAGGCAGAAAAGCTCCCGGTGCCCTATCTGGGCGTGGTGGATGCCGCCGCCCGGGAGGCTGCCTTTTCCACCCGGAACCGGCGCATCGGTGTCATCGGCACTGCGGCCACCATCCGTTCCCGCAGCTATGAGGCGCTCCTGCGCAGGCTGGTGCCCGGTGTGGAGATCACCGCCCGTCCCTGCCCGCTCTTTGTGCCGCTGGTGGAAGCGGGCTATGTGGATCACAGCGCCCCGGACAAGCAGGAGATCACCAAGCTGGTCATTGCCCAGTACCTGACGGAGATCCGGGATGCCGGGGTGGACACCCTGATCCTTGGCTGCACCCACTACCCCCTGATCAAGACTATGATCGGTGAGTTCATGGGCCGGAACGTGGTGCTGGTGGACCCGGCCAAGACTGCCGCCCACCATCTGGAGCGCATCCTGAGCGAGCGGGGGCTCAAGGCCGACCACCCCGCCGGGCAGGCCCATTTCTATGTCAGTGACGCGCCGGACGGGTTCGTGCAGACAGCCGACCTGTTCCTGGGCGAGTACAAGGGCGGCGAGGTGGAGCAGATCGCCATTGACAAATATTAAAGTGAAGGAACACAAAACTGTGAGCACTGCACACAACGAAGATTACCGCATCCTGATCCGGAGCGTCTCGGAGCAGTTCGAGCACACGGAGCCCCTCCCTGCGGAGGAGACAGACAAGATCGAGCTGATGACCTACGGCAGCTTCCTGAAAAAAGCCGGTTCCTATTATATTAGCTATAAGGAGACGGAGACCATCGGCTTTGCGGGCTGCACCACCACCATCAAGATCGCCGAGGACGGCAGCCGGGTGGCCCTGCTCCGCTTTGGCAAGGTCAACACCCAGCTGGTCATCCAGCGGGATTACCGGAACATCTGCTACTACGAGACCGAGGTCGGCCCCATTACGCTGGGCGTGACCGGCGACGGCATCGCGTGCGACCTCTCGGAGCCTGCGGGCGGCACGGCAAAGTTCAGCTACCTGCTGGATGCCGATGACCCCACGGCACTCATCAATCGGACAACGCTTGAGATCCAGGTCGAGCACATCAACTGAACATCCTCACCCTCTCCGTCATCGCTTGCGCGATGCCACCTCCCCCAAAGTGGGAGGTCTTGACAGAAATTATAGAGTTTGTGGTTTTGTCAAAAGCTCGCCCTTTGGGAGAGCTGGACGCGAAGCGGCCTGAGAGGGTGAGCCCGTGAAAGGATAAAAATTATGACAGACTTTGAAAAGACCTATCAGAACTACAACCCCCGGGCAGCGGCACTGGCCGAGGCCCGCGCTCTGCTGACTGAGGCTGCCAAGGCCGCCATGGCCGACGGCACTCTGCCCGAGGCCGAGCTGCCCGCTTTTATCGTGGAGATTCCTGCCGACACCAAGAACGGTGACATCGCTTCCAATCTGGCCATGGCCGGTGCCCGCACCTGGCGCAAGGCCCCCAAGATGATCGCCGATGCCCTTCTGGCTCACCTGCCTTCCATCGAGCACAGCGTGTTTGCCAAGGTGGAAGTGGCCGGCCCCGGCTTCATCAACCTGTTCCTCGCCCCCTCCTTCTGGGCCAGCGTGGTGCTGGGTGCCTGCTCCAACAAGGAGTACGGCCGCACCGACCACGGCAAGGGTGCCAAGTACAACGTGGAGTTCGTTTCTGCCAACCCCACCGGCCCCATGCACATGGGCAACGCCCGCGGCGGCGCTCTGGGCGACTGCCTGGCTGCTGTGCTGGACTGGTCCGGCTATGATGTGACCCGCGAATTCTACATCAACGATGCAGGCAACCAGATCCAGAAGTTTGGCAAAAGCCTGGCCGTCCGCTACCTGCAGCAGTTCTGCGGCGAGGAAGCCTATCCCCTGCCCGCTGAGTGCTATCAGGGCGGCGACATCAAGGTGCTGGCCGGTGAGTTTGCCGAGATCAACGGCGACAAGTACGTTGCAGCCTGCTCTGGGCTGGACGAAGAGGCCCTTTTTGCCAGCGAAGCCTTTGAGGCCCTGAAGAACGCTCTGGTGGATTACGCCCTGCCCAAGAACATTGCGGCCCTCAAGCGCGACCTGGGCAAGTACCGCATCGATTACGATGTCTGGTTCCACGAGAGCACCCTGCACGAATCCGGCGCTGTCCTGGATGTTGTGAACAAGCTGCTGGAGCTGGGAGCCTGCTACAAGGCCGAGGATGGTGCCATCATGTACCGCAGCGCCCAGTATGCTGCCAAGTACGGCACCGTGAACAAGAAAAAGACCGAGGACGGCACCGAGGAGGAAGCCAAGGACGAAGTCCTCGTCCGTGCAAACGGCATTCCCACCTACTTCGCCGCCGACATTGCCTACCACTACAACAAGCTGGCCACCCGCGGCTTTGCCAAGGCCATTGATGTCTGGGGTGCCGACCACCACGGCCACGTTGCCCGCATGAAGGGTGCCATGGATGCCATCGGCCTGAACGGCAACGATCTGGATGTTGTGCTGATGCAGATGGTCAACCTGATGCGTGACGGCCAGCCTGTCCGGATGTCCAAGCGCACCGGCAACGCCATCACCCTGACCGACCTGCTGGAGGAAGTGCCCATCGACAGCGCACGCTTCCTGTTCAACATGCACGACGCAGGCAGCGGCATCGACTTTGACCTGGATCAGGCCGTCAAGACCGACAACGACAACCCCGTGTACTATGTCCAGTATGCTCACGCCCGCATCTGCTCCATCCTCAAGAAGATGGAGAGCGAGGGCGTGGCCTTTGCCGGTGCCGAGCAGGTGGATGCCACCCTGCTGACCGACCCCAGCGAGATGGACCTGATCCGGATGCTGGCCGCCTTCCCGCAGGAGATCGTTATGGCTGCCGAGAAGTACGACCCCAGCCGCATCAACCGCTTTGTCATTGATCTGGCAAGCGCCTTCCACCGCTTCTACGGCAACTGCCGCATCCAGGGTGCAGATCCCGCCGTGCAGCAGGCCCGCCTGGCCCTGTGCATCGGTGTGAAGAACGTTATCTTCAATGTGCTGACCATGTTCAAGATCAACGTCCCCGAAAAAATGTAAAAGAGAATGAGAAGGGGCTGTTGCAAAACAGTGCCAATGAAAAGATGAGATAGACTTCCCCGAAAGGGGTTGCCTATCTCATTTTTTTATTGTATGCTGAGCCTTCAATGAACCTGCTGCATCAGGCTCCAGGAAAGCTCTGCACATACCAATCACTCCCCCAAAGCCCGTGAATCCCTGATTGGGAAATGCACAAAAGCCCATATATATCACAGGACTCGGTTCTTTTTGTATCTTCCGTATAAAAAAATTCTCAGTTTTTGTGTTCTCTCACAAAGCATGTCCCATTATATTGACTTTGTATTTTCATCTACTGTAAAATATTTTGCGTAAAGCGTCATATTTATTCGCATTATGACGCACATCGGACAAGTCTTTTACGAAATACAAAGGAGGATTTTCTTATGAAAAAGCGTCTACTCAGCTTATTTCTGACATTCAGTATGCTGCTGACCTTTTTCCCTGTGAGCACTGTCACTGTTTTTGCAAGCGATTCCCCTATGGCATATACAGATGGTTCTTATCAGTTTATCCTCAATGCTGACAATACTGCAACAATAACAAAGTATACGGACAATGAACATAGGATCACGATCCCTGCTCAGGTAACACAAGGTACTCAAACATATCCTGTATCAAAAATCGGAGACCGGGTATTCTGCAATTACAAGTACTTCCTGACAAGTGTCCAGATCCCCGACACCGTAACAGAAATTGGCAGCAATGCTTTTTATAATTGCACCTCACTGAAAAGCGTTACTATTCAGGACAATAAACCATCCTGCGTGAAAAAGATTGGCCGCCAGGCCTTTATGTTTTGCAGCGTATTATCAGATATTTCCATTCTCGATTCTGTAACAGAGATCGGTTCTGAGGCTTTTCATCATTGCGAAGAATTAGATACTGTCACCATTCCAGAGGGTGTAACATCCGTTGCAGACGGCATGTTCAGTTATTGTTACAGCTTGCACACCGTTACTCTTCCAGATAGCATAACTGCCATTGAAGAGCGGGCTTTTACCGGAACTGCATTGACTCAAATTCATATTCCTGCCAATGTGGCACAGATCGAAACTGATGCATTTTCCGAATGTTTCGCTCTCTCAGCAATCACATCAGACAGCGAAAGCTATCCGGCAATAGACAATGTGTTGTACGAAAAATCAGCAAATGGCGATTATGCCTTAATTCGTTATCCTTCTCGAAGGGTGGATCCTGCTTTCAAAATACCCAATGCTGTGGCAAGAATTGATACTCATGCTTTTGACTGTTGTTCGTATCTGGCATCTGTGAAGATGCCAGACTCTGTGATTTCTATTGGAACGGGTGCCTTTATAAATTGTTCCGCTCTGCAAGACATTGAACTCTCATGCAGGATCACAGAACTTTCGGAATCAGTTTTTGCAGGTTGTATCAGTTTAAAGAGCGTCGATATTCCAGAGGGTATCACACAGATCCTCGATGATGCTTTTGCTGGCTGCGAGCAGCTCGAACGGATCGCGATTCCCAGCAGTGTAACCAAAATTCCCGAGTCGGCATTTTCCTCTTGTGAAAATTTGAAAACTGTGGAGTATTCAGGCTCTCGTTCTCAATGGAACGCTATTTCCACGAATTCTGGCCTACAAAATGTCCCTGTAGCACCTGGTTCTATTGATGTTACGGTAACCAGCGACATCCGTACCGTTACTGCCAAGGTTGATGGCAGCAGCGTTCCCATCAACGATGGCAAATTCATTGTCACGATCGGTAAAACAGTGGAATTGACCGTCAGCGATCCCCAATACAGAGATCGTTATACCTGGGCAGGGGGCAGCGGCACTGTGAGTGCAGACAATACCACCTATACTTTTGTTGCAGGTCAGGATGATACAGCCGTAACTCTGGCCACTGTTGAACACACAAATTATGACACCGGTGATTTCACCATCAGCGGTCTAGCGGACTATTCCTATGGGGACAATATCGATATCAGGATCGAGCCCAAGGATACACGCATCACAGATTACATTGTAAGATATGTCAGGAACGCAGGCACCTCAAACGAAGAAGAATTCAATGAGCTTCCAAAAGATGCCGGAACATACACCCTGCGAATCATTCAGGGTGATACCGTCCGAATCGACATTCCGGAAAAGATTACGATCCACCCCGTTACCATCACCAATGATACTTTCCAGAACGAACTCGCTGTCACCCTGCCAGAGAACGCTGTGGAAGAGGAAGGCAATGATCATACGGCCACAGTGACTGTCCGGGCGGACAGCAGGCTGAATGCTCTTTTACAATCTGACGAGATCAAACTTGAGATTGTCTATCTCAACGATATGGGAGAAGAAGTCGTTGCCCCCACAAAAGCAGGCAGGTATACCGTAAAGGTAAAGATCCATTCCAATAGTCCCAATCTGATCTCTGCCATCGTGGACGGAGGCACGTTTGAAATTCGTCAAAAAGCTGCTCCCATTGTTCCCACTGCAGAGCTTTATCCCCTGACCATTAAGAATGCTGCCGTTCTCATTGAGCATGATGGCGAAGAGATTCATGCTGAGAGAAACGAGATTGGTGATCTGGTTGCAAAGGTGCCTGAAAACGCCAGTGTAACTGTCACCTACATCAGCCAGAGCGATGCCATTGCGTTCGATCAATGGTTGGTCAGCGGTTTGGACGATTCGATCGATGTCAAACAAAATCCATTGCGCTTTCAAATGCCCGCAGGTGAAAAGGGTGTAACGATTGAAGCCATGACAAAAGATGCTTCCATCGAAGATGGTGGTTCTGGCATTCTGGGAACCGTTATGTTCATTGGTGCTGCCGCCGTGCTGACATGGCAGGGCTGCCGAATCGGCACGGAGCTTTATCTGAAGCGTATTCTCCCCGATGGCGCAGCGATCCCCGCCAATGCCACCGAACTTGCCGAACTGGTGTGGGATGATGCCGGCAAGCCTGTTCCCGCTGCTGCGTTGGACAACGATGCCGCCAATGCACAGAAGGCTCTCACCTGGGCTTCTGAGAACCAGCTGCTTCCTTCCAATAAAACTGCAGATGCTTCTGTAAGTTACTGGGAAGTGATCCAGATCTGGCGCAAGGCGCAGACACTCAAGAACTAACCCCTGGCAGGCAGAAAGCCCCCTGACGATTACACTGTCAAGGGGGCTTCCTGCTGTTTATTGGTGAACCCAATAGAGTGTTCACGATCTTCTTCGTCTTTTTATGATGTACACCACCGGCCTGAAAGTCATGGGCACCTTTTCTTTTTACCGCTTCGCGTGGCGCTCGCCCATGGGGATGACATCACAAAAGACGCACCGGCTCTTGGTGGAAAGGGCCACATCCTTGTGGTAGCAGCCAAAGAACCACTTTTCGTAGGTCAGCTTCAGCAGGATCTTATCAAGAAACAGGTGCAGGCGGTTAGATTCGCCCACAGCGAGGGAAGTAAAATCAAGGAATCTGCTTGGGGCATCGTGGGTCAGCACATAATCTACCTGCCAGCCGTTTGCTTCGAGATTGGTCTCACAGGCGGCGTATTCCTCATCGCTGGGCATCTCCTGCGGCCACCAGTTGTATCCGGCCTCCCGCTCTTCCTTGTCGGGGCTCTCGGTGCCGCCAAAACAGAGATATTTCTTTCCCTCCAGCTCCAGCACGCTGCCACGGCAGACATGGTACACATTGCCGCCCAAAGCCTGGACCCTGCCGCCAAACCGCTCCTCGACGGGGTACTGGGCCAGCAGGTCGTAATTCTCGTGGGCACCATCAAGGAAAAGCAGGGTATAGGGGCGCTTGCGCAGCCAGTCAAGCTTTTTCTGTTCCTCCTTGCTGCCATCCCACACAAAGCCGAAATCGCCCAGCACCACCACAATGTCCCGTTTGCCCAGCCAGCGGAGCCTGCCGTGCTTGAAGCGGTCAAGCTCGCCGTGGGTGTCGCCTGTCAGATATACCATAGTCCCCTCCTGCCGCTTTGTGAAACCGTGGCAAAACCCTTGTCTCTGCGCGGCAAACCTGTTATTATTAAAGGAGCGAATCTTCGTTCGCCATTCTTTGTCATTTCCGGGCACAGCGCCCGTATTTTATATATTATCGCTTTTTGAAGGAATTGTCCACATGAAACGTATTTTTGCACTGCTTTTGTCCCTTACCGTCCTGTTCAGCTGCCTTGCCGTGACGGCCGGAGCCATGTTCGACCCCAGCACGGTCTACGATGTCAAAGCCCAGAGCGCCTATATCGTGAACACCGACACCAACATCATCGTCTATGAAAAAGACAGCGAGAAGCAGGTGTCTGCCGGGGGCCTGACGAAATATATGACCATTGCGCTGGTGCTGACCAACTATGCCGACCAGCTGGACAACACATTCACAATGCCCTTTGCCATCTCGGACTATGTCCACAACACCGACAATGCCGACATGCGCTCGGGCGAGACCTTTACCTACCGGGAAGCCCTTTACGCCATGGTGACGCGCAACGCCAATGAGGCCGCCATGGGTCTGGCCTACGAGCTCTCGGGCGGCGACCTGGCGGGCTGGGTGAGCCAGATGAACACCCTCTCCCAGCGCATCGGCACCACCAACAGCACCTGGACAGATGCCTGCGGGCTGGACAGCGGCAACACCACCACCGCCGTGGACATGTACCTGATCCTGCGCTACCTGATGAGCTTTGATGCCTTCAAGGAGATCTCCGCCGCCCCCACCTTCACGATGCCGGCCAAGGAAAAGCACGCCAAGAGCTTTGTGCTGCTGAGCCAGAACGTGGCCCTGAACAAGACCAGCGGCGGCAGGTTCTACCGCAGCGCCATGCAGGGCGGCATGTGCGACGTGATGGCCTACAAGAACGACAGCGGCGATCAGAGCTATGTCTCGTGGGCCAACAAGGACGGGGCCACCTACATCTTCTGCATCATGCAAAGCCCCGACACCTGCGATGATTACGGCTATTCCAACCGCCGCCCTGCTCTGTACGAGACCACCAAGCTCATCGACTGGGTGTTCGAGAGCTTTTCCATCCAGGCCGCGCTGGACACCAACCAGGCGCTGGCGGAGATCCCGGTCAAATACTCCTCCGATACCGACACCCTGCAGCTCTACCCCGCCGACAGCATGATGACCCTGCTGCCCTCCACGGGGGATGGCTCGGTGACGCAGAAATATTTCCACCTGCCCGATTATGCCACGGCCCCCATCCAGCAGGGCGACGTGGTGGGCACTGTGGAGCTCAAGCTGGCAGGCGAGACCATCGGCGTGGTGAACCTCATTGCCGGGCAGGATGTCCACCAGAACGCATTGCTTTTCACGGTCTCCAAGGTACAGGCCTTCTTCCACAGCCTGTATCTCAAGGTGGTCGTTGTCCTCTCCCTGCTCACTCTGGCGGTCTACGGCCTGTGGGTGTTCATCAACCTGTGGAACGGGCGCAGACCGAACCGAAAGATCCATAGAAGATAACCCCCACTGCCATCCCTACGGGATGCCGCCGCCCCTGATAGGGGCGGCCTTGGCAAAACCAGACAGCTTTACGCCATGCCAAGGGCCCCACTATCAGGGGGGCTGTCACGCGAAGCGTGACTGAGGGGTTTCGCCACCGATCGCAATGAAGCTCCACCTTCACGGCGGAGCTTCTTTCTATTTCTTAGTCAATCGTCGTTTTTGTTCTGCCAATGCCGAGCACTGCTGTCGTGATCTTTTTCCAGCTGTTGCAGCCACACACGCCGTCCACCGTCAGGCTGGTGCGGCGCTGGTAGCCTCTCAGGGCTTCCTCGGTGCGGGTGCCGAACAGGCCGTCGATGCGGCTACCGGTCTGGTACCCCAGTGTGGAAAGGGCGTCCTGCAGGATCATCACATAGCAGCCCCGGCTCCCACGCCGCAGGGTGGGGTAGCCCGCTGTGGTGCCGCTGCAGGCCGGGGTACCGTAGCGGCGGTCAAAGTGCACCCAGGTGGGGGTCTGGCTCAGGGGCTCCACATAGCCCCATGCTCCGGTGGACCGGGCGGCCCTATAGATGGCCGTGCGCCGGCTCTGGGTCAGGCTCTGGCCCACATCAAAGGCCACGCCGGCGTAATGCTGGCTGCGGGTGCCGTGGCCGCCTTCCCAGATGCGCCGGAAGGCATACCCCACCGGGATGCCCTTGCCGTACTTGCGGCGGGTCAGGTTCCATGCCTCCATGGCGGCGATGGTCGTCCAGAGCACCGGGCTCCCCGATTTGCCCCGGAACTCCCGCAATGTCAGGGTGCGCTCGGTGCTGTAAGGCATCGGGTCGTTTTCGTTCAGGCTGTTGTAGGTGTACACCTTGTTCTCATAGGCATCGTAGATCAGCAGCCGTGCCATCCGTCATCCCTCCTCGCATTCGCAGCTCTGGGCACGGAGCGCAGCCCAGGTCTCCTCGTTCACCGTGCCCGTCACCAGCAGGTCCGCCCGCTCCTGTGCTGCCCGGACACCTTCTGTTTCCTTCGGGCCGAAGCGGAAGTTCTCGGTCACATAGTCCTCGCCGCAGATCCGCATATAGCGTCCATTGAGCCACTGTTCGATCTGCCCCACATCCGGGCCAACGCTCCCCTCTTTCATGGCACGGCCCGGGTAAGCATCGGCCTGCCCTGCATCCCGGTCAGGGTTGGGGGAAACGGCGGCCAGCTGCAGGCTCAGGGCCTCCACGGCCGTCCAGGTCTCCGCATCTGCGGCCCCGGTCTCGGGCAGATCCAGCAGGGCCTGCGCACTGCGGGTAGAGGCCGCCGTCTCGTCGGTATACCGGTCAGACAGGGGCGGGCTTTCCACGCTGTCGAAATAGTAGGCAATGCGCTGCAAAAGGAGGTTGTAGTAGAGCACCGCATCCCCCGTGGCCCCCACTGCCAGCGGTGTGCCCGGGTAAGGCAGGCGCTTCAGCGTGACCACCGGGCCGGACACCCGCAGGATGCTGGCTTTGCCGTAGAGAGAATTCCAGGTCGTGCGCCCTACTACACCGTCCACTGTCAGCTTCGCAAAGCGCTGGTAGGCCCGCACGGAATTCTCGGTCGCCGCACCGAAGCTGCCGTCGATGGAAACAGCGGGGATGCTGCTCTCGTAAGCGCTCATCAGGTAGAGGTAGAACTGCAGCTCCCGCACTGCCGTTCCGGTGCTGCCCCGGCGCAGAATGCCCGGATACTCGCCGGGGCGCAGGCTGGCTGTGAGCAGCCGGTTGGCGATATCGTTGTAGACCTCATACAGCTTGTTCCAGGTCGTGCGGCCCACCACACCGTCACTGGTCAGGCCGAAGTAGCTCTGGAATCTCCGCACTGCCGCTGCCGTGCCTGCGCCGAATTTTCCATCTACGGTCAGGGTGTTCAGGCTGGGATACACCGTACGGGCGATCTTGAGCCAGAACTGCACCAGCCGGACGTTCTGCCCGCTGCTGCCCTGCCGCAGGGCTGTACCCGGGTAAGCGTTGGGCCTGCCGTTGTCGGACTGGATGCTGCGGAACTGATCGTAGAGTTCTGTCCAGGTGGCGCGGCCCACCACACCGTCCACAGACAGGCCGTATCTTCGCTGGAAGGCCCGGACCGCACCGGCGGTGCCGCTGCCATACACGCCATCCACTGCCACGGAGGGGATGCTGCTCTCGTACTGGGCCAGAGTGTTCAGCCAGAACTGCAGCTGCTCCACAGCGCTGCCGGAAGAGCCGACGCGCAGGACGGTGCCGCCCCAGGTGCCGTCCGAGAGGGTTCCGGCGGCCGTTTCGCCCTCGCTGGTCAGCTCTGCAAGGTCTTTCACCGAGACATAGATATAGCTGATCTTATACCAGGTCTGCCGCCCCACCACGCCATCAGCGGTCAGGTTGAACTGCTTCTGGAATTTCTTCACGGTCTCGGTCATCCTGCTGCCAAAAACTCCGTCCACGGTCAGCAGGCCGAGGAAGGGGTAATCCTTGGTGATGCGGTTCAGCTGCCGCTGCAGGGTGAACACCGCCGTGCCCCGGTCTCCCTGCCGGAGAGGAGAGCCCGGATAGCTTCTGGGGATGGACTGGATGTTGCTGGTGCGGACGATCTCGATATCGCTGCCGTAATAATACTTGAGGATGCTCAGGGCATTGCGGCCCTGATTTGCCAGCGTGACCGTGCCCCACTGCTTGAGCCCCGGGCAGGTGACGGACTTTCCGTCACAGTATTCGGAGTAGTAGGGATTCACGGTGCCGGTCTTGCGGATGTAGGTGTTGAAGATATCATCCGTCAGCTTTACCATCACATCGAACACAGTGCGGCCATGGACATAATACTGGTCGTAGCTGGTGGAGTTGGTGATATTGAAGGTGTAGCCCTTGCTGGGATACCACTCGGTGTAAATACGGTTGAGCGCCAGCGAGATCTGGCAGTGGATGTTCGCTTTCAGCGCTTCGATCGGCCAAGTGGGGTAGACCTCGCTGGAAGCCACATTGGCGATATAATCCCGGAAGGACACCGTCACGTTCCGGGCCGAGGCGGCGGGCCTGCCCAGATGGACCGTAATATTTTTGGGTACGATGACCCGGTCCAGCACCCGGCTGCCGGTGCAGTGCTCGGTGGGGGACGGGCCGCTGCCGCCGTTCCCCGCAAACAAAGCGTGGGTGGGGATGATCACAGGCGGGTTGGCAATGTCTTTTCCCTCCTCGGTGTCCGGGATCATCTCAGGCCGGGCCAGCGTGACCTGCCCGGCAAAGATCTGGATGCCCTGGATGCGGACGGTACGGTAGCCCGGCTTTCTGGCCGTCAGGCTGCACACGGCATAGGGCAGGGTCGTGGTGTTGTTCTCGTCCAGCGAGAGGGCGCAGGCCGGGGCACAGATGGCCACATCCTCGGCATTGCCCTCGGCATCGGTGATGCGGTGAGCCGTGAAGCCGCTGCCGGTGATCACAACAGTCACTCCCTCCACCGGAGCCGACTGCCGGGGCCGATAGGTCTGGATACGCAGGATGCCATTCATCATATAAAAAAACTCCTTTGCCGATAAGCTGATTCTCTTACAGCTTATTCCGCAAAGGAGCAGAGGGTGCATTTTTCAGTTGATGTAGCAGCGGTCCTGACCCACCAGCCAGTCCTCGCACAGGCGCTCGGCTTCTTCCACGCTGCGGCTCACACAGCGGAACAGCGCCCCGTTCAGCGAACAATAGGAGTAGCGGACTTTGGGCACACCGTTCGCATCCTTAAACTGTTCACAGCGTTCCTGCCCGGGCATCAGATAAAATGGTTCCATTTTCCACGCGCTCTCCTTATTTTTGTCATGTTATGGCATTCTGCGGCACCGCCGCGCAACACCTTTCCTATTGTATCACCATCCGGCGGCAAAGGCTATTCGCCGATTGGACAAAAAGAACCGTGATTCTTCGGCCATGATTGCCATTGACAAGGTGTTTTTCGCATTCCGCTGCGGGCGCAGCGGTCGGCCCCACCCTTACACGACCTTGCACCACAGCGGTGTGGTGATGAGGGAAAGCACTGTGGAGACCGCAACGCACTTGCTGGCAAAGGCGGAATCCCCGCCGTACTTTTCCGCCAGAACGGCGGTCACACCGCCCATGGGCATGGCGGCCAATACCACGGAAACACCGGTCACAAGGCTCTCCGCGCCGCAGAGCCTGCAGCCCAGCAGCACCGCTGCCGGGATGAGCCCCAGCCGGATGAGGCAGTAGAGGAAGCAGTCCTTATCCCAGAGTTTGCCCATCCGGCTGCTGCCGATGATGGCACCGATCAGGATCATGGAAACACCCATGTTGCAATTGCTCAGGCTCTTGACGGTGCGGCCCAAAAAGCCGGGCAGCGGCAGCTGAGAGGCCATCAGCACCATGCCCACCACGACCGCCAGGATGCAGGGGTGGGTGAATGTTTTCCGCAGCACGGCCCTGCGGTCTGCCCGCATCTCCTCTTTGGAAGCGGGCTTTTCGTCCTGCAGAAAGTAGCTCACGCCCACCGACCACATTGCCACACGCTGGGGGATAAGGTAGATGGAACTGAGCAATAGGCCGCTGCTGCCCCAGATGCCGTCCACCAGTGCGCTGCCCAGAAACGCGCCGTTGGAGCAGACCGTGCCATACTGGTAAACGCTCCGCCTTGCAAAGGGCAGCCAGTTGTAGCCCAAGGCACACAGCACCACACAGCCGATCTGCAGCGCCAGCGAGATCACAAGGATCGACGCACTGCTCTTCAGCACATCCCAGCTGAACTCCACCAGAAACGACTGGATGATGTTCGCGGGCAGGATGACATTGATGAGCAGGTCGGTCAGGCACTTTCGTCCCTGTGCGTTGATGATGCCCTTGCGGGCCAGAAAAAAGCCAATGAGGGTCAGCAGCGCAAGCTGGCCCTGCAATGTCAGCAGACTTGAAATTTCAGCCATGATTCCTCCTGTGTTTTGCACCAAAAAAGACTTCTTTGTTCAAAGTATAAGAAATCCGGCCGGGAAAAGCAAGGATTCCGATCAATTTTCAGCCCAGCGGCAGGTACACCACTGCTTTTGCCCCGCAGGGGGTGTTCTGTCCGAACAATGCCCTGCCGCCATGGGCGGCGGCGATCTGCTGCACTACATACAGGCCAAGGATATGGGGTGCATTTTCGGCTGGCTCCGCAGCGTTCAGCGCCGCCAGAACGGCAGGGGGATAGCCGATGCCGTCATCTGCCACGGTCAGGCAGAAGCGCTCCCCTGCCCGCCGGGTGTGCACGGTAATGTTCACCGGCTTTGAGTTATGCCGGACGCTGTTGTTCAGCAGGTTTTCCAGCAGCCGTGCCAGCAGCGCCTCATCCACCGAAAGCACCGTCTGCTCTGCTGGTTCTTCCTGTTCCAGCGTGATCCCGCAGTGCTCTGCCAGCGGGCTTTCGCAGAACTGCGCCACCAGCTGCCGGAACAGCGGCCCTGCCCGGAGGTCTTTCCGGCGCAGGGGTTGGGCACCGTATTCCAGCTTACTGGTCAGGTTCAGGTCATCAATGAGGGTGCGGAGCTTTTCGCACTGGGTGCGGATGCCGGCCGCTTTCTGCCGGGAGCTGTCCGGCAAAAGTGCATCCTGTTCCAGCTGCTCCGCCCAGCCTAAGATCAGCGCCAGCGGGGTGCGCACGTCATGGCTGACCCCTGCGATCCACTGGGTGCGGGCGTTGTCCCGCCGGGAAAGCATCTCGTTTTTGGCTTGCAGCTGCGCCCCGGTCTGGTTCAGCTTTTCTGCCAGTTCCCCGGCAAAACCATCCGTAGGCAGCTGGACGGTCTGCCCCTGCGCCAGAGCATCCAGACCGTTTGCCACGGTCTCCAGCCGCTTTGCCCCCCGCCAGCTCAGCCAGAAGCAGAGAATCAGACCCAGCATCAGCAATCCCAGTGCTGCCGCCGGGAGCACCCGCACCATGCTCAGAGCAAAGTCCGGTGAGCTGTAAATGCTGTACTTCCACAGGCTCCCCTTTGGCAGCCCGATGACAAACAGCCCGTAGGGTTCCGTCCAGCAGAACACCGGGTAATCCGCCAGATACCAGCGGGAAAATTTGGCGATATCGCCGGGAGTGTAGGCATGGTTCAGATCCTGCGGCAGGCCGTAGCTCCAGCGGATGTTTCCCACATCGTCCAGCACCATCGCCCACTCGTAGCCGTTCATCCACTCCTGCGGGGTACGTTCTGCCCCAAAGGCAAGCCCTTCAGCGGTCTCCACCATGGAATCCGCGATCTCGCTGGAGGAATACTCCCGCTGCGGCAGGCGGCAGCTCTCCTGCCAGCCCAGCCAGCCCAGCACCGCAACACCGGAAAACAACAGCAGCAGAACAATGCCCACCGCCGCCAGCACATACCGCCGGATCAGGCGCACAAAGGTTTTCATGCTTTGTCCCCCTTTGTCAGCTTATAGCCGATGCCCCGCACTGTCCGCAGAAACTGCGGCGCACCGGGTTCGGCTTCCAGCTTCTCCCGCAGATGCCGGATATGTACCCCCAGACTGTTCTCGCAGCCATAGTAATCTGCGCCCCAGACCGCCGCACAAAGGGCATCGTAGGTAACGATGTGTCCCCGGTTCTCTGCCAATTTCCGCAGCAGCGCCAGCTCGGTAGCAGTCAGCGTCAGTGTTTTGCCCTCTGGCAGGGTAACAATGGCATCATTCAGGTCTACGCACCGCTCCCCCAGCTGCAAAGGTGCCGGTTTTGTACGGGACAGCTCTGCCCGGTACGCCCGCTGCAAAATATGCTGCACCCGCAGCAGCAGTTCCTGCATCAGAAAAGGCTTGGTCAGGTAGTCGTCTGCGCCAAGACCCAGCCCAAACAGACGGTCGGCATCCGCATCCCGTGCAGAGAGAAACAGCGCCGGAACGTCCGCTTTTGCCCGCAGCGCCCGGAACAGCGAAAACCCATCCCCATCCGGCAGGTTGATATCCAGGATCATCAGCTCCGGCTGTTCTGCCGCAAAGCAGATGCGGGCAGCGGCGCAGCTTTGGGCGGTTCTGATATGGCCATATCCTGCGCCCCGCAGCTGCTCACACAGCAGTGCCAGCAGCTCGGCGTTGTCGTCCACAATGAGAAGCTTTGCATCATAAATGGTATCCATAAGGGCAGTTCTCCTTTCCCGCCTTTACTATACCACACTTTTTGCGCCGCAGCGGAAAACGCCTGCAAATTTAAGGGGAATTTAAGCTGCGCTTCCGGTCAGTTTAAGGCAGCGGGTGTATTCTGGCATCGTTCCGAAATCCATGAATGCGAAAGGAGACCATTTATGAAACCTGTGATCGAGACCCATGCCCTTTGCAAAAGCTACCATGGCCGTCCGGTGGTGGATCATTTGAACCTGACTGTCCCGGAGGGCTGTGTCTACGGCTTTTTAGGCCCCAATGGTGCGGGCAAATCCACCACCATGAAGATGTTGCTGGGACTTGTACACCCCACCGGCGGCAGCGTGGAGCTGCTGGGGCACACCCTGAACGAAGCAAACCGCATTGCCCTGCTGCGGCAGACCGGCAGCCTGATCGAATCCCCCTCCGGTTACCTGCACCTGACTGCCCGGGAAAACCTTTCCATCGTGGCTGACTTGAAAAACGTGGACCGGAAGGACATCCCCCGGGTGCTGGAGATCGTGCACCTGACCAAAGACGCTGACCGGAAGGTAGGGCAGTATTCCCTTGGCATGAAGCAACGGCTGGGCATTGCCATGGCGCTGCTGGGCAGCCCCAAACTGCTGATCTTGGACGAACCTACGAATGGTCTGGACCCGGCGGGCATTCAGGAGATGCGCAGCCTGATTGCTTCCATGCCCCAGACCACCGGAGCCACCGTGCTGATCTCCAGCCACCTGCTGGGCGAGATCGAGCAGATGGTGGATCAGGTGGGCATCCTGAACCACGGCAAACTGCTGTTCGAGGGTTCCTTGCAGCAACTGCAAAAGCACAGCCGGGGCGGCATTCTGCTGCGGGTGCTGGATGCACCCAAAGCCGCAGCCGTCCTGCAGCAGCAGGGGGTAAAAGCCGCTGCACCGGCAGACCAGCCGGACACCCTGCAGCTGCCCCCGCTGCCGGACGAAGCGCTGGCGGCACTGGTCTGCACCCTTGCCGAAAGCGGCGTGGGCGTGGTTGGCCTGGCGGCCCAGACAAAGAGCCTTGAGGACATCTTCCTCAGCCTGACCCAGACCAGCGGGGAGGTGGCGTAAGATGGCAGCTTTCCGTGCAGAACTGCAAAAAGCCCACCGTCGGCACGACCTTGCTCTCTGCCTGCTCCTCCCCGGCATTGTCGTGCTGTGGGTGGGCGGCCTTGCCCCGGCAGACCCGGAGGAGCTTGCCAACGGTTACAGCGCCCTGCTTTACAGCCTGCCCGTCATTGAAGCCATTCTGATGCCGGTGATGATGGCAGTACTGGCCTCCCGGCTGTGGGATATGGAGATCAAAGGCAACACCGCAAAGCTGCTCTACACCCTGCAGAGCCGCCGCAGCCTGTTTGCAGGCAAAGCGGTCTTTGGAGTGCTGGAGGTGCTGTTGATCACGGTGCTGGAGCTGGTCTGCGTTCCGGTGCTGGGGCGCGTTCATGGTTATACCGAAGTCTTTCCCACTGGGCAGCTGGTCTATCTGTTCGTCTGCACGCTGGCTGTGGACGCAATGCTCTTCTTTGGCGAATTTCTGCTGATGCTGTGGGTGGACAACCCCCTGCCGGCGCTCTGCGTGGGCATTGTCGGGGCGCTGGTGGGTCTGTTCTCTGCTTTTATGCCGCCGCTTGCCAGTTATTTTGTGCCCTTTGGGTACTACATCCCGCTGAGCGCCTACGAAGTGGCGAACTGGGACAAGGCCACCCACACCGTCACCTACGGCACCCGCCCCTTCAACTGGGGGCTGCTGGCCTTCACCCTTGCGCTGGGCGCTGTGCTGTTTGCCTTTGCGTGGCGCAAGGTACAGGACGAGGAGGTATAAAACCATGCTGAAACGCTGTATTCTTGCGGAGAACCGCAAACTCCACGCATCCCCCATCTGGGCAATGTTCTTTGTGCTGCCCATTCTTTCGGCCACCTATGGCACTTTCAATTATCTGCAAAATCTTGAGATCCTCACCGACGGCTGGTATAGCCTGTGGACCCAGCACACCCTGTTTTATTCCATGCTCTTCTTTCCTGCCATGGTAGCCACCTATGCTGCCTACTTGTGGCGGCTGGAACATCTGGGGCACAACTGGAACCTGATCATGGCAAGCCCCGTACCGCCGCTGGACCTGTTTGCAGCAAAGTTTGCGGTGGTGACAAAGCTTGCGTTGCTGACCCATGCGTTTGTGTTTGCGCTGTTCGTGTTCTGCGGCAGGGTATTTGCCCATCTGCCCGGGCTGCCTCCGGTCACCTTACCGCTGTTTTTACTGCGGGGACTGCTGGGTGCGTTGGCTGTCATTGCCGCACAGCTGGTGCTGGCCATGGTCATCCGCAGCTTTGCCGTACCCATTTTTCTGGGGCTGCTGGGCGGCATTACCGGCATCTTTATCAGCTCCAAGGGCTTTGGGCTCCTGTGGCCCTATTCCCTGATGCAGCTGGGTATGAACTCCAACAAAAGTGCCGATGCTCTGGCGGGCAGCTACGGGCTGTTTGCCTTCAGCTGCATCTTCTGGCTGGGGACAATGTTCCTTCTGGCATGGCTCCTGCTGAAAAAACGGGATGTCCGGGCATAGCACAAAGGGGAGAGCACCTTCACGGTTGCCCTCCCCTTTTTTCAGCTGTTCAACTGCTGCATGATCTTCCTGACCTCGCTGCTGGAGTATCCCTCCTTGAGCAGCTGGGTGCGGATGGCCGTATCACTGCGGCCCTGACTGCGCATTCTCGCCGCGCTGTACGGCACGGTGCCGCCGCTGGAAACGCCGCTTTTGCCCACCTTCAGGCCGGTGTCACCCGTCAGGCTGCCGCGCTTCGCCGCTGCATCGGCGCTGGCTTTTTCGGCAGTCCGGCTGGCCTTTTCCTGCTTGGCTGCCCACTGGCTCTTGCTCAGGTCCAGCCGCTCTGCCGCAAGGGCATTGCTGACCTGCTGCTGGCGGAGTTTATCCTGATATTCCTGCTGCGCCTGCTCGTTTTTGTACTGCTGCTGTGCCAGCTCATCCTGCCGCAGCTGCTCCTGCATTTTCTGCTTCCACGCCGTGTCAGCCCGTTCGGCTTCATAGGCGCGGTTGCCCGCATAGATGTTGTACCCGGTGTTCAGCAGGCTGCCTGCCATGCTGCCCAGACCCGTGGTGCCGGTGATGGCCAGCTGGGCCGCGTCACCCAGAAGGCCCAGCACGGTCATCACATTGTTGAATCCCTGCTGGCGGCGGGCCGCCTCCTGCTGTTCCTGTGCTGCGTAGTAACCATACAGGCTGTCCAGCTGGCCCAGATAATCCTGATAGCGCCCGTAATCCTGGGTGTAAGCCGTGTTGTAGGCATTGCCCTTTTGTTCCAGCTGGGTGTAGTAATCCGCCAGCTCCCGCTCATACTTCTGCTGGGCATTCTGCTCCTGCCCGTTCAGCTGGTCGATCTGCTCCACCAAGGCATCGCCGCCGCTCTGGTAGGTATCCAGCGCCAGCCGGTACAGCGTGGGGATGGCCTCGCTCAGTGCACCGATCTGCTGCTGGTATGCCTGCCGGGCCGCACTGGCCGCGTAGCTGGAACCATATCCGCCGGTCAGGGCAGCGGCCTGCGCCGCCGCGTCGGCACTGGCGTTCTGGGCATTCTGGGTGTACAGCTGGGCGTACTGGCGGTACAGTGGGTCGGCACCATAGCTGTAACTGAATTCCTTCCGGTCCATCAGATCCTCCATCAGGCCGTCAATGCGGCCCTGATAGGCGCTCTCGTAATCGCCGGGGCGGTTGGCCTGCCACTGCTTCAGGTCGCTGGCCGCGTCCGTCACCTCCTGCGAGGGCCGGTACTCTGCCGAAGCCAGCGCGTTTTCCACATCCTGCCGGTTTTTCAGCCCGCCTGTGGTGTACTCCTGCTTCTTTTTCTCGCTCATGTCTCCTCCTTTCCCAAACTGCCGGAAAGCCTGCCCCGCAGCTCCTCCGAGAAATTCTCGGTGTCCAGATTGCAGAGCACATACTGCAATTGCTCCTGCATCTGGTACAGATAATTCCGCAGGGCCCGGGCATCCTCCGGATCCATATTCTCACTCAGCCTGGGCAGGCCGATCTTGCCCAGACCCGCAATGCTTGCCATGATTCATCCCTCCAGTTCCATCCAGTTTCCCTTTGCCCCGCTGAAGGTCTTGGCCAGACTCCGCAGGGTGATCTGCCCATAGCCCCACAGCCGCAGCCGGAGCGAGGCGCACCGCCGGGGCACAAGGTGCAGATCACAATTGCGGCGCGGGCCCTCCACTGTCAGGGCAGCGGCGTTCTCCCAGGGGCCGCCGTCATAGCTCACTTCCACAGTCACCCGGCTCCTGCAGGCGGCATCCAGCCGCAGTGTCAGCCGGGAGAGGTAACGCTCCTCGGGGCTGTCCAGCCCCAGATCTCCGGTGGTCAGGGCAAACTCCACGCCCTGTTCCGTCCCTTCGCTTCTCTGCCCTGCCGCTTCCCGGCTGGGATCAGCGGCCCAGAGCGCCCGGCCATCCCAGAGATAGAGCTGCCCGCCGGTGCTGGCCATCTCAAAGGAGCAGACATCCTCCTCGTGCCAGAGGCCCCGCTCGGTATCATAGACCAGCAGACGCACCTCGTTTTCCCGGCTGACATGCAGATAATACCGGCCATCCAGCGCGCCGCCCACGGCCTGCTTCACATTGGCAATCCGCCCGGCATCCAGCGCCGCCGACACCTTGGCCGGGATGCTGCCGTCCCACGCCATCACGCCGTCGGGCGAGAGATAGTACAGCGTCTCGTTCAGCACGCAGAGACTGCGGGCCGCGTTTCTGGCCACGCCCCGGCAGCGCAGGGAGCTGAGCTGGAAATCCGAGGGCTTGGAGCCGTAGAGCTTGTGCAGGGTGTTTTCCTTGAAGAACAGCGCATAGCCCATGCAGGTGGCCGCGCCGGTAAAGGGACCGTCGCTGCCCACGGTCACGGCATAGCTGTCTGCCGCGATGCCCCGGTAGGAGAACCAGTTGGTGGGGTCGCCCAGCTTGCAGGCGTAGATGACATTCTCGCTGCTGGAACAGCCCCATACCCGGTTGTCGCACTCGGTCAGGTACTCAAGGTCGGGCACCCGGCGCTCTGCCTTCACACCCTCCGCCGGGAAATACTCTTCCCGCTGTGTGCCGTCCATGCTCACCCAGACAGCACTGCTGCCATTGTGGACAAGCCTGCCGTAAAAGTGTTCGCCGCCCGGGTCAGCCCGCAGGCGCAGGGTGGTTTCGGTCACACCGTACACGATGCGGTCGCCGTCCAGCCCGGCCCACTGGCCTGCCTGTTCAGCCCCCGTACCGGTCAGGGTCACGGTATCCCACACCCGGAACTCCGCCCCGATGCCCTCAGCGGTCACAAGGCAGTAGTCCAGCGGGATCACCGTCCAGTTGCCCGAAGCCTCGCTGTACACCTCCAGCGTATTCTCTGCGGAATAGGGCTTGTCCGGCTCGTTCAGCTTCAGAAACAGCTGGCCGTCCTGCGGGTGTTCCGGCTCCTTCGTGCCCTTGTCCTTCACCTCGTAGGTATTCCCCGAAGCATCACAGGGCGCAAAGCTCACGCTCAGGCTTCCCGCCTCCCAGGCAGCACCCAGCGGGGCCGCACTGCCGTCGGCCGTATCGAACGCCACCTTGTCCGGGAAGATCAGGATCTTTGTTCCGATGCCCACCATCGTCTTGCGGCCGTCTGCCACGGCATTTTTCACGGTGACGGGCTGGGCCGGGGCCTCGTCCGGGGTATAAACCAGGTCCTGCCCGCAGACGGTCAGCAGACCATTCAGGTGGTACATCCCGTTCAGCCCGGCCAGCTCCTGCAGCCTGCGGCGGGGCAGCCGGGTGCTCAGGGCCGGGAAATCCCGGGCCGAAAAATTCATTCCCCCGCTGTACTCAGCCTCGGTGCAGCCGTAGGTCTCGTTCAGGCCGCCAAAGGCCCGCAGCAGAGCCCGGGTGTTCTTCACACCGGTCCGATTTGTCAGAAACATCCACTTTCCTCCCTTTCACCACCGCCACTGCGCACCGCGCTTCGGCTTTGCCCGCCGCCGCAGCCAGGCGCTCAGCTCAGCCAGAATGCTGTTATACCGGGCCTGCTCCCCGGCGTAACGTTCCGTCTCGCCCAGGGCAGCATCCAGCTTTGCGCAGAGGTAATGCGGGTAGAGCGCATCAAAAGGCACGGGTACCAGCAGCTCCACGGCATCGTCCAGACCGCCCTCCGCAGGCCAGGCAAGGTCTGCCCCCGCCCCGGCCCGCAGCCCGCAGCCGGAGAACAGCAGGGCCCGCAGCATCCCGTCTTCCTCACAGAGCCAGCGCTGCCGGGTGCAGCTGTCCACCTTGCAGCCCGGCCGCAGTTCCTCGGCCCGTTCCAGAGCCTCTCCCACTGTCATGCGCTCACCCCGCGATCTTCTCGGCGGCGGCAATGCGGGCAGCGGTGCGCTCATCCTGCACCTGGCTGTGCTCCAGCACCTCTGCCACCTCGGGCGGCACTTCCACCTCCACGCCCCGGCGGATCTTATAGCTCACGCCGTTCACGCTCACAAACAGGTCGCCCTTGTACCGGCTGTTGTCCTTGAACAGCCGGATTCTTACGTTTTTCTTGTCCATTTTTCATCCTTTCTGCCCTCTGTCGCAAGGGCACTGCCTTTTACGCCTCGCCTGGTTTCGTTCATCCAGCAGGGCTTGCCCGGTTTGCCAAGGGCTTCCCTACTAGGGGAGCTGGCGCGAAGCGCCTGAGAGGTTCAGTTGGCACTCGCATTCTCCGAATAACTGGATACGCTCTCAATGCGCACCATATACTGCTCCACCAGACGCTCGGCGGCGCGCATCCCCTTCCAGCCCACGGAAGCACGCTGGTTCAGCGGGTCATCGCCATAGCCCAGCTGCTTGACGATGTGTTCCAGGCCGCCGCCCTCCAGCTCGGTCACACCGTAGGCATGGGCACCCAGCACCAGCGTGCCGAACACTGCCAGACCACTGGGGCAGGTGGTGTCCTTCCAGATCTTGGCCTCGCTGGTCTCCACAAAGCGGATATTGCCCAGCTTGCCGATCTCGCCGCGGTACATGGTCTCAGGGTCGGCATACTTGTGCGCCTCAACGAACTCCCTGCAGGTCTTCAGGTCGTAGGCGGCATAGGGGTGGATGATGGCAATGTAGCTGTCGCCGATGGGGTCTGCATTCATGGCACCCAGCTGCGCCGCCGCCCGGAAGAACAGCTTCGGGGTCAGGGTGCAGGTCTTGTCCAGTTCCTTGCGGCTCTTCACCTCTGTTTCGGTGCCGTCTGCATTCTGCTTGGGGGCATACAGCACATTGGTGCCGCCCGCCAGCACATCACGGGTGATGCTGTCCATGGTGCGGCCCGCCTGGCTTGCCAGCACACGGGTGGCCTGCACCACGTTGTTGTCGATGGCGGTCATCTGCAGCACGTCAGTCAGCGGGGTCCAGCCGCCATACTGGTGCAGGTCGCTGGTGATGGTGGTCACGTTCAGGGCCTGACCGTCCGGGGTCACGCCCTCGGTCAGCGGAGTGGCAGCCTTGGGCAGGCTGTCGTACTTGCGGAACTCGATGGTCTTGCCGCCGTTCTGGGGCACAGGATAGTAATCCGCAAACTGGTCATGCACCAGCCGGGGCTCTGCCTGGTCGATGAGGCGCTTCTCGTAGAAGGTCTTCATCTCCGGGATCATGGTGGTGGTGGAGTTCAGGGGAGTTTCGGCAAACAGCTGAATGTTGAAGTTGTTCATAGTCATTATCCTTTCTTTCATTGATTTCAAGCTCCCCCTTCGGGGGAGCTCCGCAAGGCGCTGGCAAAGCCAGACCGAAGCGGTGAGAGGTTTTTTCCTCAAAAACTGATCTTTGCACCATGGAGTGCCTGACGTTCCAGCGCTTCCCGCTGGCTGCGGGTCATCCGGTTCACATCCGCACCGGTCACGGCGGTGCTGCCGGGGTGGGTGCCGTTTTCAGCAGGGCGCGCCCCGCGCTGGCGGATACGCTCCACCACGCCCTGCTCCACGGTGCGGGCAGTCTGGCGCATGGCATCCCCGTAGTGGGCCAGCCGGTAGGCATCCAGCATCCGCATCCCGGGCAGCTGCATCAGGCGGCGCATCTCGGGGTCTGCCAGCTCCTTTTGCAGGGAAAACTCCGGCACTGCCCGGCGCATCATGGCCTCCTCCGCAGCCCAGCGCCGGTGCAGGGCATCCACAGCCTGGCTTCCCGGGAAACGTTTTGGCAGCGCAGGGCGGGGCGGTTCCTGTTCCTGCCCTTCTTCTGCCTTGACCGGTTCGGTCTCTTTCACCTCCTTCTCCCCCTCCGGGGCGGTCGTCTCCTGCCTTGCGTCCGCTTTCTCACCGGGCTTCATGGTACCCGATGCCACAGCCTGCTGTTCCTGGGCCGCGCTCAGGGCAGGGGCAGCCGCTTCGCCGCCGTCAGCAAACAGCTGCAGGTCCATCATCTCCTGCTTGCCCCGGGCACTCCGGTCGGCAAAGCGTACATTGTCCGGGTAGCGCTCGGCCAGCAGGGCAAAGCCCGCCTTGGCCAGCTCAAAGGCCCCCTCGACCCATGCGGTACAGGGCCGGGCGGCAGTCACCGTCAGGCGGGGGCCATCGGGCTCGTCAAAAGCATCGCTGTGGGCGTTTTCCTCGCCCGCCAGCAGGCTGACCAGTGCCTGCATCAGGGTGCTGACACCGGCACACACGATATCCTGCCCTGCCGGGGCATAGCCTGCATGGCCCGCCGCCTCCAGACGCATGGCCGGGCCGTAAGGGCCGTCCAATTCCGTATAATTCACCTTGATCATTTCTGCCTCCTTCTCATGTAAAACCTCTCCGTCACCTGCGGTGACACCTCCCCTCATAGGGGAGACAAGCCAGCAGCAGCGTGAACCTGGCTCTCCTGTCAGGAGAGCTGGCGCAAAGCGCCGGAGAGGTTTTTCGCCAATGCTCGTGTGCTCAGATTTTCCTCCGCGCCGCTCAATTTCTCGTGGAACCGCGCGATCTGCATCTGGGCCGCCGTCAGCTTCTGTGCCAGCGTGCCGTTCTGCCGCACCCTCTGGCGCACTTTTTCGATGCCCTCAAAGTCCATCATCTCCAGTGCCGCCAGGGCCGCGTCGGCATTCTGGGGTGCAAAGAAACCCAGCTGGTAGCACTCCTTCGCCGTCTCATTCTGGGAAAGGCGGCTGAAGGTGGATTTCTTCTCAGCGCTCACCACGATATCAAACACCGGTTCCCGGCTTCCCAGCTCCACGCCGCCCATCAGCCCCATGGGGCGGGCACGCAGCGCTGCCCCGGAAAAGGGCACGAACTCCCTGCCTCCGGCAGGCCCGATGACGCGGAACACCCGCTCCTCATCGTAAAACTGCCGCATCAGGTCAATGATGAGGTAGCACTCCCTTGCAAAGGCCCGGTAGGCACTCTTGAGCATATCGCGGGAGAGCTTGCTGCCCGCCTCCTGCAAGGCCGCAATGGCACTTGCCGCCGTCACGCCGCCTGCGGTGCCGCCCTGGGTCATATCCCGGTTTCCGCTGATCTCCTTCAGCTCCTCAATGCGGCTGTTGCGGTAGCTCAGGCTGTTCCCCTGCAAACCGGCGGTCTGCAATGGGCGGAAACTCTCGTCTCCCAGCCGCCCGGCCACATGGACGATGTCCCGGCTGAGATCTGCCAGTTCCTCCTCGTTCACGCCCGCCGTGTCGCTGAGCACATACCGCTGCTTGGATGCCAGCAGGACATTTTCATCCATGGCATGGTTCATCCTGTCGATGGCGGTCTGGCATTCCTTCATCACATCGATATAGCCAAAGCCCGCCGGGCTGTCCTCTTCCATAAACAGCGGGTCGAACACGAAGGGATATTTTCCGTGGTCGTAGAAGCCCCGCCCGGCAAGGGCCGGGTCGTTCTCGCTGGCGTAGAGCACCACGCCGTTGCAGAACTTGCAGTAGTGGAGCAGGGTGCGTCCGGCCTCGTCCGGCTTTTTGTAGTACCAGTCCACCACCACGCTTTTTTCGGTGGTATCCAGCCCGCCGTCGTGGAGAAAACGGGGTACATCCAGCACACTGGCGCTGTGGCCCTTCAGCTGGGGCCAGCGGCTTTCCAGCTGTTTGCTGTTCTCCATGCTCAGGGAGAAAAAGTGGGGCGAGGCCTGGATATCCGCCACGCCCGGCTCCCAGTAGAGCATGAGCAGGTTCATGGGCCGGATGGCGATTTCTCCCACGCCGCCCCGGGCCTCCGGGTCCCAGAACACGCCCTTGACCCCGGTGCCCTGCTTGAGCTTGCGCCACCAGGTGTCGCTGTACACCTGCTCATAGTCTGCCTGCTCCAGCACCACCGGCAGGATGCTGGAAAGCACCTGTGCGGTCTGCGCATCGTCTGCCGCCCGGGGCAGAACGTTGGGGGCCGGGTAATTGTCCATGGCATCGGCGTGCTTGTTGGCAATGCTGTTGAACAGCCACCCACTGGCAGGCTGGGGCTTGCCCTCCATCATGGGGTTCTGGTAGTTCTTCCAGTGTCCCATCCGGAACCACAGCTCGTTGTCCACAATGCGTTTGTCCAGCGCGGCTTTTCCAGCCTTGTATTTCTGTAAAATGGCAGTGGCTTCGGCCACCTCTTCTGCCCCGATGGGGGGCTTTTCATCGATCATTGCTTACTCCTTTCTTGTTAGCTTCCTCACCCTCTCAGTCTCGCTCCGCTCGCCCACAGCCGGGTTGCGGCTCCCAGCGTCTGCTTCACTCTGTTCGCATCCTTGCTGGCCGCTGCCCCAACAACTCCTCCCTCAATCCGCCGCTGGCGGCGGTCGTCGTCGTTGCTCCCAAAGTGGGAGCTTCTGACGAAACTGCAAACTTTACAATAACTGCCAAGGCCTCGCCCTTCGGGAGAGGTGGCAGCGCGCCAGCGCTGACGGAGAGGGTGAGCCGCCTATACCCTGTAAAATCTCGCCCTCCGGTGCAGCTCCAGCGGGTCATCCCCCACCGGAGGCTGCACGGTCTGCCGGGGCGGGGAGATGGGATTTTCCATCAGCACATACCGGCACTCGTCGTAAATGTGATCCTCCTGCCGGGTGTCGATGTCCTCCACATTGCTCTCGTCATAGACCAGGTTCGGGAGGGTGCGGATGAAGTGCCTGCAGGTGCTGAACACCTGAAACATGGGCCGCCCCTCCCCATCGAACGCCAGCCGGTAGTGGAACTGCATCTTCCCCGCCAGGCGGGTGTGGTCACCGGGGACCCAGTGGAGAAAATGGGGGCCCCGCTCCATCATGGCGGCAATGCTCTCGCCCCGGCTCTCATCAAAGATAGCGGGGTCAGCCACCCCCAGAATGGTGCGGCCCTTGAGCATCGGGTCGTTCTGCTCTGCCTCCCGGATCCGCCTTGCCTGTTCCACCGGATCAATGCGCAGGCCCTCGTTGGGGCGGCCCGTACAGCCGTACAGCTCCTTGATGCGGTAAAGCCTGCCCTCCTCATCCGCCGCGTACCACCCCACTGAGAACGGCTTCGAGAAACCGAAATCGTACCCCCGGTAGATCTTCCAGTGTCTGGGGATGGCAAAGGGCGCAATGACATGGGTCCAGCGCTGGTCCTGATAATGCCCCGGGTCGTTCCGCCACTCGGTGAACACCTGCCCTGAAAAGCTGTCCCAACTGCCATAGAGCAGGGCCTGCTTTTCCGCTTCGGGCAGGCTTGCCAGACTGGCAAGGTAGTCCGGGTCATTTTCCAGCAGGGCGGGGTTGTCGAACACGCTGGACGGGATAAACACCCTTGCCCGCTCCAGCACCTTCTCGGTTCCGTCCGGCATCCGCACCGGGAACTGCTCCACAATGGGGGTGCCGGGCGGAGCGGGCGTGATGAACCGGGCTTTCACCCAGCCGTGCCCCACACCGCCGGGGTTGGTGGTGGCCCGCAGGTAGACCCGGGTGCCCGGGCCGGTAGGGCGGTTGCGGCTCATCATATAGCTGTACTCTTCCCACTCGAAATGGGTCAGCTCATCGAACCCGATGAAGTCGAAGGCCTTGCCCTGATAATTTGTGCGGTCCTTGGTGTACTGCATGGAACCAAAGTAGATCTTTGCCCCGCTGGGGAACACCCACACATGGCTGGTGGCGTTGTACTGCGCCGTAGGAAAAGCCCGCTTGTAGTAGGCCATGCTCTTGTCCACCAGATCACTGAGCTGGGGGTAGGTCTTGCGCAGGATGAGCCCCCGATAGTGGGGGATGTGCACCTGCCGCAGGGCCTCGATCACCAGCGCGTCACTCTTGCCGCCGCCTGCCGCACCCCCGTACAGGGCTTCCGGTTCCGGGCGGCGCATGAACTCTGCCTGCCGGGGCTGGGGCCGCCATACGATCTCTGCATTCATACGTCCTCCACGGCTGGCAGAAGCACCACGCCGCACGCCCGGGCCTCGGCATCCGCACCCTGATCGTTCAGGGTCTTGGCCACCGCGGCCAGATCCTTCAGCACCGCCGTGGCCTCCTTGAGCCCCTTCATCAGGGTGGGGTCGGAGTCATCGGCACGCTGGGCCTTCTGCCGGGCGTTCAGCTCCTTGACCTCCTGCGCCAGCATGGTGCTCAGGGTGTCGGTGGCCTTGTGCAGGCTGGCAAGGCTCTTGTCCCTGCCCGGCTGTTTTGCTTGCGCCATCCTGTGTTCTCACATCCTTTCTGTTTGGCTTGGCACAAGGATACCAGCTTTTCGTCCCCTGCAACAGCGCGCACTTTTGCAGGGCCGTTTTGTACTTTTAGTGTTATAAAATCCTATTTGTATAAAATAAACTCTTGTTTTTCATCGCTGTATCGCATCGTGCAGAAATCTCCGTTTTTCTCCCGGATTTTCCATGCGCAGGCACATCAGGCGTGTGAAGCGCCTTTTGCGCAAAAAAGCAGGCCCTCCGCCCGCCCCGTCCGGGGCAAAGGCAGAGTGCCTGCTTTCGTTACAGATTCAGTTTCGGTTTTGCTTACAGGGTCTCGATGCGGTCAAACAGCTGCTTGCCTGCTTCCACAGCGTCCTTGCTGCCAAAGGCCACACGGGTAGCGTTTGCCATCCGGTCTGCAAGGTCTGCGGCCTGTGCCCGGATCGTTTCAGCTGTCACGCTGCACATGGCCTTGCGGTCCGCGGCCAGCATGGCATCGGTGATGCCGCAGAAGTACTGGCGGTCCAGCTCCTTGGCCTCAGCGTTGGGCTTTTTGGGCGAATCCATCTCGGACACCGCGCCCACGATGAACTCGGTCAGGTCTTTTTCGGTGTACTCCCGGCTTGCCAGCACCTCGGGGGCCTTGTCAAAGGTCTCGTAGCTCTCGGTCAGGTGGGGATCACGGTAGGTGTACAGTCCCTCGGTCTGGGCACGGGTCAGCATTCCGGTGCCGTAAGCGCCGCCCACCTCACGGATGTTGTGCCACAGGTATTCGTAGCTCATAATGCGGGCCAGCACCCGGCGGTCAGCCTGCCGCTCCATGGGCCAGGTCAGGATATCATAGTTCACGCCGCCGTCAATGATAAAGGCCTCGTTCACGGGGGCAGTCAGCACCTCTGTGTAGGGCTTGGCAGCGGTGCGGCCCTGGGCAGCAAAGGCACTGCCGGGCAGCAGGGCACGCAGCTTTGCCAGCGCTTCCTCGCTGCCATGCAGGCTGACGGTCAGGGCTGCATGGTTCAGCACCTTTTCCCGCACCGCTTCCAGCTTTTTGCCCATGGCGGCCCAGTCGGCCCGTTCCAGCAGGTTACACAGGAAGTGGTATCCGGTCACGCCGCTGCACCGCTCACTCAGGGCATACTCCACTGAGTAGTGGGCGGCGGCACGCACGGCAGCGTACTGGTTGCCCTGCTGGATGAACTGCTGTTCCATGCTCAGCTTCTGCTGGCTCAGCACCCGGGCAAAGGCTTCCTCGGCCTTGGGGCCGGTCAGGCAGGTCTTGTAGAGGTACTCACTGCCCAGCGCAATGGCCTTGTCCAGATTCCGCTCCAACAGGCTCATGTTCCAGGTGAGCTTTGCATGGCAGGGGCTGCCCTCCTGCCGCCCGGTCCAGAAGCTGATGCAGGCCATGCTGTTGCCCAGCCAGGTGGCGCGCTGGGTCTGCAGCTCCCGGGCAGTGTGCTCCGGGGTATCCAGCTCGTCCAGAATATCGGTCAGCAGGTCAAGATACTGCACCTCTTCCGGGGTGCACTCGCCCAGGTCATAGTAGAAATTCAGATACAGGCTGCCCTTGGAGGGGTGGTGCAGCAGCTCCGCACCGGCCAGCGATTCCACCGTACCGGCAGCGCTCCTGTCACCGTCGCCCAGGTCGGCCACGGTCAGCGGATGGTCCAGCGCCAGCTTGCCGTCGTTGCGGGCAGGGGCAGCATCCTCTTCGTCCTTCTTGGGCAGGGCCGGGGTCTGGATCACCTGCACCGGCTCGGCCAGCAGCAGCTCCTTCAGCAGGTCGTTGAACCAGCCGGTGGAGAGCTTCTCCCGCAGGGAAGCAAACAGTTTGTCGGTGTGGAGCAGCAGAGCCGGGTCGCCGGTGTGGAGCCAGCCGGTGGCGGCATAGATGGCATCCAGCACACCGTCGGGCAGGCTGCCCGGGCGCTCCAGAGAGGCAAACTCCATGGCGTTCAGGCTGGCCAGCAGCAGCTCCTCGGGGATGCCCCCTGCCAGCAGGTCGGTCACGGCCTGCTTCACGCCAGCTGCAAATTTGGGGGCAGTCTCTGCGGTGGCCCCCCGCAGCACCAGCTCCAGCGTGGGCTGCAGGGTGCTGTCGTCAAAGCCAATGTCGATATCCGCGCCCAGCTTCTGCTCCAGCAGAGCTGCCTTCAGCGGGGACTGGTTGGTGCCCAGCAGGGCATCCAGCAGGATCTCCACGCCCAGCTGGCGCTCCCGGTCAGCAAACGCGCCGGTGTACCAGGCCAGCGCACACTGCACCTGATCCGGCTCGGGGTTTTCGGTGTAGTACGGGATGTGCACACGCACACCGTTCTGCTGGTCCTGCATCGTCAGCCGGGGGCAGCTGGTGCCCTTGGGCATCCTGCTCAGATAGTGCTCATCCAGAAAAGCCAGCTTCTCGGCCATATCCATCTTGCCGTACAGGGTGATGCAGCAGTTGTCGGCGCTGTAATGGCGGCGGTACACCCGCTGGTATTTTTCATAGGTCAGGGCCGGGATGGAGGCCGGGTCGCCGCCGGACACAAAGCCGTAGGCCGTATCCGGGAACATGGCCCGCTCCAGCGCGTTCTGCAGCTGCGCGTCCGGGGAGGCCAGCGCACCCTGCATCTCATTGTAGACCACACCGCTCACCGTGCCGTCCGCGTCCCGGTGCCAGCCCTCCTGCTCGAACACGGCCTTGTCCACCATGGCCAGCGGGCAGAACACGGCGTTCAGGTACACGTCCATCAGGTTCCTGAAGTCGGTCTCGTTGGGGGTGGCAAAGGGATACACCGTCTTGTCCGGGAAGGTCATGGCGTTCAGGAAGGAGGCCATACTGCTCTTGAGCAGCTGCAAAAAAGGCGAGGTCACGGGGTACTTCTCGCTGCCCGCCAGCACCGAGTGCTCCAGAATGTGGAACACACCGGTGTCATCGGAGGGGAAGGTGCCGAAGCCGATGCCGAACGCCTTGTTGGCGTCCTCGTTCTCCACCAGCAGGACAGTGGCCCCGCTCACATCGTGGTTCAGAACCGTCAGCACACCGTGCTGCTCCGGGCAGTCCTCGCGGCGCACCAGCGTATAACCGGGATAGTTCATGTTGTTTCTCCTTTGGGTCATATTTTTTCAAAGTGTTTGGCCCTATTGTACCACGCCTTCCGGTAAGACGCAACGAACAAAAAAGCCCTCCCAAAGGGAAGGCTCTTGCGGTTAAACCCCACCGTCATCCCTGCGGGATGCCACCGCCCCTGGTAGGGGCGGCCTTGGCAAAGAGATGATGCTTTACGTTATGCCAAGGGCCCCACTACTAGGGGGGCTGTCACCGCAGGTGACTGGGGGGGTAAATTCACTTTTGATCCGACACCCGGAACAGCACGAATCCCACAACGAACAGCACGATCAGGCTGCCCACGCCCACATTGGCGCTGCCGGTCAGCTGGCTGCCCACACTGACGATCATGGTGCCCAGAAAGGATGCGCCCTTGCCGCAGATATCGAACAGACCGAAGTACTCGCCCGATTTTTCCGGCGGGATGATCTTGGCAAAATGGCTCCGGCTCAGCGCCTGGATACCGCCCTGGAACATGCCCACCACAACGGCCAGCACCCAGAACTGCCACTGGTGCTTCAGGAAAAAGGCAAACAGCGCAATGCCCGCGTAGGCCGCGATGCAGACCGGGATGAGGGTGCCCGAGGGGTATTGCCCGCTCAGCCGCCCGAATACCAGTGCCGAGGGGAAGGCCACGATCTGGGTGACCAGCAGCGCCAGCAGCAGGCCGGTGGTGTCCAGCCCCAGGGCCGTGCCGTAGGCCGTGGCCATATCGATGATGGTGTACACACCATCGATGTAGCAGAAAAAGGCCAGCAGGAACCAGAACACCTGCCTGTCCTCTTTCAGGTGGCGGAGGGTGTGGCCGATGCGGGCAAAGCTCTGCCGGATGGCATGTTCCTGCACCTCCACAAAGTGCACCTGTTTATACTGGCGCAGCAGGGGCAGGGTGGTCACCAGCCACCAGGCGGCGGTGATAAAGAGGGCAAGATTCAGCGCCGTCATCTGGGAGATGCCGATGCTCCCGGCCCCCAGCACCAGCGCCAGACAGACCACAAAGGGCACACAGCTGCCAATGTAACCCCAGGCATAGCCTTTGGAGGAAACCTCATCCATCCGGTCCGGCACAGTCACATCGCTGAGCATGGAGTCATAGAACACCAAACTGCCCGAAAAACCCACCTTGGCAAAGATGAAGATGAGCAGGAACGGCAGCCAGGTGCTTGCCATCCCCATGGCGCAGCAACCGATCACACCTACTGCCACGCAGAAGGTGAAGATGGGCTTTTTGAAGTTGCGGGTATCGGCCAGTGTGCCAAGGATCGGGCTGAGCACCGCCGTGATGACTGTGACCGCCGAGGCCGCATAACCCCAGTAGGCCAGATACTCCACCGAGCTCAGGCCGCCCCCCTCAGCCAGTGCGTTGAAGAAGATGGGGATCAGCGTTGCCACCAGCAGCACAAACGCCGAGTTGCCCACATCGTATAAGATCCACGCCCGTTCCAGGCTGGTCAGGCGAAATTTTTGCTTTGCTTCATTCATTTGCATTCCTCTCAAAATTCTCCGAAGGTGTGGTCATAGGCCTTGTCCAGCGGTGCGCCGTCGGAGAGCCCTTCCACATATTCCGTGATGAGCCGCACTGCCAGCGGGAGAGCCTGCTGATACAGCGCTTCCAGCTCTTTGTCGCTGGCCTCGCACCGGGGATTGGGCTGGAGGTTCGCCACCAGCCCGTGCATGACATCATAGGTACCTGCCGCTTTCAGGGCCGTCAACACCACCCAGCGCTTGACCGGGCTGGTAGCCTGCAGCAGATGGTGCACCCGCACCATGCCCCGCATGGCTCCGTAGGTCTCGTCTGCCGTGACATTTTCGTAGAACGGCGCAATGATCTTTGCAAACTCCCGGTTGGGGCGGATATGCCCCGCCGTGAAAAAGTGCATCGGGTCAAGCCCGTCCTCCCGCATCAGCTCGTTGTCAAACTCCGTCTCGATCTCGCAGTGGCTCACACCGCTTTCCCGGGTGTAGCGCTCCACATAGGGGTGGCAGGTACTGTCCAGTGCAAAGTGGCAGACGAACCCCAGCGCATAGGCCAGCGCGGCATTCTTGTTGCGGGCCGTGTTCACCACGCTCCGGGCCCGGGTAAAGAACACCCGGCCCGGCTGCTCATGCATGGCGTTGCCCAGCCGGTTCACGGGGTTGGACTGCAATGCCCGGTAGTAGAACATCAGGTCAGGCCCGTGCAGGCCCATATCATACAGCGGCCGGTACGGGGTGATCTTTTCCCGCAGCTCCCTGGGCAGCTGCACCAGAACATCCGCACCAAAGCGGCGGTGTGCATACGTAGATGGCATATCCTCTCTCCTCCTTTTCGTACCAGAATCAGTATAGCAGAATCCCACCCCCGCCGCCACCCTTCCGGGTCTGATTTGTGTAAAATTTTTGAGATATTTTTCATCACGCCCATCCCATAGCGCAAAAACGCCCCGCCGGTCTCCCGGCAGGGCGCTTTCGCAGGGTGGTATTGCAGACCGGTTCGGTCTGTGAAATACCCGGCGGCTTTCAGCTATTCCAAACGATCAGTCTTTCTTCACCATCATTTTGCTGGCCTTATAGATATCGCCGCAGCCCAGAGTGATGACCAGATCGCCCTCCCGGGCGTTCTGTTTGACCCAGTCAGCGGCAGCCTCCAGGCTGTCCACCAGCACAGAGTTGGGGATCTGCGCCGCCAGCTTTGCGCTGGTAATGGTGGGGTCGTTGGGCTCGCGGCTGCCCATGATGGGGGTGATCACCGTGATATCAGGGATCTTGAACACATCCACAAAGTCGTTGAACAGCATCTTGGTCCGGCTGTATGTAAACGGCTGATGGACTGCGATGACACGATTGTAGCCCAGCTCCTTGGCGGTGTTCAGGGTCGCGCGGATCTCGGTGGGATGGTGGGCGTAGTCGTCCACGACCACCGCGCCGTTGCACTCGCCGTAGACCTCAAAACGGCGGCCTGCCCCCTTGAAGTTCAGGGCAGCGTTGGCGCACTCCTCCACGGTCAGGCCCACAGAGCGGCAGACAGCACACATGGCCAGTGCATTGTAAATGTTGTGGCGGCCCGGCACTGCCAGACGGATGTGGCCCAGCTCATTGGTATCCCACTCCTTCAGATCAAACTCAAAGAAGCCGGGCTTGTACTCCTGCACGTTGACCGCACGGTAATCGGCCGCATTGTCAATGGCAAAGGTGCGCACGCGGCGGTCCAGGGTGTACATGACATCCATGGTGTTCTTATCATCTGCATTGGCAAAGATCATAAAATGGGTCATCAGGGCAAAGCGCTTGAAGGCAAACTTCAGCTCGCCCATGCTGCCGTAATAGTCCAGATGGTCGTTATCGATGTTCAGCACCACGGACATATAGGGGGTCAGCTTGAGGAAGGTCTCGGAGAACTCGCAGGCCTCGATGACGATATCATCCCCCTTGCCGGCCTTGCCGTAGCCGCCGATGAGGGGCAGCTTGCCGCCGATGACTGCAGAGGGATCACGGCCTGCCAGCTCCAGTGCGGTGGTGATCATGGAAGTCGTGGTGGTCTTGCCGTGGGTGCCGGAAACGCAGATGCTGTCCTTGTACAGGCGGCTCACATAGCCCAGCAGAACGCTGCGCTCCACAGTGGGGATGCCATAGGAAGCGGCGGCGTTCAGCTCCACGTTGTCCTTGGCAATGGCGGCAGAGTAGACCACCAGGTCAACGCCGATTACGTTGTCCGCAGCATGACCCAGGCTGACCTTCACGCCCATCTCCCGCTCCGAGCGGATGATGCTGCCGTCCAGCACATCGCTGCCGGAGATATCATATCCCTTGGCAGAGAGGATCTGGATCAGCGGATACATGCCGCTGCCGCCGCAGCCGATGAAATGGATCTTTTTTACATTATCCAGCAGATGCATGGTATAATCAGTAACGAACATAAGCAGGCAAACCTCCAATAAACAAACGGCCGCAAGGCAGACCGAATCCATCTTAATTCTTGGGTACTACTTATTATATAATTTTTGGCCGACAAAATAAACAGTTCCGAGCGAATTTTCGGAAAGAACCAGAAACTCCGGCACATTTTTGTTACAACTGTACAGATAGCCCATGGATTTTCGCCCCTTTTGCACACTTCATAAAAGATTTACATTTTTTATCGGCTTGATAGCTAACAATTTTGAAGTATTTGTGGTATGATAGTTGCGAATTTTGAACTATCACGCTGCCGCCGGACGCGCGGCTGGAAAAGAGGAATCTCATTTTGAACATCAAGATCACTGCGGACAGCACCTGCGATCTGTCCGAAGCGCTGCTCCGGCAGTGGAACATCAGCCTGATCCCCATGCACATCCTCATGGGGGAGGAAAGCTATCTGGACGGCGTTACCATCCACCCTGCCGATGTATTCGCCCATGCCCAGAACGGCGGCAAAATGCCCAAATCCGCCGCCCCCAATCTGGTGGAGTACACCGACTTCCTCGCCCCCTTTGCCAGAGACTACGATGCCGTCATCCACATCAATGTCGGCTCCAAATTCTCCTCCTGCTTCCAGAACGCCCGGCTGGCGGCGCAGGAGTTCGGCAACGTCTATGTTGTGGACAGCGAGAATATCTGCACCGGGCAGGGCTATCTCGTTCTGCAGGCAGCCAAGTGGGCCGCTGACGGCCTGCCGCCCAAGAACATTTCCATGCGCTTACAGGGCCTCGCCAAGCGGGTCGAGTTGAGCTTTGTGCTCAACCAGCTGGACTACATGGCCAAAAGCGGCCGCTGCTCCGGCGTGCTGGCCTTCGGGGCCAACATTCTGGGCATCAAGCTCAGCCTGGCCGTCATCGATGGTGAACTGAAAGTCGTGCGGAAGTACCGGGGCAGCCTGCCCATCTGCGTGGGCAAGTACATCACCGACCAGCTGGCGAACCGGGAGGACATCGACCGCAGCATGGTGTTCATCTCTTCCACCCAGGCAAAGCCCGGCTGCATGGAGGCCATCAAGGCCGGACTGCGGCAGTACGGCAATTTTGAGAATGTCTACGAGACCGACATCGGCACCACCATCGGCGGCTATTCCGGCCCCGGTACCATCGGCATCGTGTTTGCACGCAAGCAGTAAATTTCTCCCTGCACACAAAAAAGACGCGCTCATCACAGAGCGCGTCTTTTTTGCATGATATCCGATTTTCTCAGCTCAGCCGTCCGCTCTCTACCGAGAAGCTCAGGTCGGCCACAGCCATGGTGGATCTGCGATGGGAGACCAGCAGGACAGTCTTCTCCCTGCACTCATCCCGCACGGCCTTGAGGATGATCCCTTCGTTCAGGCTGTCCAGATTGGAGGTAGGCTCGTCCAGCAGGAGAAAGGGTGCATCGTGCAGGAAGGCACGGGCCACACCGATGCGCTGGCGCTCACCGCCGGAGAGTGCACCGCCCAGCTCGCCCACAGGGGTATCATATCCCTTGGGCAGGCTGTTGATAAAGCCATCCAGCGCGGCCTTTCTGCAGGCAGCCTCCACCTCGGCACGGGTGGCATCGCGACGGGCGATCCGGATGTTGTTTTCTATGGTATCGTCAAACAGCTCCGTTTCCTGGGTCACAAGACTTTCCTGGGCGCGCAGGGCGGCAGTGTTCACGGCGCGGATATCACGTTCACCAAACCGGATGGTGCCGCTGGTCACATCCCAGAAGCGCATGAGCAGCCGCAGGAAGGTGGATTTGCCGCTGCCGGAGCGGCCCGTGATGCCCACGATCTTCTTTTCCGGGATAGTCAGGCTCAGGTCGTGGAGCACCTCTTCCCTGGCGTAGGCAAAACTGACATGCTCAGCCTGTGCACCGGTAAAGGTGGTATCCGCGCCGTCGATCACATCGGCAGTCACGGGGTCCTCGTCCAGCAGGTCAAGGACACGGTCGGCACTGGCGAACACCTGGGTCAGGCTGGCACCGAGGTTGGCCAGCGCCACCACCGGGCCAAAGGAGCTCAGGGCCGACAGGGTACAGACCAGCACCCCCTCCGCGCCCAGCTGGCCATTCTGATACAGCCGGATGCCCACCCCCAGCACAGCCAGCGCCGTCAGCACGATGAGGGTGTTGGCGGCACCCACAGTCACGCCCTCGCGGTACTTCATGGCCTTCTGCTTCTCCCCCAGCGTCTCGCTGTGGGCCGTGATGCCCTCGGCACGCGCGGCGGTGTTCTGGTACTGCAGGATATCCCGCAGACCGCGCAGGCTTTCCAGCAGATAGCTGTTGGTGTCGGCCAGGGCCTGCCGGTACTCGCGGGCGGCTTTGTCGCCCCGTCTGGCAGACCACACCGGCAGAGCAATGCCCACCAGCAGATAGCCTGCCAGCAGCACCAGTGCGGGCAGAATATGATACCTGGCCGTAAAGCAGGTCATGCCGGTCACACAGAGGATCGCGATGCAGACCGGCGAAATGGTGTGGGCATAGAACACCTCCAGCTGCTCGATGTCGGCGGTGATCAGGGAGATCAGGTCACCCCGGTCACGGCCCTCCAGCTTGGCGGGGGTCAGGCGGCGAAGTGCGCCGAACACCTTATCCCGGATGAGAGCCAGCAGCTTGAAGGCGATATAGTGGTTGGAGGCCTGCTCTGCGTAGCGCAGCACGCCGCGCAGCAGGGCAAAGACAAGGATGCAGGCAAAGGCGGTGCCCACGCCTGCCAGCGGGCTGGGCAGGCCTGCCGCCGTGAGCAGGGCAAAGCCGCCGAAGATCGTGATAAAGGTGGCGCACAAGTGGCCGATGACGCCCATGACAATGGCTGCCAGCATGATGGGCAGCATGGGCCGGACCAGCACGATCAGCCGTGCGGCAATGGCAAACGGACTGCGGTGTTTTGTGTTGTTCATGCGCTCACCTCCCCAAGGTCTTCCAGCTGTTTCTGGGCGTTGTACAGGCGGCTGTACACCCCCTGTGCCGCCAGCAGGTCGTTGTGCGTTCCCTGCTCGGCGATGCGGCCTGCCTCCAGCACATAGATGCAGTCGCTGTCCACTACATTGGCCAGACGGTGGGAGATCAGGATCACTGTTTTCTTTCCCGCCAGGCTGTGGATGGCTTTCATCATATCATTCTCGCTCTCGGCATCCACATTGGAGGTCGCCTCGTCGAACACATAGATGGGCGAATCATGCAACAGGGCACGGGCCATGGCAAGGCGCTGGCGCTGCCCGCCGGACAGGTTGGAGCCGCCCTCGTGGAGCGCCGTTGCAAGGCCGCTCTGGCTGCGGCAGAAGTCTGCAAGGTTCACCTGCTCCAGGGCCGCCCAGAGCTCGGCTTCGGCTGCATCGGGCCGGGCCATCCGGAGGTTTGCTTCCACCGTGCCCTTGAAAATGGCCGCATTGTGGGGCACCAGTGTCAGCAGGCGCAGGCGGTCGGCCTGCTTCCATTCGCTGACCGGGATGCCGCCCAGCGTGACCTCACCCTCGGTCACAGTGCGGGCACCGGACAGGATGGCAGCAATGGTGCTCTTGCCGCAGCCGCTTTCGCCCACCAGCGATACAAAGCTGCCCTGCGGGATGGTCAGGGACACATCGTGCAGGATGGTGCGCTCCTTCTCGTAGCCAAAAGTGACATGCTCCAGCGCAAGGGTGCTGTCGGCTGGGTCGGCGGTCTTTTCGCCATCTTCAGGCTCCTGGGCAGAGAGCAGCCTGAAGATTTTCTCAGCCGAAGCCGCGCCATTCATGGCAATGTGGAAGTAGCTGCCCAGCAGGCGCAGGGGCAGGAAGAAATCCGCCGCCAGCAGGAGGATGGTCAGGGCGCTGGTCAGGCTGAGCTGGCCCTTGGCAAAGGCCGAGGCCGCGCTGATGATGCCAAGACCCGCACCGCCGTAGGCCATCAGGTCCATCAGGGTCACGCTGTTCAGCTGCATGGTCAGCACCTTCATCGTGATCTTGCGGAACCGCTCGGCCTGGGCATTCATCTCCTCGTGCTTCCAGCCGTCCGCCTGATAGATCTTCAGGGTGGTCAGGCCCTGGATATTCTCCAGAAAGCTGTCGCCCAGGGTGGTGTACTCGCCCCAGTAGTTCGCCAGCAGCTTCTTGGCAAACTTCTGCACCGCCACAATGGACAGGGGGATGAGCGGCACACAGCACAGCAGGAGGATGGCCGAGCGCGCGTGCACGCCCACCAGCAGCACAAACAGGGTCACCGGGGCCAGCAGGCTGTAAAACAGCTGGGGCAGATACTTTGCAAAGTAGGTGTCGATCTGCTCCACACCCTCGCTGGCCAGCATCACGGCTTCACTGGTGGCCACCGTCTCGCTGTAACCGGCCCCCAGCCGGGTGAGCTTTGCATAGATGCTGCTGCGCAGGGTGCGCTTGACATCTTTGGAAGCCCGGTCGCTCATATCGGAGGCGCAGAGGGTAAGGCCATAGCGCACCGGCACAGTCAGCAGACAGAGCAGCATCCCCTGCCAGAGAGCCGTACTGGTCAGGGTGCCTGCAAACACACCGCCGATGAGGCGGGATACCGTCATCACCAGCACCACATTGCACAGCATCCCCAGCCACTGGAACAGCACGTTCAGCCCCACATAGTGCAGGGCCTTCCGATCGAAGGAAAGCAGTTTCTTGTTGATCACGAAGCGTTCTCCTTTTCAGATTCATCCGGGCCGAACAGGCGGTCATATTCGCCGGTAAAAGCCCGTTCGGGCAGGGCCGAAGTCAGGGCCAAAGCGGCATTATAGCGTTCCTCCTCGGTCATGTCGATGCGCACGGGCGGAAAATGCGTCAGCACCGTTTCCAGTTGAGCCCTGACCGCCTTTGCCACAAAGATGCCCCGATCGGTCAGATAGATCTTGCCATAGTGTTCCTTCACGATCATTCCCCGATCCATCAGCAGGTTCATAATGCGCACCACACTGGGCTTGGTCACGTTCAGCTTTTCGGCAATGCTGCGGGAGCAGATATCCAGATGCGTCTGGGAGACCTCATAGATGGCCAGAAGATACCGCAGATGGGCTGCTGTCAGTTCCATAGTATCACTCTCTTCTATAATAATGTAAGCCGCTTCCAGTGTTATCCAAAGCTAACTTTTTTCATTCTAAAAAAGGGCGCGGGCCGATTGGATGTTCGACCCGCGCCCAGCGGTTTTTACCGATCAGTGGCAGCCGCTGCAGCCGCCGCAATTGCCATTGCAGCCGCCTTCGCCGCAGCCCCCACAGCCGCCATGCTTGTGGGAGTGCCATGTGGCCCAGCCCACACCGCCAAACACGATAGCACCTACAATGATGGTAGGCAGATTAAAGTTCGTGGCCAGGAATTCCATCATACAGAACACACCCTTTCAAACTGGACAGATGATCTTACTTGATTTTGGAAACGTCGATCTTGACCTCGTTGTCGCCAACATACTTATTGGGGCGGAACATCAGGTACAGGAATGCGGCAAAAATCACGATTGCCACGATGGTGAAGAAGTTGAAGCCAACCTCACCGGTGATCAGACCACCGATCTGGTACACGACCAGAGCTGCGCAGTAGGCCAGAGCGCACATATAACCGATTGCGATGGCAGTCCACTTGCCGTTGTTCATCTCACGCTTGATCGCGCCCATAGCAGCGAAGCAGGGAGCGCACAGCAGGTTGAAGATCATAAATGCGTAAGCGGACAGAGCGGTGTAATCCTGCGCAACTGCTGCCCAGATCTCATCACCGTTCTCAGACAGCTCGCCGCCGAAGTGATACAGAACACCGAAGGTGCCAACCACGTTCTCCTTTGCGATCAGACCAGAGACGGAAGCAACGGTTGCACGCCAGTTGCCGAAGCCCAGAGGAGCAAAGATCCAGGCGATCTTGGTAGCGATAGCGGCCAGGACGGAGTTGTCCTGATCCTCGACCATGCCGAAGGCACCATTCTCGAAACCGAAGCCCTGCAGGAACCACAGCACAACGGTAGCTGCCAGAATGACGGAACCGGCGCGCTTGATGAAGGACCAGCCGCGCTCCCAGGTGGCACGGAAAACATTGCCCCATGCAGGCACATGGTAAGCGGGCAGCTCCATAACGAAGGGTGCGGGATCGCCAGCGAAGAGCTTGGTCTTCTTCAGAATAACACCGGAGCAAATGATGGCAGCCATGCCGATGAAGTAAGCGGAAACAGCCACCACAGAGGAACCACCGAACATTGCACCTGCGATCAGGCCGATGATGGGCATCTTAGCGCCGCAGGGGATGAAGCAGGTGGTCATAATGGTCATACGGCGGTCACGCTCGTTCTCGATGGTACGGGAAGCCATGACACCGGGCACGCCGCAGCCGGTACCGACCAGCACGGGGATGAAGCTCTTGCCAGACAGGCCGAAACGGCGGAAGATACGGTCCATGATGAAGGCGACACGGGACATATAGCCCACATCCTCCAGGATGGACAGCAGGAAGAACAGAACCAGCATCTGGGGAACGAAGCCCAGGACTGCGCCCACACCGGCAACGATACCGTCCATGATCAGGCCGTACAGCCAGCCTGCCACACCGATGCTCTCCAGGAAGCCGCCCAGAGCGCCCGGCACGATCTCGCCGAACAGCACATCGTTGGTCCAGTCGGTGGCAAAGGTACCAATAGCCCAGCCGCCGTCTGCAATGGAGGTGCCCATGGACAGGGAGTACATCAGGTACATGACCAGTGCGAAGATGGGCAGAGCCAGGATACGGTTGGTCACGATCTGGTCGATCTTATCGGAAACGGTCAGGTGATCCACACGGGCCTTTTTCTTGACGGCCTTGTCAACGACACCGTTGATGTAGGAGTAGCGCTGGTTGGTGATGATGCTCTCCGCATCATCGTCCATCTCCTTCTCACAGTCTTTGATGTGCTCATCAATGTGGTCAGCCAGAGCCTTGTCGAGCTTCAGCTCTTCCACGACCTTCTCATCCCGCTCGAACAGCTTGACCGCATACCAGCGCAGGAAGCGGTCATCGACCTTGCCCTGGATGGACTCCTCGATGTGTGCGATGGCATGCTCCACACTGCCGGTAAAGACGTGGGGCAGCTCACCGGCCTTCTGCTTCTGGGCAGCGGCAACCGCAGCCTTGGCAGCAGCCTCGGTGCCCTCGCCCTTCAGTGCGCTGATCTCCACGGCCTGGCAGCCCAGCTCATTGCTCAACTTCTTCAGGTCGATCTTATCGCCGTTCTTGCGGACCAGATCGATCATGTTGACCGCCATAACAACGGGGATGCCCAGCTCGATCAGCTGGGTGGTCAGGTAGAGGTTGCGCTCAATGTTGGTGCCATCGATGATGTTCAGGATGGCATCGGGCTTCTCCTTGACCAGGTAAGTACGGGAGACGACCTCCTCCAGCGTGTAGGGAGACAGGGAGTAGATACCGGGCAGGTCCTGGATGATGACATCCTTATCGCCCTTCAGCTTGCCTTCCTTCTTTTCCACGGTAACGCCGGGCCAGTTGCCAACGTACTGGTTGGAGCCGGTCAGGTTATTGAACAGGGTAGTCTTGCCGCAGTTCGGGTTACCGGCCAGTGCAATTTTAATACTCATTGCGTGTCCTTTCCTCTCTTTGGAATCAAACCACTTCGATCATTTCAGCGTCGGCCTTGCGCACACTCAGTTCGTAGTTGCGCACGGTCAGCTCCATGGGGTCGCCCAGAGGTGCCACCTTACGGACATAGATCTCAACACCCTTGGTGATGCCCATGTCCATGATGCGGCGCTTGACCGGGCCTTCGCCATGCAGGCGTGCCACGGTGCAGGTCTCGCCGACCTTCACGTCCTTCAGAGTTTTCATACAAATTTCCTCCTCTACTTGTCTTTATTCAGAGACCATTCCAGTGTCGGAGCAGGTCCCAAACAGCGTGCTGCGCTGTTCAGCCGATCATAATGCGATTCGCCATCGTCCTGTCGAGTGCCAGGCGGCTTTCCTTGACCTGTACGATCAGGTTGCCTGCGATCTCGTTGACCACGGTCACTTCGCTGTCCACCACAAAACCAAGCTCTGCCAGATGCAGGCGGACTTCATCTTTGCCGGTGATCTTCTTAATGGTGACGGTCTCGCCCGCCTTCGCCATTGTCAGAGGCATCATAACATTCCACTCCCTTTTTCATACTGTTTGTGGGCTGCTGATGCACCGGAGCGGTTAGTCAGTCGGAACTATCAGCATAGATAGTTTACGCTTACTAACCTTTGTTGTCAACAGTTTTTTCATCATTGAAAGTTAGTTTATATGAACAAACAGTTTTTCTGCCCAAATATCCCAGTTTTTTTATCACAATCAACAATAACTAACTCAAATTTCTGAGTAAAAGTTAGCCATTGTTTACATTTTACCGTCATTTTTTCTATCCATGAAATGACACAGCCGCCCGGTGCAGTGATCAAGGCTGCAACGGACGGCCGCGTGTCAAAAGGAGGATTTCTTCCCGCCGGAGCGTGGTTTGTTCCGGTGGGTGCCAGGATAAAAAGAGAGTATTGGTAGAGAATGACTTGTCAAGCCGCCACAGCAAGGCGGAAAATGGGGATACCCTCATGGAACAGGCGCAGATACACTCTGGTGCACTTGTTCAACTGGGCAAAATGACGTGCGGCGGCATCGGGGTCGCCGTAAGCCTTCCAGCAGCCGCAGCAGGTGAAATTGCGGCCCTGATTTTCGATAAAGCCCACCACATCGGTGAGCGGATAACCAAGAAACACGCCGATCTCATGGGGAAAATCGGCCTCACAGCACAGCCGCCGGGACAGCTGCCGCAGCATACCGTCACAATCGGAAGCATCTTCCGGCAGGGCATAGCCCTCGCGTTGCAGGAACTCCCGCACCGCCTCATCGGCCAGCACCTGACGCAGGCGGCTCTCGCGGTAAACATAAATGAGATACCGGTGGGTTTGAGCACAACCCTCGAGGACCCGAACCTTCAGCCCCTTCTCCCCCAGCTGGTCATTCCAGCGGCGCACCCGGGCAGCCAGGTCGGCGCAGTCCCGGGTCTCATAGCGGAACAGCCCGGCAGGCTTCAGCCCTGCCAGCACTGGCGCGCACTGTTCGATCATCACGGTCTCAAAATTACGCTCCATAGCCGCTTTCCCTCCGCTTTTATCCATTTGAGGAACAGCGTTCCCCGCTGCACCGCATTCTATGCAGGTGCAGCAGTTAGATATTTCTAACCTCAAACTCTAAAAGAATGCGGCACAGACCATTTGCCTGCTGACCGCTTTGTGGTTAGCTGTTTCTAACGTTGCATTATCTTACCACAGCATCGGGGTGGTGTCAAGGGGTTCTGACAAGTTTTCTGCATCAAACTTTTTGCACGTGTTGCGGCGTGTCGAAATTCATGGTATAGTAAAATCGCCACTACGGCCAAGGTGACTTTTTTCAATTAAAAACTTCACATTGAAAGAGGTCAACCGCTTGTCGCAGTGCCTTTTTCTTTTTGCAGAATAGTCAATTTTTAACGATTTGTCAAGAAGGAGCGCTTTCTATGACTTTCACACCTTTTGAAACCGCCCGGCTTCGCCTGCGCCCGCAGGAAGCTCGGGATGCCGGGTTTGCACTCTGCATCTGGGGTGACCCCATCACCGGAAAATATTTGTCCGACCCGGTGCTGGACGATATCGATGACCTGAACGAATATATGGAATTGCTCCGCAGCCTGAGCGACAGCACCGACTGCTATTATGTCATTGCAGAGGACAAAGTCACCCACCAGCCCATTGGTACCTGCTGTGCTGTGGTCAAGGATGGCGGCAGCTGCTGGGATATCGGTTACTGCATCCACCCTACCTGCTGGCACAAGGGTTATGCCAAAGAAATGGTAAACGCTCTGGTGCAGTTCGGTGCACAGAACGGTATAAAAACCGTTCTGGCCGATGTTGCCGCCGAAAATGCCGGTTCCTGCGGCGTGATGCGTGCACTAGGTTTCACGCCCACTGAAAATGGAACCTTCCGCCGAAGCGGCTCTCAGACCGAATACAAAAATCTGACGTTTAAGAAGGAATTATGATTTCAACCACCCTTTCCCCTCTCGTGGAAAAGCTCTCCACTTTGCTCTCTGCCCATCCTGCCGCCCCGGTGCTGGTGGCGCTGGACGGCCGGTGCGGCAGCGGCAAAACCATGCTGGCGGCACAGCTGGCCCGGCAGTTTCCCCAGAGCATCACGGTGCATACCGATGACTTCTATCTTCCCCCAGCCAGCCGTGTGGCAAACTGGGAGCAGATCCCCTGCGCCAACATGGACTTGGAGCGCCTGCGTGCCCAGGTGCTCACCCCCGCCCGGGCCGGGCAGGCCGTCCCCTACCGTGCCTACTCCTGCCGGGCGGGTGCCTACCTGCCGGAACAATGCTTTGCGCCCCAGCCGCTGGTCATCGTGGAGGGCAGTTACAGCTGCCACCCCACCCTTGCGGACTGTTATGATCTGAAGGTTTTTGTCACCTGCTCCAAGGAAGAGCAGGCCCGCCGTCTGCTGGCGCGGGAGGGAGAACGCTATTCCGGCTTCACCGCCCGGTGGATCCCGCTGGAAGAGGGGTATTTCGCAAAATTCCAGATCGAGCAGACCGTTGACTTTATCCTTGATACGACCTGTTAACTTTTTGCAAATTCCAGCGCTCTGCCCCTGCAAACCTGCTGCAAAATATGTTATAGTTAGGATGGAACAATAATTTTTTCAAGGCAAGGAGCAGCATATGGAACATTTTGTGCAGTTTGAGGATGTTTCCAAATATTATCAGACCGGCAGTGTCCGCATTGCGGCGGCCGATCACCTGAATTTTTATGTAGACAAGGGCGAGTTTTGCATCATTGTGGGTCCCTCGGGTGCAGGCAAGACCACTCTGCTGAACATTCTGGGCGGCATGGACACCTGCGATGAGGGCCATGTCTGGCTGGATGGGCAGGATGTGAGCCACTTTTCCGAAAAAGAGCTCACCACCTACCGCCGGTATGATGTTGGCTTCGTGTTCCAGTTCTACAATCTGGTGCAGAATCTGACTGCACTGGAAAATGTGGAGCTGGCCAGCGAGATCTGCCGTGATCCGCTGGACCCCGCCGCCACGCTGGAAAGCGTGGGTCTGGGCGAGCGGCTCAACAACTTCCCTGCCCAGCTTTCGGGCGGCGAGCAGCAGCGCGTTTCCATTGCCCGGGCGCTGGCCAAGAACCCAAAGCTCCTGCTCTGCGATGAGCCCACCGGTGCGCTGGACTACAAGACCGGCAAGCAGGTGCTGGCCCTGCTCCAGCGCACCTGCCGCGAAACAGGGCGCACCGTCATCGTCATTACCCACAACACGGCCCTGACGGCCATGGCGGACCGGATCATCCAGGTCAAGAGCGGACAGATCCTGTCCAACAAGGTCAACGAACACCCGGTGCCGGTGGAACAGATCGAGTGGTGACCGCTATGCAGAAAAGCTATCGTAAAAATATCCGGCGTGACTTCCGGAGCAACCTGAACCGGTTCCTTTCCCTGTTTGGCATCGTGGCGCTGGGCGTGATGATGCTGACAGGTCTGGTCAGCTTTGCCCCCAGTATGCGCACTGCCGGGCAGAAGTACTATGTCCAGCAAAATGTGTTCGACCTGCGGGTGCTCTCCACGCTGGGCCTTTCGGAATCGGATCTCTCCGCCATTGCCGCCACGGAGGGCGTAAGCGCCGTGATGCCCGTGAAGTATCTGGACACTGAGGGCCGCTGGTCAAGCTCTACCGACGGAGCCGTGCTGCGGGTGCAGCAGCTTCCCGCCGACCCGGCTGCGGATGCCGAGGCCAATATGAACCGCCTGACCCTGCTGGAGGGCCGGATGCCCGAAACCGCCAACGAGTGTGTGGTACAGGTGCTGGGCCATGCTGACCCTGTCCCGCTGGGCACCGTGGTCACCCTGCCCGAGGACACCGAGGATATCCGCCGCACCGAATATACCGTGGTGGGCCAGGTGCAGGACCCTCAATATTTTTCTGCCAATCAGGAGACCAGCACCGTCGGCGACGGCATCCTGGATGCTCTTGTGTTCGTGCAGGACGGTGAATTGACCGCAGATTATTATACCGTCTGTTATCTCAAGGTAGCAGATGCCGCACAGTATGACAATTACAGCGATGAATACCAGACCGCTGTGGATACTGTGGCTGACCGGCTGGATGCCATCAGCAAGGAGCACTGTGTGGCCCGCCGGGCCCAGCTTATCGAGGATGCCACTGCCCAGCTGGACGATGCCAAACAGACCTACAGTGAGCAGAAGGCCGAAGCCGAGCGCCAGTTTGCACAAGCCGAGCAGAAGCTGACCGACGCGCAGCGGGAGTTGGATGCCGCCAAGGCCCAGCTGGACGCAGGCGAAGCCGAGCTTGCCGCCCAGAAGGCCGCCCTGCCCGATACCATGCAGAGCGGTGCCGCCACGCTGGTGAGCAGCGAAGAGCAGGTATTGGAATTTGAGGATCAGCTTCAGCAGATCCAGCTGCTGGTCAACCTGAAACAGGTGGCTGACCCCCTGCTGGGCTATGCCGAGACCGCCCTGAACAATGCTCAAAAGGCGCTGGACGAGGCTGAACCCGAGGACGAGGAATACACCGAGCTGCGGGACGCGCTTGCCAAGGCACAGGCAGCCTACGATAACATCAAGGGCCAGCTGGACGGTTATCAGGCCCAGCTGGATGCCGGCAAGCAGCAGATGTACGCCAAAGGGCTCATCTCCTCGCCCAACCTCTCCAACACGGACCTTGTCACCGAGGCCAAAGCCGCCCTGCGCAAAATGAAGGTACAGTTGCTGCAGGGCCAGCTCCAGCTGAGCACCGGTACTGCCACAGCCTACACCCAGTTTGAGGCCGCCCGCGCCCAGCTGGACGAGGGCTGGGCACAGTACCGGTCCGGGCAGGAGCAGCTGGACGCTTCCCGCACCGAGTACGAGACCCAGAAGGCCGATGCGGAGCAGAAGCTCGCCGAAGGCCAGCAGCAGATCAACGATGCGGAAGAGAAGATCGCGGACATCCAGAACGGCGAGTGGTATGTACTGGACCGCGGCAGCACCCTGAGCATTGTCACGCTGGAACAGTACGCCGACCGGATGGCTGCCATTGCCCGGGTGTTCCCGGTGTTCTTCTTCCTGGTGGCAGCACTGGTGGCTTCCACCACCATGACCCGCATGGTGGACGAGAACCGCCTGCAGATGGGCACCCTCAAGGCGCTGGGATACTCCAACGTCAGTATCGCAGGCAAGTACTTACTGTACGGCATTGCCGCCAGCGTTCTGGGCAGCATCGTGGGCATTGCCGTAGGCTTTGTGGTGTTCCCCACCATCTTCTGGTACGCCTACCGCACCATGATGTTCTCCATCCCCACCTTTACGCTGCACTTCTACCCGGGCCTGGCATTGGGCAGCATGGCCCTCAGCGCGGCGGTCATCGGCCTTGCCACCCTGCAGGCCTGCCGCGCCAGCCTCAAGGAAAAATCCGCCGCCCTGCTGCTGCCCCGTGCGCCTGTAGCGGGCAAGCGCATCCTCCTTGAATATCTCACCCCGCTGTGGAAGCGGATGAGCTTCTCCCAGAAAACCACCGCCCGCAACCTGTTCCGCTATAAAAAGCGCTTCTTTATGACCGTTCTGGGCGTGGCGGGCTGCACAGCTCTGCTCCTCATCGGCTTCGGCATTCAGGATTCCCTGCTGCCCATGCTGACCAAGCAGACCACCGAGCTGACCCATGCCGACCTGACCATCTCCCTGAGCGACGAAAAGGCGCTGACCATGGAGAACGGTCTGGCCGACCTGCTGGATTCCAGCAGCGGGATCACCAGCTGGGGCCGCTATTACACCAAGAGCGTCACCCTTTACAACGCCGAGGGTGAAAAAGAGACCGTCAGCCTGGTTGCCGCTGCAGACGAAAGCCAAATGACCGAATACTTCACCTTCCGCACCCGGCAGGGCCACAAGGCCATTGCCTTTGACGATTCCAGCGTCATTCTGACCGAAAAGACCGCTGAAAAGCTGGGGCTTTCCGTGGGCGACAGCTTTGAGGTGGAGACCACCGACGGCGGGCGCAGGTCCCTGACCCTGACCGGCATCACCGAAAACTATGTCTTTACCCGGCTGTACCTCTCGCAGGCGCAGCTCAAAACACTGAACGGCGGTGCTCTGCCCGCCTGGAACGCCGTTTACGGTCAGACCGACTGCCCCACCGATACAGCCCGCGCCTCCCTCTCCTCCGCCATTCTGGCCTGCAACTATGTCAGCTCCGTCTCCTTCATCGAGGACACCACCCAGATGTTCGATGGCCTGATCGGCTGCCTGAACTATGTGGTCATGCTGGTCATCGTCTGCGCTGCCGCATTGGCCGCCGTGGTGCTCTACAACCTCATCAGCGTCAACCTGGGCGAGCGCAAAAAGGAGCTTGCCACCATCAAAGTTCTTGGCTTCTATGACAAGGAGGTCTACCGCTACATCTTCCGGGAGATCGACCTGCTCTCTCTCATCGGCTCGCTGGTGGGTCTGGTGGTGGGCATTCCCCTGCACCAGTTCATCATCCGCACTGTAGAAATGGACCAGATGATGTTCATCCGTTCCATTGCCCCCCGCAGCTTTGTGTTCAGCGTGGCGCTCACCATGCTCTTCAACTTTGCCGTCTGCCTGCTCATGCGCCGCCATGTCCGCCAGATCAGCATGGTGGAAAGCATGAAAGCGCCGGAATAATTCCCTTACAGACAGAACAACGCCCGCCGGGTGTGGTACTTCTCGTACCGCCCGGCGGGCGTATTGTTTTTGCGTTCTGTCCAGCTGCGGTCTCAGCCGCCCAGATAAGCGCTGCGGACGCGCTCATTGGTCAGCAGCTCTGCACCTGTGCCATCCATGACCACATGGCCCGTCTCAAGAACATAGGCGCGGTCGGCCACGGAAAGGGCCATCTGTGCGTTCTGCTCCACCAGCAGGATGGTCATGCCTGCCTTGTGGATATCGCGGATGATATCAAAGATCTCCTGCACCAGCAGCGGGGAAAGGCCCATGGAGGGCTCATCCAGCATCAGCATGGAGGCGTTGCTCATCAGGGCACGGCCCATGGCCAGCATCTGCTGCTCGCCGCCGGACATGGTACCGGCCAGCTGCCTGCGGCGCTCCTTCAGGCGGGGGAAGAGGGTGAACACCTTTTCCTTGTTGGCCGCAATGGTGGAAGCGGGCTGGGTGTAGGCCCCCATATCCAGGTTTTCCTCCACGGTCATGTGCAGGAACACATGGCGGCCCTCCGGCACCTGTGCCAGACCGGCCTCCACGATCTTATGGGCGCGCACGCCCTTGATGCTCTTGCCCTTGTACAGGATGTCGCCCGTTTTGGGGTGGAGCAGGCCGGAGATGGTTTTCAGGGTGGTGGACTTACCGGCACCGTTGGCACCGATCAGGGTCACGATCTCGCCCTCATTCACCTCAAACGAAACATCCTTGACAGCGTGGATGTTGCCGTAATAGACGTTGATGTTATCAACTTTCAGCATCGTTTCTGCCATCGGTTCAGCCCTCCTTCTTGCCCAGGTAGGCCTCGATGACCTGGGGATTGTTGCGGATCTCATCCGGGGTGCCCTTGGCGATGATGCGGCCAAAGTTCAGCACCGCGATACCCTCGCAGATGCCCATGACCAGGCTCATGTCATGTTCGATCAGCAGCACAGCGATGTTGAACTCATCGCGGATGCGGCGGATGGTCTCGGTCAGCTCAGCGGTTTCCGAGGGGTTCATACCCGCGGCAGGCTCATCCAGCAGCAGCAGCTTGGGGCTGGTGGCCAGCGCACGCATGATCTCCAAACGGCGCTGTGCGCCATAGGGCAGGCTGCCGGCCTGCGTATAGGCCATATCTGCCATGTGGAAGATGTCCAGCAGCTCAAAAGCACGCTCGGTGCAGTGCTTTTCCTCTTTCCAGTAGTTGGGCAGGCGGATCAGCGAAGAAGCAAGATCGTACTTCATGGACTCATGCAGGCCGACCTTGATGTTGTCGATGACGCTCATCTCCTTGAACAGACGAATGTTCTGGAAGGTACGGGCCACGCCCATCCGGTTGACCTGGTAGGTCTTTTTGCCTGCCGTGGGCATTCCATCGATCAGGATGGAGCCGCGGGTAGGCTGGTAAACATTGGTCAGCAGATTGAACACCGTGGTCTTACCGGCACCGTTGGGGCCGATCAGGCCGGTGATCTCGTTGCGGCCGATCATCAGGTTGAAGCCATCCACGGCGGTCAGGCCGCCGAAATCGATGCCCAGCTCACGGACATCCAGAATGGGCTTTTTGTCCTTATCGCGGTCCGTCAGGAAGCCGCCGGAGGGGACACTGTTCAGTCTGGTCTGGAACTCACTCATGGTCTGCACCCTCCTTCTTTTTCTTGCCAAACAGGACACGCTCCACAAGGCGGCTCATGGAGAAATCGTAGCTGCCCAGCAGTCCGCCCGGGCGGAAGATCATCATCAGGATCAGCACCAGCGAGTAGATGACCATGCGGTAGCTGTCGAAGCTGCGGGTCGCCTCAGGCAGGATGGTCAGGACCGTTGCAGAGAGGATGGAGCCCAGCATGGAGCCCATGCCGCCCAGAACCACCATGACCAGGATCTCGATGGACTTCATAAAGCCGAAGGTGGAGGGGTTCAGCACGCCGATGTAGCAGGCATACAGGCCGCCTGCCAGACCCGCAAAGGCAGCGGAAAAGGCAAAGGCCATGACCTTGTAGTAGGTGGTCTGGATGCCGCAGCTCTCGGCGGCGATCTCATTGTCGCGGATGGCCAATACGGCACGACCGTGGCGGCTCTTCATCATGGCGTGGATCAAAAAGCAGGTGATGACCACGCAAAGGAACACGTTGGTGAAGTTGGAGTACTTGGGGATGTTCTTCAGGCCCTTGGAGCCATAGAACAGCTTGAAGCCCAGCACATCATCGATATTGTTCAGGGTGATGCGGATGATCTCGCCAAAGCCCAGCGTCAGGATGGCCAGATAGTCGCCGGTCAGACGCAGGGCCGGGATGCCGATGAGCACACCGAACAGACCAGCCACGATGCAGGCCAGCACCAGACCGATGGCAAAAGAGACACCGTCCGGCAGCGGGCAGAACTTGGTGAACAGGGCGCAGGTGTAGGCACCCACGGCCATGAAACCGGCATGGCCCAGCGGCAGCTGCCCCAGATAGCCGGTGGCAACGTTCAGGGAGACCGCCAGGATGATATTGATGCCCACCGTCATCAGCACCTTGTTCTGGTAGGTGGACAGGATATTCCGGGTCAGGTAGGAAAGCGCCACGAACAGCAGCGCCACCAGCACCGCGTTCATCAGGTAGCGCACAGGCATTTTGATCGTTTTACGGTTCTTATTCATCTTCCTGCCCTCCTTACACCTTTTCCTGCACCTTGCGGCCGAGGAAGCCGGTGGGCTTGAACAGCAGCACGATGATCAGGATGGCAAACGTGACGGCATCCTTCCAGGCGGAAAGGCCGATGGCGGAGACAAAGCACTCGCACAGGCCGATGGCAATGCCGCCGATCATTGCGCCCGGGATGGAGCCGATGCCGCCCAGAACGGCGGCAACAAAGGCTTTCAGGCCCAGCATGGAACCCATGGTGGGGGTAGCCTGCGGGTAGGAGCAGCAGTACAGCACCGAGCCGATACCGGCCAGAGCGGAGCCGACTGCAAAGGTAAAGGAGATGGTACTGTTGACATTGATGCCCATCAGGCGGGCAGCATCCATATCCTCAGAGACAGCGCGCATGGCCTTGCCCAGCTTGGTCTTCTGCACCAGAAAGGTCAGCACCAGCATGGACAGCACGGTGACCACCAGTGTGATCACGGAGGTCAGGCCCAGGGGCACACTGCCGATCATAAAGGTCTTGTTGCCGTAGTAGGAAGGGATGACCTTTGCGCCGGAACCCATCACCAGCTCGGCGGTGTACTCCAAGAAGAAGGAGACACCAATGGCTGTGATCAGCAGGGAGATGCGGGGCGCGTTGCGCAGCGGGGTGTAGGCGACCTTTTCAATCACCACACCCAGCAGAGTGCAGGTAATAATGGTGGCGCACACAGCCGTCACCGGGCCAAGGCCCAGCTGGTTCATAACGAACCAGGACATGTATGCACCCACCATGATAACATCGCCGTGGGCAAAATTCAGCAGCAGGATGATGCCGTACACCATGCTGTAACCCAGTGCGATCAGTGCATAGATGCTGCCAAGGGACAGGCCGTTGATCAGCTGACTAAAGAACACTGTCATTGGATGGACACTTCCTTTCTTTCTACCAAAAAAGCGGAGACAACCTGTTCCGGCGGCCTCCGCAAGGGTACATCATTCTCTGGTTCCGGCATTCAGGCCGCACACCGGTGCGCGGCGCAGAAGCGGGATCAGAACATCTCCTTCAGTTCGGGCTTGCCGTCCACATAGGTCAGGATCGCAGTCTTCTTGACGGGATCGTGGTGCTCATCAAAGGTAAAGGTGCCGGTGATGCCCTCGATGGTGCCGGAGGCAATGGCATCGTTGACAGCCTGCTTGTACTCATCGGTACCGGCCTCCAAGCCGGCATCCTCAGCAGCCTGCACGCCGTAAACCACGGTCTTGGCGGCATCGTAGCCCAGAGGAGCAAAGCCGTTGGGGTAATCCTCGCCGTACTCGGCCTTGTAGGCATCCTCGAACTCGGGGCTGGAGCCCTTTGCGTAGTTTGCGCAGAAGTAGCTGTCCTTCAGCTGATCGGCAGTGGCATAGCCCTCCAGGCCATCCCAGCCGTCGCCGCCCAGGAAGGGAACATTCAGGCCGACGCTCTCAGCCTGAGACAGGATCTGGCCCACTTCCTCGTAGTAGTTGGGGCAGAACACGGTCTCGGGGCCCTTGCCCATGATGCTGGTCAGCTGGGTCTTGAAGTCCACGTCGCCATCGGAGTAGCTCTCCTGATCGACGATGGTGCCGCCCAGGCTCTCGAACTCGTTGACAAAGTTCTCGGCCAGACCCTCGTTGTAGTCAGCGCCCTTCTTGAAGATGACAGCTGCCTTGGTGTAGCCCAGCTTCTGGTAAGCATAATCGGCCATCTTGATGCCCTGGAACGGGTCGGTGAAAGTGGCACGGAAGACATTCTCGTTCACGGTGTCGGTCTCGGCATCATAGGTAACGGCCTCAGCGGTAGCGGAAGCAGTGACCATGGGCATGTTGTAATCTGCGCTCTCGGCAGCAACTGCCAGAGTGGGGGTGGTGGTGACATCGCCCACCAGAGCGGTGATGCCCTCGTCCACCATCTTGGTGAAGCAGTTGACAGCCTGCGTAGCATCACCCTGCTCATCCTCGGTCAGGATCTCGATCTGCTTGCCATTGATGCCGCCGTCGGCGTTGACCTGCTTCAGGTACAGGGCAGCGCCGTTGACAACGGCCTGGCCGTAAACGGAAACGTTGCCGGTCAGGGGGCCCATCACACCGATCTTGATGGTGTCACCGGAAGCAGCGGCAGTGGAAGAAGCGGCAGTGCTGGAGGAGGAGCCGCCGCAGGCGGTCAGGACACCGGCAGCAGCCACGACACCGGCAGCGGTCAGAAAGTTGCGGCGAGAGATCATCTTTTTCATAATACAATATCCTCCTGTTGGAAGTTTTTCGTGTGATAGATGCACAAAGCAGGGCGCTTCCTTCAAAGCGGCCCTGCTTTGTGCGTGTATTCATTATAGTCTCGCCGGGCGGGTTGTGCAATTCACAAACCGTCCATACTTTTCCGGGCATTTTCCGGCATTTTATGTGAAAGCCACCAAAAAAACCGTGTCATTTTTGGTTATTTTTTCATTTTGTTCACTTTGTTTCATCGTGAAATGAAGGGCTTTCACCCATGTCAAAAAGGTTACAGCGTCGTTTTTTCTTCTGCCTGCCGGTAAATAGAGGTACGATAAAACACCATGGAGAGCACGGTGCCCACAAACCAGCCCACAGGCCAGGACAGCCAGATGCCGTTCACGCCCAGCCAGCGGGAAAACAGGATGGCCAGCACCACGCGCAGGAACAGGTCGGAAAGGGTGGTTGCCATAAAGCGGCCCATCATGCCGCAGCCGCGCATCAGACCATCTGAGGTCAGCTTGAAGGCCAGCAGCAGGTAGAAGGGAGCGATCGTCTGCAGGAAGGTCAGGCCGGTGTTGATGGCCTCGCCCGTGGGGCTGTTCATAAAGAGCATGAGCAGCTGGCGGCCTGCCAGCAGGTACAGGGCCGTGAAGCAGAGGCAGATGCTGCCCAGCAGTCTGACACCGGCCCCGAAGCCCGCCTTGACACGCTCGTTCTTACCGGCACCCAGATTCTGGGAGGCGTAGTTGGAAATGCCGCTGCCCAGCGTGGTCAGGGAGGAAATGAGCACATTGTTCAGCTTGGTGGCCGCGGCAAAGCCCGCGATCACGCTGGCACCGAAGGAGTTGACAACGCTCTGGATGATGATATTGCCCACTGAGACAAAGCTCTGCTGCAAAATGCTGGGGATGGCCACCACTGCGATCTGGCCCAGCATCTTCCAGGAGAACCAGACCCGCTCCCCCTCACTCGGGACAGCACGCACCCGCCGGGCCACCACCCACAGGGAGAGCACGCAGCTCACCCCCTGGCACAGAAAGGTCGCCCAGGCCACACCGGCAACCCCCATATCAAAGGCAGCCACAAACAACACGTCCACCGCGATGTTTGCCGTGGAGGAAACCGCCAGAAACAGGAACGGGGTGCGGCTGTCGCCCAGCGCCGTAAAAATGCCCGTTGCCACATTGTAAAGGAACAGGAAGGGCAGGCCCAGGGTGTAGATGTCCAGATACTCTGCCGAGTCGGCCATCAGCTCCGCCGGGGTGCGGATGAGCACCAGCAGGCTCCGGCAGCCCAGCAGGCCCACCGCCATCAGGGCACCGCAGAGCACCACCGTACCAATGAGCGCCGTGGTGACAGCGGTTTTCATGGTGTTGTAGTCCTTTGCGCCAAAGTACCTGGAAACAATGACAGAGCCGCCGATGTTGCAGCCGAATGAGAACGCCAGAAAGATCAGGGTGATCTCGTAGCTGTTGCCCACAGCGGCCAGGGCGTTTTCACCGATCAGCTTGCCCGCCACAAGGCTGTCGGCAATGTTGTAGAGCTGCTGGAACAGGATGCTGCCGAACATGGGCAGGCAGAACTGCCACAGCACCTTGGACGGGGAGCCCACGGTCAGGTCTTTGTTCATGTAAAAAAATCCTCCTCAATCTTCGGTTCTCTCTTGTCCATCTATCATTTTACCGTCCCCTCTTCGGAATGTAAACCCACAAATCCACACACTCCCCCATCCTTTTCCCGCTTTCTGCCGGATACGCACCCGCCCCGGCGGGCATCCTATCAATGTTTACAGCGGCAAACATCCGCAGACCCTCTTGCGCAAGGGTGCAGGACGTGGTAGGATAAAGGCAGTTAGTTAGTTTTGACTATCTATATAATATCTCATCGAAAATCGGGAGGTTACTGTGATGAACTATCTGGAAATTGAATCTGTGATCGGCCGCGAGATCCTGGACTCCCGCGGAAATCCCACCGTTGAGGCCGAGATCACTCTGGCCGACGGCACGGTTGCCCGCGGCTGTGCCCCCTCCGGCGCTTCCACCGGCGAGTTCGAGGCTCTGGAGCTGCGTGACGGCGACAAGGGCCGCTATCTGGGCAAAGGCGTGACCAAGGCTGTGGAGAACATCAACACCGTCATCGCTGACGCGGTGGTGGGCATGGATGCCTCCGACATCTACGCCATAGATGCCGCCATGCTCCGGGCCGACGGCACCAAGGACAAATCCAATCTGGGCGCAAACGCCATTCTGGCGGTCTCCATTGCCGCCTGCCGCGCTGCCGCCGCTTCTCTGGAAATGCCCCTGTACCGCTTTCTGGGCGGCGTGAATGGCAACCGCCTGCCCGTGCCCATGATGAACATCCTGAACGGCGGCGCACACGCTACCAACACCGTGGACACGCAGGAGTTTATGATCATGCCCGTGGGTGCGCCCAGCTTCAAGGAGGCCCTGCGCTGGTGCGCCGAGGTGTTCCACGCTCTGGCTTCCATCCTGAAGGCCAGGGGCCTGGCCACCTCCGTGGGCGACGAGGGCGGCTTTGCCCCCAACCTGTCCAGCGACGAGGAGACCATCGAGACCATTCTGGCCGCCATCGAGAAGGCCGGTTATCAGCCCGGCAAGGACTTCATGCTGGCCATGGATGCCGCTTCCTCCGAGTGGAAGAGCCCCAAGGGCAAGGGCTTCTACAAGCTGCCCAAGGCCGGCACCGAGTACACTTCCAGTGAGCTGATCGCACACTGGAAGAGCCTGGTGGAAAAGTATCCCATCATCTCCATTGAAGATGGCTTGGATGAAGAGGACTGGGAAGGCTGGCAGGAGATGACCCGGGAATTGGGCGGCAAGGTCCAGCTGGTGGGCGACGACCTGTTCGTTACCAATACCGAGCGTCTGGCCAAGGGCATCCAGCTGGGTGCAGGCAACGCCATCCTGATCAAGCTGAACCAGATCGGTTCTGTTTCCGAGACGCTGGAGGCCATCAAAATGGCCCACAAGGCCGGCTACACCGCCATCAGTTCTCACCGCTCCGGCGAGACCGAGGACACCACCATTGCTGATCTGGCCGTTGCCCTGAACACCTGCCAGATCAAGACCGGTGCCCCCAGCCGCACCGAGCGCGTTGCCAAGTACAACCAGCTGCTCCGCATTGAGGAGGATCTGGGTGCAAGCGCCGTTTACCCCGGCATGGCCGCCTTCAACGTAAAGCGCTGAATCTGACATCCTCAAACCATTTTCTTACCTGTTTCCGCAAAAGAGGGTCGCTGCACATTGCTCCGTGCAGCGGCCCTCTTTCTGTTTTGATGGCTCACCCTCTCAGTCTCGCTGACGCTCGCCAGCTCCCCCAAAGGGGGAGCCAAGGGCAATCCCAGATATTGCAGCATCTGTCCTCTGTGATGTCTTGCCTCTCCCTTCGGGAGAGGTGGCATTGCGCAAGCAATGACGGAGAGGGTGAGGATGCCTTCCTTTTCAATTCACTCTCAGCTGCCGTTTGGCCATCTGCAGCGCTCTGCGCAGGGGGCGGTAGAGCAGCAGCATGATGACAAAATTTCCCACGCCGTGCATGGCATCGTAGGAAAGGCCGCTGAGCCACCAGCTCAGGGCAAAGGCCGGGGTCTTTGCCACCAGATACACCGCCGCACACAGGCCGCCGAAGCACAGGCCGTAAATGCCGCTGAACACCGCCCAGCCAAGGGCATTGTCCATCCGGCGCAGCAGCCATGCCAGCAGGGCCAGCAGATACCAGACATACAGGTACATGGCCCACCACAGCCCAAAGCCGTACAGCACACCCTGCAGCAGGATGAACACCGTAACAGCCCCCGGCGTTTCCCGGGGCAGCTCCAGTGCAAACAGGATGACAAGCAGCGTCACCGGTTCAATGTTGGGCAGGCCGCTCATGGCCTGCTTGCTCACCACCAGCAGCGCACCCATCAGGCCGCTGAGCACCAGCCGCAGCACCCGGATGTGCACAGGCTCCTTACTTCGTGTAGACAAAGGCATAGCTGTCGCCATCGTGCAGCGCAATGTCTGCCACGCCCACGGTGGTCATCTCGCCGGTGGCATCGGTCAGGCACCACCATGCCTGATCCTTATCCCAGTCGGCAGTCTCGCCGTTGACGGTGGTCACAAAGCCTGCCGCAGCCTCCTCTTCGCTGATGAGACCGGCTTCCACCAGAGCATCGCTCAGCTTCTCGCCATCGGTCACTTCCAGCGTAAAGGTCTGGCTCTCGCCATCCGCACCGGTCACGGTAAACTCTGCCTTGACCTTGGCATCCTCGGCCTGCCCGGAAGCAGCCTCAGAGGAAGCGGCTTCACTGGAAGCTGCCACAGAGGACACGGCCTCAGAAGAGGCGGCACTGGAAGCCGTGCCGGAAGCTGCACCGCAGCCTGCCAGCAGCCCGGCAGCCAGAGCGGCACTGATCACAACGGCCAGAAATTTATGCATGGTTTTCATAGAAAAAGAACTCCTTTGTTTGTTTTCCGCGCGCCCTGCGCGCAGGGTCTATCATATCATGGGTGCGCCCAAAAATCAAGGCACAGCGCAGTTACGATGATGCACCAGCGCTGTGCCGTTGTTTGATCGTTACTTTTCCAAAAACGCCTTCTGGTAGCTTGCAAAGGCACCGATCTGGTTGGCCTCGCTCAGGAACCGGCAGGGCACGATCTCCGGGCGGGGCAGGCAGCGGGCCTGCGCTTCGCTGAAGGGATGGCCCCGCAGGATGTACTCCTCATACACCTCGTTCAGGGTCTCCACAAGGATGGGCTGCTTGCTGATGCCGCCGCCGATGGCCACCTTTTCCAGATCCAGCAGAACGCTCAGGTTGTAGATCTGCACGGCAACGGCACGGCAGAAGCTGCGCAGGGCCTCGTTGGCCTCGGCCTCCCCGGCGTGGACCGCCTCAAAGAAGATGCGTCCATCCATGGGCGCATCGGCAGGCAGACCCTTGCGGGCGCGGTAGCCGTTCAACAGGGCGCTGGTACTGCACTGGCAGGCAACGCTCTTTGCGGGGTCGCTCCAGGCATCGGCGTTGGTGTTCATAAAGCTGTACTCGCCTGCCGTGCAGTCCCGGCCGCGCACCAGCTTCCCATCAATGATCAGGCCGCCACCCACACCGGTGCCGATGATGAACACCGCTGCGTTCCTGCAGCCCTTCAGCACACCCCGCTCCAGCTCTGCAATGGCGGCCGCTTTGCCGTCATTCTCGATCCAGACCCGGCAGCCGCAGGCCTCGGCCAGCCGGGGGCCGACAGGCGTGCCCACATTGTAGGCCAGCGAGGGTGCCCCGCCGCCCTTGACCACGCCCTGTTCGGCATCGATGAAGCCGGGCAGGCTCAGAGCAATGCCGTCCACCTCGTCCTTGTGGGGCAGGTAGATCTCCCGCAGGGTGTTCAGGAAGTGTTCCTGCGAATCCGCCGGGGTGGGCGTGCTGCCCGTATCGGTCCGGTTCAGCTGCTCATCCATCACGGAATACTTGATCTCGGTGCCGCCCACATCAAAAACCATTACTTTCATGTACAGACCCTCCTGCGCTTTTTTTCTATTATTGCAAATCGCTCTCCAAATGTAAAGAGCCATGCCGGAAAACAAAAAAATCCCGCACTGCGGCAAAGCAAAACGCAGCGCGGGAACGAAGATAGCTTAATTCAGGATCGTGTCAGCGCTCAGCGGGCGACAACATACTTGTGCAGGGTCTTGCGAACTGCGCCGTTGCCAGCGTACAGCTCCTTGACCATGCCCTCGATCTGCTCACCCAGGCCGACCTCGTACAGATCAACACCGAACACATCGGCACGGCTGTACAGGTTCTTCAGGCAGCTGAAGTCCTGCTCGCCTTCCTTGACTTCCAGAGGAGCCACGATGGCCTGCAGCTCAGCCAGCATCGGATCGGGAGAGATCTCAAAGGCCTTGCCGTTGTCATCAATGCCCTTCAGGTAGCGGGCATAACCTGCCAGCACCAGGGGGATCAGCACCAGGTTGGACTTGTCCAGACCGCGTGCCTGATATGCCTTGATGGTCTCGCCGAAGCGGATGGCCAGCTTCTGAGAGGTATCGGTAGCGATACGCTGGGGAGCATCGGGCATGAAGGGGTTGGGCAGGCGGCGGTTGATGACAGCACCGATGAACTCGTAGGGGTTCAGAACGCCAGGATCAACGACCACGGGCATTGCCTCGATATAACCGATCTTCTGGATGAAGGAACGCAGATCCTCGTCGGCCATCTCGGCGCTGATGAGGGTGTAGCCCAGCATGCAGCCGTAGATGGACATTGCGGTGTGCAGGGGGTTCAGGCAGGTGCACACCTTCATCTTCTCGATCTTGTCAACGGTCTCGCGGTCGCAGTACAGCACACCGCCCAGCTCCAGCGGAGGACGGCCGTTGGTGTAATGATCCTCGATGCACAGATACTGGGTCTCCTCTGCGTTGACAAAGGGAGCAGTAAAGGTGTGCTTCTCGGTCACGATGGTGTAGTTGTCCTCAAAGCCGTCCTTGGCCAGCATCTCCTGGACCTTTGCGTCGGGACGGGGGGTGATCTTGTCGATCATGCTCCAGGGGAAGGTGATCTTGGTCTCGTCCTGAACGTATGCCAGGAACTCAGCGGGAACCAGACCCTGCTCGACCCACTTGGATGCGTAGGCATGGACAGCGGTCTTGACCTTGTCGCCGTTGTGAGAGCAGTTATCCATGCTCTGAACGGTCAGGGGCAGCTTGCCGGCCTTGAAGCGCTCATACAGCAGAGCGGTGACCTTGCCCATGGCCAGAACGGGGGTCAGGCCGCGCTCCAGGTCAGCAGGAGCAACGCCGTAGCCCTTCTCGGTGATGGTGAAGGAGATCATCTGCAGGCTGGGGTTCTGGAAGATCTCGACCAGACGAGCCCAATCCTCGCCAAAGGAGTAATCAGCCTTCAGGCTCTCGGTCACGGAAGCGATGACCTTCTTCTCGATGTCGCCGGTGGACTTCAGGCAGACCAGCAGGCTCAGGTTATCGTAGGGCTGGTAAGCCTTGTCGATGATCTCGTAGTCAAAGCTCTCAGCAACAATGACACCGCGGTCATACTTGCCGCTGTTCAGGGCCTCGTTCAGGATGGCAGCGGGGAAGGCACGGAAAATATTGCCTGCGCCGAAGTGCACCCAGGTGGGCTCTGCGTGGGTCTTGGCCTTGACAGCCTCCACGTCAAACTTGGGCAGCTCGTAGCCCTTTTCTGCCCACTCGGCGGACAGATTGCCGTTCTTGATATCAGACAGCTTCATAATAGTACTCAGCCTTTCTTTTTCTCTTCATCCAGACGATCCAGCAGGTCCCAGACACCCAGCATGTACTGGATACCCAGAGCACGGTCATACTTGCCGTAACCGGGGCGGCAGTTGCCGGGGCCTTCCTCCCACAGCTGACGGCCGTGGTCGGGGCGGATATAGCCCTCGTAGCCGCAGTCATGGTAGGCGCGCAGGATCTCGATGATGCCGGTCTCGCCGCAGCAGTCGCGGTGAGCAGCCTCGGAGAAGTCGCCATTGGGGAAGTGGTGGATGTTGCGGATGTGAGCAAATGCAATGCGGTCGCAGTGCTTGCGGACGATCTCGGCAACGTTGTTGTTGGGGTTTGCGTTCAGGCTGCCGGAGCACAGGGTCAGGCAGTTGTACTCGTCGTCCACCATGCTCAGGAAGCGGTCGATGCTCTCAGCATCCACCAGCAGGCGGGGCAGGCCGAAGATATCCCAAGGGGGATCGTCCATGTGGATGGCCATCTTGATGTCGCACTCGCGGCAGGTGGGCATCAGAGCTTCCAGGAAGTACTTCAGGTTCTCCCACAGCTTTTCCTTGGTGACAGGGGCATAGGCCTTGAACAGCTCGTCCAGCTTTGCCATACGCTCAGGCTCCCAGCCGGGGAAGGTCATGTTGTACTTCTCGGTGAAGCCCAGGATGTAGTCGGCCATGGCCTTGTAATCGTCCTGGATCATGTCCTTCTGGTAGAACAGAGCAGTGGAGCCGTCGCCGACGGGGTGGAACAGGTCGGTACGGGTCCAGTCAAAGATGGGCATGAAGTTGTAGCAGATGACCTTGACACCGAACTTGGACAGGTTGCGGATGCACTGCTTGTAGTTCTCGATGTACTTGTCGCGGGTGGGCAGGCCGATCTTGATGTCATCGTGGACATTGACAGACTCGACCACGTCCATGTCGAAGCCGTAGGCGTGGATCTGATCGGCGACCTTCTGGATCTCGTCGATCTCCCAGATCTCACCGGGCATCTTGTTGTGCAGTGCCCAGACGATGCTGGTCACGCCGGGAATCTGCTTGATGTCGTTGAGGGTGATGGGATCGTTGCCCTCACCGTACCAACGCCAACCCATTTTCATAGGCATAGTGGGTTCCTCCTTGTTTGTTGCTTTGCTTCTTAAATGCCGCGGCGGGTGCCGTGGCACATTCTTGCTTATATTCTAATATATCAGTTTCGAATTGGCAATTGACGTTTTGACAAGTTTTGATGTTTTTTCTTGTATACTTTACACAAAGAAACGGCCACACATGGGATTTTGCCCCCATCCGGCCGCAAAATACACGCCTTTGGCAGTTTGACGAAAGGAATTTTTACCAGGTGTCGCCGTTGCCGATAAAATAATCCGGGTGGGCGGCACGGGCCTGATCCACACTGAGCTTATACCGGTGCAGATGCTCGCTCAGCGCCCGGCTTACATCCTCCTCCGTGCCGTGGAGCACAGCCTCCAGGATGCGGGTGTGGGCCCCACAGACCGATTTGTTCTCATCCGTCTGCAGGCTGAACTTGCGCAGCCGCTCGATGTGCTGAAAGGTGGAAAGCATGTGGTCAAAGTGTCCCTCCATGCCGCAGAGCTCAAAGGCGCGGCGGTGGAAGGCGTTGTCCAGATCCAGCATCCGGGTCTCGCGGTTCTCGGCCTCCGGGTGGCTTTCCAGCACACGGTACTGCTCGATCAGCAGCCGGTAGGCTCTCTCCTGCTCGCCGGTCAGGCGGCCCCGGATCCGGTTCAGAAGCTCTTTTTCCAGCGTGAAGCGCGCAAACTGCTCCATCTCCATCAGCTCCAGATCAATGGGAGCCACATAGGTGCCGCTCTGGGGCTTGATGGTCACCATGTGGGCAATGTTGAGCATGATCAGTGCCTCCCGCATGGGGGTGCGGCTGATGCCCAGTTCCTGGGCCAGCTCGTGGTCGTTCAGTTCATCCCCGGGTTTGAGCTCCATGGTGATGATCCTGCTGCGGATGGTTTCGTAGGCTGCCTCGCGGGCGCTCCGAACTGCCATACTGTCTTCGCTCCTTTTGTGCTTCTGCACGCCTGTTATCTTTGTGTTTTACTAATATATCAGTTTCATTTTTATTGTACTCCACACACTTTGTCCGCGTCAATTGGGAAACTGCCAAAATTGAGAACTTTTTCTTGTCAATCCTGCCGCTTTTTCCACGGGCCGTAAAGGATCACGCCCCACACAGCCGCCAGCGCCAGACCGCAGACCACGTCAATGATGGAATGCTGCTTGGTGAACACGGTGGAAGCGCAGATGATCGCTGCCCACACCCAGGCCGCTGCTTTGAGCCAGGGGCGCTGCTTTGTCAGCGTGCTGCCCGAAAAGGCAATGGCCATGCAGGCCGTGCTCTGGCAGTGGATCGAGGGGCAGACATTGACCGAGGCATCCGCTTTCCAGATGAGCTGCATCAGGGTCATGGCAAAATTCTCCCGGCCGATGGCTTCCGCCGTGGGGCGGATGTCAAGGCCGTTGGGCAGTACCATATAAATAATGAGGCAGAGCGTCATGCCCGAAAACATCATCAGGCAGAGCTTGTCATAGCTGGCGGTGTCGAACCACCACAGCAGGGCCGTGACCGCCGCCAACAGCACGAACCAGCTGCAGTACGGGAAAATGAACCACTCGTTGAAGGGGATAAGGTCATCCACCGGGGAGTGGATGATGTATTTGGGGTCGGTGATAGTCAGATCCAGCCAGAAGAACCAGATGAGGTAAATCACCCAGTAAGCCTGATACCACAGGTGGGGCTTGAGCCGCGTGCGCAGAGTCTTTGCCTTCATATTCTTTTCTCCTATAAAATCACTCGCCGCATAGCGATTATTTTAACACAGAACCAGCACTTGCGCAAATATTATTTATGGGATAAAATAAGGGTATCAGCCTCTCCCCTGTCACCTGTTGCGGCAGCTCCCCTGCCAGGGGAGCCATGTTTACGCTGCCGCCGGAGAGGTTCTTAAATCAAAGGAGAAACTATGTCACCTTCTACCCCGATCCGTCTTGTCGCCCTTGATCTGGACGGCACCCTGCTCGATTCCCAGAGCCAGATCTCCCCCCGTACCCGGCAGGCCATTGCCGATGCCGCCGGGCGCGGGGTCATCGTGCTGCCCTGCACCGGGCGGCCCCTTGCCAGCCTGCCGCCGTTGGTGGCGCAGCTGCCCGGCATCCGGTATGCCATCACCTCCAACGGTGCCGCTGTCTGGGATATGGGCACAGACCCGCTGGGTGCCGTATACAGCCGCTATGCCGATGCGGCCCAGCGTCCGACCCATGAACCGGTTCTGCTGGAGCGTCATTGTTTGCCCCCGGAAACCGCCCGGGAAGTGTTTGCCCTCTACCGGGAATATCATGGCCCACTGAGCATTTTTTCGGACGGGCGCTCTTATTTGGACGGTACCGGTATGGCCCTGTTTCAGGACCGTCATATCCAGCGCCATTCCACCGAGGCCAGACAGCCGGACGATGGCCGTACCCATGTTGTGCGGGATCTGGACGAATGGCTGAGCCGCCACGCCCACGAAGTGGAAAAGTTCTGCATGTTCTTCGACAGCGCGGAGATCGCGCAGGCAGCCCTCCCCCGCTTCCGGGCCCTGCCGGGCGTGGAAGCCGTGCAGGGGGCGCCGGACAACGTGGAGGTCACCGCCCAGGGCGTGGACAAGGGCACGGCCCTGCTGGCATTGGCAGACATGCTGGGCATCCCGCGGGAGGCCACCCTTGCCATCGGCGACAGCGACAACGACCGCGCCATGCTGGCCCGGGCCGGTGTGGCCGCCGTGATGGCTAACGCTCTGCCCGAGATCCGGGCACTGGGGGATATCGTCAGCACCTGCGACAATGACCACGATGGCGTTGCAGAGCTGTTTGAGCGGCTCGGACTGTGACCGTTGGGCATTTTTGTGCAATGTATACAAGCTCTTATGCAAAACATTGTGCTTGTTGAGCATTACCAAAAGCGGCCGGGTCGTTTATACTAATACTGTGAACGTATGGCGGGGAGAGTGTGCCCATCCGGCCCTGCCCCGCCCTGAGTGTCAAATAAAAAGGAGAAATGCGTTATGAATCCCATCGTTGAAAAGGTCTATCAGATCGGCATTATCCCTGTTATCGCCTTCAACAGCGTGGACGAGGCCCTGCCCCTGTGCAAGGCTCTGGCCGAGGGCGGCCTGCCCGCAGCCGAGGTCACTTTCCGCACTGCATGTGCTGAGGAGTGCATCCGCAAGATCCACGAAGAGATGCCCGAGATGCTGCTGGGTGCAGGCACTGTCCTGACCTGTGAGCAGGCTGACCGTGCAATGGCAGCTGGTGCTTCCTTCATCGTTGCTCCCGGCTTTGACCCCGAGGTCTGCAAGCACGTCATCGACAAGGGCGGCATTATGATGCCCGGTACCGCTTCTGCCGGCGAGATGCAGCAGGCCATGAACATGGGCTGCGAGGCCCTGAAGTTCTTCCCCGCTGAGGCAAACGGCGGTGTCGGTATGCTGAAGAACATCGGCGCTGCCCTGAAGGGCGCACGCTGGATGTGCACCGGCGGTGTCAACGCAAAGAACGTCAACGATTACCTGGGCTACGACCAGATCTTCGCTGTCGGCGGCACCTGGATGTGCAAGAGCGATGTCATCAAGGCTGGCGACTGGGCAAAGATCACTGCTCAGAGCAAGGAAGCTGTTGACACCATGCTGGGCCTGCGCCTGCACCATGTCGGCATCAACACCGGCAACGAGGAAGAGGCCATGAAGGTCGCCACCCTGCTGGGCGGTCTGCTGAACATGAAGGTTGCTCCCGGCAACTCCAGCATCTTTGTGGGCAACAAGGAATTCGAGATCATGAAGAAGCCCGGCCGCGGCACCAATGGCCACATTGCCATCGCCTGCAACAACGTTGACCGTGCCATCTATCACCTGTCTCAGCGCGGCGTGAAGTTCGATCTGGACAGCAAGAATGTCAAGAACGGCAAGACCATCGCCTGCTACTTTGCTGACGAGATCGCCGGCTTTGCAATGCACCTGGTCCAGGCCTGAGTTCCTGCGCATTTCCACGGCTTTTCCCGCCGCACCGGTCCACCCTGCGGCGGGTGATATAAAACACATCTGATTATAAAGGAGAACACCACAATGAAAGTCGTTACTTTTGGCGAACTGATGGTCCGTCTGCAGCCGTTCAACTATGAGCGCTTTGTCCAGGCTAACAGCCTGGAGTTCACCTTCGGCGGCGGCGAGGCCAACGTTGCTGTTTCTCTGGCCAACTACGGCCTGGACGCAGCTTTCGTCACTAAGCTGCCCGCACACGCCATCGGTCAGGCCGCTGTCAACAGCCTGCGCCGCTACGGCGTTGACACCAGCATGATCACCCGTGGCGGTGACCGCGTTGGTATCTACTACAACGAGAAGGGCGCTTCTCAGCGTGGTTCTGTCTGCATCTACGACCGTGCCAACAGCGCTATCCAGCTGGCACAGCCTTCCGATTTCGATTGGGAGAAGATCTTTGAGGGCGTGGATTGGTTCCACTTCACCGGCATCACCCCGGCTCTGGGCGAGAATGTTGTTGAAATCTGCCGCGAGGCCTGCAAGGCTGCTAAGGCTCACGGCGTGAAGATCAGCTGCGACCTGAACTACCGCGGCAAGCTGTGGACCCGTGAGCAGGCTCGTGCTGCCATGACCGATCTGTGCCAGTACGTTGATGTCTGCATCTCCAACGAGGAGGACGCAAAGGACGTGTTCGGCATCGAGGCCGAAGCTACCGATATCTACGGCGGCAAGCTGAATGCTGAGGGCTACAAGAGCGTTGCCAAGCAGCTGGCTGACAAGTTCCACTTCGAGAAGGTCGCTATCACCCTGCGTGAGAGCCACAGCGCTTTCGACAACGGCTGGAGCGCTATGCTGTACGATGTTGCTTCCAACGAGTACTGCTTCTCCAAGAAGTACGACCTGCACATCATCGACCGCGTTGGCGGCGGCGACTCCTTCGGCGGCGGCCTGATCTACAGCCTGCTGACCGGCAAGAGCACGCAGGAAGCTGTTGAGTTCGCTGTTGCTGCTTCTGCTCTGAAGCACTCCATCGAGGGCGACTACAACATGATGACCGTGTCCGAGGTCGAGAAGCTGGCTGGCGGCGACGGTTCCGGCCGTATCCAGCGCTAAGCAAGCGTTACAGGAGGTCGTCCGCAATGGATATCCGTTATTCCTGCAACCAGAAAGATTTCAAGCGCTATACCACCGAGGAAATGCGGGACGAGATGCTCATCACCGGCCTGTACAAGGCAGATGAAGTTGTTGCCGTTTACAGCCATGTGGACCGCATGGTCACGCTGGGCTGTATGCCGGTGCACGAGACCGTGTCCATCGACAAGGGCATCGATATCTGGGCAAACTTCGGCACCCACTATTTCCTGGAGCGCCGCGAGATCGGTATGTTCAACATCGGCAAGGATTCCACCGGTATCGTGGTGGCTGACGGCGTGAAGTATGAGCTGGGCTACAAGGACTGCCTGTACATCACCCAGGGCACCAAGGAAGTGACCTTTGCTTCCGCTGATCCCGAGCATCCTGCCAAGTTCTATATGGTGTCGGCTCCGGCACACTGCGCTTATGAGACCCGCCTGATCAAGATGGCCGATGCAAACCATCGTCCTCTGGGCAGCGTGGAGACCTGCAACAAGCGCACCATCAATCAGTTCATCCACCCGGATGTGTTGAAGACCTGCCAGCTGAGCATGGGCATGACCGAGCTGGACCCCGGTTCCAACTGGAACACGATGCCCAGCCACACCCATGAGCGGCGGATGGAGATCTACACCTACTTTGAATTGCCCGAGGGGCAGGTGGTGTTCCACATGTGCGGTGAGCCTACCCAGACCCGCCACATCGTGATGCACAACGAGGATGCTGTCATCAGCCCCTCCTGGAGCATCCACAGCGGTGTCGGCACCTCGAACTATACGTTCATCTGGGCTATGGGCGGCGAGAACATGGAGTTTGACGACATGGATAACATCGCTACCACCGACCTGCGCTAAACACAAATAAGACCCCGCACCGGCGATCCGGCGCGGGGTTTTTCAGTAAAGGAGTTCTACTTATGGATCTTACTGCATTTGACCTGAAGGGCAAGGTTGCCCTGGTCACCGGCGGCGCACACGGCATCGGCTTCTCCATTGCCGAGGGCATGGCAAAGTGCGGCGCTACCGTCTGCTTCAACTGCTCCAACGAAGGCAGCCTGGAAAAGGGCCTGGCCGCCTACAAGGCTGCCGGCATCGACGCACACGGCTATGTGGCCGATGTCACCGATGAGGCTGCCGTGAACGCCATGATTGCCCAGATCAAGGCTGAGGTGGGCCCCGTGGACATTCTGGTGAACAACGCCGGTCTGATGAAGCGTGTGCCCATGATCGAGATGAGCCACACCGATTTCCTGCGCGTCATCGACGTGCACGTTGGCGGTGCTTTCAACTGCTCCAAGGCCGTTCTGCCCGATATGATCGCCAAGCGCGAGGGCAAGATCATCAACATCTGCTCCATGATGAGCGAGCTGGGCCGCGAGACTGTCTCCGCCTACGCTGCCGCCAAGGGCGCACTGAAGATGCTGACCCGCAACATCGCCTCCGAGTACGGCGAGTACAACATCCAGTGCAACGGCATGGGCCCCGGCTACATTGCCACCGCCCAGACCGCTCCCCTGCGCGAGATCCAGCCCGATGGCAGCCGCCATCCCTTCGATACCTTCATCTGCGCCAAGACCCCCGCAGGCCGCTGGGGCACCCCCGAGGACATGGTCGGCCCCTGCGTGTTCCTGGCTTCCCATGCTTCCGACTTTGTCAACGGCCAGATCCTGTACGCCGATGGCGGCATCCTGGCTTACATCGGCAAGCAGCCCAAGTAAGTAAAGCACCTCGAAATAGCAAAGACCCTCTCCGTCATTGCTGCGCAATGCCGCCCCTCCCTTTTGGAGGTGCTGGCGGGCATCAGCAGGACGGAGAGGGTCTTTGTCATACTTTTCACACTTTTGTAAAGGATTTGTTATTGTATTCTTCGACATATCCTTGTATAATAGTTGCTTGTGGACAGCCTTTCACGAGAGCTGCCCACGAGAAAAGATTTTCGTCACAAACAAGGAGAGATTACACAATGAAACTCAAGAATGTTGCTGTTGTTGCCGCTGCTCTGGCACTGGCTGTTGGTATGACCGCTTGCGGCGGTTCTGCTTCTTCCACCACCGCTTCTTCCGTTGCTTCTTCCGCTGCCGCTTCCTCTGAGGCTGCAAGCTCTGAGGCAGCTTCCAGCGAGGCCGAGGTCGAGCCCGCCGAGTACACTGTCTACAACACCACCGGCGAGAACGTCACCGACCTGTACCTGTACGCTGCTGGCTCTGAGGACAAGGGCGAGAACCTGGCTGCTGACGGCCTGGCTGACGGCGACAGCGTTGTGCTGACCCTGCCCGAGGACGCTGACAAGAGCGCTGAATATGTCCTGGAGTTCACCACCGAGAGCGGCGACACCCAGAGCTTCGACACCCTGAGCTACGAGGTTGCTCCCATCTCCCTGCTGAGCGTTGATGCTGCTGCAGGTGCTACCCCCATCAGCTTCACCGCTCCGGAGCAGTAAAAAAACGCAGGCCTGAGCCTGTAACATAAAAACTCCCCTGCACTCCATTTTACCGGAATGCAGGGGAGTTTTTTGCGTATCAAAGGTTTCGCAGCGGGGTCTTAGACCTTCTCAATGGTGATGGTCCACTCGCTGGTCATAGCCTCATCGGGCTCCAGCACCTCGTGCTTGCCCTCTTCGTTCACGCTGTTGGCCCAGCCGTTCCAGGGCTCCATGCAGACGAAGTTTTCGGCATCCTGCTGCCACAGCACACCGTTGGTAAAGCTCTCGTCAGCATCCACGGTGACCTTGTGGCCGTTGCCCTTATCCGTAAAGGTCATGGGGAACTCCACACCGGTCATCAGACGGATGGAGTTGTCAGAGCCTTCCTTGCGGGTCAGGGTGATCTTCTCGGGTGCGGCAGGCTGCTCGCCCTTGGCATCCTCGGAGCAGGTGGCACACTTGATGTCAAAGTCCACATTCTCCAGAGCAGAGGCCACAAAGTAGGGATGATAGCCAAAGCTGAAGGGCATCGGAACATCGCCCTCATTGATGACGGTCATGCTCAGGGAAGCGGTGTTGCCCTGCAGGTTGTAGTTCATCAGGACCGTGAAATCGAAGGGGTAGAGGAACTTGGTCAGGGGGCTGGACTCCAGGATCAGGGTCACGCCGTCGGGGCCGACGCTCTCCACTTCCCAGGGGCACAGGTCAGCCATGCCGTGGATCTCCATGGGATAGGCCTGGCCGTTGAAGATGTGCACGCCGTTGTCGGGCTTGCCGCAGTTGGGGAACAGCACAGGGATACCGAAGCGGGGGCGGTTGCACTCGCTGAAGTTGGGGCGGCGGGTCCAGATGTACTCGTCGCCGTCCAGGGTAAAGCCGGTGACCATGCCGCCGCGCTCAGGGGTGATGGTCAGGGCAGTTTTTGCCACGGGGTCGGTGATGACATACTGCTCAAAGCATGCGCCGCCCTCGGTGACGTACTGGGTGGTGATCTGGTTCATAAGTTGTACCTCCATATCATTTGATACAAAAAGGCCGCCGTACGCGCAAAAAGCACGCACAGCAGCCATTTTTCAATTAAAGAACAACGCCATCCTTGAAGATGGAGATCTCGCGGAAGCCGTGCTTCTCGGCCTTGGTCTGCTCACCGCCTGCAACGCGGATGACCAGATCCAGCAGGTCGTGGGCGGCCTCATCGATGGTCTTTTCACCGTCCGCGATAACACCGGTGTTGAAGTCGATCCAGCCGGACTTCTTCTCGGCCAGCGGGGTGTTGGTAGAGATCTTCAGGGTGGGGGCCGGGGCAGAGAACGGGGTGCCGCGGCCGGTGGAGAAGAGGATCAGGTGAGCGCCTGCGGCGGTCATGGCCGTTGCGGACACCAGATCGTTGCCGGGGCCGTAGAGCATGTTCAGGCCCTTGGTCACCACGGGGTCACCGTAGCCGATGACATCCATGATGGGGGCGGTGCCGCCCTTCTGGACACAGCCGCAGCTCTTGTCCTCCAGGGTGGTGATGCCGCCCTGCTTGTTGCCCGGAGAGGGGTTGTCGTAAACCACCTCGTTGTGGCTGATGAAGTATTCCTTGAAGCCGTTGATCATGTGCTCGGCCTTAACGAATACCTCCTTGTTGATGCAGCGGTCCATCAGGAAGCCCTCGGCACCGAACATCTCGGGCACCTCGGTCAGGACAGTGGAGCCGCCGCGCTGGCCCATCATATCGGAGAAGCGGCCGATGGTGGGGTTGGCGGTGATGCCGGACAGGCCGTCCGAGCCGCCGCACTTCATGCCCACCACCAGCTCGCTCACAGGGATAGGCTCACGCTTGAACTGACCGGCGTAAGCAGCCAGCTCCTTCAGGATCTCACGGGCGGCGGTGAACTCGTCGTCCACATCCTGGCAGGTCAGGAACTTGACCCGGTCGTGGTCATACTCGCCCAACTCTTCCACGAACTGATCGTGCTGCAGGTTTTCGCAGCCCAGATGCAGCACCAGAACAGCGGCGGCATTGGGGTGGCGGACCAGCGCGGCCAGCAGCTTGCGGGTCTGGGCATGGTCGTGGCCGGTCTGGCTGCAGCCAAACGGATGGGTAAAGGTGTACAGGCCCTCAATGGAGCCGGTGACCAGATCCTGGTTGTCGTTCACCATCTTCTTGGCGATGTCGTTGACACAGCCAACCGTGGGAATGATCCAGATCTCGTTGCGGATGGCGGCACGGCCATCCTTGCGGCGGAAGCCCATAAAGGTCTCCGGCTCCACCTTGGGCAGAGGGGCCAGGTCGGGGGCGGGGTGATAGCTGTACTCCACCTCACCGGACAGGTTGGTGTGGACATTGTGGGTGTGCATCCAGGTGCCCGGCTCGGCATCGGCGGTCGCGTGGCCGATGGGGAAACCGTACTTGATGACATTTTCACCGTTCTTGATGGGCTTTACTGCCATCTTGTGGCCCTGAGGGATATCCTCCAGCGCGGTCACGGCAAGGCCGTCCACCTCCACCAGAGTGCCCTTGGCAATGGGGTGCAGTGCAACCACCACGTTGTCAAGGGGGCTGATATGAATCGCCTGCGGCATAGTTATTCTCCTTAATGACATTTACAAAGCACAAGGAGACCGCTGCCCAAAGCAGCAGCCCCTTGTTGTGCAGGTGATGTTCCAGCTTACAGGCAGCTCTTGTAGGCAGCTTCGGCACCCTGGGTGCGGATCAGCTCCAGATCAGCCAGAACAGCGGCCTCCAGGCCCTCGATCCTGGTCAGATCCTGATCCCACATCTGGGTGTTGGTCAGAACGGCGTGCACCAGCTGAGCGTCGGTGTCGTCCTTGTGTGCATAGTAGAAGTCCAATGCCCATGCGTCATCCTGGATCTTGTAGGTGTTGCCTGCGGGGCGCTTGCAGATCAGGCCGTCGGCAGTGCGCTCCTGGATATCATTGGAGTAGAAGGCAATGTAAGCAGCCAGGCTCATGGTCAGGCACTTGGGCAGCTGCTTCTGCTCCTCGATGTAAGCCAGGAAGGAAGGCATGTTGCGGGCCTTCCACTTGGAGGTGGAGTTCAGGGAGATGCTCATCAGCTCGTGGTTGACGAAGGGGTTGTTGAAGCGGTCCTCAACGGCGGAAGCGAACTCTTCCAGATCCTTCTTGTCCAGAGGCAGGGTGGGGATGATCTCCTCATGCAGCATCTTGTTCATAAAGCCGCGGACGGTATCGTTGTGCATGCAGTCACGGACGATGTCGAAGCCAGCCAGATATGCGCCCAGAACGAAGCCGGTGTGTGCACCATTCAGAATGCGGACCTTGCGCTTCTTGTAGGGGGTAACATCAGGCACGACCATAACGTTGACACCGGCCTTCTTGAACGGCAGCTTGTCCTCCAGACCTGCGGGGCCCTCGATGACCCACACGCCGAAGACCTCGCCGACATCCAGTACCTGATCGTGGTAGCCGTTGGCCTCTTCCATGGCAGCCAGCTCCTTGGGGTCACGGATGCGGCCCGGAACGATGCGGTCCACCAGAGTGGAGCAGAAGGTATTGGCGTTGTTCATCCAGTCGATGAACTCAGCTTCCAGATTCCAGTCCTTGGCGTAGTTGTTGCAGCACTTCTTCAGCTCTTTGCCGTTGTTGTCGATCAGCTCGCAGCTCAGGATGACCAGACCCTTGTCCGCAGCACCGTTGAATGCCTTGTAGCGCTCGTACAGCACGCGGGTCAGCTTTGCGGGGAAGCTGTTGGGAGGAACCTGATCGAACTCACTGTCGCCCTGGGTGTAAGCGATACCAGCCTCGGTGGTGTTGGATACAACCGTTTCCAGATCCTCAGAGCGGGCCAGAGCCAGCACTTCATCCCACTTGCCATCGATGTAGGGGCAGACACAGTCAGACACGCAGGAGATCACGCGCTTTGCATCCACCTTCTGGCCCTTCTCGCTGCCGCGCAGGTACAGGGTGTACAGACCCTCCTGCTCGTTGATCCAGTCAGCCATCTGGGGGAAGTTGCCGATGGGCTGCACCAGCTTGACCTTGCCGTTGTAGCCGGCCTTCTCGTTGGCAATATCATAGAAATAGTCCACGAATGCGCGCAGGAAGTTCCCCTCGCCAAACTGCATGACCTTGACAGGGGCATCCTTGAGGATGTAGCCGTTGTAGCCGGTCTCAGACAGAACCTTGTAATTCAAAGTTTCCATATCACGTGTTCTCCTTTTTGCTTGCTTTGCTTCTCTCTGGGGCACCCCTTTGTGCCCCACATTCTGTCTCTATTGTATGCTGTTGTATACAAAGAAGTCAAGTGTTTTTTGCCAGATTTTTGGCCCAAAACAGGCCATTTTTATAAATTCCAGCGTTTTTTACAAGGAAAAGTCTGAAAATTTGTCAGTTTTTCAGTTGTATACATTATCGTTTTCCGCTATACTAAAGATAGGCTTAACACGCCCTGCGTGGGCGCTGTTAAAGGTACCCCATAGTGATATATTAGTACATTAGAATGAAAAGGAGTTTTCGACCCATGAAAGCATTTATGGACAAGGAATTCATGCTCCAGTCTCCTGTGGCTCAGCATCTGTATCACACCTACGCTGCTGATATGCCCATCTGCGACTATCACTGCCATATCTCCCCGAAGGAGATCTACGAGAACCGCCGCTTTGAGAACATCGCTCAGGTGTGGCTGGGCGGCCGCCAGCCCGATGGCTCTCTGGCAGGCGACCACTACAAGTGGCGCGTGATGCGTTCCAACGGCGTGCCCGAGGAGTACATCACCGGCACCAAGCCCGACCGCGAGCGTTTCCAGAAGTTTGCCGAGGCTCTGCCCATGTGCGTTGGCAACCCCATGTACCACTGGTGCCACCTGGAGCTGCGCAAGTACTTCGGCTATCAGGGTGTGCTGAACGGCGACACCGCTGAGGAAGTCTGGAACCTGTGCAACGACAAGCTGCAGCACGACGACAGCATGACTGTCCGCGGCCTGATCGAGCAGTCCAATGTTGCTTTCATCGGCACCACTGACGACCCCATCGACGATCTGGCATGGCACAAGAAGATCAAGGAAGATCCTTCCATCAAATTCACCGTTGCTCCCTCCTTCCGCCCCGACAAGGCCCTCAACATCCAGAAGCCCGGCTTCGTGGAGTACATGGGCAAGCTGGCTCAGGCCGTTGGCAAGGAAAAGCTGGAGTGCATCAACTGCGTCACCGACGCTCTGACCCAGCGCATCGAGTTCTTTGCCGAGATGGGCTGCCGCGCATCTGACCACGGCCTGGACTATGTGCCCTACCGTGAGGCCACCAAGGAGGAGGTCAACGCCATCTACCAGAAGGCTATGGCCGGTGAGGCTGTGACCGCTGAAGAGACTGAGAAGTACCAGACCTACATCCTGATCCACCTGGGCAAGCAGTATCACCGCCTGAACATCGCCATGCAGATGCACTACAACTGCCTGCGCGGTGTCAACCGTAAGATGAACGCCCTGCTGGGACCCGATACCGGTTTCGACATGATCAACACTGCCAAGTGCGGCGGCGAGATCGCTGCTCTGCTGAGCGCCCTGAACGACACCGATGAGTGCCCCAAGGTCATCATCTACAGCCTGAACCCCGCTGACAACGAGCAGATCGGCACCATTCTGGGCTGCTTCCAGAATGATGAGATCCCCGGCAAGATCCAGCACGGCTCCGGCTGGTGGTTCAACGACCAGAAGATCGGCATGGAGAACCAGATGAAGAGCCTGGCAAACCTGGGCCTGCTGGGCAACTTTGTTGGTATGCTGACCGACAGCCGCAGCTTCCTGAGCTACACCCGCCACGACTACTTCCGCCGCATCCTGTGCAACCTGATCGGCCAGTGGGTCGAGGATGGCGAGTATCCCAACGATGAGAAGGCTCTGGAGAAGATCGTCAAGGGCATCTGCTTCGACAACGCAAAGCGTTATTTCGCTCTGTAAGCAGCGCCTCTGCATCCCCTTTCCATAACGCGTAAAAGCGCTCTGCCGGTTTGCCCCGGCAGGGCGCTTTTTTCTTGTGCAGCCGTATTCACAAAAATGTAACTTGCATTCTGCCGTCAAATCGGGTAGGATAACGTTGAATCAAAACCGAAGGGGAACGTGAAGATGCTGAAACGTTTTGTAAAGCGGCTGCTCAGCTGCCTGCTGCTGGCGGCGCTGTTTGTATTGGTGGTCATTGGCGGAACACTGGGTGTGCAGGGCTGGCGGCTCTACCGCGCCACAGCGGCGCAAAAGCCCATTGCCGGCCTCTACGATGAGATCAGCTCCCGGCCCGGCTTTGCCAGCTGTGACCAGCTGCCCCAGACTTATATCGACGCGGTCATTTCCGTGGAGGACAGCCGGTTTGAACGGCACCACGGCATCGACCCGGCAGCCATTGTCCGGGCGCTCTGGGCCGACCTGCGCACCCGCTCTCTGGCCGAGGGCGGCAGCACCCTGACCCAGCAGCTGGCCAAGAACGAGCTGTTCACCCAGGAAAAGCAGATGGCCCGCAAGGCAGCGGAGATGTTTGCCGCCAGGGACATCGAGGATTACTACTCCAAACAGCAGATCTTTGAGATGTACGCAGGCAGCTGCTACTTCGGCAACCAGTGGTCCGGCGTGGCGCAGGCTGCGCAGGGCTACTTTGGCAAACCCACCCGGGAGCTGACCCGCGCCGAATGTGTGGTGCTGGCCGGCCTGCCCAACGCGCCCTCGGTCTACGCCGCCAACGGGGAGCTGGCCCGCAGGCGCGCGCTCGTGGTGGTGGAGCGGATGGAGCGCGCCAAAAAGCTGACCCATACCCAGGCACTGGAACTCCGGGATGAGGTCAGTGCCCTGCCCCTTTGGTGAGAAAAAACAGAATTTATCCGGGTTTTCCATAAAATAATGCTAACACCGGGAGCGGATGCCATGATATCCTTAGTGGCAGATCAAACCCGGAGGGAGCATGTAAAACTTATGGAAAAAACCAAAAAGGGTTCCGGCACCACCGACCTCACGGTGGGCAGGCCGCTGCCCCAGATCCTGAAATTTGCCCTGCCGCTGGTGCTGGGCACCCTGTTCCAGCAGCTGTACAGCTTTGTGGACACCGTCATTGTGGGGCGCTGTCTGGGCACCGATGCACTGGGCGCGGTGGGCACCACCTACTCTCTGAATTTTCTCATTTTAGGCTTTGTGCTGGGTTCCTGCACGGGCTTTGGCATCCCGGTGGCCCAGAGCTTTGGTGCAAGGGACAGCGAGGATATGCACAAGTATCTGTTCAACGGCGCGGTCCTCTGCGTGGTCCTGAGCGTGGTGTTCACCATCGTCACCACCCTCACTGCTGCCCCGCTGCTGCAGCTCATCCACACCCCGGCCGAGCTGTTCCCGGACGCGGTGGCCTACATCCGCATCATCTTCCTCGGCATTCCGGCCACGATGCTGTTCAACTACACCTCCACCGTCCTGCACAGTCTGGGCGATTCCCAGCACCCATTCTATTTCCTGCTAATCTCCAGTTTCCTGAACATCGGGCTGGACTGGCTGTTCATCGTACCGCTGGGTATGGGCGTGGAGGGCGCAGCCATCGCCACCGTTGTCAGCCAGCTGTTCAGCGGCCTGCTTTGCACCTGGTGGTTCTTCACCCGGGTGGAGGGCATCCATTTCACCCGGGAAAACTGTGTCCTCTCGGCGGGGCACTGCGGGCGGCTGGCCTATATCGGCCTTCCGATGGGCTTTGAGTATTCCGTTTCTGCCATCGGTGCCTTCATCATGCAGGATGCCATCAACCTGCTGGGCAGCACCGCCGTGGCCGCCCAGACCGCCGGTGAGAAGATTCGCCAGATGTTCACCGTGCCCATGGCAAGCGTGGGCACGGCTATGGCAACTTATGTCGGCCAGAACCACGGTGCCCACCGCACTGACCGCGTCAGGCAGGGCATCCGGGATGGCTGCATCCTCCAGCTGTGCTACTGCGCGGCTGCCTGGGTGGTGCTCTTCTTCGTCAAGGGCTGGGCCGTGGGCCTTGTTCTGGGCGATGCCGACTCTGCCGTGACTTCCGGTGCTGTGGAATACCTGACCGTGATCAGCGTGCTGTTCTGCATCAACGGCCTGCTGATGGTCTTCCGCAACACCCTGCAGGGTCTGGGATACAGTGTGCAGGCCGTTATCTCCGGTGTGGGCGAGCTCATCGGCCGCGCGCTCTGCGGCTGGCTGGCCGTTCATAGTCTGGGCTACTTCGGCATCTGCATTGCCAACCCCATTGCCTGGGGTCTGGCACTGCTCTACTGTGTGTTCATGGTGACCAGAGTTCTGAAAAAAGAGAACGCATAAAAATACCCCTCTCCGTCCGTGCGGCCGCACAGCGGAGAGGGGTATTTTTATGCGATCAATCAATAAGGCTTACGAACACCGGGCAGAGCACTGCGGTCAGCACACCGGCCACGGCGATGGACAGGCCGCTCATGGCACCTTCCACCTCGCCCATCTGCAGAGCCTTGCTGGTACCCACGGCATGGGCCGAGGTGCCAATGCCCACACCTTTGGCAATGGGGTCGGTGATGTGAAACGCCTTGCAGACCGTCTCGGCCAGCAGGTTGCCCACAATGCCCGTCAGGATGACGATGGCACCGGTCAGGGCTGCAATGCCGCCCAGCTCTGCAGCTACATCCATGCTGATGGCGGTGGTCACGGATTTGGGCAACAGGGTGGCGTACTGCTCCTGGGTCAGGTGCAGCGCCAGCGCCAGAGCCAGCGCGCTGCCCAGGCTGACCAGCGTGCCCACCGAGATGCCCGCAATGATGGCAGCGGCGTTTGCCTTGAGCAGGTCGAGCTTTTCATACAGCGGGATGGCCAGCGCCACGGTGGCGGGCAGCAGCAGATAGTTCACCGGGGCGGCGCTGACCTTGTAATCGGCATAGGGGATGCCGCATACCAACAGGAAAACGATCACAAAGATCGCACCCAGCAGCAGCGGGTTAAAAAATGCCTTTCCGGTCACTCTGTTCACAAGGGCTCCCAGTGCAAAGGCGGCCAGTGTCAGCAGCACACCCCAGGCAACAGAGCCCGAAAGGAACTCATTCAGCAATTCCATCATCGGCAGCAGCCTCCTTGCTCTTTTTGCGGCTGGTCAGAGCCTGGGTGGTCTTTCCGGCGGTCACCATGACCAGAACCGTGACCGGGATGATGGCGATGATGATGGGCAGCAGCATTTCCCCCATCTCCGCCCAAAGCTCCATCACGCCTGCGGCGGCGGGCACAAAGAGCAGCGGGAAGATGCCGGTGAGAAACACGCCCACCTCTTTTACATCCTCCAGCTGGATCAGCCGGAAATTCAGGGCCAGCAGCAGCAGCACAAGCCCGTACACACTGGCCGGAACCGGCAGCGGCAGTACAGTATGGCATACTTCCCCCAGAAAGCAAAACGCGAGGATACGCGCAAATTGAAACAGATAATTCGTAAGAAATCCCCCTTGTCTAACAGCTAAGTCAAAATTATAGCCCAAAACCTCCGGAGGCGCAACAGCAATATCTGACAAGGATTGTTGCATTTTGCCGGAAAAACTGTGGAAAAGAAAAAGGCCCGGCAGAGAGCGCGCACCCATGCGCCGCGATCTGCCGGGCCGATCCACTGCGGACCAGTATTTTTTTCTGTGTTTTCCCGCGCTTTCTCAGCTCCGCAAAACCGTTTCGATCCGTTCCCGGTCCAGCCCCTCGCCGATGACGATGAGCACCTCCTGCCCTGCCGGAATGGGAGCCGCGGTCAGGCCGTCGGCGGTGGCATTCAGCTCCACCCAGCCGCCTGCATCCCGCACAAAGCCCTTGACCCGCAGCACCCGTCCGCAGGCGGCATCCGTGAACAGGCCGGGAATGTGTTTCTCCAGCTGCTGCCGGGGCAGGCCCAGCTCAAGGAAATACGCCGAACTGAATGCACCATGCGCATCAAAGCAGAGCTTTTCGCAGTCGGTATGCTGATAGCCGCAGGCATCCAGCGCTGCAAGATCTGCATCCTCCAGGTCGGCCCAGTCCTTGATCAGAAAATCTTCTTCCTTCAGGGTACGGCTGCACTTGCAGGCCGCAAGGGCACGCTTCAGGTGGTCGATGGCGCTTTCCCGCTGGGCCTGGGTGGCCAGCTGACTGCGGGAGAGCAGGATGCGTCCGGCGCTGGCAGCTTCCGATGCCAGAATATACTCCGCCTGCGGGGAAAGCGTCTCGGGCAGCAGGGCATCCACAACGGCAAACACATTGCCCAGTGTATACCACCGATCCAGCGGTTCATCCCGCAGAACGTCAAAGAACTCGTCCACATCAAAAATGCCGCTGGGCTCCACCACCACCCGGTCGAACCCGCGCATGGCCATTGAGATGAGCTTGGTGCGCATCCGGCGCTGGTGGGTATCACAATCACACCCGCCGCTGATGGTCTCGATCTCGCAGCGTTCCCCCAGCAGATCCTGCACCAGCATGGCATCCACGTTCACAGCGCCAAAGTCGTTTTCCAGAATGCAGACATGATGCCCCTGTGCGGTCAGATACGCAGCATATCTGCGCAGGAACGTCGTCTTGCCCGCACCCAGAAAACCGGTGATGAGATCGACCTGTACCATACGTTCCTCCTTATGCGTGGTTGAAGCCCTTGCCGAACACCTCAGTGGTGCTCAGCATGGACATGAATGCGTTCAGGTGCTGCTTGTGGATAAAATCCTGCAGCTGATCGGCCTCGCGGCGGGTCAGGGTGGTGTAGATGATGTAGTGGGGCTTGTCAGTATATGCGCCGAAGCAGGGCGTATAGGTTGCGCCGCGCATCAGCTTGCGCATGACAAAATCACAGATGGGTTTCCTGTCGTCGCAGACGATGAGGATGGCCTTGCACATCTTGATCTTTTCCAGCACGGCATCAATGACCAGCGATTTCACGGTCAGACCCACGAAGGAATAGAGGGCGGTGTACAGGTCGAACACGAAGCAGGCCGCAATGACCATGAACAGGTCGGTCAGGAACAGCGCCACTGCCACGTTGTGGATGTGGGTATACTTTTCCACGATGAGGGCAATGACATCCGTGCCGCCGGAGGAAGCGCCCACATTGAACAGCAGAGCCGACGCAATGGCCGGCAGGGCAATGGCAAACAGCAGGTCGAGCATGGGCTGGTTGCTCAAGGGGCCGCGCAGGGGGCAGATCTTTTCCAGCGCCATCAGCTCCAGCGACATGACCACAGTGGCATAGCCGGTGGTCATGGCAAACTTTTTGCCCAGAAAGATCAGGCCCACACCCAGCAGGATCATGTTGGCCGCCGAGGAAAAGGCCGAAGCCGACAGCGGGGTGAGCTTGGCCGCCAGCGCCGCCATACCGGTCACGCCGCCAAAGACAAAGTTGTTGGGGAATTTGAAAAAGTACACACCCACCGACATGATGGAAATGCTCAGCGTGATCAATGCATACTGCTTGACATATTCAACGATCTTGTTCCGCATGGAAGATTCCGCATTCGTATCCATAAAATTTACCGTTCAATACTCCTTTTTTGTGTTCCGCAGCCCAAACAGACAGGCTGCACCGGAAATATTGTAACACGGAACGCCCCGGGGTCAAGGGCCAATTCCACACACGCCGTCTTTTGCGGGTGAAAACTGTCAACTCCACCAAAATTCTCCCTCAAATTTCAGCGGTTCTCCCATCGGGAACTGTTCCTTCTTTTCTTGACGCACCTCCCATCGTCCATTACAATAAAATCAGAATGGAATGGTATTTTCCTCCAAAACCGAAAGAGAGTGCAATGGCTCTTATTCCGCATTGTTCGTTTCCATGAAAGGAGGGAACGGTATGAAAAGCTGCTCTCACATCTTTGCTCTTTTGACCGCCTGCATGGTTCTGCTGTGCGGCTGTTCTGACTACCTTTCGCTTTCCAAAGCATCCACCATTTCCAACCCTCAAACGGAATATGATACCGCTCTGAAAGAATATCTTGCTTCGCTGGAAACACCGCTTTCCACCATAGAAATCAAACACGGCGAGGACACCCCTATTGTCTGGGAAGATACCGGAATGGAAGCCGCTGTCCGGCTCCTGTTGAACCGCCCGGAGGGCACCATCAGCCGCAGCGATGTCTGGAATCTCAACACGCTGACTATTACCGAACGAACCATGTTTGAGGGCGATTCGGGCACGACCACCATCGTGACCGTGACCGCCCAGCAGGGAGATGCCACGCTGGAACAGGAGATATCGGCAGTCGGAAAAGAAAGTCCGCTTCCTGCGCTGGCCTCTCTGCACGATCTGCAGTATTTCGACAGCCTGCAAGCCTTTTCCTATTCTACCTCGCCGACGGCCAATCAGGCATTCACTGATTTTTCTGGGATTGAAACCATGTCCCATCTCGAACGCTTCAGCATGAACGGGGCACGGCCCGAAACGTTGGAACCGCTTTCTCACCTGTCCCAGCTGAAACAACTCTCCCTGACCGAATGCGGCACCCTCGACCTGACACCTCTGGAAGGTCTGGACCAGTTGGAATCGCTGATCCTCTCTTCAAACGACAGGATCGTTTCGCTGGAACCGGTCACCAAACTCCCTGCACTGCGGTCGCTTTCCCTCAGCTCCGGCACAGCAGTTCCCAGTCTGGAGCCGCTGGCTCAGACCAATCTTGCCGTTCTTGATCTCGGCCTCGGGGTCGGGCAAAGCGGGCTTTACAAAGAAATTGATTATTCGCCCCTGTCCCAGCTGCCCGATCTGGTCTGTCTGAACCTGACAAACCACACCAGGGTCACCACAAAGTTCTGCAAACAGATCCTTGCCCATTCTCCTGACCTGCGTTTTCTGAACATTCAGAACACCCCTGCTTCGGAGGGCAGTGCGCTGGATGTGGAATACCTGCGGGCTTACACGGAAGCAGATCTGCTGAAACGGCTTGCCAACAAGCTGCGCAATACCTTTGGCTGACACACAAATGCGGCCCCGGAGAGTTTTTCCTTCTCTCCGGGGCCGCGTTCTGTTCCGGCTCAGCCGAACAGCTTTTTGGTATTATGGGTATAGACCGAGAGCACCAGGCCCACACAGATGTACAGCATCAGCACCGAGCTGCCGCCCGCCGAATAGAACGGCAGGGTGACACCGATCACGGGCAGGACGCGCAGGTTCATGCCCACGTTCACGGCGATCTGGGCCAGCAGAGCGCCACCGATGCCCGCGCAGATGAAGGTGCCCAGCAGATCCTCGCTGCGGGCACCGGTGAGGAAGGTCTTGATGACCAGTGCAAACAGCACGCCCAGCACCACACAGCAGCCCACAAAGCCCGCCGCGTTGCCGATCCAGCTCAGGATGAAATCGTTGTGGGCGTTGGGCACGCTGTAATAACTGCCGCCAAACAGCCCGTTGCCAAAGATGCCTCCCGAACCAAGCGCGATCTCGCCGCGCTGCTGCTGATAAATGATGTTCTTCCAGATGGTCTCGCTGGGGGCCCAGCCGGTCTTGTTATCGGGATCGATGACAGCAAGGATACGGTACCACTGGTATCCCTTGCCGATCTTATCGCTGAAAAAGGCGAACGCCGTCGCCATAGCCACTGCCGCCGCCGAGACCGCCCCCAGGATATACTTCCAGCTCAGGCCCGCCGCAAACATCATGCAGCAGCCGATGATGGCATAGATGATGGCGGTGCCGTCATCGCCCTGAACATGGATGATGAGGATGGGCACGGCCAGATGCAGCAGCAGCTTGCCCAGTTCCTTTGGCTCGTTGAGCCGGGTGCGCACATTGTTCAGGTGCATGGCAAAGGTCAGGATAAAGCTGATCTTGGCCAGCTCCGTGGGCTGTAGGGTAAAGCCCCCCAGCTTGTACCAGGAATAGTTGTCGGTATCACCCGCGTTGTAGCCGATGGTCAGCGGGCCGATGCTCACATTGCGCAGCACCAGCGTGGGCAGCACCATGCCCCAGGTCAGGGCCACGTGCACCGGCCACACCTTCACCAGGCTGCGGTAATCGATGTTGGACAGCAGCACCGCAATGACCAGCCCGATGAGGGCTGCACCCGCCTGCACCGCCGCCCGGCGGTAATCGCCCAGACCGGTGATCTGGCCGGTGATCTCATCCACGGCAAAGCCATTGCCCTGCTTGGCTGCCCAGCTCGAAAGCGCTGTCACAGCCATCACGCTGCTGAAGATGCACAGCAGCAGGTAAGTTTTATCGGTGCGCCTGAAGTAGCGCCGAATGTTTTCCAAACGAAAACACCTCTTTCTTTTATTGGATTGCCCTCTCAGGCTCGCTTCGTCCGCCGGCAATGCCGGAGAGGGCGTAAACTGCTCCATTATGTTATATAAGTATACCGCACCACCCATTTTTGCGCAAGATTGCGGAAGTTTTTTCCACAGATCTTTTCATCCTGTGACAACTCTGCAAAATATTTGCCGCAGCCTTGACAAAGCCCCCTCCACCTTCTAAAATGGAAGCTGGAGACCTGCTTTTTCGGCAGGATTTTCCCGGAGGAACTTCCAAGATGAAAACAAACTCTCATCGCTTTCTGTGCGCGCTCTGCGCACTGACTGTTTTTATTTCCGCGCTCTTCCCTGCTTCTGCTTTTGCCGCACAGGCAGCCGACACCGTGGCCCAGACCACGCTGACCACTGCCGATGCCCGGGAGATGCAGCAGGCCGACAGCGCTGTGACCGCCCTGACCGGCAGCGACGCTTACGCTGAGATGACCCGTGCCCAGCGGCTGGATGCCGCCGTGGCACAGCTGCAGCAGCTGGCCGAGGAAGGGCTTGTTTCGGCGCGCTCTCTCCATGTGGACAAAGAAAACGGCATGGTCAGCTTTGCGTACAGCTGCGGCGCGCTGGGCGGCGTTCTGGTGGAGGACCCGGACGAAGAGAATACTCCCTTCGCCCCTTCCGAACTGCCCGCTGTGGATCTGCACGAAATGTCCAACGCCCCGCAGGGTGATCTGGGCAGCGCCATGATCTACTACGCCTTTGACAACACCGTGAACAGCTCCCGCTACCCGTACTACTCCTATATGAAGGGCTTCTGGACTGCGATGGGCCTGCACACCCGAATCGATAGCACGGTCACCGTCTCTGACCTGAAACGGATGAACGATTACGGGCTGTGCATCCTCAGCGCCCACGGCTCCTACTACACCTACACCTCCGGTTTTCTGTTCAAGCAGACCCGTACCGAGCCGGTCATCCTGCTGACGGAGGAATCGGATTTCTATAAGGACCTCTACTACGGCATCGATCTGCTGACCCACCGGGTCATCAAGATCAACGGCCTGTACTGCATCACGCCCAGCTTTTTCCGGGCGGCATACCGGGGCGGCCAGCTCAAGGACACCATAGTGCTCTCCGAGACCTGTGAGTTCCTTGGCGTGAGCGGCAGTCTGGACACCTCCATGGCCGATGCCCTGCTGGCCGGTGGTGCCAAAGCAGTGGCAGGCTATGTGAACAACGTCTACACCGTGTATTCCCGCAGTATGCTGTGGGATACCGTCAACCACCTGATCCTGGGCCAGACCCTGCAGGAATCCGTTCAGCATTCCATGGATACCTATGGCGCGGATGATCTGGTCTGGTACAATGCACAGGGCGGCAAGCGCCCCCATGCGGCGGCAGCTTACCCGCTGCTGTTCGGCGATGTTGGGGTCCGGCTGATCGAACCGAACGCGGCACCTGCCCCGCAGGAAGTACAGCAGGCCGCTTGAGCGTTGCACTTTTGCTCGATTTATATTATACTGGGGGATGGCAGAAGCTTCTGTCATCCCTTTTGATTTACCTCTCAGTCTGCTTCGCAGACAGCTGGCAAAACGGGAAAGTTCAAGCTTCAAGATGAAGGAGCATTGTATGGCTGAATATATTACACATTCCAGAGAAGAGACCGTTGCGCTGGGCCGGAAGCTGGCGGCAGTGCTGCCGGACGGGGCCTTGATTGCCTTCACCGGCGGTCTGGGCGCGGGCAAGACCGCCTTTTGTGAGGGCCTGGCCGAGGGGCTGGGCTGCACCGACCCGGTCAGCAGCCCCACCTTTGCCATCGTCAACTATTACCGCGGCCCCCGCCCGCTGGCCCACTTCGACCTCTACCGCATTTCCACCGAGAACGACCTGTGCGCCGCCGGTTTTTACGATTATCTGGATCAGGGTGCCATTGTGGCCGCTGAGTGGAGCGAGAATTTCGCCGACCTGCTGGCCCCGGAAGACCCGATCTACATCAACATCGACCGGGTGGATGACACCACCCGCCGCATCACCATCAAGGGGGTCAGCGTATGAATATCTTAGCCGTAGACACCGCCGGTAAAACGCTGGGCGTGGCCCTGCTGCAGGACGACCGCCTGAAGTACGAGTGCTATCTGGACGGCGGCATGACCCACAGCGAGACCCTGATGCCGCTGGTGGATCACTGCCTGAAGCTGTGCGGCCTGACCTGTGCAGACATCGACCTGTTCGGTGTGAACGCAGGCCCCGGCAGCTTTACCGGCCTGCGCATCGGGCTGGCCGCCGTCAAGGGGCTGGCTTTCCCCCGCGAGACCCTCTGCGCCCCGGTCTCCACACTGGAAGCGCTGGCCGCCGCCCACACCGGCGAGGGCACCGTGCTCTGCGCACTGGATGCCCGCCGTGCCCAGGTGTACAGCGCTGCGTTTGACCTGGCCACCCACACCCGCCTGCTGGATGATGATGCCCGGGCTGTGGCCGATCTTGCCCAATTTGTAGAAAATTGCAAAAAGCCCCTGTTTTTTGTTGGTGATGGCGCATCTCTGTGCTATAATAAATACAGCAATGTTCCGGGCGTGCTCACTGTTCCGCCGGAGCTGCGGGGTGGCCGGGCCGCTGCCGTGGCCCTGGTGGCCAAGCAGATGGCCCAGCGAGGCGAGGCCGTTCTGCCCGAGGCCCTGCTGCCGGATTATCACCGCCTGAGCCAGGCCGAGCGGGAACGCGCCGAGCGACTTGCTGCCGAGGCCGCTGCCCGGAACAACGATACGGAAAATGGAAAGGATTGAAATTTCTCATGGCAAAACCCATTGCGCTTGCCGCCGACCATGGCGGTTTTGAACTGAAGGAAGCCGTCAAGGCTCACCTGGACGAGCTGGGGCTGGAGTATATCGACTTTGGCACCCACAGCACTGCCAGCGTGGATTACCCCGATATGGCACTGCCTGCCTGTGACGCTGTGGTCAGCGGCCAGTGCGACAAAGCCCTGCTGTTCTGCGGCACCGGTGTCGGCATCAGCATGGCCGCCAACAAGGTCAAGGGCATCCGCGCCTGCTGCTGCTCCGACAGCTTCAGCTGCGAGTACACCCGCCGCCACAACGATGCCAACGCCCTGTGCATGGGCGGCCGCGTTGTCGGCCCCGGCCTTGCCTGCCAGCTGGTGGATCTGTTCCTGAACACCCCGTTTGAGGGCGGCCGCCACGAAAAGCGCATTGCAAAACTGATGGCAATCGAAACCCGATAAACATAAAAAGGAGCGTGTATTTATGACCCCTATGATCGTTGAGCATCCCCTGCTGCAGCACAAGCTGAGCATCCTGCGCAACAAGCAGACCGGTACCAAGGAGTTCCGTGATCTGGTCGGCGAGATCGCAACCCTGCTGTGCTACGAGGCCACCCGTGACCTGCCCATGGAGGAGGTCGAGATCGAGACCCCCATCACCATGGCAAAGACCAAGGTGCTGGCAGGCCGCAAGCTGGCTCTGGTGCCCATCCTGCGTGCAGGCATGGGTATGCTGGACGGTATGCTGACCCTGCTGCCCGCTGCAAAGGTCGGCTTCATCGGCCTGTACCGCAACGAGGAGACCCTGCAGCCCGTGGAATACTTCTGCAAGCTGCCCCAGGATATCGCCGAGCGTGACGTTCTGGTTCTGGACCCCATGCTGGCAACCGGCGGCAGCGCCATTGATGCCATCACCCAGATCAAGAAGCACGGCGCAAAGCGCATCAAGTTCATCGGTCTGATCGCTGCTCCGGAAGGCATTGAGGCCCTGCACAAGGCTCACCCCGATGTTGACATCTACCTGGGCGCTAAGGACGACCACCTGAACGAGAACGGCTACATCGTTCCCGGCCTGGGCGATGCCGGCGACCGCATCTACGGCACGAAGTAAATCTGAATCAACAAAAAGTGGACGGTTCACACGAACCGCCCACTTTTTGTTTACTCAGATATTACCGCCCGCGGCCGCCGCCGCCGCCATGGAAGGAGCCGCCGCCTGCGTGGAAGCTGCCACCCCCACCAAAGCTGCCGCCGGAGCGTCCGCCGCCCATGCCGCCGCCAAAGGAACCACCGCCGAAGCCGCCGCCCCCACGGGGAGGACGCGGCCCGCCGCCGCGGGGCGGTCTGGGCCCGCGCGGACCACGGGGGCCGCCGGGGCCCCAATCATCATACGGAGGTCTGCGCCGCCGTCTGCTGCCCAGGCCGTAGCCCAGCCCGAAACCGAAGAAGGGGCCAAACCCGCCGCCGCCAAAGCCGCGCCGGATGCCGCCGAAGATGGAGGTCAGGGCAAACACCACGATCACCACTGCCAGAAGGGTGAGGAAGGGCGATTGATAGGATGCTGCCGGGGCCTCATAGTAATCATTTCCGTTGTTATAACCATCCGTATTGCCGTTACTGACCATGCCGGTGGTCCCGCTCAGGGTCACACCGTAGAGATCGGCAATGGTGCTAGCCACATTGTTGGCGCAGGTGGTCACAGCCGCGTCATAATCGCCCGCCGCGAAGGAATCCTCCATGGTCTGGGCAATGGCGCTGGCCTGCTTTTCCAGCGTGGTATTGCGGAAGCCGTCGCCGGTGGCAAGGTAATAATCGCCATCGGCGTACTGCTGGGACTGCATGACCAACAGGATCAGCACACCGTTGTTTTTACTGGAGCTGCCCAGCCCCCAGGTGTTGGCGGCCTGCACGGCGTAATCCTCCGTGGATAAACTTCCCGTATAATCCACAGTCAATACGCCGATCTGTGCACCCTCGCACTGCTGGGTGAGCTGTGCATTCAGGTTCTCAATGGCCGTTTTGGTGCTGCTGCTCAGGATGTTGGCATCATCCACCACGCACTGACTGCTGGGCAGATCGGGCAGCTGGGCCTTGGTGGCCGCAAAGGCGGCGGGCACCAAAGCCGTCAGGCTGACGGTCAGCACCACGAACAGGGCGCAGATGCGGGCGGCAAATCGTTTCATCGTTTTCATGCGAAGGGTTCCACCTCCTGTACGCCGAACAGCCTGCCCAGCATACTGGCCGGGAAGCCGCCGACATCATTCTGATACTCATACACTGCATCATTGTACTGCAGGTTGCCGATGATGGTGCCTGCGCTGTTGAACTGGCCGTACTGGCCCTGCACCGCCCCCATCTTCATGGGGTCTGCAGCCTGCTCCTGCATTTTTGCGTAGAGCTGGTCGATCACGGTGCCCAAAGCCTCATTGGCCTGACAGAGGGCGTGCATGGCACTGCCCTGGTAATAGGGCAGCGAGGTCAGGGACTGCTTTTTGCTGCCGTTCTGCACTGCTTCCAGGCAGGCAGAGAAATCATCCAGCGCGGCCTGTGCAGCCTGCACCTCGCCGCTGTCAGCCCCCAGCGTGTTCCCGCCGGTGGTGATGATATTCGCTGCCGTGTTGGCACGGGTGGTCAGCTCCTCGCTCAGGGCATAGCCGTTGTCGGCCGAAACGCCGGTGGTGAACCACTGGCGGGCCTCGTTGTACTTTCCCCTGACCTTGGCACCGCCAAAGCCCACAAACGCCGCCAGCATCACCGCCACGCTCAGCACAAGGGCTGTGCCCTGCTTTGCCATCGCAGTGGGCAGCGCCTTTTCCAGCCCGGTCAGCTTCTGCTGCAAGGGGGTCAGGCGTACTGTCTCGTTGTCCGGGCGCTTTGCCTCGCGGTAGCTGCCGCTGTCAAAGCCGCCGGGCGTTTGATTCTGTTCTCTGGAAAAATCAGCGTTTGCCATTTCAGCTCCGGATCTCCATCATTTTCTGTTTCAGCTCGTCCTCGATGCGGGTCAGCTCCTGCTCGGCAGCCACACGCTTTGCGCGGCCCTCGGTCTGGATCTTGTTCAGCTCGTCCAGAGTCTCGATCAGGCTCTTGTTGGTCTGCTGCAGGGTCTCGATATCCACCACGCCGCGCTGGCTCTCCTTGGCGGTCTCGATGGTGCCCATCTTGAGGGCATCGGCATTCTTCTTGAGCAGGTCGTTGGTCATGTCGGTCACGGCGCGCTCGGCCTGCATGGCCTTCTGGGTGTGGGCCAGACCCAGCGCCAGCACCATCTGGTTCTTCCACAGCGGAATGGTGTTGACGATGGTGGACTGGATCTTCTCAGCCATCATGGTGTTGTTGTTCTGCAGCAGGCGGATCTGGGGGCCCATCTGCAGGCTGATGTTCCGGGTCAGCTCCAGATCGTACAACTTTTTCTCAAAGCGCTCGCACTGGTCTGCCAGGTCGCGGGCGGCCTGAGCATCCTCGGGCAGGCCGGACTGCTTGGCCTTGTCCATAGCCTGCTGCAGCTCGTTTGCACGAACCTCTGTCAGCTTTTTCTTGCCGGCCAGGATATACATGCTCAGCTCCTTGAAGTAGGCCATGTTCAGCTCGTACATCTTATCCAGCATGGCGATGTCTTTCAGCAGCTGGACCTGATGGCCCTCCAGCATGGACTGGATGTTCTCCACGTTGGTCTCGGCCTTGTTGTACTTGGTCTTCAGGTTGTCCAGCTCATTGCCCTTCTTTTTGAAGAAGCCCAGAATGCCCTTCTGCTGCTCCTCATTGGCATCAAAGCTCTTCAGCTCCCCGATGAGGTTGGTGATCATATCACCCACCTCGCCCAGATCCTTGGTGGACACCTTGGCCAGAGCAGCCTCGGAGAAATCGCCGATCTTCTTCTGGCAGGCGGAGCCATACTGCAGCACCTGCTGGCTGTTGGTGATATCGATCTTTTCCGCAAAGGAATCCACCATTGCCTGCTCCTCAGGGGTCAGCTGCACCTCCGGCTGCTGGACCGCAGGGGCGGGCTCGGGCTTTTTCTCCTCCGCAGCCTCCGGGGTGGGGTCCAGCGTCAGGGTGGGTACTGCAGGAGCATCGAGATCGAAGTTCAGAGTGTTGTTGTCAGCCATTGTTGATTCCATCCTTTCCAATTACGACAGCGCCTGCCGCCTATCGGCGTGCGCTATTTTCTAACCGGTTTGCCAAGGGCTCCCCCTTCGGGGGAGCTGGCAAAGCCGTCAGGCTTTGACTGAGAGGGTTGTTACAATCCCTGCCCTTTCAGCATATTCTGCAAAACGGTCAGGTCTGCCGAGAGGTCCATGCTCTCGGCAGCATACAGGGCATCCAGCTGATTTTCAAATGCTGTGGCAATGGAGGCTGCGTTGTGCTCCACCTCCGCGCGGATGGAGGCGGCATTCTCGCCCCGCACCCCCTGCTTTGCCAGCTTGGCGTACTGCTGCAGCACGTTCACGGCATCGGGCAGATAGTAATTGGCGAACCGCCGCACCTGCTTTGCCTTGGCGGGGGTGGCTTCCACCGTTTCCACAATGGAGCGGCCCGCCTTTTCCATCCGGGCCATGGCGGCGGAGAGCTGCGGGTCCGGCAGGGCTTCGTTCAGGGCATGGAGGGTGTCCAGCTGCTGCTGCATCCCGGTCAGCATGGCATCCACATCGTCCACACCGGTATGGAAGGGTACTTCCGTCTCCACCACCCGGGGCGGGCAGATCTTTTTGGCCCCGGCAAAGGCCAGCACAGCCGCGCCCAGCGCCGCCAGCAGTGCCCACAGCCGATAGACCGGAAGCACGGCACACAGCACCACAAATACCAGCGCCGCCGCATAGTACGGCAGGACACTGGGCTTCCGGGTGCGAATGATCTTGCTCATGGGTTCCTCCTTTTCCGGGAGCTGCGCCCCCTGTATCTTTCATAATAAATCCTTTTCCAGCGGGGCGCAAGCGTTTCACGAATTATTTACAGGTTTGAAATCGAAATGTCAAACCTCTCAGGCGCTTGCGCGCCAGCTCCCCTCATAGGGGAGCCCCTGGCAGATCGGGTAAGTCCGCGCGGCATTCAAGGCAGAATCCAGTTCGACAATTCTTTCTTCCAGATCTCCCGTAATTTTTCCGGCCTGCAGGCGGCATTGGCGGGGCTGGTGCTGGGCAGCCTGACCGCTGGGATACCGCTGACCGGCTCGAGATACTTTGTATAGATCTTATATGCCGTAGCCCCGTTGCAAAAAACAGCCTCAATGGGCGCTTTTGCCAGCAGACCGGCAATATCCTTGGGCACCACGTCCCGGATGGACGCATCCGACGCGCCGGTGATGGTACAGCTTTCCAGCGTATCCCACAGGGCCAGCCCGTGGCGCAGGATGATCTGCTTTTTTGCTTCGATGTCCTCCCGGGCAGGCACAGGTTCCCCGGTCAGGGCCGCCAGCATGGGCCAGAAGCGGTTTTGCGGGTGGCCGTAGTAGAAGGACATTTCCCGGCTCTTGGGGCTGGGCCAGGTGCCCAGGATCAGCGCCCGGCTGTGCTCGTTGTAGACCGGTGCAAAGCTCACTGCTTTTCCTCCGCAGCTTCCATCTGGCCCCAGGGGGAGCCAAGTTCATGGCCCGAGGGCTCCGCACGGGGGCCGTTGAACCACAGCTCCTCAATGAGGGCGGCAAGACCGTCCTCCCGCACATCCCCGATGATGCGGTCTGCGGCTTCCTTGGCATCGTCTGAACCGTTGGCCATGCAGCAGCCCAGTCCCGCCGCCTTCAGCATTCCCACATCATTGGCGGAATCGCCCGCCGAAACAGCATCGACCAGCGTCAGGCCCACAGTTTCACACAGGTCAGCCAGACCCACTCCCTTATCAATGCCCTCCCGGACGATATCATAGCAGTGCCAGCTGCCCTCACGCACAGCACCCACCATCATAAAACGGAGGTTCAGGTGGCCGTACTTCCGGTTGAACGCCTCCAGCGCCTCATCGGGCAGGCAGGCAAAGGCGGCATGGGGCATATCGATGAGATGGCGGTCCTGATCCTCGCCGTCCTTGCAGGTCAGGCCGCTGCCGCTCAGCTGGGCGTAGAAATCCCGGAGGCTCTCATATTCACAATAGGCATAGTAGCCATCCCGGAAACTGAACTGCAGGGGGTAGTTGTAATCCTCGCAGAAATCCACCAGTGCGTACATTTCCTCATTGGTCATCGGGTGCTCGGCGATGATCGCGCCGTCCCTGTCCACCACGCAGGCCCCGTTGTTGGTGATGGCGTAGTCGAACCGGATGCCGCCCAGCTGCTGCTTATTGATCGCGCAGTAGCCGCGGCCTGTGCTCAGCACAAATTTTCCGCCTGCAGCCTGCATCTTTTTCACGGCCTTGACCACCGCCGGGCGGGGGCAGGGCTCACCAAAGGGAACAAGGGTATTGTCGAAATCGCTTGCCAGAAGTTTATATTGCATCGTTGCTCCTATTTCAGCATCCTCACCCTCTCAGGCCGCTTCGCGTCCAGCTCTCCCAAAGGGAGAGCTTTTGACATAATCGGAAACTTCCCAATGACTGTCAAGACCTCCCACTTTGGGGGAGGTGGCATCGCGCAAGCGATGACGGAGAGGGTGAGCCAGTTTATCGTTTTGATACTGTCTAGTATAACACAAAACGCCGCTCCGGGATATCCCGAAACGGCGTTTTGACTGAATATTTTACTTTAACCGAAAATGGCTACCACGATCTGTATCCCAACACCCACAGCTGCACCGGCGGCCCAGGTCAGGCCGGTGATGAAGAGGTTCTGCTTCCAGGAGGGGTTTGCCCGCCAGAGAACAGCCAGGCCCACGCCTGCGCCGGTGCACAGCCCTGCCACCAGACTGGAAAAGCGGAGGGCTCCCTCCACATAGAGCTGGGTCAGCAGGACGCTGGCGGCACAGTTGGGAATCAGCCCCACCAGTGCGGCCACCACCGGCTGGAAGAAGCCCATCCGGCCCAGAGCGTCGGCAAAGACATCCTCACCCACGCCCTCCACAATGAGGCCGAACACCAGACTGAACACAAAGATGAACACGAAGATCTCCAGCGTGTGGCGAAGGGCGGCTTTCCAGATGGGGGCGGGCTTGCCCTCCTCATCGCTGTGCTCCTCGTGGCAGTCGATCTCATCGGCGCTGCCGGTATAGCCGCCCCGCAGGCTCCTGGGCAGAACGCCCCGCAGGACAAAATCCAGCACCAGGCCCACCGCAATGGCGTAGAGCACCTTGATGACCATGAGCAGCACCAGCTTATCCCAGTAGGCAGGCATGGAGACCAGCAGCGGAACCGCTTCATCACTGGTGGCGAGGAACACGGCCATCAGCGTGCCCAGGCTGATGACCCGGGACGCATAGAAATTGGACGCAATGGCAGAGAAACCGCACTGGGGCACACAGCCCAGCAGCGCCGCCGGAACAGAGCCCCAGCGTCCGCCCCCCGCCAGAATGGCTTCGATGCGCTCGCCGTGGCGGTTCTCCACATATTCAATGAACAGATAGGCCAAAAACAGGAAGGGCAGCATCTTGGCGGTGTCCACCAGAGATTCGCCCAGAACATCCAGAAACAATTCCATTTGATACTCCAAAAACAACTGTAATGTGCTTTATTGCAGTAAATTGCAATCAATTTGCATTTTCGTGCAAGGGAGATTATACACGCTTCGGATGCAAATTGCAAGAGGAATTTGCAAAAAGTTTGCATTTTTGTTTTTGAGAGAACGAAAATGCCCTCTCAGTCAAGGCCTCAGGCCTTGCCAGCTCCCCCTTCGGGAGAGGTGGCAGCGCGTTCACGCTGACAGAGAGGGCTATTCATTTCAGATCAGATCTCGGCCAGGATCGCATCACCCATAGCGGTGCAGCCCAGGCAGGTGCAGCCTTCGCTCATGTTGTCTGCCGTGCGCAGGCCCTTGTCCAGCACCTTGTTCACAGCGTTCTCAATGGCATCGGCTTCCTCAGCCATGCCAAAGGAGTAGCGCAGCATCATGGCGGCAGAGAGGATGCAGGCGGTGGGGTTGACGATATCCCTGCCCGCAATGTCGGGGGCCGAGCCGTGAATGGGCTCGTACAGGCCCCGGGTGCCATCGCCCAGAGAGGAGGACGGGATCATGCCGATGGAGCCGGTGATCATGGAGGCCTCATCGGAGAGGATGTCGCCGAACATATTCTCGGTGACGATGACATCGAACTGCGCGGGGTTCTTTACGATCTGCATAGCGCAGTTGTCCACGAACATCTCGCTGTACTCCACGTCCGGGTACTCGGCCTGCAGGCGGTGCATCACACTGCGCCACAGGCGGCTGGTATCCAGCACGTTGGCCTTATCCACACAGCAGAGCTTCTTGCGGCGTTTCTGGGCGGTCTCGAAGCCGATGCGGCCAATGCGCTCGATCTCGTGCTCAGAGTAGGGCATGGAGTCGATGGCCTGCTTTTCGCCGTTCTCGAGGGTGTGGGTCTCGTGCTTGCCGAAATACACGCCGCCGATCAGCTCCCGCACGATGATGAAGTCAATGCCCTGTGCCACGATCTCAGGCTTCAGGGGGCTGGCCGGGGCCAGCTGGGGCCAGATCTTGGCGGGGCGGTTGTTGGAGTACAGGCCCATGCCCGCGCGCAGGCGCAGCAGCCCCTTTTCCGGGCGCTGCTCACCGGGCAGGCCCTCCCACTTGGGGCCGCCCACGGCACCCAGCAGGACACTGTCCGCAGCAAGGCACTTGTCCAGCTCGTGCTGGGGCAGCGGGTCGCCGTACTTGTCAATGGCTTCGCCGCCCATAGCGGCATCGGTATAGTGGAAGGTGTGGCCGTACTTTTCAGCCACCTTATCAAGCACCCGGAGGGTCTGTTTCACGATCTCGGGGCTGGAGCAGTCGCCCCAGATGACAGCAATGTTTTTTTCCATGGGAAAGCTCCTTACTTCTTATTTTTGATGGACTTCATCAGGCCACCGTCGGCAATGATCTTCTGGATAAACGGCGGGAAGGGTTCCGCCTGGAAGGTCTTGCCGGTGGTCTCATCGGTGATGAGGCCGGTAGTAAAATCCACGCTGACGGTATCCCCTGCGCTGATGGCATCCACAGCCTCGGGGCACTCCATGATGGGCAGACCGATGTTGATGCTGTTGCGGTAGAAGATACGGGCAAAGCTCTTGGCAATGACCACCGAGATGCCCGCGGCCTTGATGGCCACGGGGGCGTGCTCACGGGAGGAGCCGCAGCCGAAGTTCCAGCCGCCCACCATAACATCGCCATCCCTGACGTTCCGGACAAAGTCCTTGTCGATGTCCTCCATGCAGTGGCTGGCCAGCTCCTTGGGGTCCTGGGTGTTCAGGTGGCGGGCCGGAATGATGACATCGGTATCCACGTTATCCGGGTATTTGAAAACAGAACCTTTTGCGTTCATCGTTGTTTCTCCTTTTCGATCAGACCGTGCGGGGGTCGGTGATATAGCCGGTCAGGGCGCTGGCAGCGGCAGTGGCCGGGCTTGCCAGATAGACTTCACTCTTGACATGGCCCATGCGGCCCACAAAGTTGCGGTTGGTGGTGGAGACACAGCGCTCCCCCTCGGCCAGGATGCCCATGTAGCCGCCCAGGCAGGGGCCGCAGGTGGGGGTGGACACGATGCAGCCCGCATCAATAAAGGCTTCGGTCCAGCCGCGCAGGATGCACTCCTTATAAACCGCCATGGTGGCCGGGATGATGATGCCCCGCACGCCCTTGGCGATGTGCTTGCCCTTGAGGATGTTGTAAGCGGCCTCCATATCCTCCAGACGGCCATTGGTGCAGCTGCCGATGACCACCTGATCGATCCGGATGTCCTTTCCCTCGCTGGCGGGGTGGGTGTTCTCCGGCAGATGAGGGTAGCTGACCGTGGGCTCCAGCTTGTCCAGGTCGATCTCGATGGTCTTTTCGTATTCGGCATCCGGGTCAGCCTCGTAGTAGACCGGGGTGCGCTGGCCGCGGCCGTTCAGGTACGCTCTGGTGACCTCGTCCACAGGGAAGATGCCGTTCTTGGCACCGGCCTCAATGGCCATGTTGCAGACGCAGAGGCGATCCTCCATGGTCAGGGAAGCCACACCCGGGCCGGTGAATTCCATGGACTTGTACAGCGCACCGTCCACACCGATCATGCCGATGATGTGCAGGATCAGGTCCTTGCCGGATACGCAGGGGCTGAACTTGCCCTTGAGCACAAACTTGATGGCAGAGGGCACCTTGAACCATGCCATGCCGGTGGCCATACCAGCGGCCATATCGGTGGAACCCACACCGGTGGAGAATGCGCCCAGTGCACCGTAGGTGCAGGTGTGGCTGTCGGCACCGATGATGCAGTCACCAGCGGTCACGATGCCTTTTTCGGGCAGGAGGGCATGTTCAACACCCATCTGACCCACATCGTAGAAGTTGAGGATATCATATTTGTTGGCAAACTCGCGGCACTGCTTGGACTGGGTGGCGCTCTTGATGTCCTTATTGGGGACGAAGTGATCCAGCACGATGGCGATGTGCGCCTTGTCGAACACGCCGTCAAAGCCCGCCTTCTCAAACTCGTTGATGGCGACCGGGGTGGTGATATCGTTGCCCAGCACGATATCGAGCTTGGCATTGATGAGCTGGCCTGCCTTGACCTCCGGCAAACCCGCATGTGCGGCCAGAATTTTCTGCGTCAGAGTCATTCCCATGGTGATACTCTCCTTTTATCTTCTATAACTCCCCCAGTCGCTTACGCGACAGCCCCCTCTAGGAGGGGGCCTCTTTGCCTTTCCGTTACGCAACAGGCTCCCTCTTAGAGGGAGCTGTCACCGCAGGTGACTGAGGGAGTTCGATTTTTATTTACTGTTAATTGCCGAAACCAGCGCCTTGATGCCGGCAACGATGATATCGGTGTCGGTGCCGGCACCCCAGGTCACGCTGCCATCGCCCCAGGCAAGGCCCACATAGGAAGCCGCGCGGGAGGTGCTGCCCTCGTCCAGGCTGTGCTCCGAGTAGCTTTCCAGATGGAAGTCCATCCCGGTGGCGCTCTGGATGGCGTTGGCCACAGCATCCAGACGACCATTGCCCACCGAAGTGACCACCTTGCGCTGGCCGTTCAGGTCCAGGGTGACCGTGGCGGTAATGCCGTTGACCTGTGCAAAGTGAGCCTCCACCACACAAAGGGGCTTTTCACGGTTGAGGAAACTCTCCTCGAAGATGCGGAGCACCTCGCCTGCACTCAGCTCCTTGTGGCTGTGGTCGGACACGCTCTTGACCTTGTAGCCCAGCACCTCGCGCATCTTGGGGGGCAGATTATAACCGTAGTTCTGCTCCAGCACAAAGCCGATGCCGCCCTTGCCGCTCTGGCTGTTGATGCGGATGACATCGGCATCATAGGTGCGGCCGATATCGTGGGGGTCGATGGGGATGTAGGGGCAGGTCCAGCGGTGCTCTCCCCGCTCCTTGCGGTAGGCCATGCCCTTTGCAATGGCATCCTGATGGCTGCCCGAGAAGGCTGCAAACACCAGCTGACCGGCATAGGGGGTGCGCTCGTAGATGTGCATCCGGGTCACGCGCTCGTAGGCAGCGCAGATGGCGGGCATATCGGAAAAGTCCAGTCTGGGGTCTACGCCGTGGCTGTACAGATTCATGGCCAGTGTCACGGCATCCACGTTGCCGGTGCGCTCACCGTTGCCGAACAGGCAGCACTCCACCCGCTGAGCACCGGCCAGAACGGCCATTTCGGCACAGGCAACACCGGTGCCGCGGTCGTTGTGGGGATGGGTGGAGATGATCACGCTGTCGCGGTACTTGAGGTGCTTGTCGCAGTACTCGATCTGGTTGGCGTAAACATGGGGCATACTCATCTCCACGGTCACCGGCAGGTTGATGATCATGGGGCGGTCAGGCGTGGGCTGCATGATGTCCAGCACTGCGTTGCAGACCTCCACAGCATAGTCCACCTCGGTGCCGGTAAAGCTCTCGGGGCTGTACTCAAACAGGAAGTTGCCCTCGTATTCCTGGCTCAGCTGTTTGACCAGCTTTGCGCCGTCGGTGGCGATCTTCTTGATCTCTTCCCTGCTCTTGTGGAACACCTGCTCGCGCTGGGCCACGGAGGTGGAGTTGTAGAAGTGGATGACCGCGCGGGGGGCACCCTTGACAGCCTCAAAGGTCTTGCGGATGATGTGGTCGCGGCACTGGGTCAGCACCTGCACGGTCACGTCCTCCGGGATCATGTTTTTTTCGATCAGAGTGCGCAGGAACTCGTACTCGGTATCGCTGGCAGCGGGGAACCCCACCTCGATCTCCTTGAAGCCGATCTTTACCAGCATCTGGAAGAACTCCAGCTTTTCCTCCAGGCTCATGGGCACGATCAGAGCCTGATTGCCGTCGCGCAGATCCACACTGCACCAGGCCGGGGCCTTTTCAATGTGATCCTTCTTCACCCAGCTGTCATAACCGGCAGGAACAGGGTAATATCCCGGTGCGTACTTGGTTGCGTCCATCATTCTCGTTTCCTCCAGATCCTACACTTAATTAAAGTAAAAGGCCCTCGTCTCCAAGGCGATAAGCCTTGAGAGACGAGGGCCTGTCATTTTTTCTAACAGAGCACCCGTGGTACCACTCTCTTTGCTGGAAAACCAGCCACTCACACGATCAGCTTTTGGCGGCGAATCGCTGCCCGGGTAACGGTGGGCATCCGTCAGAGCCTACTCTCCGTTCAGCTCTGCCGCTCAGGGGCCAGTAGCCGAAACCCTCCACACTGCCTTGCACCGCCCGGCAGCTCTCTGAAGCAGAAGAAAATCGTTTTTTCCCCGTCAACGCATTTAGTCTTTGTGTTTCAAAGTGAGCTTATTGTACCAAACGTCGGATTTGCTGTCAAGAAGTTTGGCTCATATCAAAAATGAAACAAATTCACATCAGGAGCGGCACAATTTTCCAAATTTTGCGCCAAGCGTATGGTCAGGGGCGGCGGGTGGTACCCTAAGCAAGTGTCCGCTGGGGTGGGACCCTGTTGCCGCAGGCAATAGGGCGGGCGATGGAATGGCCCGTTTCACTTGCGTGGGTACTACCCGCTGGCCCTGATGCTAGGTTTGTTAAGAATCTGGGAAGTTTTTGGAAACAAGCCCTCAAAAGGCTGGTTTCTTAAAATCAGTCGTGCTATGCTTTGGGGTAGAGACAAAGCCTACTAAGGAGGAAATCCTATGAAAGAAGTCAAGACACCGCGCAAGCCGTTGGCGATCTATTACGCCCTCGTGCTGCTGATGCTGCTGCTCCTCAACTTTGTGCTGCTGCCGTGGCTGGAGGAGCGCCAGATCAAAGAGGTGGACTACGGCACCTTTATGACCATGACCGAGGAAAAGAACATCGGCCGGGTGGACATTGAATCCAACCAGATCATCTTTACCGATAAGGACGAGACGCAGGTCTACAAGACCGGCCTGATGAACGACACCGGCCTGACCGAGCGGCTGTACGATGCGGGAGCCACCTTCTCCAGCGAGATCGTGGAACAGTCCTCGCCGGTACTGAGCTTTTTGATCTGGTTCGTCCTGCCCATCATCCTGTTCTCGGCCATTGGCAACCAGATGAACAAAAAGCTGATGGAAAAGGCCGGCGGCGGCCCGGGCTCCATGATGTTTGGCGGCATGGGCAAATCCAACGCCAAGGTCTATGTGCAGTCCACGGCAGGCATCCGCTTTGCGGATGTGGCCGGTGAAGACGAGGCCAAGGAAAACCTACAGGAAGTTGTCAACTATCTGCACGACCCCAGCAAGTATGAGAGCATTGGTGCCAAGATGCCCAAGGGCATCCTGCTGGTGGGCCCTCCGGGCACCGGCAAGACCATGCTGGCCAAGGCTGTGGCCGGTGAGTCCAACGTGCCCTTCTTCTCCATCTCCGGCTCCGAGTTCGTGGAGATGTTCGTGGGCATGGGTGCCTCCAAGGTACGCGACCTCTTCAAGCAGGCCAAGGAGAAAGCGCCCTGCATCGTGTTTATCGATGAGATCGATGCCATTGGTCAAAAGCGCAGCGGCGGCCAGTACGGCGGCAACGATGAGCGCGAGCAGACCCTGAACCAGCTGCTGACCGAGATGGACGGCTTTGAGGGCAATACCGGTGTCATCATTCTGGCCGCCACCAACCGTCCCGAATCCCTTGACCCGGCCCTGACCCGGCCCGGCCGCTTTGACCGCCGGGTGCCCGTGGAGCTGCCCGACCTCAAGGGCCGCGAGGAGATCCTGAAGGTCCACGCTAAGAAGGTCGCACTGGCCCCGGGCATCGACTTTACCACCGTGGCCCGGATGGCCTCGGGCGCGTCCGGTGCCGAGCTGGCCAACATTGTCAACGAGGCCGCGCTGCGGGCCGTCCGCGCGGGCCGCAAGAGCGTGACCCAATCCGACCTGGAGGAGAGTATCGAGGTGGTTATTGCAGGCTACCAGAAAAAGAACTCCATCCTGACCGATCACGAAAAGTGCATCGTAGCCTACCATGAGATCGGCCACGCTCTGGTCGCCGCCAAACAGACCCACTCCGCCCCCGTGCAGAAGATCACCATCATCCCCCGCACCTCGGGTGCTCTGGGTTACACCATGCAGGTGGACGAGGGCAACCACTACCTGATGAACAAGGAGGAGCTGGAAAACAAGATCGCCACCCTCACCGGCGGGCGTGCCGCCGAAGAAGTGGTGTTCCACTCCATCACCACCGGTGCTTCCAATGATATCGAGCAGGCCACCAAGCTGGCCCGCGCCATGCTGACCCGCTACGGCATGAGCGATGAATTTGACATGGTGGCACTGGAGACTGTCAACAACCAGTATCTGGGCGGCGACACTTCCCTTGCCTGCTCTGCCCAGACCCAGTGTGAGATTGACCAGAAGGTGGTGGAGCTGGTCAAGGCCCAGCACGCCAAGGCTGTGCAGATTCTGACCGACAACCGCGCAAAGCTGGATGAGCTGGCCCAGTATCTGTACCAGAAAGAGACCATCACCGGTGATGAGTTCATGGAGATCCTGAACCGGGAGAAATAATTTTTACACCCCTGCAATAAACAAGCCGCCCGTTCCGTATTCATTACAGAACGGGCGGTTTTTCGTCCATAGTACAGGAGGTATATTTCTTATGAAGATTCTGAATACAATGCTGGGCCGTCAGGCCATTGCCGCAGCCCTGGTGCTGTCCCTTGCCATCCCCATGAGTGTCGGCGCATTTGCCGAGGAGCCTGCCGCTGCAGCTGCCGCCGATGACACTGTTGTTGCAGGCTATCTGCCCCCGCAGGACGAAAGCGTGATGCTTCAGGGTGAGATCGCGCTGCACAGCGGCGACGTTGCCGTGGGCGAGACCGACCCCGCCTACGGCGGCTACGGCGCACCGGAGGGTGACCCCATTCAGGGCGACATCATGCTGATCTCCGCTGACGAGGCAAAGACCACCGAAGCCCGGTACACCGTCAAGGGCCTGCTGGGTCGTCAGGTCCTTTACACCGCCCGGCAGGAGGGCCGTGTCCTGACGCTGGACGTGCCGGACTGCGCCGCCACCTTCCGCACCACCATTCAGGACATGAAGACCCTGATGAATCAGGGCGTGTCCACGCTGGTGCTCACCACGGAGAAGGGTTCCACCACCCTGAACCTTTCCCTGCTGTGCGAGGGCCAGACCGACACCCAGCGGGTGGTGCTGCGGCAGCTGGGCGGCAGCGCTTTCCTGACGGTCGGCCTGCGCTGCCGCCGCGACCTCATCGTGGGCCGCTGAGTGGGGTGTGTTCCCCTTTCCTGAAGCTTAACAGAAACACAGCAGGAGCGCTCTGCCGGTATGACCCGGTGGGGCGCTCCTGCTGTGTTTGGGATATATCAGAGGATGTCAAATTTTACTGCGCATTCTGCTTGAGGTCCTGTGCCTTCTTCCAAGCACGCAACACGCTGATCTTGGTAACCATGTTGTCCGGATAGAACTTCACCTGTTCAGGGGGCAGCTCTGCATCCTGATCGTTCAGGTCAGGCAGGAGGTCGTGCTCCATGGCCCAGCGGGCAGCATGCTGCAGATCCATATCCTGTTCTTCCTGGCCAACATCGGGGTAGAGGATCTCAGATTCCGGCATAGGCTTGCCTGCATCCTCCCACAGCATCATTGCAAGAGCACTGCGGTTGCTGGGGAAGTAAGGCAGACCCCACATCTTGCCCACAAGATCGGTGCCCAGCGTGTAGCCGACCAGTGCGCCGCCAGCCACAACAGCCGTACCGACAATGATGGGGCCAACAACATCAGAACCATCCTCAATGTCAGCGCTGCGGTACTGTGCAGCCACATCCACATCACCATTCATGGTAAAGGTAATGGACTCTGCCTTGTAATCCTGATCCAGCGGCAGGTCAAACTTGCCGGTAGACCAGAGATCAAACACCATACCCTCGGGAACCTTCGTCTGGTCCAGCGTCACGGTGACTTCTGCATCATCCGGCACAAGGCAGGTCTGCTTGCCGCTGGTCTCATCGGTGCTGGTTTCCAGTGTATCGGTCACATCAATGCCGCCGTTTTTCACAGCAAAGGTGCCGCCGGTCACGGTCAGGGTATGATTGACGACAGGCTCATCCTTCTTCCACTGTGCCGTAAACACTTCATCACCCGTCAGGACAAGCTCACTCCCGGCGTTATAGAGCTTACCCTTAAGGCTCAGCCATCCAGCAAACTGGTAGCCTTCTCGTGTGGGAGCCGCTGCAAGCTTCACGCTCTCATTTTGACGGTAATTAGCATCGCTGTAGTTGGCAGTTTCGTCACCAACGCCTTCATTCAGGTTGTACTGGAGACGGTACACGCTGGCAGTTTCCCATTCTTTTTTCGTCCAGCCGCAGTAATCGCAGGTTTTTGTCACTTCACGCTTATCAATACGCTCAGCGCCGCTCGATGTCCAATCCGAATGGTCGGTAATTGTATAGGCATCGTCCTTCTCACCATCGGTATAGGAGTGTGTCAGCTTCTCGCCGCCCGTCCAGACCAGCGCACCGTTCAGATATACATCTGTGCGGCCGGTATTCTTGTTGACGTCGCCGCCAAACCCGAAGACCTGAGAGCAGGTGATGTTATCCCGGGCTGCTGTGACATGCGGGGTGATGATGTTCAAGATGTACTTGGAGCCACCAAAAGTGTGGTCGCCGATGCTCAGCGCCTGCTTTCTTGCAAAGAAAGAGGAAATAGAATTCACGGTGCAGTTTTCAAAATTAACCGTCACATCATAGCCAGGGTCACCGTGACGATAAACATTTATGGTTTTACCTTTGGAATTGAATGTGCAATCTCTGAATGTGTACGTTTTTCCTGTATAGGTCCACAAAGAATAATTTGTGCTGCTGATTCCAGACTCTGTTGTGCCGGGGGCATTGAAGGTAACATTGTCAAATGTAGTCGATGTATAGCCCCAGTAATCCGCACGCCCATTGAAAACACAATCTTTCAACGTGATATTCTGGACACGAACGTAGCCCTGTGTATCGTTGGCTTTGATGGTTCTGTCCGGATATACACTGCCGATAACCGTCATATCCTGGAAAGTGATGCTATCGCTGCCGTCAAAACTGTAATCGCAGTAGCCATCAGCCCCATAGGGCGCCTGCGGAGCCTGAATTTGCCACGTTGTTCTATCGGCACCAGCACCCACAAAGGTCAGGCTCTTGTCCGTTACTTTCTGTGTACCGCCCAGCGAGTATACGCCCTCGCCAAGTTTGATGGTAGTGGTAGCATTGCTCGATGCCGCATCCACAGCAGCTTGCAAGGACGTATAACCCTGATTTCCGATCCATGCTACCGGTTTTCCGGTGCCGGGTGCGCCATCCGCAAAAGCCAGCATGGGAAGCATCTGAAGCATCATTGCCACTGCCAGCAGGGCCGCCAAAAACCGGTTCTGACTTTTCTGTTTCAACTTTCTTCATTCCTTTCATCGCTATTTGCATTTTTGCAACGGATTCCCCGCAAGGAACCCTCCAGATTCCTACCGCACTGTCACCTCCCCTGTAGGTTCCATTTTCCGCATTGCAGGTCTCAGCCAGGCTGCTGAGTGCTTTGTTCTCAAAGGAATTTCTTGTCATTTCATTATACCCCCCCCCCCTAAATTAAAATCAAGTACTTTGAAAACTTTTGTCAATATTCACAAATAAGGTATCCTCTTTCGGTCATTTCCACGAAACTGCCTTTGACAAAGAAAAAAGCGGCCTGCCAGTGACTGACAAGCCGCAAAAATATTGCCCTATTCCAAATGAAAAGTTGCTGGCTGCATCTGGCCCAGCTTTTTTGCCGCAAACAGCAGAAGCCCCCCGCCGGTTCTCCCGGCAGGGGGCTTCTGCTGTGGCAGTTTATGGGTAAACGGAGAGTGGATATCAATTGAGAATGGGATTCAGGATCTCGACCAGTGCATGATACTGGGTGGCGTAAGCTTCTGCGCCGTCCTTGGGGCGGCCCGGCTCGGCCATCTCGGACTTCATCTTCTCGACGATCGGGTTATTCTCAAACTGGAGCTTCTGGCTCTCACCGCCTTTTGCTCCTGGTGCAAAGAAATCAAACATTGCCAGGTGGGGCTCCAGTGTCAGGAAGCCGTGGTAGCCCTCCTCGCAGAAAGCCCGGCGAAGCAGCTCAGGGATCTTGCCAAGGCCGGTGCCTGCGGGCACATTCAGCAGGCAGCCGGGCAGAGCATCCTTGATGTGGATATAAGCGATCTGGTCATGGAGCAATTCCCAGCACTCCGCGGTGTCCTGCTCACACTGAACAAAGTTGGCAAAATCGAACGCCGCCTTGAAGTGGGGGCAGGCCAGCCGGTCGAACAGCAATTTGCAGCGGGCACCGGTATCTCCGTAGATGCCCTTCTCATTTTCATGGAGCAGGACAATGTCATGCTTCTCCGCGATCCGGATAAACTGACGCAGCTTATCCAGCACCACATCGGTATAGCTGTCTGCATCGGCATCCTTGGGGATGAGGAAGCTGAACATCCGGATGAAGGAGCAGTCCAGCAGCTTGGCCGTTTCGCAGAGTGTTTCCAGCTGCTCCAGCTGCTTGGCAAAGCCCTCTTCATCGTCCACCTCCACCTTGCCGATGGCCGTACCCAGGCTGGAAACGCCCACGCCTGCGGCCCGCAGCTTCGGCAGAAGAGTGGTGCGCACTTCCTCGGGGGTGTAATCGGCAATGCCCTTGTGCTCGGCGCTGCGGATGCAGATATACTTCATCCCCAGATCCGTCACAGTTTTGAGCTGCTGGTCAAAGTCCTGGCTGATCTCATCCGCAAAACCGGAAATTTTTTCGTAAACGCTCATAAGACACACCTCATTCAACGATCTTTGTTTTCCGAACTTAACAGCACTGTTTCTGGCTTGTAGTATACCACTTCCCCGGAAGCTGTGTAATAATAAATCGAAGGAAAATATCAAAATTCAAAGAACGTTCACAAATTCAACGTAACCGCCAAACAAGGAGGCAAGTTCTTGTGCAATTCAACGAAAAAGAAAAAGTTCTCCAACTTTTTTCGGAGAGTGGGCGAGAAAACGCGGAGGGCAGGAGGGGCTGACACCCCGCCAGTACCGCCTGCAGCAGCGGCAGCTGGGGAAATAACAGCAGAAGCCCCCCGCCGGTTCTCCCGGCGGGGGGCTTCTCTGTATGCGAATGGGGAGTTACTTCTTTGCCAGGTACTTACGGATATCAATGGCCACAGCCACAATGATGACAAGGCCCTGGACGATATAGGTGTAAGAGGAGTTGACGTTCATAAACTGCAGAGCGACCTTCATCAGCTCAAAGACCAGAACGCCGACCAGAATGCCGGGCACGGTGCCGACACCGCCGGTGGTGGAAACGCCGCCGATGGTAGAAGCCGCAATGGCATCCAGCTCATAGCCCTGTGCAGTGTTGACGGATGCGCCGCCGGACTTTGCAGCCAGCAGGCAGCCTGCCAGACCAAACATGCAGGAGGCCAGGATGTAGATGCGGATCTTGGTGGCGTAAACGTTGACACCGGCCACCTCAGCAGCAGCCTCGTTGCCGCCGATGGCGTACATGTACTTGCCGTGACGGGTCTTGTTGTACAGGAACCAGAAGCAGACAGCCACGATCAGGGCGATCCAGATCAGCACGGGGACCTTCAGGATGGTGTTGGAGGCCAGAGAGGTGAAGTCCTTGTTCAGGGAGCCGATGGGGGTACCGCCGGTGTAGACCAGGCAGATACCGTAGACCACCTGCTGCATACCCAGAGTAGCGATAAAGGGCTGGACCTTCAGGTAAGAAACGACCAGACCGTTGCACAGACCCACGATGGCGCAGATGGCAATGACCAGAATGAACACCACAGGGGTGGGCAGAGTGGGCATGTTGGGGTAGAACTTACCGGCAGCGCCCTCGGTCTGCGCAAAGATGCAGGCCAGGCAGGCGGCAAAACCAGCCAGACGGCCTGCGGACAGGTCGTTGCCGGTGGTGATCAGACAGCCGGAGATGCCCAGCGCGATGATGTAGCGGATGGACACGTTCTTGAACAGGTTGATCAGGTTTGCAGGTGCAAAAAAGTTCGGATGGATGATGCCGACGAACAGAGAGACGAGCAGCATCAGAACGATAATGGCGTTGTTGCCCAGCCATTTCTTTACGGATTTACCCGTTAATTTCTTGGTAGCTTCCACAATAGACAGCCTCCTTGTTTACTGATTGGCCGCTGCCGTTTCGGGCGCGGTCTCAAACTGGGTAGCCAGCTCCATGATGTTCTCCTGGGTCGCGTCCTTGCCGTCGATGAAGCCGGTGATGCGGCCATCGCACATGACCATGACGCGGTTGGACATACCAATGATCTCGCTCATTTCAGAGGAGATCATAATGATGCTCTTGCCCTGCTTGGCCAGATCGGCAATGATGCAGTAGATCTCGTACTTTGCACCAACGTCGATGCCGCGGGTGGGCTCGTCCAGGATCAGGACATCGGGGTTATTTGCCAGCCAGCGGGCGATCAGCACCTTCTGCTGGTTGCCGCCGGACAGGCTCTTGATCTGGGTCTTGGGGCTGGGCACCTTGATGGCCATCTTTTCCTTATTGGTCGCCACCAGATCCAAAATCTTCTTGTCATCCAGCATGATGGGGCCCTTGCGCAGAGCGTCCAGCGATGCAATGGAGATGTTGTCGGCCACGCTCAGCACACCCATGATGCCGGTTGCGCGGCGGTCCTCGGTCAGCAGAGCCACGCTCTTCCGAATGGCATCCCGGGGCTGCTTGATGTTGACCTCTTCACCCTTGATCCACACCTTACCGGAGGTGTGTGCGCGCAGGCCGAAGATGCCTTCCATCAGCTCGGTGCGCTGTGCGCCCACCAGACCGGCCACGCCCAGGATCTCGCCCTTTTTCAGCTCAAAGCTGCAATGGCGGAAGGAGCGCGGATGGATGGAGGTGAAATCCTCCACCTTCATCATCACTTCCTCGGAGGGGTGGTTCTCCAGCGGGGGGAACAGGTTGGACAGCTCACGGCCGACCATCTTGGCGATGATCTGCTCCTTGGTCATCTCAGCCACATTCCACTTGCCGATGTAATGGCCGTCACGCATGATGGTCACTTCGTCAGCAATGACCTTGATCTCGTCCATCTTGTGGCTGATGTAGACCAGTGCAACGCCCTGCTCCTTCAGCTCACGCATGATGCGGAACAGCGATTCCACTTCGTTGGCGGTCAGGGACGAGGTGGGCTCGTCCAGGATCAGCACCTTGCAGTTTGCGGAAACAGCCTTTGCAATTTCCACCATCTGCATCTGGGCAATGCTCAGGCTGCCCAGCTTTGCGTGGGAATTGATCTGCAGCTTCAGCTTCTTCAGCAGTGCATCGGTATCCTTGTACATTTTAGCATGGTCCACTGTGGTCACCGGGCCATACTTCTTGGTGGGGTAGCGGCCCAGCCAGATATTCTCAGCCACGGTACGGGCCGGAATGGGCTGCAGCTCCTGATGCACCATGGCAATGCCGCGGTCCAGTGCATCCAACGGGTTCGCAACAACGACCTTTTCTCCCTCGTATTCGATCTCGCCCTCGTCCATCTTGTAAATGCCGAACATGCACTTCATCAGGGTGGACTTACCGGCACCGTTTTCGCCCATCAGGGCCATAACTTTACCGGGGCGGAGCTCCAACTGCGCGTGGTCCAGCGCTTTTACGCCGGGGAAGGTCTTGACCACGCCTTTCATTACCAGACGGTATTCTGACATTCCGCAGAGCCTCCTTATCTTGCAATTTGCAGGCCGCGCGGTGCGTCCTTTCTAAAAGAAGGCGCGTGCGCCCGAGAGAAATCTCGCACGCACGCGCTTTTAAGCTTTTACCAAGCCATAGGACTCACTGCGTACCTTGCAAACGTGAGTTTTGTGCTACAGGAATTAGAGGTACTGTGCTGCGTTCTCGGCAGTGACCTTGACGTAGTCGACCCAGTAGTACTCCTCAACGTCCTTGCCCTCAACAAACAGCTGAGTAGCCTCGGCAGCCTTGGTAGCCTGGCCCACGTCGTCGTTCAGAACGGTACCGGTCATCTTGCCGTCAACAACGTTCTGGACAGCCTCTTTCAGTGCGTCAACACCGACCAGGTAGATGTCCTTGCCAACGGTACGGCCAGCCTGCTCGATGGACTGCAGAGCGCCCAGAGCCATTGCGTCGTTGTTGCAGAACACAACTTCGATCTTCTCGCCGTACTGTGCCAGAGCGTTTGCAACGTCCTGCTGTGCGGTGGTCTGATCCCAGTTGTCCAGGTACTCGTACAGGCACTCCACTTCCTTGTCGGCATCGGTCAGAGCCTTGATGGAGTACTCGGTGCGGTACTGAGCATCGATGTTCTCGGGGTCGCCCTTGCACATGATGTAGGTGATCTTGCCGTCGCCGTTGATATCGCCCTGGGTCTCGGTCTCCAGGATCAGCTCGCCCTGGTAAGTACCGGACTGACGTGCGTCAGCGCCAACGTAGCAGCACTTGCCTGCGTAGGAATCCAGAACAGCCTTCTCGGGCTCACGGTTGATGAAGACGATGGGAGTGCCGGAGGGAGAAATGGTATCAACGATGGTCTGTGCAGAGGTGGTCTGAACAGGGTTGATGATCAGAACGTCAACGCCCTGCTGCAGGAAGGTGTTGATCTGCTCGGTCTGGGTGTTCTGGTCGTTCTTGCCGTCAACGATGGTCACGGCGTAGCCCTTATCCTTCAGGTACTCTTCCAGGTCGGTGCGGTACAGGGTCATAAAGTTATCAGCAAACTGATAGATGCAGACACCGACGTTTGCGCTGCCGGTTGCAGCCTCAGAAGCAGCTGCAGAGGAAGCAGCGACAGAGGAAGCAGCAGTGGAGCTGGAGGAGCCGCCGCAGGCGGTCAGAACGCCAGCAGCACCCACAACAGCAGAAGCCTTCATAAAGTCACGACGGGAAATCATTTTCATAATCTTGTTCTCCTTCATTCGCATATCACAGCATCTCATGGAATATACTTACATGTACGTTCCACGGTTTCTGTTTGTATTATAACCGTCTGGAAAATCATTCGCAATGGGACAAGTTCACAAGATTCCGGCCGTTTCTTTGTGCATTCTTCACAGTTGATATTGTTGTGTACAACATTCTTTTTGATATCAAGCACAAAATCAGTCAAAAATGCAACATACATCCAAATTCCATGCCAAAAATCCATAAATCCTTTCAAAATGGTTACAACATCGTTCTGTTCATGCAACAAATTTCTCTGTACAGAAAATGCCCGTTTTTTCCCGGAAGTTTTGCACAAAACGTACATTTCCGGGAAAAACCGGGCATTTTTTTCATTTTTCACTTTTCTTTGTGTTCGCGGCGGTAGCGGGTAGGGGTGACTCCCAGCGTCTTTTTGAAGATCTTTGTAAAATAATTCACGTCCAGAATGCCCACTTCCTCGGCCACGGCGGCAATGGTGTGGTTGTTCTGCACCAGCAGCTGGGCCGCGCGGTTGACGCGCTGGGTGTTGATATAATCGATCAGAGTGCTGCCGGTCTCCTGCTTGAACAATGCCGACAGGTACGATGGGCTGATGAAGCACATGGCGGCCAGACTTTTCAGCGTCAGCGGCTCGGCCACGTTCAGGTTGACGTAGTTCATCACCTTCTGCACCGCGGGCGAATACTCCTTCAGCGAGTAGCGGCGGACATAGGCACAGTAATCCCGTGTCATCTGCCACATCATCTCGTTGGGCACCTCGTTGGCTTCCTCAATGATGCGGCTGTACTTGCTGGAAATGGCATCGATATAATAGGGATGCACCTTGCTGGGTTCAATGGCCTTGCGCAGCAGGGTGTTCAGCACGATCATCTTGTTCTTTTGCTGGTAGAGCGTCCCCTCGAACCGGCCGCCGTAGGTAAAGCGGGAGTGCTGGTGCATGGCCTCGATGGCGGCTTCCTCATCGCCCCGGGCCACCGCGTCCAGAATGCGGTTCTCTGATTCATACCGCTGCTCCAGCATGGTGACCGGGATCTCCTTCTGGAACTCCGGCTCGTGGAAATAGCGGGTATCCGGGTGGAACTGGAAGGGCAGGAATTCCTTCAGCTCCTGCACCGGGACAGTGCAGCCGAACATCGTATCCACCACAACCCGCAAAGCTCCATAGAAATCGCTGGCCTCCAGGATCTTCACGCCGTTGTAGTACTCCTGCACAGCGGCCTCTCCGGCTTCCCCCAGATAGCGCCTGACCCATTTGCGGGCGCTCTGGGTGCGGGGGCCCACCGTCCAGGGTCCAATGAGAAAGACCGTGTTTTTTTCATCGGGGATGCGGAACAGGGCAAAGTGCAGCTCAAAGGTACCCTCCACCAGCAGCAGGGTATTTTCAGGGGTGCTGTCCAGCAGCAGCTGGCCGAACTCCTGCCAGTCGAACTGGGGATCCAGCGATCGCCGCAGGCCGTAGTCAAACTCTTCCAACCCCTCAAAGGGCGGGGTGACCCGCCGGGTCGGGATATTCTGCACCGCTGCCAGCTTTGTAAGGATCTGCAAGGGATCCACCCGCATCGTACACCGCTCCTTTTTCCTGTTGTTCCGCTCGTGCCATTGTGTCATTCCTGATATATTAGTATACATCAATTTTGAAGCAGAAACAAGCCGCCCACAGGAATTTCCCGTGGGCGGCTTGATCCGTTTCCTTACTTATTATGGCGCTGTGCCAGTGCGGCCACGTTCTCCTCCACCTTCTGTTTGGTCAGGGGGTAGATGAAGAACAGGCTCAGGGCCACGGCCACAAAGCCGATGGCGGGGGCAATACAGGAGATGTTGAAGATGCCCATGGTGACCTCCGGGTCAAAGGCAGTGGCAGCGCTGTAACCGATCATGGTCAGCAGGCCGCCGGTCAGGCCGGAAGAGAACGCCTGACCCAGCTTGCGGGCAAAGGAGTAGACCGCATAGATGGTGCCGTCCTCACGGATGCCGTTGCGGACCTCGGAATCATCGATGACATCGGTGATCATTGCCCAGATGATGGTGTTGAAGAAGCCCAGGCAGATGAAGGCGGCACAGTAGAAGCCGACATAGACCCAGACATTGGTGGGCTTGAGAACAAAGCAGATGATCTCCAGCACCGTGGCCACGATGCAGGATACGGTGGCCAGCTCTTTTTTACCGAACCGGCTGGCCAGCTTGGAGGCAAAGGGTGCACAGACGAGCAGGATCAGCACGCTGCTCAGCAGAGAAGCGGTAGATTGGGCGGCGGCGCTGCCGTAGAAGTTGGGGAACACATAGCCTGCCATGCCCTGCATGGTCAGCATGGCCAGCAGCAGGAAGAGGGCGGCAGCAATGATGCCCAGCAGGGCACGGTTGGTGAACACGCTCTTGAGCATCTTGCCAATGTCCATCTTGCTGTTGTTGGCGGGCACATCCACACGCTCACGCACCAGGTGAAAGCAGAGCAGGTAGCAGAGGATGGCGCAGACAGAGAAAACGCCTGCAATGATGGTCATGCGGCTGCCGGAGAGGACCGTCTGACCATTGACGGTGACGTAAGCCACCATGGGGGTGCCAACGCCGATCACAAGGCCGGCCAGGGTGCTGCCGATGGTACGCCAGGTGGACAGCTCTGCGCGGTCCTTGGGGTCAGCAGAGATGGCGGAGGCCATGGAACCGTAAGGGATGTTGACGGAGGTGTAGAAGATAGAGCCCCACAGGATATAGGTCACAAAGAGCCATACCACCTTGAAGCCGTAGGACATCCCGGCCAGACCGGACTGGAAGATGAGGAAGGATGCGATGGCCACAGGGCCGCACATCCGCTTGAGCCAGGGGCGGAACTTGCCGTCCTTGGTGGGCTTGGAGCGGTCCACGATCTGGCCCATGGTCACATCGGTAAAGGCATCCACAAAGCGGGCGATCATCATGATCATGCCCACAACACCGGCGCTCACGCCCATCACGTCGGTATAGAACTTCATCAGGAAGCTGGACGACAGGATAAAAGTAAAATCGTTGGCGAAATCGCCGAACATATAGCCGACCTTGTCCCGCATCCCAAACGGGGTGGTCTTTTGCATTTCATTTGCCATTGTATTCTCCTTCGGTGGTCAATTCAAACGGTACAGTGTCCCTTCTGCTGTATCCAAGTTTGTACTCCAATATTATGACAAACTTTTATCAAAAAATGTTAGAATATTTTTTAGGTGAATTCGTACAATTTTAAGGTATTGTTTTTGTATATTTTCACAGTTCGTTCACATTCTGTTTTTCCCTCTTTTTCCCAGCATTCACTTTTTATGGCACTCTTTACGGAAGTTTTTAAAACCGGACGGAGATAATAGGTATTCTGCTCAGAGCAGCGCCTGTTTTCCTGAAAAAAGTCTGGATTTATTCAAAAATCTTTCTATCCCTTTTATAAAATTTCTGTCATACTGAGTATAAAGACAATAAACGCCCCTGTGGCACGCAAAATGCCGCCGGGCTGATGAATGTGAGGTCATCCTGATGAACCGCTCCCTGCTGTATCCCCGCGCTACCACCACCCGCCGTCTCATCGGCTTGGACGGGATGTGGCGTTTCAGCTTCGACCCCGAGAGCAAGGGTGTGGAGGCCGGATGGGCGCTGGACCTGCCCTCCTCCATCTCCATGCCGGTACCCGCCTCCTTCTGCGACCTGTTCACCGACAAGGCCTCCCGCGAATACTGCGGTGATTTCTGGTACGAGACCAGCTTTTTTGTCCCTGCGGAATGGAGCGGCTGGGACATCGTTCTCCGGTTTGGCTCGGTCACCCACCGGGCCCGGGTCTTCGTCAATGGCGTGGAGGTGGCCCAGCACGAGGGCGGCTTCCTGCCCTTTGATGCCACTGTGACCAACATCGTGCGCTACAACCAGTTCAACAAGCTCAGTGTTCTGGCGAATAACGAGCTCAGCGAAACGATGCTGCCCGCAGGCACCACCCGTACCCTTGCGGATGGCAGAAAGATCGCCGCCCCCTACTTTGATTTTTACAACTACTCCGGCATCCACCGGCCCGTCTGGCTGATGGCCCTGCCCAAGGAGCGGGTGCTGGACTATTCCACCCGATACCGCCTGACCGAGACCGGGGCCGAGATCGGGGCCGAGATCGACTATACCGTGTCCACCAACGGCCCCCACCCCGTGACTGTGGAGCTTTACGACGGCACCACCCGGGTGGCCGAAAGCTCCGGCACCACCGGCACACTGGTGGTCAAAAACGCCAAACTGTGGAATATCCACGCCGCCTATCTCTACGATCTGGTCATCCGCATCCACGAGGGCAGCGCGGTGGTGGACGAGTATCTGGACCGGATCGGCATCCGCACCTTTGAGATCCGGCACGGGCATTTCCTGCTCAACGGCAGCCCGGTCTATCTGCGGGGCTTCGGCCGGCACGAGGATGCCGACATCCGGGGCCGTGGGCTCGACCTGCCCACCGTCAAGCGGGATTTTGAGCTGATGAAGTGGATCGGCGCAAACTGCTTCCGCACCAGCCACTACCCCTACGCTGAGGAGATCTACCAGATGGCCGATGAGGAGGGCTTCCTCATCATCGACGAAGTCCCCGCCGTGGGCTTTATGCAGAGCACGGCCAACTTCCTGGCCGCCAATCAGGGCAACGGCAGGCAGCAGGGCTTTTTTGAGAAGGAGACCACGCCTGCGCTGCTCAAGAACCACAAGGCAGCCCTGACCGATATGATCGACCGGGACAAAAACCATCCCTCGGTCATCGCATGGAGCCTGCTCAACGAGCCTCAGTGCACCAGCGCGGGCACTGAGGAATACTTCAAGCCCCTGTTCGAGCTGGCCCGCCGCCTCGACCCCCAGAAGCGCCCCCGTACTTATACGGTCCTGATGACCAGCCTGCCCGACACCAGCAAGGGCCAGCGCTTTGCCGATTTCGTCAGCCTGAACCGCTACTATGGCTGGTATGTACTGGGCGGGGCCGGGCTGGCAGATGCCGAAGCCGCCTTCCACCATGAGATGGACGGCTGGGCAAAAGTCCTGCATGGCCGCCCGCTCATCTTCACTGAGTACGGCACCGACAACCTGAGCGGTGCGCACAAGCTCCCCAGCGTGATGTGGAGCGCCGAGTACCAGAACGAGTATCTGGAGATGACCCACGCCGTGTTCGACCACTATGACTTCGTGCAGGGTGAGCTGGTGTGGAATTTTGCCGATTTCCAGACCACCGAGGGCATCCTGCGGGTGGACGGCAACAAAAAAGGCATCTTCACCCGCCAGCGTCAGCCCAAGGATGCGGCGTACCTCTTCCGGAAGCGGTGGACAACGCTGCCGATCGATTTCAAGAAGCGAAAAAAATGATCCCAGAAAACAGCAGCGCCCTGCCGGTTTGCCCCGGCAGGGCGCTGCTTGTCTGATATGCTTTTACTTGATGCAGCTCGAGCACGGGCTGTACCCTGCCGCAATGGCCTCCTCGTAGCTGGAGAAGAGGATCTGGTTCTTCTCCGCAGGGAGGTTGGCACAGCTGGGCAGGTGGAACTTTTTGCTGTTCACGTTGCCGATATACCCCTGCTGCGCGGTGGACGCTGCCGCCGGGTCGGTGGGGTTGAGCTCAGCATCGGTGGCCGTTTTCTCGGTGCGGATGGTATAGTTCTGTCCATCGGAACCGATCACGATGGCCCCCAGCAGGTCGGTACGGTAAACATCCACCCCCGCATCCCGCAGGATGCTCAGGGTCTCCTCGTGGGGATGGCCGTACTTGTTGTTCACACCACAGGAGATGATGCCCATCTCGGGCAGGACGGCGTTCAGGAAGATGTAGCTCGTGCTGGTGCTGGAGCCGTGGTGGCCCACCTGCAGAACATCTGCCTTCAGGTTGGCCCCGCTGTTCACGAGGTCGCGCTCTGCATCCGATTCCATATCGCCGGTGAGCAGAAAGCTGGTGGAGCCGTAATCCACCCGCAGAACGATGGAGGTATCGTTGGTGTTGTCATACTGCGCCACAGGACCCAGCATGGTCACAGTGGCACTGCCCAGCGGCCAGACCGTGCCCGCAGCGGGCACCTCCACCTGCAGGCCCTGCTGCCCGGTGTACTTGACGAAATCCTGAAAGCACTTGGTGGAGGCTTCCGTCACGGGGCTGTACACATGGTCTGCCGGGAAATAGGCCAGCGCAGCGGCCAGGCCGCCCACATGATCCTCGTGGGCGTGGGAGCAGAACACATACTGCAGCTCCTCCACACCGAGATTCTGCAGGTAAGAGACGACATAACTGCCATCGTCCACGTTGCCGCCGTCGTAGAGCATATACTGGCCGTCACATTCCACCAGCACGCTCAGGGCCTGCCCCACATCCAGGAAGTGCATCTCAAAGTTGGCGGTCTGGCCGTCTCCGGCAGGCTGGGCAGTGCTGACCGTAGGGGTGCTGCTGCCCGGCACAACCGCCGAGGCATCACAGGCGGCAAGGCCAAGGGCCAGCGCCGCCGCCAGGGCCAGAGCGGCAATGCGCCGCCAGAGGCTTACTTTTTCTTTTTTGAAGTTTTCCACGCTGTATTCTCTTTCTGTTGATCATTCTTCGGCTTACGGGGTGCCGTACCGTTGGGCGCAAAGCGTGCGCCGGGGCTGGGCTGGCGGCCGCCTGCGGTGCGGGCCGGGGCGGTTCCGCGGCTCTGATTCCTGCCTCCCCTGCCCTTGTTGGGGCGGACAGTATAGGTGCCGTCGTTGTGGATGGTCACCTCGGCAGGCTCGGCCCGGCGGGCAGAGCGCTGGACCGCGCGGCGGCCCTCGGCGGGCACCAGCAGCGGGATCAGGTCCTCCCTGTGGGTCATTTTCAGCGCCTTGATGACCTTTTCGGCATTGCGGGGCTCGTAATACTGGAGCAGGGCGCGCTGGAGCGCTTTTCCCTCCGCAGTCTTTTCCACGAACACAGGCTTGAGGGTGTAGGGGTCAAGGCCGGTGTAGAACATACAGGTGCTCACCGTGCCGGGGGTGGGATAGAAATCCTGCACCTGCTCGGGGCGCATGTGGTTTTTGTAGAGATACTCGGCCAGATAGACGGCATCGCTCAGGGTGCTGCCCGGATGGCTGGACATCAGGTAGGGCACGAGGTACTGCTTTTTGCCCGCCTTCTTGCTCAGCTCGTAGAACTTATCCTTGAACTTGTTGAAGGTCTGGATGGGCGGCTTGCCCATGTAGGCCAGTGTATTGGGGGCGCAGTGCTCCGGGGCCACCTTCAGCTGGCCGGAGACGTGATACTCCACCAGCTCCTTGAAGAAGGTGTCGTCCGGGTCGGCCATCAGGTAATCGAACCGGATACCGCTGCGGATGAACACCTTTTTCACGCCGGGCAGTTCCCGGACACGGCGCAGGATCTTGAGGTAATCGCTGTGATCCACGATCATGTGGGAGCAGGTGGTGGGGGCCAGGCAGTGCTTGCCGCCATTGCACATGCCCCGCAGCATCTGCTCCCGGCAGGATGGGAACCGGAAGTTGGCGGTGGGGCCGCCGATATCGTGGATGTAGCCCTTGAAATCAGGCTCGTGGGTCATCCGCTCGGCCTCGGCCACAATGCTGTCAGCACTGCGGCTGGTGACCCGGCGGCCCTGATGCAGCTGGATGGCGCAGAAGTTGCAGCCGCCGAAGCAGCCGCGGTTCTGGATGATGGAGAACTGCACCTCCCGGATGGCAGGCACGCCGCCCATGCTCTCGTAGATGGGGTGGTAGCGGCGGGTGTAGGGCAGCGCATACACCTTGTCCAGCTCCCAGCGCACCAGCGGCTTTGCCGGGATATTCTGCACAAGGTACTTTTCACTCTGCTTCTGGACAATGATCTGGCCGCTGACCACATCCTGATTGTCCATCTGGATGCGGCAGGCTTTGGCGTAGGCCACCTTATCGGAGGCCACTTTCCGGAAACCGGCGCACTCCACATACTTTTCAGGCAGGTGGTCGAAGTCGGTCAGGTAGCAGGTGCCGTCCACATCGGTGATGGACTCCACCGGCTCCCCTGCCGCCAGCCGCCGGGCGATCTCCACGGTCTGGTGCTCGCCCATGCCAAAGCTGATGAGATCGGCTCCGGAGTCCTCCGCAATGCTGGGCAGAACGGTGTCCAGCCAGTAATCGTAGTGGGCAAACCGGCGCAGAGAAGCCTCCAGACCGCCCAGGATCACAGGCAGGTCGGGGTAGGCCTCCTTGGCCAGCCTGGTGTAAACGGTAGCGCTGCGGTCAGGCCGCGCGCCGCCGATGCCGCCGGGAGAGTATTCGTCCTCGGCACGCGGAATTTTTGCCACGGAGTAGTGGCTCACCATGCTGTCCACGTTGCCGCCGCCGATGAAAAAGCCGTACTTCGGCCTGCCGAACCGCTTGAAGTCCTCGCAGTCGGAATAGCGGGGCTGGGCCAGCACGCCGACCTTATAGCCCTCGGCCTCCAGCAGGCGGCTGATGATGGCGGTGCCAAAGCTGGGGTGGTCAACGTAGGCATCGCCGCCCACCACCACAAAGTCCAGCTGATCCCACCCCCGGGCTTCCATGTCCGCCCGGCTGATGGGAAGAAATTCGGTGTAGATCGTGGAAGAGTTGTCCATAGTGTTCCTCACTGGTTAAGTCTCTCTGCCTGCTCCCCTGACAGGGAGCCAAGAGAAGTGTTGCTTGTGTTCTTATTCCTCCGGCTGATTCATCTGCATTTCCAGCCACTGCTGGCGGCTGATGAGGACAGCACGGGGCTTGGCACCCTCATAGGGGCCGATGATGCCCTTCTGCTCCATCTCATCCATGATGCGGGCGGCGCGGGCATAGCCCAGCTTACAGCGGCGCTGCAGCAGGCTGGTGGATGCCTGCCCGGCATCAATGACCACCTCAACAGCCTGCTTGAGCATCGGGTCGCTGCCGGTCTCCTCATCCGCATCTGCAGAGGATGCGCCCTTCTTGCCATCCTGAATGGCGTGCTTTTCCATGGCTTCGATCATGGCCTCGTCGTACTGGACGGTGGCGCTCTGCTTGATGAAGTCCAGCACGCGGCTGATTTCCTCATCCCGCACAAAGGTGCCCTGGATACGCACCGGCTTGGGCGCGCCCACAGGCATAAAAAGCATATCGCCCTGGCCCAGCAGCTTCTCGGCACCGGCACCATCCAGAATGGTACGGCTGTCCACCTGGCTGGACACGGCAAACGCAATGCGGCTGGGGATGTTGGCCTTGATCAGGCCGGTAATGACATCCACGCTGGGGCGCTGGGTGGCAACGATGAGGTGCATTCCGGCGGCACGAGCCTTCTGGGCAATGCGGCAGATGGAATCCTCCACGTCCTTGCCCACGACCATCATCAGATCGGCCAGCTCGTCGATGATGATGGCGATATAGGGCATCTTTTCCAGCATGGGGTCTGTGGCCGCCAGCTTGTTGAAGGATTTGATGTCACGGACATTGTTTTCCGCAAACAGGTGGTAGCGGCGCTCCATCTCCTGCACCGCGCTGCTCAGAGCACCCGCCGCCTTTTTCGGCTCGGTGATGACAGGCATCAGCAGGTGGGGGATGCCGTTATACTCTGCCAGCTCCACCACCTTGGGGTCAATGAGCATGAGCTTCACGTCCTCGGGGCTGGAGCGGAACAGGATGCTGATGATGATGCTGTTCACACAGACAGATTTACCGCTGCCGGTGCTGCCCGCGATGAGCAGATGGGGCATCTTGCACAGGTCGGCCACCTGGGCCACACCGGCAATGTCCTTGCCCAGCGCCACGCCCAAGGGCGAAGTCATCCGCAGGAAGGCCTGGCTTTCAAAGACACTGCGGATAAAAACGGGGGTCTTTTTGTGGTTGGGCACCTCAATGCCCACGGCAGGCTTGCCGGGGATGGGTGCTTCCATGCGGACATCGGCCACGGCAAGGTTCAGGGCGATATCATCGGCCAGCGAGGTGATGCGGCTGATCTTCACGCCCGCCATGGGCTGGACCTCATACCGGGTAACGGAGGGTCCCCGCGAGATATCCAGCACCCGGGTGCGCACGCCGAAGCTTTCCAGTGTGTCCACCAGCTTCTGGGCGTTGGCCTTCAGCTCGTCCTGGGCACCGGGGTCACTCTCCTCAGCGGATTTTTCAAACAGCTCGATGCTGGGGTACTGATACTGGAAGGTCTCCACCACCTCCGGCTCCTCGGCCGGGGCGGTGGCAGCGGCCTGCTCGCCTGCGGCGGGCTTTTCCATGGCAGCCGCTACCAGCGTGTTCAGGTCCTTTTCTTCTACCGGTTCGCTGGTAATGCTGATCCAGCCGTCCTCGTCCGGCTCACTGCGCATGGCTACCGCGTTTTCCGCGCTGACCCGCACCGGCACCACCGGCTCGTCCGTAGTGGGCAGGGTGGGGGTCTGGAACACCGGCATCTCAGGCTGCTCGGGCTCTGTCGGTGCAGCCGCAGGGGCTTCCGGGGCCGCAGGCGGCACGGTGGGGTTCACCACCGGGGCCGGAGCAGGCGATCCGGCGGGCGTGAAGAAATCCTCGGCGGCAGTCTCCACGGCATCCGGCACCACCGGTTTGACGATGGCCCGGGGCGGGGCCTTTTGGAGCGGGTCCTGCCCAAAGGTGCCGCCCGGCCCGATGATGATGGGCTCAATGGGCTCGCTGCCGCCCTCGGAAACAGAGGTATCCGGCCCAAGATCAATATCAAACGCCGCGCGGGGATGGTTGGAGGTCACCTTGACCGGCTCAAAGGCTGGGGCAGGCTGGGCGGGAGCCGGTTCCGGCTCCACCGGCGCAGGCGGCTCGTAGCCCAGAGAATCGTCCACGGGAGCAGGTTCCGCTTCGCCTTCCATCTCCTTGGTCACCTTGTGGCCCCAGCTGAACACGCCGGACAGCCACCCGGGCACCGGAATGCCGCCGGGCACGTCTTCCTCATCGAAATTATCATCGTAATCGTCCGCAGGCTCCTCGGCGCGGTACTCCTCTTCCGCCTGCCGGGCCGCAAGGCGCTCAGCACGGCGGGCGGCGTTCTGTTCATAGACCGCCACGCCTTTTTCATGCACACCGCCGCCCACATTGCAGAGCCACTGCCAGCACTCGGCAGGGGTGATATCAAAAATATACAGGCTGGCGCACAGGGCCAGCACCGCCATGACCAGATTGGCCGCAGGCCGCCCGCAGAGCAGGAGCAGGTTGCCGCCCAGCAGGGTGCCCAGCACGCCGCCGCCCAGCCAGGCGTTTGCGCCGTTCTGGTAGCAGGCGGCGATCATCTGGGCAGCGGTCAGGTCGGCGGGGATATCCGAAAACACGATGACCGTGCCGCTGGCAAAGATCAGCCCCAGCAGCAGCTTGAACACCTGCATCAGCAGGTCCTGCCCCCGGGTGTAGAGGATGGCCAGATAGCACACCGCCGCGCCCAGCACAAAGCTGCCGCAGCCGAACAGCCCGAATAAAATCTGATGAGCGCTCTTCCAGACGGAGTCTCCCTCCACGAACGCCAGCACAATGAGCAGCAGCCCCACAAACAGGGTGCCCAGCCCCGCCGGCATCCGCTCCTCGGCCCGGCTTTTTCTGCGTGCAGACGCGCGCTTTGCAGTTGTTTTTCGCTTTCGTTTTGCCATTTTCTGTTCTGACCCCTGTCCTTTGTTCCCATAGTATTCGATTCTTTCATTATACCACGGGTTGGGTCAAGTGGCAATTACAGAATGCAGACCGGTTTGACCCTTGAATGCCGCGTGCGGCATCCATTCCGCACAGATAAGGCAGCAAGCAAAAATGCAGAAAAGCTGCACGCTGTTTTTATCTGCTAGGAACTCTACCAGAAATCTCGTCAGGCTGTTGCGGATATAGAAAATGCAATAAAGATCATCATAGCAGAACAGGCATCCTGCCCGATACCGCCAAGCGGTAACGCAGGATGCCTGTTCTGCTTTCTGTTTCCCGGAATTCCCGCGTATTGAACGGCGCTTTTTAATGCTGGATCTGTCCGCCTGCCCGGGTCGCTTTTTTCATCCGTAAATCTGTGAAGGGTGCCAATGCTTCGATCAGTGCGTGATCGTGATTCTGCACCAGACGGCTTTGGGGGCCGAAAAGCATGGTCTGTTCCACATCCTCCGTACTGGCAGCCCAGCCCGGCGCACCGGTACGGGCAAACTGCATCACAGCGCCAAAAATTTCCGCTTCCAGCCGCTTTGCTCCCTCAAAGGCACACACTGGCACAAGCTCTGTGTTGTGGAACACAAATGGGATATCCGCACAGTGCCACGGGGTACTTTTTCCCATCAGAGGGAAGTCCTGATCAAACAGATAACTGTACACCTTTCCGCCCGCCTTGGCACGCTCCCGGACATATTTGATCGTGGGGGCGCGGAAGCTGGTATCTGCCAGCAGCAGGTCTTCCTCCGGGCGGTGCGGGTAGGCAGTGCGGAACTGCTCCCGCAGGGTCTCTGCGGCAGACAGGCCCACTGCTTCCTCCGGGCCGACTCCTTTCAGACCATCAAAGAAACCGTAGAACTCCGAATAAACCGTACCGATCAGCACCGGAATGTCTGCAGTCTCGGGCCGAAACCCACTGCCGTTTTGGAGCGGATCTCCAAGATAGAAGCGGTTCGGGTGGGGACTTTGGCCCACGTTCGCGCCTTTTGCTTTCAGAGCCGGGCTGACGTTCCGGTAAGCCTGCGCCAGTTGGTGGTAGGGCACAGTTTCCAGCTGCTGTGCTGTCTGCACGCCAAGCTCCTGCATCAGCGCCTGCACACAGTCCCTGCCGCTGCCGACACTGTCGTTCAGCAAACCTTCCAGCACACCACTCATTATCATCGCCCTGTGGTACAGGCCATCTGCTGCCGGGGTCTGCAGCAGCGTTGTCACTTTGGCACCGCCGCCGGACTGGCCGAATACCGTCACGCAGCCGGGATCGCCGCCAAACGCTGCAATATTGTCCCGCACCCACTGCAGTGCCAGGATGATATCATCCCCACCCGCATTGCCGGAGTTTGCGTACTCCTCCCCAAAATCGGAGAGATCCAAGTAGCCCAGGATGTTCAGCCGGTGGTTCAGTGACACCACCACGCAGTCCCCTTCCCGCGCCATGTTTCCGCCCTCGTAGGCCACCTGTTCAATGGACGAGCCGGCAAAAAATCCGCCGCCATGGAGCCAGACCATCACCGGCCGCTTTTGGGCATCGCAGGCCGGGGTCCAGATGTTCAGGTTCAGGCAGTCCTCATCCTGCACCCAGTAGCGGTGGGGCACACGCAGTTCGCCGCCGGGCTTGTCAATGCTCAGCAGAGGGCAGACGCAGCCGTAACTGGAAGCGTCCAGCGGCTCTGCCCAAGGCTGGGGCGGCTGGGGTGCATGGAAGCGCACCGCCCGTCCATACGGAATGCCCTTGAAGCTGCTGATCTCCCGGAAGCGATATCCCCGCACCGGACCATAATTTGTCTGAACCACCGGGAAATCCGGCGCACAGCAAAATGCCTTTTCCATAAATGACCTCCTTCTTTCAAAAAGACAGACCCCCGGTACTGCAAACATGGCACCCGGAGGTCTGTTTTTGTTATCCTAAATCTTCGCCGTTGGTGGCAATGACCTTCTGATACCAGTAGAAGCTGTCCTTCTTTTCGCGGCTCAGATCACCCGTGCCGTCGTCAAACTTGTTGACGTAGATGAAGCCGTAGCGCTTTGCCATCTCACCGGTGGAGGCACTCACCAGATCGATGCAGCCCCAGGGAGTGTAGCCCATCAGATCCACGCCGTCCTTTACAGCCTCGGCCATCTGCTCGATGTGGGCACGCAGGTAGTCGATGCGGTAGCTGTCGTGGATCTTTCCGTCGGCATCCTTCTTGTCGTAAGCGCCCAGGCCGTTTTCCACCACCATCAGGGGAATGCGGTAGCGGTCGTAGATCTCGTTGAGGGTGTAGCGCAGACCAATGGGATCGATCTGCCAGCCCCAGTCGGAGGCTTTCAGGTAAGGATTTTTCTTACCAGCAATGATGTTGCCGCCCACATCATCGGCATCCTTGTGGGTGGTGATGCAGTTGGACATATAGTAGCTGAAGGTGTAGAAATCGACAGTACCGGCCTTCAGGATGGCAGCATCCTCCGGCTCCTGCCGGATGGTGATGTTATTCTCGGCAAAATAACGTTTCATGTAGGAAGGATACTCGCCGCGGACATGCATATCAGAGCAGAACCAGTTGCTGATCTGCATGGCCTTCTGGTTGGCGATCTCGTCGGCCGGGTCGCAGGTCAGTGCGTAGCTGGTGATAAAGCAAATCATGCAGCCCATCTTGAACTGAGGGTAGTGGTCGTGGGCATACCGGACAGCCTCTGCACTGGCCACAAACTGGTGATGCAGCGCCTGAAAGCGCTCCTGCTTGTTGTCCGGCACCTTGTCGGTAGGGCCTTCAAAGCCCCGGATGGTGCCTGTTTCCAGGATCGCGCCCATGGGCATGGTGCCGCAGTTGATCTCGTTGAAGGTCAGCCAGTACTTGACCTTATCCTTGTACCGCTCAAAAATGGCCTTGCAGTAGTTCATATAGAACTCGATGAGTTCCCGGCTGACCCAGCCGTTGTACTTTTCCACCAGCGCATAGGGCAGCTCGTAGTGGCTGATGGTGACCAACGGCTCGATGCCGTGCTTCTTGCAGCAGTCAAAGACCTTGTCATAGAATTCAAGGCCCTTCTCGTTTGGCTCGGTCTCCATACCGGTGGGGAAAATGCGGGTCCAGTTGATGGAGGTGCGGAAGGTCTTGAAGCCCATCTCGGCGAAGAGAGCAATGTCCTCCTCGTAGTGGTGGTAGAAGTCGATGGCCTCATGGCTGGGATACAGCCGGTCGGAGCGGACAGCAGTTGTCACCCATTTCGGGCTGGTGTGAGAGCCATTGGTGCACAGGTCAGGGATACTGGGGCCTTTGCCATCCACGTCCCATGCGCCCTCGAACTGGTTGGCTGCACAGGCACCGCCCCACAGGAAATCATCACGGAAAACGCTCATAAGTTTCTACTCCTATTCTATTTTGTTCTGGTTCAGGCGGGGTTCTGTTCAAAGAACAGCTTCAGGGCACCGATCAGGTTGGCATCGTTGCCATAGCGGCAGTGCACCAGCTCCGGCTTGACCGCCGGCATGACTGTGCAGCGCTCAAACAGCCAATCCAACTCGGCCTGAATCGCAGGCAGCAGAGCCTCCGCTGCGCTGATACCGCCGCCGATGGCCACCTTTTCCACATCCAGCACATGCTGCAGGCTCAGGATGCCAACGGCCACCCGCCGGGCAAAGATCTTGAGAGCCTTCTGCGCTTCCGGCTCCCCGGCATTGTAAGCCGCAAAGATCTCTTCCCCGGTGGGCATGGGGCTGCCCGTCGGCAGATGCTTCTGCCGGGCATACTCGAAGATCAGGCCGCTTGCCGAGGCCATTCCCGCCCAGAGGGGTGCTTCGGAATACCGCTCTACCGAGGTCAGTTTGAAATCATCGTCGGCCATCTTTGAAATATCCGAGACAAGGCAGCTGACTTCCCCTGCGGCAGCGTGAGCGCCCATCAGCACCTTCCCGTTCAGGATGATGCCGCCGCCGATGCCGGTGCCCAGCACCAGCACAAGGCCATTTTCCACACCGGCCAGCGCACCGGTCCAGCCCTCCGCTGCTGCGGCACACTTGCCATCGTTGGCGATGGTCACCGGCACGCCCAGCCGTGCCTTCAGCTGCGCAGCAAAGGGCTGCTCCCACATAAAGGCACTGAGCATTCCACCGGTATGGGCGATGCCGTTTCTGGTATCGATGCGGCCCGGCATAGAGATGGCGCAGCCCACGAACTGTCCCTGAAGGGGAGCGGCAAAGCCCTCGATGACCGCCAGAAGGTCATCCATATTCGTCAGCGGTGTCGGAACCTTTCCACCAGAGATTTTCCGGGCCTGTTCATCGGCCAGGCTGTACTTGATGAAGGTGCCGCCGATGTCGATCAAAAGATACTGTTTCATCTTATCTCCTGCTTTCTGTTGGTTGTTTTCAGACTCAGACAAAGCCAAACACGGCAGCCAGGCTGAGCATCACTGGCAGCGTGATCAGTGACAGCAGAGTGCTCAGACAGACCATCTGCACAGCGTAGGAAGAATCCAGCCCCAGACGCTGGGCATATACCACGATGTTGCTGCCGATGGGTGCCGCATTCACAATGATGAGCACCGTGCCGATCTGCCGCCATGGGGCTTTGCGAAAAAAGAGCCACAACACCGCCATAGAGAGCAGCAGCACCCCGGCACCTGCCGTAATGCCGACAGCCAGCTCCACAGCTCCCTTTTCCGAATACTCAATACAGAATGATTTTAGCACAACACAGGGTAGCACGCAATATAACAGCAGGTGAGCCAGTGCCTTGCTGCCCTCCTGGGTGATCAGTCCGGTACGATAAAGCACATAGCCAATGATGAGATAGAGGAACATCAGAAGGATCTGACCCAGAACAACACCAAAGACTCCGGTCACGGCTTTCCTCCCTGTTCTTCTCCGATTTTGCGCAGCAGCGGTAGCAGAGCATCCATCACAGGGCGGTAGCCGTTGGCATACAGGTGCATTCCCTCAATGGTGTACTCCGCTTTCAGATTTCCGGCAGCATCGTACAGGTCCTTGTTCAGGTCGAGGAATTCCGCCCCGTATTTCCGGGCCAATGCCTGCACGCCCTCGCTTGCCTCCCGGATGCGCTCATTGGTGCGCCAGTGGAAGCATTCGATCAGGCCCGGGTCTTCGGCCACGGTGGGGTTTACCGGATAATAGGCCAGCAGGTAGAGCTTTGTTTCGGGCAGTTTTTTCCGGATCTGCTGCACGATCTCCTCATACCGGCCCAGCATGGCGGCGCGGTCGTAGTCCGGGCCGTTCAGGTCATTGGTGCCGATGTTCAGGAACAGGTGCGCAGGCTGCAGCTCAAGGATGCACTCGTCCATGGCCTCCAGCAGCTCGGTGGTGGTAAAGCCGCCGATGCCCCGGTTGTACAAGGTGCAGTGCAGATCATCGTCCTGCAAAAACTCATACAGCGGAAACTGTTCCATCAGGCTGGAACCGGCAAACACCACCGCTCCTTTCTTTGCATAAGGATTCAGACGACGGAACCGCTCCCGCTTGATCTGCTTTTCCCTCTGGCTCTCCTGCTGCCGCAGTTCGTTCAGAAGGACATCTCGTTCCTGTTCCGTCATGGTCTTGGTTCCTTTCTCTCAGTTCTCGTGCAGGGGCAGTTCTACAAAGCTGCCCTCCCCCAGCAAGATCTTCTGGTGGGCGATGCGGGTCTTTCCCTGTTCAGACCAGACTCCTGCGTAATTGCTGTGAACGGCGTACTGCGGGAAGTCGGAAGAAGAGACATCCAGCCGCAGGCAGCTGCCGGGCTGTACCGTCCAGTTCATATCCCACATCTCCACACAGACCTTTGCTGTCTGGCCGGGAGTATAGGTCTGCCCCTCCGGCAAATCTGCTGCAATGGTGGTGATGCCGCCCCGGATGTTATAGGCCCTGCCATCCGGGAACACCTCCATCAGCTTGGCAGTGAAGGCAGTATCATCCACATCGGTCGAGACATTCAGGTGCACCTTGATTTGCCCACAAATGGGCAGTGCTTTTTCCAGCGGAGCGCTGACGAAGCTGACCACATCGGGCCGATAGTCCGGCTCCGGCTGCAGCAGGCTGCCTGCCTCGGCAATGGTGGTCAGAACGCTTTCTGCACCATGGCTGGGCACGGGGTTCTCCGGGTCATACACAAAGGCACGCTCTCCTTCTGCCGGCTCGGCATTCAGAGTTGTTTCACCCAGATAAAGCTTTTCAGTCCGGCTCACGGGGGCGGGCCATGCCTCCAGCGTTTTCCAGCGGTCCTCCCGCATTACATAGGTGCGCACCCGCTTTTCCGGCTGTTTTTTCTGCTTCAGCAGCAGATCGAACCATTCCAGCATCCGGTGGATGTCGCCGTTTTCCAGATTGTGCTGCTCGCCCCATGCAATGCAGGGCTGGGACATATGATTCCAGCAGCCGATATCCAGCCAGCTGTGCTCTTTGGTCTCAGGGGCCAGAGAGGCATACGTGTTGATGGCACTGCCAAAATGGTGATCGTACCAGGCATCGATGATATATACCGGAACCTTGGTATTTCCGGGCACATCGGCTAACAGCTTCCACCAGCCCTGCTGCCAGTAGGCATCTGTGCGGCGGGTGGCGTGGATCCAGTCCTGATACCAGTCCAGATTCCCGCCCCACAGCGCTTCGTCCACCTTGTCGTGGGGACGGAAGCGGCAGCTTTCCAGGTAGTCCGCCGTGACCGGATGACCTGCATTCTGCATTGCCCAGCCGGTCAGCACATCGTGGCGGAACAGCCCCTTTTCATAAGCCGATTTGAAACGATCTGTGCCATAGACCGTCAGCATCATTCCCTTGACCTTGGGCGGAACGATATCTGCAATGGCCCAGCCGGTCAGGGCCAAATAGCTGGCTCCGAAATAGCCGATGCTCTCTGCCCAGGGCTGGTCGTTGAGCCACTGCAGGGTATCGCGGCCATCCGGGCGCTCATTGACGTTGGGTTCCCAATGTCCCTCGCTCTTGCCCGTGCCGCGGCAGGTCTGGACCACATAGCCGTAGCCCCGGCGGGTCAGTTCTACACCGTTGATCTCATACAGCGGCTGCTGATTGGGATAGCAGCTGCGCTGGATCAGCACAGGGAACTGTGCAAGTCCCTCCGGTTTGAAGATCTCGGTATAGAGCCTCACTCCGTCCTGCATGGGCAGCATCAGCTCCTCCCGGCGGCAGCCATAGACCGGGCCGTCGTAGGGTATACTGGCATATTCCTGCCGGTAGCTCTCCTGCGCCTGCCGCATCATCTCTTCCATCTCACGCTGCTTCTGCTCGGCAGCTGTCTTTTTTTCTTCCTCTGTCATTGATTTTCCCGCCTTTCCGTGTTCTCAAAAGCGTGTGCAGCTAACAAAGTGGCCGGGTTCCACTTCCTTCAAGGGGATATCCCTGCCGCGGCAGGCATCTGTTGCATAGGGGCAGCGGGCCGCAAAACGGCAGCCGGGAGCCGGGTCCACAGGGCTTGTCAGTTCGCCGCGCATGACCTCGGTGGAAAGCTTTTTGGCCTTCAGGCTGGGGATGGGCACAGCATCCAGCAGACCCTTGGTATAGGGGTGGAGCGGATTCTTGAACAGGTCCTCGGTCTTGGCATATTCCACACACTGGCCCAGATACATGACCATGATCTCGTGGCTGATGTGCTTGACCACGCTCAAATCGTGGGTGATAAAGACATAGGTCAGCTTTTTCTCATCCTGCAGATCCATCAGCAGATTCAGGATCTGTGCCTGAATGGAAACGTCCAGTGCAGAGACCGGCTCGTCGCAGATGATGAACTCCGGGTCCATGGCCAATGCGCGGCCGATGCCGATGCGCTGGCGGCGGCCGCCGTCCAGCTCGTGGCTGAAACTCTCTGCATAACGCTCATCCAGACCAACGGTCTCCATGATCTCGGCGATGCGGGCATCGTATTCGTCACGGTTTTTGCAGGCTTTATAGATCTTCAGCGGTTCCCCGATCAGCTCTTTCACACTTTTGCGGGGGTCCAGCGAACCGGAGGGGTCCTGAAAGATCATCTGCATCCGGGCACGGATGGGCTTAAGCTCCTTGGCATTCAGTTTGGTGATGTCGGTGCCGTCGTAGATGATCTGACCATCGGTAACGTCATAGAGCCGCAGCAGCAGGCGGCCCAGCGTGGACTTGCCGCAGCCGGACTCGCCCACCACGCCCAGTGTGGTGCCGCGCTTGATCTTGAAGTTCACGCCGTCCACCGCATGGAGCTGGCTGCTTGCGCCGACTTTGAAGTATTTTTTGAGGTTCTTTGCCTCGATCAAAATCTTTTCTTCCATTGTCATTTCCTCCCGGCTCAGGTGTTGGACTGCGGCAGATCGAACCGGCAGCAGCGGATGAAGTGGCCCGGTGTGACCTCCCGCATCTTCTGGGCTTTTTTGCAGGCCGCAGTGGCATATTTGCAGCGGTCAGCAAAGCGGCAGCCCTCGATCTTCTGGGTGGGGTCAGCCATCATCCCCTCAATGGCCTCCAGACGCTTGGTGTTCTCATCCAGCTTGGGAATGGCGTTGAACAGCCCCTGGGTGTAAGGGTGGCGCTGGGTGGTCTCAAAGATATCCTCTGCTGTGCCGTACTCGATGGCCTCGCCGGCGTACATGACCATGACCTTCTCGCAGGTCTGGGCCACAACACCCAGATCGTGGGTGATGAGGATCATAGCGGTGTTCAGCCGCTTCTGCAGCTCATTGATCAGGCCGAGCATCTGGGCCTGAATGGTCACATCCAGTGCGGTGGTGGGTTCGTCGGCAAGGATCAGCTTCGGCTCGCAGGCCAGCGCAATGGCAATGACGATGCGCTGCTTCATGCCGCCGGAAAACTGATGGGGATACTCCACCTTGCGCTTTGCAGGGATGCCCACCAGCTCCATCATTTCGTCCACACGGGCTTCCAGTTGAGCAGTGCTCTGCTCCGGATGGTGGATCTTCAGCACCTCCATGATCTGAGCCCCCACGGTCATCACCGGGTTCAGGGCAGACATGGGATCCTGGAAGATCATGGATACCACACTGCCGCGCATGGCACGGATCTTTTCCTCGGGAGCATTCAGCATATCCACACCATCCAGCTTGATGGAGCCGTCGGTCACAAAACCGATTCCCTCGGGCAGAAGCTGGATGACGCTCAGGGCTGTGGTGGTCTTACCGGCACCGGTCTCACCCACCAGACCCAGCGTCTCGCCGTAGTTCAGATTCAGGTCCAGACCATTGACGGCGTAGACGGTGGAAATTTCGGTATCATATTCAACGCTCAGGTTTTTGACTTCCAGCAGCTTGTCGCTCATTTCAGGCCACCTCTTTCACATTCTTGGTGCGCTTTGCGCGCTTGGTCTTTTTGCCGCTGCCCAATGTGCCGCGCAGCTTCGGGTCGAGGGCATCGCGCAGAGCGTCGCCGCACATATTGAAGCAGAGCACCACGATGATGATTGCAATGCCGGGAGCAATGGCAATGATGGGCTGGGTGGACAGGTACTTATAGCCGCCGCTGACCATTGCGCCCCAGCTGGGAGTCGGGGGCGTGATTCCCATGCCCAGGAAGCTCAAGTTCGCTTCGGCCAGAATAGCACCGCCCAGGCTGGCGGTCATACTGACGATGTTGACGGATAGGCAGTTGGGGAACACATGCACCAGCGTGTTGCGGATCCGGGATGCACCGCACAGGGTACCGGCGGTGACATAATCGGCATTGCGGACGCTCAGCACCTGACCGCGGGTGACACGGGCGTAGCCGGGCACCATCGAGATGCCGATGGCCAGGCAGACATTGCCCAGGCCCTGACCCAGGATCGCGCCCAGAAACATAGCCAGGATCAGCATGGGCACAGCCATCATGGCATCCATGACACGCATGATGAAGGCATCCACCACACCGCCTGCCATGCCGGCGATCAGGCCCAGTGCCATGCCGATGACGCTGGAAATGACCACAGCCACGATACCGACCGTAAAGGAGATGCGGGCACCATAGATGATGCGGCTCAGAACATCACGGCCATTGGAGTCGGTGCCCAGCCAGTGCTCGGCAGAGCAGCCCTTCAGAACATTGTAAAGATCATCCTTGTTGGGATCATAGGGAGCAATCACCGGAGCAAAGATGGCGATAAGCACCATGATGAGAAGCAAAATCGCGCAGACCACGATGATCTTGCGGCTGAACATGACCCGGAACACGCGGGAGGACGTGATACGCTCCAGCAGACCCTTCTTTTTTGTCTTGTTTTCCACAGTTCATTCCTCCTTTTAGCGGGTGCGGGGATCGATGATGCCGTACAGGATATCGACCACGAGGTTGCAGATGGCAACAAAGATGGAGATGATGAGCACACCGTTCGCCACCAGCATGAAGTCACGGTTGCTGATGCCGTTCATCATCACGCTGCCAAGACCCGGGATGACGAACAGGCTCTCGATCAGGACGGTGGAGCCCACCATGGAGCCCAGGCGCATTCCCATGGTGGTGACGATAGGGATCATGGAATTGCGCAGCTGATGCCTGAAGGTGACATCCTTCTTGGAAACGCCCTTGGCACGGGCGGTGGTCACATAATCCTGCCGCATGACCTCCAGCATGGAGGAGCGGGTCAGACGGACAAAACCAGCGTTGACACCCAGACTCAGCACAATGATGGGCATGATCATATGGCTGAGCCAGCCGCCAAAATCACGGGTGATGGGCACATAGCCGGAACTGGGCAGGACCCGCAGTTTGAGGGCAAACACCAGCATTCCCATCATGCCCAGCCAGAACATGGGCATCGAAACGCCGATGTTCGCAAAGAAGGAGATCACACTGTCAATGACCTTGCCGCGGTTCTTGGCAGCAATGATGCCGAACAGGATACCGGTGATCGTTCCGATGATGAAAGCCGGGATCACCATGGTCAGGGTGGTGCCCAAACGGGGCAGGATGATGTCAGCGATCTCAGACTGATAGCTGATGGACTGGCCCATGGTGCCCCGGAACAGACCGCCGATCCAGCTGAGATACTGGACGATGACCGGACGATCGAAACCATAAAGGTGGCGGTAATAGGTGATCTGCTCTTCGGTGGCGGTTGCACCCAGATAGTTGGCTACGGGATCGCCCGGAACCATCTGAATGAGGGCAAAGACGAACAGAGTGACAAGCAGAATGGTGATGCAGGATTGCACCACACGCTTGCCGATCATTTTGGCAAGGTTGTTCGATTTCATAGTTCGCTCCATTTCCTGCGGAACCTTTCTCCCCCTCTAAAACAAATTCCGGCGCAGTTACCCGCGCCGGAATCTGCCGAAATAAGGAGAAACGTATTCCGGTCGTGATACACTAAGGTTGGTCGCTTACTTGTTCAGCCAGCAGGCGGACAGATCCCAGCAAGCAGTGAAGGCTTCGGTTGCGTGGTCGTCGATGACGTAATCGTACTTGTACATGGAAGACTTATTCACGTACAGCACGCGGCCAAACAGGCAGGAGCCATCCTCGGCATCGTAGATCGCTGCCTGCAACTCCTTTTCCAGCTTGTGCTTCTCATCGGGATCCATGCAGCGGCGGATCTCCTCCAGCAGCTCCATTTCCTTGTCAGGATGCTGGATGCCCTTGGCGTAGTAAGCGCCGTTCTTGTCCAGATGACGACCCATATACAGGCCCAGATCGGGAGCGATGGTTGCAAAGTGGAGCATCAGGCCCTCCCAGGTGCCATCCTTCATGTACTGGTTGTTGGTTGCGCCGTCCACCTGCTGGATGTTGCAGTGGATGCCCACCTCGTCCAGCATGTTGGCAATGGCCGTCAGCATATCGGACATGCCGCTGATGGTGACAATGTTGGTGGTAAAACCATCGGCATAACCAGCCTCTGCCAGCAGGGACTTTGCCTTCTCCGGATCATAGGTAAAATGATTCAGGCTGTCGTTGTAGGTGGCGGAACCGGGAACTGCCCACTGGTCGGTCATCTGTGCCATGCCCATCAGGAATGCTGCGTTGATGGCATCCACATCGATGGCGTAGCACAGGGCGCGGCGGACACGGGCATCGGCCCAGGGGCCGTCAATGGCACTGTTGGGAATCAGACCCAGACTCTCGACACCCATGCCGTTCTGGTTATCTTCCTTGACGTAGATGCCTGCACCGTCCAGCTGCTGCAGGATGGTGGGATTGGCCAGACCTACCCAGTACATATCGTACTCGTTGGCCTGGAAAGCAGTGTTTGCGGTGCTGGACTCAGTGACAAGGGTCACCTCCACGGAATCCAGATAGGGCAGGCCCTCCTTCCAGTAATTCTCGTTCTTGGTGTAGATGGCGTAGGCGTTGTTCTCGAACTCGCTCAGCTGGAAGGGGCCGGTGCCGCAGGTGGCGGCATCCAGGCTGCTGGGGTTTTCCAGTGCCTTGGGGCTCATGTAGTAAACGAAGAAGCCCACCGATTCCAGCGTGGAGGAGTTGGGCTCTGCCATCATCATCTTGATGTGGGTGTCGTCAATGATCTGGCACTCGGCAATGTTTGCGGTCTCGGTGCGGTTGTTGGCCTGATACTCCTCGATGTTACGCTTGACGGCCTCTGCATTGAAAGGCTCACCGTCGGCGAAATTGACACCCTCCCGCAGAGTCCAGGTAATGCTCAACTCATCGGTGTTCACATCCCACTCCGTTGCCAGATTGGGGATCATATTGCCCTCGGCATCATAGCTGGTCAGGCTTTCATAAGAAAGCGTCAGGTAGTAAATGGCCGCGTTGCCGGTGGCACGGGGGGTGTAACCGGGGGTTGCAATGGGGCTGGAATAGCACAGGCGCAGGGTGCCGCCTGCCTTGGGCTCACCGGTTGCTGCTGCACTGGCAGCAGTGGAGCCAGCCGTGCCGGCTGCGGTGGAACTGGAAGAGCCGCCGCATGCGGCCAGTGTCAGGGCCGTTGCAGAAATGCCCATAGCCTTGAGGAAGTTTCGACGAGAGATACGTTTCATAGTGGTTTCTCCTTCTTGTCCTTCTTATTCTTGCGTTCGTCTGCACGGTTCTGTGTCTGCCGTGCTTTTGTTGTATTTAGTTTAGCGCACCGGGAGCTTTTCCAGCTACCAAAAAACCGAAACTAATTTTTCATTTTCCGTGTTCCTGTTCCGAGAGCTTCAGCATTTTTTCAAGTTTCCGACCTCTGTTTTTCATTTTCAGAGGTTTCTTCTGTCCGAAAAAAGAAAACAGGGCCGGTCTCCCAGCCCTGCCTGTTTCAGTACGATGCGTTCAGCCAGTTATCCAATGCGCTTTGTTTTGCCTGAAGGATCTCCTGTATTCCTGCCTGTTCCAGTTTTTCCAAAAACTCCGGGAGTGCCTCTTCCGAATCCAGATAGCCGCACATCAGCCCATTATGATAGCTGTTCTTCAGTGCCCGGCAGGCATCCAGCTTTGCGGCAACTGCACTGTTGCTGAAGCTGAACCCATAGGCCGGAGAGACCCATTGCGGCTGCTCGTCTGTTTCCGGCAGCAGTCCGCTGGCGTTGAGATACAGATTCTGCCACGGATGGAACTGCTCCTCTTTCCCATCTCCGTTCGCAAAGAGATCGTAGCAGGATGCATCCGTGTACAGCAGTTCAAGAAGAGCCAGTGCCTCCCTGCGGTGGCTGTTGGTCACAGGCAGGCACCAGCTCTCCGCCGGGATAGAGCCGTTCTGAATGGTCGGCCCCAGCGGGATGGCAGTCAGCTCTGTGCCACAGGCCCGGGTGTAGCAGTCCAGTGAATCCCGGTTGAGCCGTGCAAAAAAGCCAAAGCTGTTGCCCAGCCGCATCCGATCGGTGGGCGGTTCGTCCCGCAGGCTGGCATTCCGCAGGATCAATCCTTCCTGATACCACTGATGCATAGTTCTGCAAAGCCTGCTGTAAGCATCCGCGGCATACCAGTTGACAACGGTGGTGCCGCTTTCTTCGGTCAGGATACCAAAGGTATCTCCCAGAGGATCCAGTTCCGGAAAAGGAAAAAACTGTCCATTATCCGGCAGGACCCCCTCTGCATTGGGCCGACGCTGCCTGACCTGCATCAGCAGGTCGTGCAGAGCATCCAGATCCGTGATCTTCTCCGGACTGGCACCCAGCTCCCGCATCCAGTCGGCCCGGGCCAGAAAGCCGATCTGATACATCGAGACTGCTCGTGCCGGGACCGCATAGATACGGCGGTAATAGGTTCTACTCGCCCACTGCTGCTCTGAGAACAGAGCTTTCAGCCCGGGATATTCTTCCAGAAGCGCACTCAGGGGCAGGATGCAGTTCTGATTCAGGTAAACATCCAGCGGCTGATTCTCTGTGAGAAAAAACAGATCCGGCATGGTCTGGCAGACCATCCGTTTCCACAGCTCTGCCGAGTAATTGGTGGGTGCCACCTGCTCGATGGAAACGCCGAAGCCCAGCTTCTGCTTTGTGACTTCGCTCAGCGCCGCCGAAATGCGGACACAGGCAGTTTCATCCGATTGGCCCGGCATCAGCACTGTGACCATAAGCTCTGTTCCACTTTCTGCCGTCGATGCCGCCCGCTCCCCGCAGCCAGCAAGCAGAGCCGCCCCGGCTGCAGCACCGGTCAGCTGTAAAAATGTCCTGCGAGCCATCCTTGTTTCTCTCATAATGCTGCGCTGCGCTCCTCCTGTGGGGTCTTGTGATAGAACTTCTTATAAGAAGTGGAGAAATGCCCGAAATTCGTATACCCGACCTTTGCCGCGATCAGGCTGATGGGCAGATTGGTGGTGCAGAGCAGGCTCTGTGCCTCCTGCATTTTCTGCTGAATGATATAATCCTTCAGGTTCAAGCCGGTCTCTTTCTTAAAAAGCCGGGCCATGTAATCCGGATTCAGGTGGACAGCATCGGCCAGTTCTTCCCGGCGCAGCTCGTTTTCCAGGTGCTCGGCAATGTAAGCCATAATGATCTCCACGGTACTCTGACTATTTTCTTCCGTTTCGCTGTCCCAGACCGAGGCCACATAATGGACCAACGCCTTCATATCCGGCACGGTCTTCATGCCGTTGCGGTAAAGTTCCAAGGCTTCCGGCTCCCGGAACATATCGCCCTGCCGTTTCTTTTCCGGAAAAGAGAAGAGCATCTGCATAAAATCCTGATAAAAATACCGCAAAGTCTGGCTGTTCAGCTGATTGTTGACCGTCAGCTTATCCAGCAGCTGGCAGGCTTCCTGCTCCATTGCCTGCGCACATCCCGCCTGCAGCAGCTTCTGCCATGCACCGATCTGCGGGATACGGAATACTTCCGGTGCTTTTTCCGCTGGGCGGCCCAGCAGAACACCGCTTTTCAGGGCCACGTTCTCGCTCCGTTGCTGCAGCAGCTCCTGGCAGATCTCCGGTGCCTGTTCAAAGGGCTGCGGCCCCTCCGGATAAAAGGCCGCTTCACAGTGGATATACTGCGCGCACGCACTTTGCAGATAATTCAGCTGCCGGGTGATATAATCTGCCTCCAGCGGCTCCCCCACCCGGCTTTGCAGCACCAGAACGAGACACTGCTCCGCAGGGATCGCCACCGTCACGCTGAGCACCTGCAGCGGCGTGAACACCTCGCTGCTCATATTTCCTACTGCCGTGCTCAGCAGGCTCAGCTCCCACGGCTCCTCGCCTTGCTTCCAGCGCAGCGGCTGCATCAGGGCAACCCAGCATTCCCGCTCCCGCCGGGGTACAAGGCTCAGTTCTTCAAACGCGGTCAGGCTGCTTCCCGGGGCGTTGCCTGATAGGAAGCCGCGCAGCATAGTCTCCACGATCTCCTTTTTCTGGTCGTCAAAAACAGCTCCCCTGCTCTGCAATTCCAACGCCGCCCGTTCCTCTTTTACATTTTCCAGCGCACGACTCACTGCATCCGCCACCTGCTCGTAAGGGGCGGGCTGCATGATATAGTCAAAACCGCCCAGCCGCAGTGCCTCCTGTGCATATCGGAACTCAGCATGGGCTGTCAGGAAGATGCAGCGGGTGGTCATCCCTCGCTGCCGGAGCCAGTCCAACAGATCCAGCCCGCTTTCCATGGGCATTTCAATATCGCAGAGCATGACCTCGGCCTCCTGCCGCAGCAGGCTGGCCTTGGCATCCACAGCGTTCAGAGCCGTATCCACCACAGTAAATCCCATTGCTGCCCAGTTGGTGCAGTGCAAAAGCCCCTGCACCACGGTGCTTTGATCGTCTACGATCAGCAGTTTCATGCTGTTTCTCCTTCCTTCTTCTGTAAGACCGGATCTATCGGCAGGAACAGCTCCACCCTGGCACCGCCGCCCCGGCGGTTATTGGTAAAGGCGATGGCTGCCTGCTCCCCATAGAGCAGCTGCAGCCGCCGTACCACATTGAACAGCCCGACGTGCTGTCCATTCTCCTCCTGCGGGGCTGCACAGTTCAGCTGCTTCAGATCCCCTGCCGTAAAGCCTGTGCCATTGTCCGCCACCGAAAGATCAGCCATGCAGCCCTCTTCCGTTTCGAGGAGCTTTGCAGTGATCGTGATCTTCAGTGTTTTGCCGATCATCTTGCCGTGCTTGACGCTGTTCTCCACCAGCGTCAGCAGTGAGACCGGCGGCAAGGGCAATTCGCTGAGTTCCGGGTCGATCTCGCATACTACCTCCACGGGATCGTTCTGCCCCACGCTGGAAAGTTCCGCGTAGTTGCAGCACTGCTCGATCTCGGTGTGCAGAGGCGTTGTGGTCGCTGTAAAGGAGAGGATATAGCGCAGATACCGGCTCAGCAGCAGGATCAGCTGCTGGGCATCCTCGCGGCTGCCGGTCTGCACCATGGCATAGACACTTTTCAGGCAGTTGAGCACAAAGTGGGGCCGGATCTGCAGCTTAAGGGCGGTCATCTCGTTGCGGCGGGCTTCCAGCTCCTTTTCGTAACCGTCGATCTTCAGCTGGGTGATCTGGTCGATCATCCGGTTAAAGGTCTCGTTCACCTGCGTAAACTCAGCGTTGCGATAATCCACACTGGAGCGCACCGAAAGTTCACCACGGCCAATCCTGTCCATGGTGCTCACCAACGCCGTCATAGGGGCAAAGATCTCGTGCTTCATATAGAACAGGAGAAACGGGATCGCCAGCAGAACAAAAACAGCGCCCATCACCAGCAGGATCTGATACGGCGCAAAGTCCACCCCGAAATGCTGGTAGGGAACCAGATACAATACCGTCAGCGTTTTGACCTGTTTGCGCACCACCAGTCGGCTGTCCCTGCCCACCTTTGTCAGGCAATACCCCTCACTGTTCCATTCCATCTTTGTGGGCAGAAGGTTGGCATCCCCTACCAACACATTGCCGCTGTCGTTCATCACAATGACCTGACCGTCCAGCCCATAGTCCTCCACCAGTTCTTCAAACACCAGCCGCAGATCCACCGCAGCGGTCAGGCTGGCTTTCTGGTAGAAAACACTGCGCAGCAGGTAAAGCCGCTGGCCGATGGTGCGCAGATACCATCCCTTTGTCATCATTTTATTGGTCTGGCCCGGCTGGCCGAGATACGCTTCCAGATTCAGTTTCTGCTTGAGCTGCTGGGCAGCTGCACCGTAGCGCCCCACATACAGGTTGCCCGAACCGCTGCGCAGCACCACTCCCATCAGGGTATCATTGGCAGCCAATACCGCCGGAAACCCCTGTGCGATCTCATAGGCATCCAGGTAGGCGCGGGTGCGATCGGTCTGTTCGCTCAGACTGCGAAAGGTCGCATCGTTCAGTGACAGATTGAGCAGATAGTTTTCCACCGAATCCAGCTGATTCTCAAAATTTGTGGTAAACATATCAAGGCCGCCGGATGCCGCAGCTGCCAGCCGATTGCGGTTATAAAGCCCTGAGAAAAAGAGCAGCAGCCCCAGCAGAATACCAATGGGAATGGCGATCCCCAGAAAGATCATTACAAGCTGCCTGCGTAATGATGGCCGTTCCATTTATTTCACACCTCCTGCTGCTTGCATCCTGCGGAAAATACGATTATAATAAAAACCGTCCAACTCGTTTCGTACAACGTTGTACCACAATCAAAAAGAAGAGGCTCCTTATGCAGGAACAGAACATTGCACAAATGCTTGAAAATCCATTCATGCAGTACAATCACATCGAGATCGTATCGGTAACGTCGGACAGCGCCGTCATGTCGCTGGACATCCGGCAGGACACCACCAACATCTACGGTTATGTGCACGGCGGCGCATTTTTTACCATGGCCGACTGCTGTGCCGGGCTGACTGCCCGCTCTGACGGGCGGCAGTATGTCACTCAGAATGCTTCGGTCAATTTCATCCACAACGTCAAAGCCGGTCACCTGACAGCCCGCGGCCGGACGGTCAGCCGCCGCCGACACATCTGTGTGGTGGCTGTGGAGATCACAGACGAGACCGACACCCTGTTATTTTCCAGCACCTTTTCCATGTACTGTATCAGCGCCGAGGGCTGACTGCTCTTTCTTCCCCGCACTGCGCACGTTTTGCGTGCCGGTGCGGGGCTTTTTTATTGTGCAGCGTATTCTGTCAGCGGCCCGCAGCTCTCCCTGGGAACATACTCGATCGGCAGCAGCCGGCTTTCCGCCGTGGCGATCCGGCCGTCCAGCTGCCCCAGCACCAGCTGGATGCACTCCCGTGCCATATCCTCCATGGGCAGATAGACCACGCTCAGGCTCGGGATCGAAAACGCATCGGATTCCTCCGGGCCGTTGCCTACAGCGATCAGCCGGGGCAGCTTTTCGCCGATATATCCAGCCTCACAAAAAGCCCGCAGGGCACCATGCGCAATGGCCGAGGAACCGCAGAACACTGCGTCCGGCAGCTGCTGCTTCCACTCATGCCGCAGCCGATGCGAAACCGCCTCGTAACCGCCTCGTATGCTGTTATCACAATACCGGTTGGCCAGGATCGTCAACCCGTGCTGCTCCCCTTCCAGCCGGAACCCATGCATCCGGTTTTCCATCCCCTCAAAGACCGGGCTGCTCGTCAGAACTGCCGCCGTCCTGCATCCCTGATCGGCAAAAGCCCGCGCCGCCAGAGCCCCCATCTTCAGATCATCCACATTGACGCTGCAATACCCATTGCAAACACGGTTGTACAGCACCACCGGGATCGGCAGCTGCGTGTCCTCCAAAAACTGCAGGTCCGCATAGGACGCATTGCAGATGATGGCCGCATGGCAGTTTGCGCCACTGGTCAGTGCCTCGCTTTCCTTCAGGTGGTCGTTGACATACGGGTAGATGACCAGCCGCACCGGACGTGCCGTTTTTTCGATCTCGGCCCGCAGACCATCCCAGAAGCGGAGCATCATGCTGGCCCGGAAATCCTGTGCCCAGAACATGGCCACCACCAGCTCATTGGCACCGCTGCCGCCCCGCAGACTCCGGGCAGCCATATTGGGCTGGTAGCCAAGCCGTGCCGCCGCCGCAAAAATTTTTTCCTGCGTGGCCGTGCTGATCTTCCGCTCTGCCGCCTTGCCGCCCAAAACAATGCTGACCGTACTGGACGAGATACCGACCTCCTGCGCGATCTGTTTGATCGTAACCATGCTCTTCCCCACCTTTTTCTGATATCAGGTTTATTGTACCCGTTTCCCCGTATCTTGACAAGCCAAAAAAGCCTCTCCAATCTCAAACCAGCCGTTTTTGTGCACTCTGTATATTTTTCTTTTTCCTTTTTAGCCGTTTCAACAAAGTTGCATTTCTTTTCCTCCAAACTTCGTTTTTTTCTTGACATTAGTAAATCGTTGTACTACACTCAGTACGACGATTGAGTCAAACGTTATACTTATGTTTGACGCTGATATCACCTTTTCATCTATAAGGAGGCTATCGAATGAAGAAAGTTGCAATCGGCGGTGGCCAGGGCTTCTGGGGCGACAGCCCGGACGCGGCCATCCACATGATCCGCAATGCCGATATCCAGTATATGGGCTGTGATTATCTGGCAGAGCTGACCCTTTCCATCATGGCAAAGCAGCAGCTCAAGGACCCCACCAAGGGCTTTGCGCCCGACTTCACCACCCGCATCCTGAAGGAGGCCGGCAAGGAAGCCTGGGACAAGCACATCAAGATCTGCACCAACGCAGGCGGCATGAACATCAATGGCTGCGTGGACGGCATCCGCCAGTGGGCAGAAGGCAACAGCATGAGCGGTTATAAGATCGGTTATGTGACCGGCGATAACATCAAGGATAAGATCCCGCAGCTGCTGAAGGATGGCTGGACCTTCCCCAACTTCGACTACGACGGCAATTTCAACGATATTCTGGACAAGATCTACAACTGCAATGTCTACATCGGCCATGAGGGCATTGAGGGATGCCTGGCAGAGGGTGCTGACGTGGTCATCACCGGCCGTGCGGCTGACAGTGCCCTGTTCCTGGCTCCGCTGAAGTACGAGTTCGGCTGGGCTGCTGACGATTGGGACAATCTGGCCCGCGGCATCATGGCAGGCCATCTGCTGGAGTGCGGCGGTCAGGGTGCCGGCGGCAACTATATGTACGACTGGCGCAATGTTCCCCGCATGGATGAGCTGGGCTTCCCCATCGCAGAGCTGACCGATGATACCTTTGAGATCACCAAGGCTCCCGACTGCGGCGGCATCATCTGCGAACAGAGCTGCAAGGAGCAGTTCCTGTACGAGGTCCACGATCCCGCCAACTACCTGACCCCGGATGTCAACGTGGATATCAGCCATGCTACCATCACCCAGGTGGGTGACAACCGTGTCCGCATCGGCGGTGTCAAGGGCAAGCCCCGCCCCGACACGCTCAAGCTCTGCGTGGGTTACCACAAGGGCTGGAAGACTGTTTCCATGCTGAGCTTTGCATGGCCTGATGCCTACGAAAAGGCTCAGTACTGCGCCGAGGTCATCATGAAGAAGATGCAGCGCCGCGGCATGAAGGCCGACGACATCCACATCAGCTACATCGGCCTGAACAGCCTGCATCTGGGCGTGGCCGATATGAGCGAAGAGGCACTGAAGAACCTGAACGAGTGCGTGCTGCGCATTGCTGTGTTCAGCGAGGACAAGAGCGAGTGCGCCAAGATCATTCCCGAGATCAGCCCCCTGCAGCTGAACGGCCCTCCGGGTGCCTCCTTCTTCGGCGGCCGTGCCCGCGTGCAGGAAGTGATGGCACTGTGGCCCACCACCGTGCCCCGCGATGCCGTACAGGTCGAAAGTCACATTCTGGAGGTGAAGTAAGATGGCAGAGATCTATCTGAACGATATTGCTCACGGCCGCTCCGGCGACAAGGGCGATACCAGCAATGTCTGTGTGTATGCACGCAAACCGGAATACTATAAGATCATTGAGCGCGAGGTAACCCCCGAAAAACTCAAAGCCTACTTTGGCGACATGGTCAAGGGCGAGATCACCCGCTACGACGTGCCCAGCCTGAACGGCTTCAACTTTGTTATGAAGCACGCTCTGGGCGGCGGTGCCACCATGAGCCTGCGTCTGGACAGCCTGGGCAAATCCATGGGCAGTGCCGTGATGCGCATGAAGATCCACGTTGAAGATGGAGAGCTGTAACATGAGTGAACATATGGCATTGGAGAACCTGACGGTTCTCGACCTGACCCGTGTGCTTGCCGGCCCCTTCTGCACCATGATGCTGGCTGACATGGGCGCAAACGTCATCAAGATCGAGGTCCCCAAAGGCGGTGACGACACCCGCAGCTATCCCCCTTTCCGTGCCAAAAATCTGAATGGTGAGCGGGAAAGCGTCTATTTTGCCAACATCAACCGCAACAAAAAGGGGATCACCCTGAACCTGAAGGCCCCTGAGGGCAAGGAGATCTTCAAGGAGCTTGTCAAAAAAGCGGATATCGTTGTGGAAAACTACCGCCCCGGCGTGATGGACAAGCTGGGACTGGGCTATGATGTCCTGAAGGAGATCAATCCCCGCATCATCTATGCGGCGGTCTCCGGCTTTGGCTGCTACGGTCCCTACCACCTGCGTCCGGGCTATGATATCCTGGCTCAGGCCATGGGCGGTATGATGTCCATCACCGGTTCCAAGGGCGGAGAGCCCACCCGTGCCGGTTCGGCGCTGGGTGATATTCTGGGCGGGCTTCATGTAACCATCGGCATCCTTGCCGCAGTCAACGCCCGCACCATTACCGGCAAAGGGCAGCGGGTGGACGTGAGTCTGATGGACAGCATGATCGCTGCCACTGAGAACACTGCCCTGAAGTACATCGAGACCGGCAACATCCCGGCCCCCATGGGCAACCGTTATGCCGCTGTTTCCCCCTACGACAGCTTCACCTGCAAGGGCGGCAAGGTCATCATCGCGGCAGGCAACCAGAAGCTGTACGAGAAGCTCTGCAATGAGGTGCTGGAACGCCCGGACATGATCACCGATCCCCGGTTCGTGGATATGCCGGGCCGTCTGGCCAATCAGGATGCCATTGCCGAGGTCATTGAGGAGCGGATCAAGGATCTGACCCCCAACGAGGCCGCCGAGCTGGTACTGGCCCACGGCATCCCCGCAGGTCCCATTATGAACATCAAGGAGATCCTGGACGATCCCCATGTCAAGGAGCGCGAGATGTTCGTGGAAATGGATCATCCCACCCTGGGCAAGGTCACCGTGAACGGCTGTGCCATCAAACTGATGGACACCAAGCCCTCTGTGCGCACACCCGCTCCCCAGCTGGGGCAGAACAACCGGGACATCTTTGAGGGTGTTCTGGGCATGACCGAAGAGCAGTTCAACACTCTGCACGAGAAGCAGGTGTTCTGATCTCTGACCACCTTTACACGCATTATTGAGGAGAAATTACATGCTGGCAGTATTAGGGTTCGTCACCATTCTGCTGGTGCTGGCACTGATCATGAGCAAGAAGGTCTCTACCCTTGTAGCTCTGATCTTTGTTCCCGCCATCACCGGCTTCATCGCAGCATTCATCAATGCCCCCAATGTCATTATCCAAGCCGCACAGGCTGCTGCCGAAAAGGCCGGAACTGCTTATGTTGAGCCGGTCATCACCTTCGGCACCCGTTTTACCAAGGCACTTTCCATCCTCAGCGCAGATTATATGGGCAAGGGCCTGAGCAGTATCGTTGCCACAGGTGTCATGTTCATCTTTGCCATCCTGTTTTTCAGTACCTGCTCGGATGCCGGTGTCTTTGATCCTATCATCAACCGCATCCTGAAGTTTACCGGCGAAGACCCCGTCAAGGTCTGTATCGGCACCTTCCTCATCGGCTGCATCTGCCATCTGGATGGCTCCGGTGCCACCACCTTCCTGATTGCCATCCCCGCTTGTATGCCCCTGTTCCAGAAGCTGAAAATGAACCTCTGGGTAGAGGCTACCATCGTGGCGCTGGCCGCCGGTATCATGAATGTTATGCCCTGGGGCGGCCCCACGGTCCGTGCAGCCGCAGCCATGTCCGGCCTGGGCTATGAAGTCACCGGCAGCGAGCTGTGGGTGGGCATCATGCCCGCCTGGATCGCAGGCTTGGTGACCTGCCTGCTCGTCGCGGCTTTCCTGGGCAAAAAGGAAGCCAAGCGCATTGCTGCAGGCATCCCCGCACAGGAGGTCACCGGTCTGACCGAAGCAAAGACCACCAACACCTCCAACGAACTGGCCCGCTCCGGCTGGCGCTGGTACTTCAATGTGGCACTGATCCTGGTCATCCTGTACATCCTCGTTACCAACCGCCTCAGCCCGGCTGTCACCTTTATGATCGGCTACTGCGTCCTGCTCATCGTCAACTACCCCAGTGTAGATCTGCAGCACAAGATCATCAACAGTCACGCACAGGCCGCATTCCTGATGGTCTCCATCGTCTTTGCCGCAGGCGCATTCACCGGTGTGGTCAAAAATTCCGGTATGCTGGCTTCCATGACCGATGCTCTGGTCTCCATCATCCCCACCAGCATGGGCACCTTTATTGCCCCCATCGTCGGCCTGTTCAGCGTTCCGCTGAGCCTGCTGTTTGACCCGGACTCCTACTACTACGGTGTTATGCCGGTCATCGCCAACGCTGTTTCCGCTATGGGCGGCAACGCACTGGCTGTGGCAAAGGCTTCCATCATGGGCCAGATGACGCTGGGCTTCCCGCTCAGTCCCCTGACGGGTGCCACCTTCCTGCTGCTGGGCCTTTCCGGCCAGGACCTGGGCGACCACCAGAAGCACACCCTCCCCTACGCATGGGTTGCATCCGCTATTATGGTCGCTGTGGGCTGCGTAGCCTGTGGGCTGCTGTTCTGAGGTCTCACCAAAAGAAACACCTTCCTCCTTTTTCACCCATTCCTTCATTCTGATTCCGAAACGTCTGCCGGGCGGAGTACCCGCAGCACGCCACGGAATGCGTGCAAACCAGCAGACTTCCACCCGGTGCTCCGGGTGGTGTCGGCTGGTTTTGCCGTTTTTGAAGGATACCACCCTGCCCTTGGGGCAGAAAGGAGTTTTCTCTTATGCCCGAGCCCATCCAGACTCCTGTTCCTGCGGCGGACGAACTGGCCGCACAGGTGCTGCTGCTGGCACAGAGTCGGTTGACTGCCGACCTGCGTTTTTTATCCTCCGCTCTGGAACAGCTGAAGCCGATCCCCGTCCCTGCGCTGGACACCCTGTTTGCCGGGGATGGCCGCCGCTTATACTATTGCCCCGAAACGCTGCTCCGCACATTCCGGGCACAGCAGTCTGTGCCCACACGCGCCCTGCTGCATGTCACCCTGCACTTTCTTCTGGGGCATCCCTTTCAACGGCAGGAAATGGATCACCGCCTATGGAGCCTTGCCTGCGACATTGCCGCAGAGGAAGTCATCCGGGAACTGGAGATCCCCTCCTGTGCCCTGCCGGATGATGCTATGCAGGACAGCTGGCGCAGCCGCCTGCGGGATGCCTGCCCTCACCTGACGGCAGAATCCATCTATAATTTTCTGCTGGAACGGCAGTACCCCGCCGATGTTCTGGCGGAATTGACCCAGCTTTTTTCTCGGGACAGCCATGCACTCTGGTATGCTGCGCCACGGCCCGGCTCTCGTCCGGCCCCCAACGGGCAGCTGCTGCCCGCCGTGGAGGATGAGGATATCACAAACGAGACCGAACTGCGCAAAACCGACACCCGGGACGAAACGCTGCAGCAGATGCAGCAGCGGCAGAAGGAAGCCCTGCGCAGACAATGGAAACAGCTGGCCCGCCAGGCCAAGACTGATCTGGAGACCTTCAGCCGCCGTCACGGCAAGCGTGCCGGAGCATTGATGGATGGGTTAGAGCCTGTGACCTTTGAGGAATGCGACTATACCGACTTTCTTCGCCGGTTCGGGGCACAAAACGAGGTGCTGCAGCTTTCCGAGGACGAATTTGACCTCATCTATTACACTTACGGTCTGCGCACCTACGGCAACGTTCCCCTGGTCGAGCCGCTGGAATACCGGGACGACAAGCGCATCCGGGAATTTGTAATTGCCATCGACACCTCCGGCAGTGTTCAGGGCGATATCGTTCAGAGCTTTTTGCAGCGCACCTGCGACGTTCTGCGGCAGAGCGGTTCCTTCACCGAGCGGGTAGAGATCTATCTCATCCAATGCGATGCCGAGGTGCAGAGCGTGGAGCGGCTGACCAGTCTGGACCAGCTGCATGAGCTGATCCCCCGGCTGAAGCTCCGGGGCTTCGGCGGTACCGACTTCCGGCCGGTGTTCGCCTATGTAGACAGGCTGCTGGAAGAGAAAAAGCTGACGAACCTCAACGGCCTGCTCTATTTTACCGACGGCGTGGGCACCTACCCGGAAAAATCCCCTGCCTACAAGACTGCCTTCATCTTTAACCGTGACGACCACATCAGCCCTCACGTTCCCAGCTGGGCCATCCGGGCTGTACTTACCACTGACAACATCCGCCTGCTTGAACCGCAGAAGACCCGAACCGAGGAGGACACCGAATCATGGATATAGCAAGTGCAAAGCAACAGATCAAAAATACCGTACAGATCTACCTACAGAAGGACGCTCTGGGCCGCTACCGACTTCCGCTGGTGCACCAGCGGCCCATCTTCCTGCTGGGTGCGCCAGGTCTGGGCAAGACTGCCATTATGCAGCAGGTCGCTGATGAGATGGGGCTTGGCCTTGTGAGCTATTCCATGACCCACCACACCCGCCAGAGCGCACTGGGTCTGCCTGTGATCGTAGAAAAGGAATACGGCGGCAAGCACTATCAGGTCAGCGAATACACCATGAGCGAGATCATCGCCAGCGTCTACGACTGTATGCGCACCACCGGCAAAACGCAGGGCATCCTGTTTCTGGACGAGATCAACTGCGTCTCCGAGACCCTCTCCCCTGCCATGCTGCTGTTTCTGCAATACAAAGTCTTTGGTGGGCATCAGATCCCCGAGGGCTGGGTGGTGGTCACCGCCGGCAACCCGCCCCGCTTCAACAAAAGCGTCCGGGAGTTCGACGCTGCCACCCGTGACCGCCTGAAGGTGATCGAAGTTGAACCAAGCTATGAAGCGTGGAAGGCCTATGCGCTGGAACACGGTGTCAGCCGCAGCGTCATCAGCTATCTGGATATCCGTCCCGAGGATTTTTACAAGGTCGAGACCACTGTGGACGGTCTGACCGTGGTAACGCCCCGTGCCTGGGAGGACCTCTCCGAGATCCTGCAGTATCACGAAGAACTGGGCCTTGCAGTCAGCGAGGAGCTGACTACCCAGTATCTGCAAAACAAGCAGGTCGCCCGGGATTTTGCCATCTACTACGAACTCTATCAGAAATATCGTCAGGCCTACAATATTGATGCCATCCTGCAGGGTGTGTGGGATGAGGATGTCCTCACGCAGGCACGCAGCGCCAAGATGGACGAGCGGATGAGCCTTGTCAGCCTGCTGCTGGAAGCCGTGTTCCTGCAGATGGAACGCTGCACCCTGCGCCACGATGCGCTGCGCCTTATCGTGGCAGTCCTCAAAGCCCAGCGCGGGACACTGGATGCTCCCGGCGATGCCCTGACCGCCCTCGCCGGGCTGGAGGACAACTGGCGCGCCGAAGCCAACAAAGCCCCCTCTGCCCGGCAGAAGGTCTATCTCGATCTGCTGTCGCTGACTGCCCAATGGCACGGAGAACTTTCCGGCTCCACCCCTTTTTCCGCCCTCAAGGCCTGCTATCAGCGCTCGGTCGCTAACCTGCAGGCTGAGGTCGCTGAAACGCAGAAGAAGCTTGGCGATCTGCTCCGCTTTTTACAGGAAGCCTTCGGTAAGGGAACGGAGCTGAGCATGGCGGTAAACGATCTGACCGTAGCCCCTGTAGCCACCGCATTTCTGGGGCAGTTTCTCAGCACCGATTACTTTGCAGCCAGCCGGGATCTGCTGCTGCACCGGCAATCAGAGCAGCTGCTGCACCAGATCGATCTGACAGGACTGGTGTAAAATGGAACTGCTGCAATTTGAAGTAACCAACGCCGGAACGCTGGGCAGCCGCTGGACACCCCCCGCCCCGGAAACAAAAAAGGCCTCTTCCCTGCCCGGAGCCGCGCTGGCGGCTCTCTTGCAGGAGGAGGACGACGAGGATGATTGGGGCGGCGATGCTCCCGACATGAGCGCAGAGTTTGCACGGCTCGGCCATCTGAACGAAGAGGCCGACACCGATGCTCTGCCCCTGACAGCCGATTTTGCCCCTCTGCCGGATGGCTCTCTGGCGCTGGTGCGCTGGCCCCGGCTGGTACGGCCTGCTGTGGTCCCCGAAACTGTAGAAGGCCGCACTGTCACCGCCATTGCCGCTACCGCCTTTGCTGCCAGCCATCTGGATGAGAGCTGCTTTGCGCAGTTCGGGCAATCGCCCATCAGTTTCAGCATATTTTGTATGCGAATGGGACGCGCAGTCACCACCGAAACGCTGGACGAAGGCGGGCCGACTTCCGTCACACTGCCGGACAGCATCACCCACATTGGTCCCTACGCGTTCTACCACTGCACAAATCTGACTTCCATCACCCTGCCGGATGCCATTTCCGCCCTGCCTGCCGGTGTATTCGGTGACTGCAGCCGCCTTACCAGCGTCCATCTGCCGGAGCAGCTGCAGGCTCTGGGCTATCTGCCCCGCCCCACGGATCAGGTCATGCCGGATGTGGGCACGTTTGCCGGGTGTCATGCCCTGAAACAGCTGACGCTGCCTTCACAGCTTAAAATGCTGGGCGCTCACAGCTTCAACAGTTCCGGTCTGGCGACCCTGACCGCCCGGGATGCTGGGTGTGAAAATTGGAGCCGTACTGTCACTGTGGCTGTGTCTGCATTTGACCACACTGCCGCACTGCTCTGGCTGGAAAAGGCCGATGTTTCCGGCCATGTGGTGGCGCGGCTGGGTCTACCCGTGGCCCGGGATAAAATTCTGGCAGGCGATGCCAAATTCGGAGCCATCCTGCGGGTACCGGTGCTGTTCTTCACCCAGCCAATGCCCTACTTTGACCAACTGGCCCGGGACGCGTTCCGGCTGGATTTTTCAGCCCGCATGGCCCTGGCCCGTCTGGAAGCCTCTGCAGGGCTTTCCCCCGCCGACCGCCAGTGGTATTGTGCAGTTCTGGTGCAGTATTTCGACCGGGCTCCACAGTTCATGCCCTGCCCGGCTCAACAGGCTTACGCAGAGCTGTTCCGTTTTCTCTGCCGCACAGACCTGCTCACTGCATCTGATGTCAGCACTCTGCTTCGGATGGCCGGAGCACTCGCCCTTCCCGCCGAACTCATCAGCGAGATGATGGAGGTGCGCACCCGTTGGTTTGAAACAGTCACCGGCTTTGAGGATCTGGAGTTGGATTGATCAGAACAACAGACATTGCGTAGAAAGATGCTCAGTTAGTACAGGCTGTTGCAAAACAGCGCCAACGGAAAAAGAAAGACCAGAGTGGAGACGTTGATAAGCGCCTCCACTCTGGTCTTTATAAATTATCCATTCTGCTTTTGGATGGAGAACGAGAACGTCATGCCCTTCTCCACCGCAAAGCAGGCATCCGCATGGGGCTTTGCGCCCCAGCTGTTGTCACCGCCCACGCCGCGCTGGAAGGCAGCGCAGCGCACGATGGTCTTATTGTCATCGCGGGGCAGTTCGTAGAGATGGCGGGCATTTTCCAGCTCATGGGGCGTGTAGGGCAGGGCCGAGAAGGTCATGCCGCTGCCGCTGGCAAAACCGATGCCCGGGATGCTGCCGGTGACCGCTGCACTGTACACACCGGTGCGGCTGCCGCATTCCTGCGGGTAGACCGGGCTGTTCTGGGCAAAGTCCTGCCGGACGTTGTAGCTCCATGCGCCCATCTTGCCGCCGGCGGTGCGGTCGGCGGTGGTCTCCAGGGGTCCAAGACCGAGGTAGTATACGCTGGTCAACTCCCGGCGCAGCGGGAAGAGCAGCCCGAACTCCGGCAGCTCCGTCTTTTCGCCCTGCCATGTCATCGTAATGTCGCAGCGGCCTGCGCCGTCGATGGCAAACTCAATGGGCAGCGTCTGCCCATCCGGCAGGGTGTAGTTTGCGCGAACTGTGACAAAACCACCCTTTGTTTCGGTAGTCAGGTTATCGCACCGGGCATAGAGACCGGCAGTTTTCCAGAAGGCAAATGCAAAAGGTTCTGCGCAGCCCTCGTCGTTGTTGGTGGGAGCACGCCAGAAGTTGGGGCGCACGGTATCATCCAGCAGCTGCACACCATTATACCGGATGGACACAAGCCCCTTGCCGCGGCCGAAAATATACTCGAAGCCTTTGCCCTTTACGCCGATGTTGCAGTCCATCTCTACCAGCTGCGGAGCGGGCAGGGTCAGCTGGGCGGCGACGTGGTTGTGCCATACCTGCCCAAAAGCGGCTTCATAGCCCGCCGGGATGCCGGGCAGCACAGCCCGCTGCACAGCGGCAACAGTCATGCAGGCAAGCCCTGCTTCCGGCAGAGCAAACGGGAACGCGATGTGCACCGTCTCACCCGGCTTGCAGTCTGCCCGCAGCACCGCACGGCGTTCCGGTTTGCCGTTGACCGAGGACGCAAACACAAGATCGTAGGCGCTCAGGTCGGTAAAGAGATTCCGGTTTTCAACGATTGCTTCCGTGTCGGTCAGGGTGATCTTCAGGGGTGCGTAGGCCGCCTTGACTGCGTCCATTTTGGGGGTGTTGCGGCGGTCGGGCAGTACCAGACCGTCCACGCAGAATTCCCGGTCGGTGGGACGGTCGCCAAAGTCGCCGCCGTAGGCAAAGCCGGGCTTGCCATCCGGGTCAGTCACCGCGATGCCGTGGTCCATGTACTCCCAGATAAACCCGCCCTGATACAGCGGCTCTTCGTAGGCATACTCGGTGTAGTCGGTGATGCCGCCGTTGGAGTTACCCATAGCGTGGCTGTACTCACACATAATAAAAGGCTTTTCCGGGTGCTCTGCCAGAAACTTTTTGATATCTGCCACCGGGGTGTACATCTGGCTTTCCATATCGGAGGTGGCGGGGTATTCCCGGTTCCAGAAAATGCCCTCATAGTGCACAAGGCGGCTTGGGTCGGTGCGGCGGAAGTATTCGCTCATCTCCCACAGGGTCTTGCCGCCGTGGCTCTCGTTGCCGCAAGACCAAATCAGGATGGCAGGATGATTTTTGTCCCGCTCCAGCATGGCTTCGGCACGGGCAAGCACATTCTCCCGCCACTCCGGGCGGGCACCGGGCAGGGTCCACTCGTCCGAGCCATCTGCGCCCAGCTTCTGCCATGTGCCATGGCTTTCCAGATTCGTCTCCCCGATGACATACAGTCCGTATTCATCGCAGAGCTGCAAAAAATAAGGGTCGTTGGGGTAGTGGCTGGTGCGCACGGCGTTGACGTTGTGGGCTTTCAGGTTCTTTACATCCCACAGCATTTCTTCCCGGCTGACCGTGCGGCCGGTGCGGCAGCTCCACTCGTGGCGGTTGACACCTTTGAACACGATGCGCTGGCCGTTCAACAGCATCTGGTGGTCTTTCAGTTCAAACTTGCGCAGACCGACTTTCAGGCCGGTGCGTTCCACGAGAGCGCCCTCGCGCAGCAGGGCAATTTCAGCCTCGTACAGGTTCGGCTGTTCGGCGCTCCACAGGGCGGGATCAGTCACCGCAAAGGTAAAGGAAACGTCCTGTACGTCCTCCTCCACATCCGGGTCGGACTCGCCTTTGCCAAACACCACACCGCTGTCGTATTCGGCAGGCTCGCCCACCTCAGCAGACTGCTGCTGCCCGTCAAACACCACCGAGATGGTGCCCGCGCCGCTGACCTTGCAATCAAAGGTGACGGTGGCACTGGAAAAATCCGGGGCAAACTCCTGCTTCACAAAGGCATCTTCAAGGTGAATCTCCGGTTTTGTGAACAGCTCCACGGAGCGGAACAGACCGCTCATACGCCAGAAATCCTGATCTTCCAGCCAGCTTCCGGAGGAAAAGCGGTACACCTGCACGGTCAGGGTATTTTCGCCGGAGTGGACGGCGGCGGTCATATCAAATTCCGCGGGGGTAAAGGTGTCCTCGGTATAGCCGATGTAAACGTCATTGCACCAGACGGCGGCGGCGCTGTCCGCGCCGTTCAGGCGCAGATAACAGTTTGCCCAGTTTTCCGGCAGGGTAAAGCTGCGCTGATACTCCCCGATGGGGTTATAATCCTGCGGAATCTGGCCGGGGTGCAGCTTTTCGTGGCCGTCCCACGGGTACTGGGTGTTGACGTAATGGGGCGTGCCGTAGGGCTGGCCGGGCTTTTGCAGGCTCTGCATCTGGATGAAGCCCGGCACTGTCATGGTATCCCAGTCCGTAAAGGGCGCAGTCAGGTTCTCCGCATAGCGGAAGCTCCACTCGCCGTCCAAGCTGACGGTCAAGGGCAGTTCAGGGCTTGTCTGGTCGGCAAAGTGGGCGTGGAAAGGCAGACGGTTCTGCTGGAAAATTTCCGGGTCGGCCAGAAGGGCCGGGGTAATGGGATGATTCAAAGGCATAAATGTCACCTCGCAGCATTTTCTGCTTTTATTATAACACAGGATATCATAACCCCGCGTGAAAACGCGGGGTTTGCAGAACGGCCCCATAGGGGCCATAATACCAGCCGCGCCTAAAGGCGCACAATGAGCGATGTCAACCGCACACTGACGTCGCTTTTACTTTCTCATACTATCTGCAGGCACTTCTGGCGAATCGTCGTCATCGAAGTCAGCTACATTCTTGAATGGATCTTCGTATTCCTTGAAGCTCAACTGGTCGCACATCTGATCGTTGAACTCTTGTTCCTGAATGTATTTGCGGATCTTGGTTTCATTTCCACCTACTGTATTTACGTAATATCCTTTCGCCCAGAACACTCTCCTTCCGTATTTGTATTTTAGGTTTGCAATTCCAGCTCGTATGTGATAAACTTTTCTCGTCCATATGGATGAACCTCCTTTTGCTTTAGTATGCGGTTGGCGTTACCCGCTTCTAATTATAGCAAAAGGAGGTTCTTTTTCTACCGTTTCAACGCTACGGCTCTATTCTTCCACAAGCATAGCTTGTGGTTTTCTATATGAACGAAAACAGCCCAAAATCTTTCGATTCTAGGCTGCCTCTTTATGCCGGTGGTGGGGGTCGAACCCACACGTGTTATTAGCACAAGGGATTTTGAGTTTTTATCCGCATCTTCCATCTGGTGTCATTCAGTGATATCTAGTGATATCTGGTTCCCACTGTGCAAAGGCAAAATTCACGCCTCAACGAATAATATTTTGAAATATCCACGATTTTTCGATGCGTTTTTCCTCTACTCTGTTTTTTCGGTTTGGACCGCCCAAATGGAAATTGGAGGGATGTTCAGGAGGGATGCAGGGCAAAACGCTCCTCTGCTTAGGCACAAAACGAAAGGAAAGTCAAGGATGATGAACAAATTTCAAGCCAGAAAATTTTACAGGAAAATGTTTGCAAACTATCCCGATGTTCTTACCGTGGAGGATGCAACAAATCTCTTGGGCTTCAAAAGCCAGACCGGCGTGATACGGCGCATCCATCAGAACCGTATCCGGTACCTGAAGGTCGGCAGAAATTTTATGATTCCCAAAGAATACCTCATAGATTATCTTTTAAGCGATTGATTCCATATCGACTATATTATATTACATAGCGCACTGCTTTTTCAATATCAAGGAGCTGTGCGCTTTTATTTTTTCAGATGGGAGGTCACGTTTTGCACAGCAATAAGAACAGAAAGTTGAAAAAGCCACATGACCCTTGACTACTTCTACGGACAAGCCGGAGAGCTGTTCTCCTTCTACCGCATTCCAAAGGCTCTGTTTCAGGAGCCACGGTTCCAGAGTCTGTCCACCGATGCAAAAACCCTGTACGGCATCCTGCTGGACCGCATGAGCCTGTCTGTGAAAAACGGCTGGCTGGACGAGCAGAACCGGGTGTTCATTATCTTCACGATAGAGGATGTCAAGAGGGCGTTGTGTTGCGCAGACAACAAAGCGACCAAGCTGCTCCGGGAACTCGAAAAGTTTGGTCTGATTGAACGAAAACGCAGAGGTCTGGGAAAGCCAAGTT
>ENA-OQNO01000044-OQNO01000044.1-human-gut-metagenome-genome-assembly--contig:-NODE-44-length-159250-cov-51.304551_pt1 | contig 159250 bp, 170 predicted proteins | sample MGYA00242629_ERZ504880 | MGnify/ENA primary metagenome ERZ504880 (study PRJEB26092, sample SAMD00036377) | human gut metagenome | host: Homo sapiens | study: EMG produced TPA metagenomics assembly... | reverse complement strand
CGCGTGGCTGTTGTCGCCCCCGTGGTGACGCGCCTCCCATCGCCGACCGCTCGGCCCACACACACAGAAGGGGGAAACTGCGTCACCCAAACCCGAGGGGGAAGGGCGGGAGAGAGTGGGAAAAGGGGAATGGGGGGGGGGGGGGGGGTATGGTATAATAAAATCACCGAGACACACCCCACGATTGGAGGTAGCGACGATGAAAACTGCAAAACGACTCCTTGCCCTTGCCCTCGCAGGCGTGATGGCGCTGGCCCTGCTCACCGGCTGCTCGGACAGCAGCTCCGAAGCCAGGCAGGTGGAGGAATATTTCCGGTACAGGAGGGGACAACTTACTGACTATCAGAAGGACGAGACGCTGGACAAAAAGCTCGAGGTCATCGCACGGAAGTTCCAGCCGAGCTGGCTGGATGGTGGAGGAGATAGGCTGACCAGAGAGGCAGAGATCATCATTAAAAATGAATTGGGAGACTATCTGGAGACAGGCAGTGTTTGGCTTTGGTATGGAGAAGTGAAGCCGGGCCAGAGTGCGCTGGCGCAGGCGGAGAGTATGAAGCGATGCATGGGTCTAACGTATGATACGTTAGACTCCAGCAAACAGCCTCTGCACGCCATAGCCTTTACAATGACGGGCAAGAAGAGTGACGGCCGCCGCTATTACCTCGCGCTGCAAACACAGGCCACCATCAAGACCCCGCAGAACTGACACAGGAGGAAACGACAATGAAATTGAAAAAGCTGTTTGCCCTTGCCCTCGCGGGCGTGATGACGCTGGCCCTGCTCACCGGCTGCGGCGATAAGCCGGGCGATAAGCCGGCGGACACCCTCCGGGCCGAGGCTCTGGCGGACATCATAAATGTGCGGTATGGCAAGAACATCACCTGCGAGGCCGACCCGCAGCTGAGTGAGGCGGCGGAGAAGTACACACATGTGAGCTCTGAGGATGGAAGCACTCTTCTCATTAACAGATTGACGGTGGGCAATTACAACGCTTGCGGTCCTCAGCCTCTCGAAGCTCTCTTGAAGACCATCGGCATCGCCCCCGGCACCGCCAACAAACAGGTCATCTTCTACAATGGAGCGTACAGAGGTTCGGACGACCCCGTCAAGCAGGCCATCGACCTCTGTAACAACTACAGACTGGTACTGCCGGAACCGGATAACAATAATTGGGCCACTATCAGCTTCCGCGCATCCAGCTACCGGGTCGGCTTCGGAAGGTGGAAGGATGAGGATGGCAAACTCAAGCTCTTCGTCATCATGGTAGGCGACATCCCGGGGAGAAGCTGACGCTCCTGCGGCAGCGTCCTAGCCCTCTCCGTCTGCTTCGCAGCCACCTCTCCCATAGGGAGAGGCACTGGCGTGCCGGTCAGGCCCACGCGGGACGAGCAAAGTTTGTTTTTATCGTAAACAGTAGTGCCCTGCTACAGAGGGCAGCAACTTCTAGACAAGAGCACCTTGTCAAGCTGCTGTGAATCTCTGTAGCAGGGCACTATATTTTATGCCATATTGAGCTTCCAGCGGTCAGCACAGAGTTGCCCGGCCTGCCAATGGCTCCCCTACTAGGGGAGCTGGCGCGAAGCGCCTGAGAGGTTGTACGAAGGACAGCCTGCCCGTGAGCCGCAGCCGTGCCGGAAAGGCACGGCTTTGTTCAATTTTCCTATGTCCCTCCCTCGAATACAGGCGGAAACCGTCAAAACGCGAAAAAATCGGTTTTCCTCTTGCCAAATGGGGCAAAACGCGCTATTCTATAGTCACAGTTTAACAATTTAGCATGGTAAAGCGGTAAAACGAAGCACTGCTTCTGCTGAATCTGAGGGAGGAATTTGTATATGAAACGTCTGGTCTCTGCTTTTCTGGCCGGTGCGATGGCACTGAGCCTTGCCGCCTGCGGCGGTTCTGCATCCACTTCCACGGCTGCTTCTTCTGCCGCCGCCTCTGCCGCCCCGGCAAGCTCCGCGGCCGCTGACAGCGACCTGGCTTACATCCAGTCCAATGGCAAAATGGTCATCGGCTACACCGTCTATGAGCCGATGAACTACACCGACGCCGATGGCAACTTCACCGGTTTCGATACCGAGCTGGCCACCGCCGTCTGTGAGAAGCTGGGTGTCGAGCCGGAGTTCGTGGAGATCAACTGGGACACCAAGGAGACCGAGCTGGCTGCAAAGAGCATCGACTGCATCTGGAACGGCCTGACCCTGACCGATGACCGGGAAGAGAACATGGCCTGCACCAAGCCCTACGTCAAGAACGCCCAGGTCGTGGTGGTGAAGGACGGCACCGACTACACCTCCACCGCCGACCTCATCGGCAAGACCGTGGTGGCCGAGGCCGGCTCTGCCGGTGAGACCACCATCACCGAGAACGCCGACCTGTCTCAGGCTGATTTCATCTCCAAGGCTGTTCAGACCGACTGCCTGATGGAAGTCGCCGCCGGTACCGCTGACGCCGCCATCCTCGACCTGACTCTGGCCTCTGCCATGATCGGCGAGGGTACCGACTACGCAAACCTCAAGATGGTGGATGAGCTGAACGTCGAGGAGTACGGCGTGGCCTTCCGCAAGGACAGCGACGTGGCCGAGGCTGTGGACAACGCTTTCGACGAGCTGAAGGCTGATGGCACCATGCAGGCTCTGGCCGACAAGTACGGCCTGACTCTGGCTGAGTAACTTACATTATAAACGGATAGGTGTAGTGATTCTGTGACTGTGATTTTGGAGCGTCTGACCGGCGCATTCGCGCTCAACTGTGAGCTGTTCTTTCTGACCTTGCTGTTTTCGCTGCCGCTGGGCCTTGTGGTGGCCTTTGGCTCCATGAGCCGGTGCGCACCGCTGCGGGGCGTCGTCAAGACCTTCGTGTGGGTCATCCGCGGTACGCCGCTGATGCTCCAGATCATCGTCATCTACCTCGGCCCCGGCCTGCTGGGCATGACCAACCCCTGGCCCTCCGGCTCTTCGGGCCGTCTGGTGGCGGCAGTGGTGGCTTTCGCCATCAACTACGCCTGCTACTTCTCTGAAATCTACCGCGGCGGCATCGAGGATGTGCCGAAAGGCCAGACCGAGGCCGGTCAGGTGCTGGGCATGACCAGGAGCCAGATCTTCTTCAAGGTCACGCTCCTGCAGGTCGTCAAGCGCATCCTGCCCCCGATGGGCAACGAGGTCATCACGCTGGTGAAGGATACCTCGCTGGCGAACGTCATCGCCAACAAGGAGATCATCATGATGGCGAAGGAGTACAGCGCCAAGGGCCTCATCTGGCCGCTGTTCTCCACCGCAATTTTCTTCCTCGTCTTTGTCGGCGCACTCACCCTGCTGCTGGACTGGGCCGAGAAAAAGATGGACTATTTCCGCTGTTAAGGAGGATACTGAATTATGGCATTACTCGAAGCCTCCGGCATCGGGAAGAATTTCGGCGAGACGAAAGTTCTCAAGGACATCTCGCTCACACTGGAACAGGGCGAGGCGCTGGCGATTATCGGCTCGTCCGGCTCGGGCAAGACGACGCTGCTGCGCTGCCTGAATTTCCTTGAGCGTCCCGACACCGGCGTCATCCGGGTGAACGGCGAGACCATGTGGGACGCCGCCGACCCTGCCACCCAGCGGGAGAGCGAGGTGCGGAAAAAGCGCCTCCACTTCGGCCTCGTGTTCCAGAACTTCAACCTCTTCCCCCAGTACACCGCGCTGGAAAACGTGATGCTGGCGGGGGAGCTTCTGGCGAAGGAGCAGCCCGGCTACAAGGCCAACAAAAAGGCCATCCACGCCCAGCTGGAAGCACAGGCCCGTGACCTGCTGGCCCAGATGGGCCTGTCGGAGCGGGCGGGACACTACCCTCACCAGCTTTCCGGCGGTCAGCAGCAGCGGGTGGCCATCGCCCGCGCACTGGCGCTCCACCCGGACATCCTCTGCTTCGATGAGCCCACCAGCGCCCTTGACCCGGAGCTGACCGGCGAAGTCCTCCGCGTCCTGCGGGACCTCGCCGACCGAAAGACCACCATGATCATCGTCACCCATGAGATGCACTTCGCCCGCGACGTGGCCGACCGCATCCTGTTCATGGACGGCGGCGTCGTGGTGGAGGAAGGCCCGGCCCGCCAGCTCATCGACCACCCCCAGGAGGAGCGCACCAAGCAGTTTTTGGCGCACTACGCTGAATAGCCCTCTCAGTCACGCCGCAGGCGTGACAGCTCCCCCAGAGGGGGAGCCACTGGCGTGTCGGTCAGGCCCACGCGGGGCAAGCAAAGTTTGATTTTATCGTAAACAGTAGTGCCCTGCTATAGAGGGCAGCAGCTTCGGGACAATATCCCTTGTCAAGCTGCTGTGAATCTCTGTAGCAGGGCACTATTTTTTACGTTATATCAGGCTTCCGGTGTCCAGTAGAAAGTGACCCGGCCTGCCAAAGCCTCTCCTACAAGGAGAGGTGGCACGCCGCAGGCGTGACGGAGAGGTTGTACAAAGACGGGCCTGCCAAGGGCTCCCCCTTTGGGGCAACGGCGACGACCGCCGCCAGTGGCGGAAACAGGGAGGAGCTGTTGGGGCAGCGGCCAGCAGGACGCAAGCAAAGCGCGGCGGATGCTGGGAGCCGCAACCCGGGCAGTGGCATCGCGCTGCGATGACTGAGAGGGCTATTCACGCCGAAAACACCGCGATTCGCGCAGATTTTATTTACATTCTCTGAATTTTTTGGTAAGCTTGTATCGAAAAAGCTGATTCTTCAAAAGACGAACCGACCAAAGGAGGACAGACTATGAGACTGAAAAGCGCACTCCGGCGGGGCGTAGCCGCCGCCGTCATCGCGGGCATCGTGGTGAGTTCCGGCATCCCGGCCTACGCGGCCCGGTGGGACATCGCCGAGGGCAACATCACCGTGGAAGCGGGCGGCGCCGAAAGGACAAACAAGGTCACACAGGGCGGGACCACCAAGGAGGACACTGACACCGTCATCACCGGCAAGTCGAAGGAGCATACCGTCACCATCGACACCTCCGGCGGCAAAGTGGACGTCACCTTCGACGACCTGAAGATCGACGTCAGCGGCAAGGTCGAGGTGGATGACAGCGGTGACGGCTCTACCCGGGAGAGCAAAGCCGCCGTCACCGTGAAGGGCGACAACGATGCCGCCATCGAGCTGGACGGCGACAACGAGCTGAAGAGCGGCGGCTATCATGCGGGTCTTGAGAAGAACGAACTCGAGTCGAAAGGAACGCTGACCATCAAGGACGACAAGGGCAAGGACGGCTCCCTCATCGCCGAGGGCGGCTTCGGCGGCGCAGGCATCGGAGGAGGCATCGAGAGCACTGGCAGCAGCATCACCATCCGGGGCGGCGCGGTCGAGGCTGTGGGCGGGAGCAACGCGGCAGGCATCGGTGACGGTGCAGGCTGCGCAACCGGCCCTACCGACGACCCGAACCCGGGAAACCTCTACATCTGCGGCGACGCCGAGGTGACGGCCAAGGCGGGAAGCCAGATGACGGACGCCAAGGCCCCGGCCATCGGCGGAAAGTACGGCGAAGTACCCACGGAGGCCCTTTCTGATGCGGAACACAAGGTGACGGGCGGTCGGCTGACCCGTCTGAACGCGGACGGCACCGTGATGGAGGGGATGGGCTACGACTACACCTCCGTCCCCACGCCCCAGCCGGACGACGACGAGGACGACGATGACGTCCCGCCCCCGGCACAGGAGAACGCCCCCGAACCCCTGCCCGGCGGCATGGTGGTGGGCGGCTTCTTTTCCAGCCGGGTCACCATCCAGCGGTTGGACCCTGCTTTGGCCATTGAGAGCGCCAACCCCATGCCCGGCAGCGTAAAGGCCGGCGACGCCGGAGAGGTCCTCACCCCGGGGGGTGTGGTGCTTATTGAGAGCGCCGCTCCCCGCTCCACCGTCACCACCGACATCTCCAGTCTCCGGGAGGACGGCGTGGAGGACATCTTCTTCCGCTATGAGGACACCATGACCCACTATAGCGTGGACAAGATGGCCGACGCGGCGGGCGAGGACGCTGACGTGGAGCTGAAGCAGAACAGGGAGGACATCAGCCTCCGGCTGGACGGCGAAACGCGGGACGACCTGTCGGAGCGCTATCTGGAGTGGGTGCCGGTGCAGACGCCAGAGCCGCAGGAGTGGCTGATATTGACCCACGAATACGAAGAGGTAGAGCGAAAAACGAGTGAAGAACTCAGACGTGAACTCGACGAATTACTGAAACAAGAGCGGGAGATGGGCTTCCAATTTGCGAAAAAAAGGGACGACCGCCCGAGTTTGGATTGGTGGCTCGAGCCTGCGAGAGAGGAAACGCCGGGAATCGGGCTTGACGAGTCCCTGAAACAAGAGCTGGATATGATGGACTTCCAACTCGCGAAAAAAAGGGACGACCTCCCGAGTTTGGATTGGTGGCTCGAGCCTGCGAGAACGGAAACGCCGAGAATCGGGCTTGAGGAGTCCCTGAAACAGCTGGCTTCCCGATTTGAGGCCATCGCTCCCGAGGAGGATAAGCCACGGCTTTTCCTGCTGGAAACCACCGTCCCGGATGGCACAAAGTATACCAATCTGTTGGAGAGTGACCTGCGGAGCTATACCGACCTTAGTGACGACTGGGACGACCTGCCGGATACCCAGGGTGAGATAAAGCTCTGGCTGCCGGAGGACTTGGGGCAGCCCAAAGAAATAAGCATCTCAAAGGAGAGCCTGAGCCGCATCGGCGGCATTGCATGATACACAGAACGAAAGGAGATGTACGATGAGACTGAAGAGCGCACTCCGGCGGGGCGTGGCCGCCGCCGTCATCGCGGGCATCGTGGTGAGTTCCGGAATCCCGGCCTATGCGGAGCGGTGGAACATCGCCAAGGGAGACATCACCGTGGAAGCGGGCGGCGCCGGAGGGACGAACAAGGTCACACAGGGCGAGACCACCAAGGAAGACACCGACACAGTCATCACCGGCGAGTCGAAGGAGCATACCGTCACTATCGACACCTCCGAGGGCAACGTGGACGTCACCTTCGACGACCTGAAAATTGACGTCAGCGGCAAGGCCGAGGTGGATGGCAGCGGCAAGGCCGAGGGGGACGTCAGCGACAAGACCGAGGTGGATGGCAGCGACAAGGCCGAGGTGGATGGCGGCGGTGACAGCCCTGTCCGGGAGAGCAATGCCGCCGTCACCGTGAAGGGCGACCACGATGCCACCATCGAGCTGGACGGCAAAAACGAGCTGAAGAGCGGCAGCAACAATGCGGGCCTCGAGAAGAACAAACAAGAGTCGAAAGGCACGCTGACCATCAAGGATGACAAGGGCAAGGACGGCTCCCTCACCGCCGAAGGCGGCGAAGGCGGCGCAGGCATCGGCGGCGGCTACGAAAGCGGTGCCGGAAACATCGAGATCACCGGCGGCACGGTAGAAGCCGTGGGCGGTGAGGGTGCTGCCGGTATCGGCGGCGGTGTGTACGGCACGGGCCACGACATCGAAATTTCCGGCGGCAAGGTGTCGGCCACGGGCGGCGATGCGGATAAAAAACTGGAGTCCTCCCGCCCCGGTGCGGCAGGCATCGGCGACGGCGCGGGTACGGGGAAAGGCGAGATAGATCCGGACGCATCCAGCAACCCCAATCACATCTATATCTCCGGCGACGCCGAGGTAGAGGCCAAGGCGGGCGCCAGCACCGGCGGCAAAACTGCGGCCATCGGCGGCGGAGATGTCGGCGAGATACCCAACAGCGCCCTCTCCAACGACGACCACAAGGTGACGGGCGGCAGTCTGACCCGCTACGACTCCGACGGGAAGAAGATGGAGGACTACAGCTACGACAGGCGGACTCCCTCCCAGCCGGAGCAGCCCGATGATACCGAGAACAGCGACGACGAGGACGACACCCCGAACTCGCAGGCCGGCGAGGTGCCGGACCGTGTGAAGCAGATGTACGAGACCGTCGGCGTGATCACCCATCTGGATGGCACACAGGAGCTTGGGAATGTGGCCACGGCGGAGTATGACCCGGTCAACAAGGTCCTGAGCTTCGATGCCCACAGCACACTCTTTCGGATGACAGGCGACTCGCTGCGGGAGCTTGCAAAGGAGGTCCATGAGCTTCGCATCCGGTTCCTTGATGGGAACGGGCAGGAAATGGAGGCCGTCATTCCGCTGGCCCGGATCAAAGATCTGGTCGGCGTGAATGGTGCGTTCGAACTCGAGCTGTCCCAGGAAGGGCTCTATCGCTTCTATGTTGTCGGGCAGACGGGATATGATAGAAAAACATTCTCGGATGAGACCGCCCTGCGCCGAAACGGCAAGGAACTGGTCCTCGTGTACCGCGTTGGCGATGAGGAGCAGAAAGCGCAGGAGACTGCCCGGGTGGAAGAGGCGATCGCCCGCCGCAAGCAGGAGAAAGAGCAATGGGGAACGGTCCTCTCCGGTCGAGAAAGCAGCTCCCTGAGCGGACTGCCCGAGCTGACTCAGCCGGGAACGGGTACCGTCGGCGGCGTGACCGACTTCAGCGCAGCCCCGAAGGATCCCACCATCATCGACATGGGCCCCATCACGGTCCGTCCGTCCGAGCAGCCCGCCTCCGAACCGACGGTGTGGAAGACATTTACCGGTAACATCGTGAAGCTCGTGGGCGGGAAGCGGGACAGCAAGAAGGACGACCCGGCCCCCTCCGTCGGTGACCTCAGCGGGCTGACGACTCTCTCGCCGGACAGCCTTACCACGGCCCCGCAGCCGGAGCAGGCCGCAGACCCCGGGCCGGAAGACTCCATCCGGATACCGCTTCTTGAGGACGAGGAAAAGATAACCATTCAGCCTTTCACGGAGAAGCCCCCGGCGGAGGAACAGACCGATACTGCCGGACCTCGCGGCCAGCAGGGCAGGCGGGATGATTCCGCCCAGCAGACCGAGGCAGGCCCTCGCGGGGCACAGGCAAGCAGAGACGGCGATAAGACCGGTGAACCCCGCGGCCCTCGGGGCCGGCACGCGGGACGCGGAAACTGACCTGCGCACAATCACCAAAAACCACCGATAGAAAATAGCAATGTTGTACGAAGAAATCTGCCCCAAACCCCTTGCAAAATCACGATGAGCTGAGTATAATACCACTCATGAAACGCAAAACGTCCTGCCCCTCGTCCGGCAGGGCGTTTTTGTCGGTAAAAATTTGGCAAAGAAATGTTAAGTGATCGCCCGGGGAGGGGCTTTGTATGACAAAAGACATGACACAGGGCAGCCCGCTCAAGCTCATCCTTGCCTTTGCGGTGCCGCTGATGCTGGGCAGTCTGTTCCAGCAGTTCTACAATCTGGCCGATACCATCATCGTGGGCCGTTTCGTGGGCGTGGATGCGCTGGCGGCGGTGGGCAGCGTGGGCGGCCTGAACTATCTGGTGCTGGGCTTCGTCAACGGCATCGCCTGCGGCTTCTCCATCCCCATCTCGTGGACCTTCGGCGCGAAGGACTACAGAGAGATGCGGCGCTACACCGCCAATACCGTTTGGCTGAGCCTCTTTTTCGCCGTCGTGCTCACGGTGGTGACGGTGGCCCTGACCCGGGCGGTGCTGGTCTGGACCAACACCCCCGACAACATCATCGACATCGCGGACATCTACATCCGCACCATCTTCGCGGGCATCCCCTTCACCCTGCTGTACAACGTCACCAGCGCCCTCATGCGCGCGCTGGGCGACAGCAAGCGGCCGCTCTATTTCCTGCTGGTGGCCAGCGTGCTGAACATCGGCCTTGACCTGCTCTGCATCCTCATCTTTCGGATGGGGGCGTTCGGCGCGGCATTCGCCACCGTGTTCAGTCAGGCGGTGGCGGGCATCGGCAGTCTCATCTACATCGGCCGCCACTACCCGGAGCTGAAATGGAGCAGGGAAGAGGGCCGTCTGAGCGCCAGCCACTGCCTCAAGCTCTGCAACATGGGCATCCCTATGGGCCTGCAGTGTAGCATCACCGCCATCGGCAGCGTCGTGCTGCAGGGCGCGGTGAACGGTCTGGGCAGCAGCATCGTGGCCGCGCAGACCGCAGGCAGCAAGGCCGCCCAGTTCCTCTCGGTGCCGCTGGAGAGCATCGGCACCGCCATGACCACCTACGCCAGCCAGAACATGGGCGCTCACGACCTCAAGCGTGTGGACCGGGGCGTCAATACCGCGCTGGGCATTGGCTGCGTCTACAGTGTGGCATCCTTCCTCATCCTGCGTGTGCTGGATGTGCCGCTCATCAGCCTCTTCCTCGAGAGCAGCGAGGTGGAGATCATGGCGAATGCCCGCAGCTTCATCTTCTGGAACAGCGTGTTCTACATCCCGCTGGCTGTCCTCATCATCTACCGCTACACCATCCAGGGCCTGGGCTATTCCGGCCTTGCCATGTTCGCGGGCGTGGCCGAGATGGTCGCCCGTGCCATGGTGGGCTTCTGGTTCGTGCCGCTCTGGGGCTACTTTGCGGCCTGCATCGCCAACCCTGTGGCATGGTTCTTCGCCTGCTTCTTCCTCATCCCGGCGTACTTTGCAGTGCGTAAGCGGCTGACGAAGGAGCTTGCCGCAGCACGGGTGGAGGATTAAACCTCGCCTACAGCTCCCCTTCGGGGGAGCTTTTGTTGTATTTACAAATCCCCCCAAAACCGCTATACTATATATAGTTGTGTCAAAACGAGGAGGCGGGACGATGGAGCAGGAGCTGGAACGGCTGGAAGGCACGGTAGAGGACATCATCTACCTGAACGAGGACAACGGCTACACCGTGTTCGAGGTGTCGGGCGGCGGTGTCGTCACCGTTGTGTGCGGCGTGGTGGGAGAGCTCCACGCCGGTGAGAGCGTCGTCTGCCGGGGCAGGTACGAGAACCACGCCACCTATGGCCGACAGTTCCACGCACAGGAGTGCGAGACGGATATGCCCAAAGACCTCGAGGCCGTCTACGCCTTCCTCGCCAGCCGATCGCTGCCCTACATCGGCGCACGGACGGCGGATAAGATCATTGACAAATTCGGCGCGGCGGCGCTGGAAGTGATCGCCAACGACCCCGCCCAGCTCACCCTCATCCCGGGCATCTCGGCGGACAAGGCCGACCGCATCCAGCAGGAGTTCAAGCGGATGTTCGGAATGCGGGAGCTCATCGCCTATCTGGCTCAGTTCGAGATCAGCCCCCGCCGGGCGATGGAAGTCTTCCGCACCTTCGGGCCGGGGGCCATGCAGGCCATCCAGCAAAACCCCTACCTGCTCTGCGGGGAGCCGCTGCAGCTGGACTTCCGCCACGCCGACAGCATCGCCCAGTATTACCAGATGGCAGGGGACTGCGCCCAGCGGCTGGAAGCCGCCCTTCTGCGCACCCTGCGTCACAACGCCGGCAACGGCCACACCTGTCTGCCCCGGGCGCAGCTGCTGGAAACAGCGTCGAACTTCATCCACCAGCCCCCCGAAAAGCTGGCGGCGGCGCTGGACAGCTGCATCCAGACCGGGAAACTGGCGGTGCGGATGTTCGACGGCACACCGTATATTTATCTGCCGGATCTGCTGGCTGCAGAGCAGGACATCGCCGACCGTCTGGCCATGCTGACCAGGCGCGGGAAGCAGACGGCCCACGGCCTCGACAAGAACATCCAAATATTGGAACTGGCGCAGGGCTTTGCTTACGCGCCGCTCCAAAAGGAAGCCATCCGCAAGGCCATGACCGAGAACTGCCTTGTCCTCACCGGCGGCCCCGGCACCGGCAAGACCACCACGGTCAACGCCATCCTGCAGCTGCTCGAGAACGAGGCCGAACGGGTAGCCCTCTGCGCTCCCACAGGCCGCGCCGCCAAGCGTCTGAGCGAGCTGACGGGCCGGAAAGCCTCCACCATCCACCGTCTGCTGGAAGTGGACTACACCGGCGGTGTGGTCAGCTTCATCCACAATGACAAGAACCTGCTCAAGTGCGACGTCGTCATCCTCGACGAGATGAGCATGGTGGACGTCAAGCTGTTCCAGGCCCTCATTGCGGCCCTGCGGTACAGCTGCCGTATTATTATGGTAGGCGACGCCGACCAGCTGCCCAGCGTCGGCCCGGGCAATATCCTCGGCGAGATCATCCGCTCCGGGCTGGTGCCGACGGTCTGCCTCAACGAGATATTCCGGCAGGCCGCTCAGAGCCTCATCGTGGAGAACGCCCACCACATCATCTCGGGCGAACCGCTGAAAAAGGGCGGAAAGACGGACGATTTCTTCTTCCTCGAAGCCGACGGCGACGCGGCCCAGAAGCTGGTCTGCGACCTTGTGACCACCCGTCTGCCCCGCAGCTACCAGTTCGACCCGGTGAAGGATATTCAGGTGCTCTGCCCCACGAAGCTCGGCCCCACCGGCACCCAGGCCCTCAACGCGGAGCTGCAGGCCATGCTCAACCCGCCCAGGAAGGGCAAGCCGGAGCTGCAGAGCGCGGCCCGGGTCTTCCGGGTGGGGGACAAAGTGATGCAGGTGCGCAATAACTACGAGATAACGTGGCAGCGTATCGGCGGGGAACAGGGTGTGGGCGCCTACAACGGCGACATCGGCATCGTGGAGTCCATCGACGTGCGCAGCCGCTCCATGGTGGTGCGGATGGACGACCGGCGGCTGGTCTATCCGGCGGAGAACCTCAACGAGCTGGAAATTGCGTATGCTATCACGGTACACAAAAGCCAGGGCAGCGAGTTCCCGGCGGTCATCCTCCCGGCGGCACAGGTGCCGCCCCGCCTGTGCTACCGCAACCTCTTCTATACCGGCGTCACCCGCGGGCGGAAGCTCTGCATCGTGGTGGGCCGGCGGGATGTGGTGAACCGGATGATGTCCAACATCCGCCAGAACCTGCGCTACAGCGGCCTGGCCGCCCTGCTGACGGAAGCTCTGCCACCGGAGCAGGAGAACCTTTAAGGGTTTCTTTTTGGATACACCTGTGTTATACTATAATGTGTTTTGATGACCCGCGCCCGGAGATGGGCGATGGAAATAGAGAATGGGCAGCAGAGAAAGGAAATATCACGATTATGGCACAGAATGACATCGGTATCGATCTTGGTACGACGACCATCATCATCGCGCAGGAGGGGCAGGGCGTCGTGCTCAACCAGCCCAGCGTGGTGGCGGTGGATACCCGCAAGAACTGCGTGCTTGAGGCCGGCGACAAGGCCCTTGCAATGGTGGGCCGCACGCCCAACTACATCTCCGCCATCTTCCCGCTGAAGGATGGCGTCATCAGCGACCACACCATGACCCGGGAGCTCATCTGCCGCTTCGTCAATCAGGTCTACAGCTCCCACATGGTCAAGCCCCGTGTGGCCGTCTGTGTGCCTGCCGCCATCACCGGCATCGAGAGCGACGCTGTGGTGGAGGCCGTCATGGCCGCCGGTGCGCGTCAGGTCTACCTCATTGATGAGCCTATCGCCGCAGCTCTCGGCTCCGGCATCGACATCACCGTGCCGGATGGCCGGATGATCATCGACATCGGCGGCGGCACCACCGACATCGCCGTGCTGAGCCTCGGCGGCAAGGTCAAGGCCACCAGCGTCCGCGTGGCCGGCAACCACTACGACGAAGAGATCCTGAAGTTCGTGCGCAACAAGTTCAGCATCGCCATCGGCCAGCGCACCGCTGAGAACCTGAAAAAGAACGTGGCCTGCTGCCCCCAGAAGGCGGATTTCAACGAGACCATGGAGATCAAGGGCCGCAGCCTGCTCACCGGCCTGCCCGTGCGTGTCAATGTCTCCACCGCCGACCTCTACGAGCCGGTCATGCGCCTGAGCGAGCAGATCGGCACCGCCGCCCATCAGGTGCTGGAGAAGACTCCTCCGGAGCTGGCCGGCGACATCTACCGCAACGGCGTCGTCCTCACCGGCGGCGGCGCACAGCTCCACGGCCTGCCTGAGTACCTGAGCCAGGAGCTGAAGGTGGAAGTGACCGTCTCGCCTGACCCCGTCAACTGTGTCGCGCTGGGTACGGCCATGAGCCTGCGTCTGGGCGACAAGCTGGAGACCGGCTTCATGGACGCCACCCCCCGCATGGGCCGCCGCTGAGAGGGAAGCGCTGTTCACAGAACCGTGAAAAACAACATGATTTTTGTTCATAGTTGTTGAATCGACCCGGAAAATATTGTATAATATCTTCAAATCGCTTTTTGCCGCCCGCCCCCCGGGCGGCAAAGAAAAAAGTAAATAGGAGGAAGACCATGGATTTAGGTTATGATGTGATCGTTACCATAACCGGTATTGTGCTGGTGTTTCTGATCCTCGTCCTGCTGATGGCTATCATCACGCTGGAGGGCAAGATCTTTGACGCCATGAACGGCAAGAAGGCAGCTGCCAAGGCTGCTTCTGCTGCAAAACCGGCTGCTCCTGTGAAACAGGCCGCTGCGCCCGCTCCTGCAAAGGCTGCTGCCCCGCAGGTCGAGGCCGGCATCCCCGGCGACGTTGTGGCAGCCATCATGGCAGCCATCTACTCTATGGGCAACGGCAAGTATGTGCTGAAGGCAGTCCGCCGCGGCAAGAATGGCTGGGGCAAGGCTGGCGTCAACGACACCACCGCACCCTTTTAACACAGGAGGAAAAACATGACTCAGTTTATTGAGACTCTGGTCGGTATTTTCCAGAGTTCCGGTTTTGCCAAGTTCGGTGAGCCGGGCGGCTGGCTGTACGCAGTGATGATCTGCGTAGGCTGCTTCCTGCTCTACCTCGCCATCGTCAAAGAGTTCGAGCCTCTGATCCTGCTGCCCATGGCTTTCGGCATGATCCTGGCCAACCTCCCCGGCAGCGGCGTCATCCACATGCAGTACTTTGTCGGTGACGGCCTCGAGCACCCGATGTGGGTCGAGATCCTGAACAACGGCGGTCTGGCCGATATGCTCTACATGGGCGTCAAGCTGGGCATCTACCCGCCGCTGATCTTCCTCGGCATCGGCACCATGACCGACTTCGCACCCCTGATCTCCAACCCCAAGAGCCTGCTGCTGGGCGCTGCCGCTCAGTTCGGCATCTTCGGCACTTACATGGGCGCTCGTCTGCTGGCCGCTACCGGTCTGGTGGACTTCACCCAGAAGCAGTCTGCCGCCATCGCCATCATCGGCGGCGCAGACGGCCCCACCGCTATCTTCGTCACCTCCCGTCTGGCTCCTGAGCTGCTGGGCTCCATCGCCGTCGCGGCCTACAGCTACATGGCTCTGGTGCCTGTTATCCAGCCGCCTATCATGAAGGCTCTGACCTCCAAGAAAGAGCGTACCGTCGTGATGAAGCAGCTGCGCACCGTGAGCAAGACCGAGAAGATCATCTTCCCCATCATGGTCACCATCATCGTTTCCCTCATCGTGCCGGATGCCGCCGTTCTGGTCGGTATGCTGATGCTGGGCAACCTGATGAAGGAGTGCGGCGTCGTGGACCGTATCCAGAAGACCGCCGGCAATGAGCTGATGAACATCATCACCATCTTCCTGGCTCTGTCTGTTGGCTGCACCACCTCTGCAAACACCTTCCTGAACAGCCGCACCCTGTTCATCATCGTGCTGGGCCTCATCGCATTCTCCTTCGGCACTGCTGCCGGTGTTCTCTGCGGCAAGGTCATGTATATCCTGACCGGCGGTCAGGTCAACCCCCTGATCGGTTCCGCTGGCGTTTCCGCTGTGCCTATGGCTGCCCGTGTTTCTCAGAAGGTCGGCCAGAGCGAGAACCCCTCCAACTTCCTGCTGATGCACGCAATGGGCCCCAACGTGGCCGGTGTTATCGGCTCCGCCGTCGCTGCTGGTATCCTCATCAACATCTTCGGCTAAGCATTTCCTGAAATTTCCGCTCCATCGTGGTATTGACCGCGGTGGGGCGGTTTTTGTTTGCATTGTTTTTATGTACAACTTTTTTGAAATGTGATATACTATATTTTAAGTGATATATCCAGAAATGATTGAAAAGAACAGGTGAAACAATGGCAACAGATCTCGCACAACAATTCTGCGCTTTGCGTGATACGTATATCGAAAAGCAGTTCGGACGCCTGAACGATATGCAGCGGGAGGCGGTGTTCACCACCAACGGCCCTCTGCTCATCCTCGCGGGTGCAGGCAGCGGAAAGACCACCGTGCTGGTCAACCGCATCGCCAACCTCATCCGCTTCGGCTCGGCCCACGGCTCCAGGTGGACGCCCCGGGAGGTGACGGAGGACGATGTGAAAGCCCTGCGCACTGCCATCATGACCGGCACCGATGCCCCGTCGTGGCTGGACGGGATGCTGCGGAAGGACGCCGTCCGGAGCTGGAACGTCATGGCCATCACCTTTACCAACAAGGCCGCCGGTGAGCTGAAAGAGCGCCTGCGCCGGATGCTGGGCGGGGAAGAGGGCGACGAGGTGTTCGCCTCCACCTTCCACTCGGCCTGCGTCCGCATTCTCCGCCGCTGGGCCGAGGAGATCGGCTACCCCCGCAGCTTTACCATCTACGACAGCGACGACTCCCAGCGTGTCATGAAGGCTGTCTACAAAGAGCTGAGCGTGGACGACAAGTTCTTCCCGGTCAAAAGCGCCATCAACCAGATGAGCCGCTGGAAAGACCAGCTCATCAGCCCGGAAGAGGCCCTGAAGACCCCGGCCCGGGACACGAAGGGCGCTCTTGCGGCCAAGGTCTATGCCGCCTATGAAAAGAAGCTCAAGGAGGCCGGCGCTTTCGACTTCGACGACCTCATCTATCAGACGGTCATCCTGCTGTCGGAGCACGAGGACGTGCGGGAGTTCTACCAGAACAAGTACAAATACCTGCTGGTGGACGAGTATCAGGACACCAGTGTGGCCCAGTTCCGGCTCGTGAGCCTGCTCACCGGCCCGGAGAAAAACATCTGCGTCGTGGGCGACGACGACCAGAGCATCTACCGCTTCCGCGGCGCGACCATTGAGAACATCCTCAACTTCGAGCGCATCTATAAAGGCACGAAGACCATCCGACTTGAGCAGAATTACCGCTCTACGTCGAATATCCTGAATGCCGCCAACTGTGTCATCCAGCACAACACCGAGCGCAAGGGCAAGACCCTCTGGACCAAGAACGGCGAGGGCGACAAGGTGCAGGTCTACACCGCCGAGAACGAGCAGGACGAGGCCAGCCATATCGCGGACGTCATCGGCCAGCACCTCAAAGAGGGCGGACATCTGGCCGACCACGCCATCCTCTACCGGATGAACGCCCAGTCAGCCCCCATCGAAAGCTACTTCACCCGTGCGGGCATCCCGCATAAGATCGTGGGCGGCCAGCGCTTCAATGACCGCAAGGAAGTCAAGGACATCCACTCCTATATGTCCATCGTGGCGAACCCCCGGGACGATGTCCGACTTCGTCGAATCATCAACGAGCCTGCGCGCAAAATCGGTGCGACGACCATCGAAGTCATCGCGGATTTGGCGGCTCAGCAGGGCATCAGTATGCTGGATGTCATCTCCCATGCCGACCAGTACGCCAAGCTCAGCCGCGCCATCGCGCCGCTGTTCAAGTTCTGGGACATCTACCAGAAACTGCAGGAATCGCTGGAAACGAAGACGCTGGATGAGTTCGCTTCCGATGTCATCGAGATCACCGGCTACCGCACCATGCTGGAAGCCGACGCCGCCAAGGGCCACGAGGATGCCGCCGACCGTCTGCAGAACCTCGGCCAGCTGGTCAACAATGTCAAGAGCTACTGCGACCAGCACGGCGAAGAGGCCTCGCTGGAAGGCTATCTGGAGGACATCGCCCTCATCAGCGACATCGACAGCTACAACGAGAGCGCCGACCAGGTGGTGCTGATGACCATTCACTCGGCCAAGGGCCTTGAGTTTCCCTATGTATTCCTCATTGGCATGGAAGAGGGCGTCTTCCCCAGTGAGATGAGCAAGTATTCCGAGGCTGACCTCGAGGAGGAGCGCCGTCTGGCCTATGTCGGCATCACCCGCGCCAAGAAGGAGCTTTACATCTCCAACAGCGTCACCCGGATGCTCTATGGCCGCACCCAGCGCAACGAGCCCAGCCGCTTCCTCCGGGAAATCGAGCCGGAGTACATCGAAGAGACCCGCAGCCCGGTGCTGGAACAGCGCTCCCGTCTGGGCGGCTGGGGCAGCGGTTACGGCAGCGATACCGTGCCGGGCGGTGCGTCGGGCTACTCCGGCCCCTCCGGCTGGGGTCGTGCGGCTTCCGGTTACGGCTCGGGCTATGGCAGCCGCAGCGGCTATCTGAATAAAGAATATAACGCACCGATGTCCAATAACCGAGGCTTTGGCTCCGATTACGCGGGCCGGGGAAGTGCTTCGTCGAGCTATGGCGGCTGCAGCTCCGGTTCGGGAAGCAGCGGCTTCGGCTCTGGCTATGGCCGTCCGGCAGCGCCCAAAGCGCCGGTCAAACCCGCAGGCGGCGGTGTGACCTCTTCGCCCCGTCCGGCAGCGGCATCCACCGGCCCCAAGCACTATGAGCCGGGCGACATCGTGGAGCACAAGGTCTTCGGGCGCGGCAAGGTGCTGAAGGTCAAGCCCGCCGCCGGCGACCAGATCGTGGAGATCAGCTTCGAGAAGGTGGGCGTGAAGAAGACCATGGCCAACTTTGCGCCCCTTGTGAAGATAACGACGGAGGAATGAGAAAAATGATGACTGTCCGATTGATAGCACATACGCCGGAGCCGGAGAAGGTCGTGGCGGCTGCGGCGAAGCTCTGCTACTCCGACGCCCACATCACCGACCTGCTGGACGGGCTGGATGAGGAAAAGACTGCCCGCTTCCTGACCATGCTCAGCGATCTGGGCCACGCCAGCCCCATCGAGCACGCAAGCTTCACCTTCGGCATCGAGGGCGTCAGCCGTACCCTGCTGGCCCAGATCACCCGCCACCGCATCGCGTCCTTCAGCGTCCAGAGTCAGCGGTACGTCCGTCTGGACGATTTCCGCTATGTCATCCCGCCCGAGATCGAGGCCATCCCCGAGGCAAAGGCGGCGTTCATCGAGAGCATGAACGAGGACGCCAGACGCTACCTCGACCTCGTGCAGAAGCTGGAAGACGGCCACACCGCCCGCCTGATGGCCGAGGGTCTGCCCGAAAAGCAGGCCCGGGCCAAGGCTTCCAAGCAGGCCAACGAGGACGCCCGCTTCGTGCTGCCCAACGCCTGCGAGACCAAGATGGTGGTGACCATGAACGCCCGCAGCCTGCAGAACTTCTTCCACCTGCGCTGCTGCAATCGCGCCCAGTGGGAGATACGGCAGCTGGCCGAAGAGATGCTGCGGCTGGTCTACCCGGTGGCACCCCATATCTTCCGCACCGCCGGCCCGGCCTGCGTGTCCGGCCCCTGCCCGGAGGGCAAGATGTGCTGCGGCCGCACCACTGAGGTGCGCGCCCAGTACGCCGCGCTGAAAGGGGAGAAGGCAGAATGAGCAAGGGCAGGCTTCTTGTCATCGAAGGGCTGGACGGCTCCGGCAAGGCCACCCAGGCAAAGCTGCTGGCCTCCCATCTGGCCGAGAGCGGTCGAAGGGTGATGGAGATCACATTCCCGGACTACGAGAGCGATTCCAGTGCGCTGGTGAAGATGTACCTCTCTGGTCAGTTCGGCGACAAGCCCGACGACGTCAACCCTTATGCGGCGTCCAGCTTCTATGCGGTGGACCGGTACGCCAGCTATAAGACCAAGTGGGGCAGCTTCTACGAGGCGGGCGGCATCGTCATCGCTGACCGCTACACCACGTCGAACGCGGTGCATCAGTGCTCCAAGCTCCCGCCGGAGCAGTGGGACGATTTCCTCCGCTGGGCCTTTGACTACGAATACAGGCTGCTGGGCCTGCCCGCGCCGGACGCTGTGGTGTACTTACAGGTAGACCCCGCCGTGAGCCAGAAGCTTATGACCGGCCGCTATCATGGCGACGAGAGCAGGAAGGACGTCCACGAAAAGGACATCGAATATCTGGCCCGCAGCCGCCGTGCCGCCGAGTACTGTGCGGCGCATCTGGGCTGGGCCACCGTCCATTGCACGGAAAATGGAGCCATGCGCACCATCGAGGAGATTCAGGCCGAGGTGCGGGCGCTGGCGGAAAAAGAGCTCGGATAACCGCGAAAATGGGAGGGATACTATCAATGTATCGTTTGATGCAGCCGTCGGATGAGGCGGCAGTCGTGGCACTGTGGCAGAAAGAACGCGGCGACAGCGCCGAGTTCATCAAGACGGCTCTGGAAAAGTTTGCCGGGGCGGAAAATATCTACGTCGCCGAGGAAAATGACGAGATCGTCGCTGCGGCGCTGGCGGTCCCCGTCACCCTCAAGGGACGCAGCGGCAGCTACCTCTACGGCCTCTGCGGGCAGGGAAGCCTGCTTCTGGCAGGACTCGTGGACTATCTCTGTGCGCAGCAGAAGCTGCGGGGCGCGGGCTTCACCGTGGCCGTTCCGGCCGGACAGGAGCAGGCCGCGCTGCTGGAAAACAAGGGTTTCCAGCGGGCTTTTGCCCTCCGCTGCCTGCCCCGGGAGGTGTCCCGCAACCTGTGGAGTCAGGCGGAGTTCGACTCCGTGACGGCCCGCAAGCTCTGTGAGCTGCGGGAGCGCTTCTATCCCGATACCGTCCAGTTCCCGCCGGAGCAGATGGCCGTCGTGCTGACCGACCTCTACGCCCGGGGCGCGACCATCGTGTCCAGCGAGAAGGGCTACGGCATCTACTTCCGCCGGGAGGACACCCTCTATTTTGTGGAGCTGATGGCCGAAGACGACCGTTCTGCCGAGGTGCTGATGGAAGCGGCCCGGGAGAAGGAGGTCATCGTGGAACGCGCCGTCATCACAGTGGGCGCGGCTCAGAATCTTTTCCTCGGCGAAGGCACCCGGCAGGACTACGGCATGATACGGTTCGACGCGGAGCCTTTCGATGTGGAAGAAAGCTATATGCGGCTGATGATGGAAAGCTGAACGGAATGGTAAAGGAGTGTGTACATGGCACACGATGCAAAACATAAAAAAAGCAGAAAAGGCGGCGCAGCGAAAATGATCCTGATCGTGCTGCTGATCCTGGTACTGGCGGCGGGCGGCTGTCTGCTGGCCATCCGAAAAGAGATCAACGGCAGTGCTTCCGCTGGCAAAACGGTGAGTGTGAGCATCCAGCAGGGCAGCGGCGTGGCAGCCATCGCCCAGAAGCTCAAGACGGCGGGCGTCATCAAGTACCCCCATGTCTTCCGCTGGTATGCAGGCAAACAGGGCGCGGCAGGCAAGCTCCAATACGGCGAGTTCGACCTCGCCCCCGGCAGCTCCTACGACGACATCATCGAGGCACTTTCCGCCTACGCGAAGGCCGACAGTGTCCGGCTGACCTTCCCTGAGGGGACCACGGCCATCGCCATTGCAAAAAAAATGGAGGACGCCGGGCTGTGCAGCGCCGAAGACTTCCTCAAGGAGGCCAACACCGGCGATTTCAGCCAGTACAGGTTCTGGCAGTACGTCCCCGACGACAAGGACGCCCCGGACCGCTTCCTCAAGTGCGAGGGTTATCTTTTCCCGGATACCTACGATTTCCTGAAGGATGACACCGTCCATCATTACGTTGAGACGTTCTATTCTCACTTCGACAAGCAGATCACCGATGAGATGTATGCCGAGATGGAAAAGCAGGGGATGACCCTCTCCGAGGTGGTCACTCTGGCGTCCTTCGTGCAGGAGGAAGCCGGCAACGATCAGGACGATAATGTGGCGCAGGTGTTCCGCAACCGTCTGGCCGAGGGTTCGCCCTACCCCAAACTGCAGAGCAACACCTCCAGCTACGTCCAGAGCGACGCCGACAACAACTACCTCTGGAACTGGGTCGCGCCCTACTACGGCGGCTGGGACAGCATCCCGGAGAACATTCTGGAAGCCTACGACACCTACGCCCGCACCGGCCTCTCCGCCGGCCCCATCTCCAACCCCGGCATCGCGGCCATCCGTGCGGCGCTTGCCCCGCAGCCCGACGATGAGGCGAAGGACGCCTATTTCTTCGTCACCGACCTTGCCGGTCACTACTACTACGCCCGCACCTACGCAGACCACCAGAAAAACTGCGATGAGGCGGCAAAAGTTAATAAAAGTATGAAGTAAAAGAGGAATACCATGTTACAGATACCGGAACTTCTGGCCCCGGCAGGCGACCTCGAGCGCCTGCGGTATGCCATCAACTACGGCGCGGACGCCGTTTACTGCGCTCTGCCCGAGTTCGGGATGCGCTCTGCACCCACCAACTTCACCCCGGAGCAGCTGAGCGAGGGCGTCATCTATGCCCACGCCCGGGGCCGCAAGGTCTACCTGACCATGAACACCCTGCCCACCAACGAGGAGGCTGACCGTCTGCCTCAGGCCATCAAGGACGCTGCCGCCGCCGGTGTGGACGCCTTCATCGTGGCCGACCTCGGCGTGTTGGACGCCTGCAAGACGTTCGCACCCGACATCGACGTCCATATGTCCACCCAGACCGGCATCACCAACTGGGCCGCTGCCCGCGCCGCCTACAACATGGGCGCGAAGCGGGTGGTGCTGGCCCGAGAGATGACCCTGCAGGACATCGCTACCCTCCGCGACAAGACCCCGCCGGAGCTGGAAATCGAGGCTTTCGTCCACGGCGCCATGTGCATGAGCGTCTCGGGCCGCTGCCTGCTCTCCAACTACATGGCAGGCCGCGACGCAAACCGCGGCCAGTGCGCCCAGCCCTGCCGCTGGAAGTACTATCTCAGCGAGGAGACCCGCCCGGGCCAGCTCTATGAGATCGGCGAGAACGAGAACGGCAGCTACATCCTGAACGCCAATGATATGTGTACCGCGCCCTTCCTCGACCTCATCTGCAAGGCGGGCGTGGACAGCCTCAAGATCGAGGGCCGCGCCAAGACGTTCTACTACGTCGCCAGCGTGACGGCGGCCTACCGCCGCGCCCTCGACCAGTATCTGGCCGACCCGATGAACGAGAACTTCGAGCTGCCGGAAGAGGTTTTGGATGAGCTGACCCGCACCAGCCACCGCCACTATTCGCCCGGCTTCTACTTTGGCCGGGAGCAGGCCCGTCAGGCTACCGACAGCGCGACTTACATCCGCGAGTGGGAGTTTGTCGGTACGGTGGACGGCTGGGAGAACGGCGTCGCCAGCTGCCAGCAGCGGGGCAAGTGGAGCCTCGGCGACACGCTGGAAGTGCTCTGCCCGGATGGCCGCAGTATCCCGCTGAATCCCGCGTGGATCAAGAATGAGGCCGGTGAGCTGGTGGAGTCCACGCCCCACGCGATGGAGCGCTATACCATCCCCACCCCGGAGCTGCCGCCGATGAGCCTGCTGCGCCGGAAGGTCTAATTATAATAAATAAAATGCCCTGTCAGCGTATGCTGACAGGGCATTTATCTTAATATATTATTCCGGTTTGACCTGCAGCTCCTGCTCGCAGTAGATGCAGCGATACTTGCCGTTGGAGCTCAGCTCGAAGATCTGGTCGCACTCTTCCTCGATGGAGGAGATGCAGCGGGGGTTCTTGCACCGCACGATGTTGACCAGACGCTTGGGGGGCTGGGGCTTTTCCTTCTTGACAGCCTTGCCGTTCTCGATGACGGTCACGCTGATGTCGGGGTCGAGATAGGCCAGCACGTCGAGGTTGAGCCAGGAGGCGTCGCCCTCCACCTTGATGATGTCCTTCCGGCCCGACTCTGCCTTGTGGCTGCGGGCGTTCTGGATGAGGGCCACGCTGGAGGTGCGGTTGCCCTTGATGCCCAGCAGGTCCATCAGGCCGATGGCCGTGCCTGCCTTGATATGGTCGATAACGATACCGTTCTGAATTTCATCAATGTTCAGCATCTCAGTTGCCCTCCTTTTCAGCCTTGGGGTCCTTGAGGCCCAGCAGTGTCATGATCAGCGCCATGCGGATGTAGACGGCGTTCTGCACCTGCTCAAAGTAGGCGGCGCGGGGGTCGTCGTCCACGTCCAGCGTGATCTCATTGACGCGGGGCAGGGGATGGAGCACGGCCATGTCAGGCTTGGCAAGGGCCATCTTCTCTTTGGTGAGGATATAGCTGTTCTTCAGACGGACATAGTCTTCCTCGTTGAAGAAACGCTCCTTCTGGACGCGGGTCATGTAGAGGATGTCCAGCTCGGGCATGGACTCCTCGAGGCTGCGGGTCTCCTTGTAGGGGATGTGGTTGGCCTCGAGCACGTCGGTGATGATGTAGTCCGGCACACGCAGCTCTTCGGGGCTGATGAGGACGAAGCGGATGTTCTCACAGCGCGCCATGGTCTTGATGAGGGAGTGGACGGTGCGGCCAAACTTGAGGTCGCCGCACAGGCCGATGGTCAGGTCGTTCAGACGGCCCTTGCGGCGGCGAATGGTCATCAGGTCGGTCATGGTCTGGGTCGGGTGCTGGTGGCCGCCGTCGCCTGCGTTGATGACAGGGATGCGGGAGTACCGGCTGGCCCGCAGCGGTGCGCCCTCCTTGGGGTGGCGCATGGCCACGATGTCGGCGTAGCAGGAGACGACGCGGATGGTGTCGGCCACGCTCTCGCCCTTGGATGCACTGGAGACGGTCTCGCTCGGGAAGCCGAGGACATGTCCGCCGAGGTTCAGCATCGCGGCCTCAAACGAAAGACGGGTACGGGTGGACGGCTCGTAGAACAGAGTAGCCAGCTTTTTGTGGGCGGCCACGTCCTGATAGGCAGCCGGGTCGGCGCAGATGCGGTCGGCCAGGTCCAGCAGAGAGGTGATCTCCTGCTGACTGAAATCCAACGGATCGATTAGATGACGCATATTCTTTTGTTTCCCTCCGTCAAAGAAGCTTTCGAAGAATCGAGAAGTCGAAGAAGTTCGTGTAGTAGCTCAACGAACGCATGACGGGATGGCAGAGCCGGTTGTAGCATATCTCATCCAGCAGCAGCATGGCCTCGCCCGGGGCCAGACGCATGGCAGCCCGGATGGGCTCGTCGCCGCAGCTGGCCTTGAGGTGGGCCACATTGGAAGCCACCTGCTGGCGGCACTCCCGCTCCAGAACATCGAAGATGTCACCCGACAGGTCGATGCGGGTGTAGTCCCGGTTCCCAAACAGGGCGCGGGGCAGGTAGTCGATGGAGTAGATGACGGGGGTGGTGTCGGCGAGGATGCGCTTCTTGATGCAGATGACATCGTCGCCGGGCTCGATGGCCAGATCACGGGCCAGCTCTTCGCCTGCGCGGACGGGGTAGATCTGGATGCCGTCGGCGTGGGGGTAGCTGCCAAAGCTGCGGATGAGCGGGTAATACTCCAGCTTCTGGTCCAACCGGCTGCGCAGGTTCAGGACACTTCGGTTGACCACTGTGCCGATGCCGCGCACCCGCTCGATGTAACCCGCACGCTCCATCTCGCTCAGCGCATCGCGGATGACGGTGCGGCTGACGCCGAGTTCGGCGGCAAGGTCTACCTCGGCGGGCAGACGGTCGGTCTGTGTATAGCGGCCTGTGCGCAGTTCCTCCAGCAGAGCGCTGACGATGCGGTCGCTGATGACAGCACCACCCAGGCGGCTGGAAGGGGATAAGCTGGAATCTCTCATGGTTCGTTTCCTCCGGTACACGGGCAGGGCGGCCCTGCCTGGACTTCCGAAAGAGCTGTGCCTGAGCACAAAAACTCTTTCTGCAAATATTATAGCATAAATTGACAATGATTCAAACGGCATTTATACTGGAATCAGCCGGAAAGTATGATTTTATTTTGGAGGGATAGAGCAAGAATGGAAGTTCTTCTGCACAAAGTGTGCGGCCGGCCCGCAAGCCGCACCATGACCCTGCGCGCCGCCGGGCCGGAGGATGCCGCCGCCTTTTACGCCTTGCAGAACGAGGTGCGGGCCGCAATGCCCCACCCGGAGCAGTTCGTACCCGACACGCTGGAAAACATCGCCCGCTACCTGAAAGAGGACCTGTGCATCGGCGGGTGGGACGGCGGGCGGCTGGGGGCCTACTTCATCCTGCGGTACTGCGGGCAGGACGCGCACAACTATGCCGCCTTTATGGGCATCCCACGAGAAGAGTGGGACGGCTGGGCCAACGCCGACAGCGCCATCGTCCACCCCGACTACCGGGGCAACGGTCTGCAGCGGAAGCTGCTGGAGGCGGCGCTTGGCCTGCTCCGCCCGGGCATCGTGGGCATCGGGGCCACCGTCAGCCCGGAAAATCAGTACAGCCTCAACAACGCTCTGGCCAGCGGCTTTGAGATCGTCTGCCGCCGGGAGATGTACGGCGGGTATGACCGGTATCTGCTGGCGAAAAAGCTATAAAATGATACAGCCCCGCTTTTCTCCGGAAAGGCGGGGCTGTTCTTTTTTGGATACATCGGAAAAGTCATACCATTCACGAATCGACGCTGGTATGTCATGAAAAGGACTTGACAAGGGTATAGGGGGGGGGGGTAAAATAGAACCGCAGAGACCCTGCAATAATTCAGGAGGTAAAAAAGTATGCGGTTACGGAAAAATATGAAGCGTGCGGCGGCAGCCGCCCTGGCCCTGAGTGTGGCGCTTTCGGCGGCAGCCCCGGCGGCACTGGCAAAGGATTATTATATCGAAAACGGTGATATTACGGTGACCGTTACGGAAGAGGGCGACACCTATGTCCGTGTCGGCGAAGCAAAAGACAAAGATGACATCGGAGTGAAAGACGACACGGACGTGGTCATCAAGGGCGGCAAGGACCCAAACAAAACAGCGGGGACCAACTCTGACGGGTCGGCGGACGAGGTCGAAAAACAGAAGCCGGTGGTGGATGCCGAGCCGGGAGAGCCTGCGGAGGAGACCGGCACGGAGCTCGTCGTCTGGCCCGAGAACGTGAACAGCGGGGAAGCCCAGGAAAAGGACGACCCGGAGCCTGAAGAAGGAGAGCCGAAGACACCGGACACGCAGAAGCCTGTCGAGGAGGCCGCAGAGGACGACGATGACATCATGACCTTTGAGAACAACACCGCCGGCACGGTGACAAGGGCTGTGAGCGAAGCGGCGAAGCATATCATTACGATCATCAACAACTACACCAAAAAGGATACGACGGTCACGCTCGAAGATGTGAATATCGATGTGAGCGATAATTATAATGCTGCGATGGAGGTACGAGGCGCAGGCGACACGACCCTGAAGCTGGAGGGGGACAATACCTTGAGAGGTGGACATTTTTGTGCGGGCTTGGAAAAGGATGATGAGTACTCTACCGGAAAACTGACCATCACCGCAGAAGATACAAGCGCCTCTTTGAAGGCGTATGGTGGTGATAATAGTGCGGGCATTGGTGGAGGATCTTATGATAGCACCTCGAAGCTGGAAATTGCAAACGGAAAAATCTATGCAGAAAGTGGTTCCAATATGGGTGCAGGCATTGGCGGCGGCATGCGCGGAAAAGGTGAAGTGACCATTTCCGGCGGGGATGTGACTGCTCATGGAGGGCATACTGCGGCATGTATTGGCGGCGGTTTTAGGGGCTCGGGAGACGTTACCATCCTTGGCGGCACGGTAACTGCGATACCTGCTGAGGGCAGTAACTCTAATGTCACAGGCATTGGCGGCGGCTTTGGCTGCGATGAAAAATCGACCGTTCGTATCCTCGGCGGTGTTGTCGATGCCGTGGGCAACGGATGTGGAAGCGGCATTGGCGGAGGCGAAGGTGATGCGCAGGGCGCAGAGGTCGAGATCGGCGGCGGTGCGCAGGTGACTGCAAAAGGCGGCCTGGGCGATAACAAGTTCAATCGCGGTCCAGGCGCCGCCATCGGCACAAGCGGCGATGAAGACGGCAAAGCCGGTAAAGAGCTGGATGTAAATGTCAGCGGTGAGGGTACGGTCACCCGGATTAACTCCCAGTTGACCTCTGATTGTAAGCATAAATGGACACTTGTCTCCTCTACTCCTGCGGCTGTCGGCCAGCTGGGCGAAAAAGAGTATAAATGTTCTTCTTGCGGCTCCACAAGGACTGTATACAAGTTTGTACTTCCGGAACCTGCACCTGTGGAGGAGCAGAACGGCAGGATCGTTTTGACAGTTATAGGCGCTCCCTATGAGATGCATCAGGAGTCTACCCGCTACATCGTCACGGCAGATTCTGATACCGCCACCCTCTTCGGCTGTCTGGGCAATCTGGCAGAACTGAAAGCGCAGGGCGTAGATACCCTCGTCTTCCGCACTAAGAGCCGCGAGACGGCGCTGGACATCGATACCATGCTGTCGCTGGGCACGGAGGACACCATCTTCACCCTCACCCACAGCGGCAGCTCTGCCACCCTCACCGTGGGCGGCGCAGACCACAGCGAACTGATCCACTAACTAACCAACCCCCAAGGCGGAGAGTTTCCGCATCCCTCCGCTTTGTACGAAAAGCCCCCGGCACGTTCCGCATCGTGCCGGGGGCTTTTTTGGTTATGGGCAGGCTTCCCTTTGTACAACCTCTCCGTCACGCCTGACGGCGTGCCACCTCTCCTGGTAGGAGAGGCCTTGGCAGTCCCCGCAAAGTGAACGGTTTCGCCAGAGGCTCCCCTACCAGGGGCAACAACGACGACCGCCGCCAGCGGCGGAAACAGGGAGTCGCTGTTGGGGCCGCGGCCAGCAAGACGCAAGCGGAGCGCAGCAAATGTAGCATCTTACTATATCTGCAAGTGGCTTGACGGATGGTTCACGGGCCGTAAGCACTAAAAAAGAAGACCCCCTTTCGGAGCTGCAACTCCGTGAGGGGGTTTTCTTCTTGGTGAGTCAAATGACTAGTTCAATTTCTACTTTCACTATTTATAGTATATGCCATTCCCCGCAAAAGTCAAGCTTTGCACAGAAAGTTTACAAGCGCCCTCTCAGTCACCTTCGGTGACACCTCCCCCTTTGGGAGAGCTGGCAAAGCCGTCAGGCTTTGACTGAGAGGGCGGTATTCATCTTATGCCGTACCACCAGCAGGCAGGCCAGATGCACCAGTGCCGTCAAGATCCAGCTGACGGGGTAGCTGAGGTAAAGCATCGTGGTGGTGTGGAACAGCCGGAAGATGGTGGCGATCCAGACGAGACGGAGCAGGCAGCTGCCCACGAGGCTGACCACCATCGGCAGGACGGAGTAGCCCCGGCCGCGCAGACAGCTGGCCAGAACATCCATGCAGCCGCAGAGCAGATAGGTGGTGCAGATGATGTGCATACGGGCCAGACCGGCGGTCACCACGACCTCATCGGAGGAGTAGAAGTGGAGCAGCGGTTCGCCCAGCAGGGAAGCACCGCCGCCCAGCACGAGGCCGGTGACGGCGGCGCAGAGCAGGCAGTTGCGCATGACGCGGTCCAGGTTGTCGTACCGGCGGGCGCCCATGTTCTGGCTCGTGAAGGTGACAGCAGCCTGGGCGAAAGCGTTCATGGCGGTATAGACGAAGCCCTCGAGGTTGGAAGCGGCAGAGTTGCCGGCCACGACGATGGAGCCGAAGGAGTTGACCGCCGACTGGATGACGACGTTGGAAAGGCTGAACACGGTGCTCTGCAGACCGGCAGGCAGGCCGATGCGCAAGATCTGGCCCAGAGCCCCCGCATGGAAGCCCAGACGGCCGAGGTCGAGGTGGAGCGGGCCTTTCTCCTTCACCAGCAGGGCCGTGACCATGCAGGCGGAGACGGTCTGGCTGATGATGGTGGCCAGAGCGACGCCCGCCACGCTCATGGAGAAGAGGATGACGAACACGAGGTTCAGCACCACATTGATGGCGCCCGCCACGGCCAGACAGAACAGAGGCCGCCTGGTGTCGCCCACGGCGCGCAGGAGGGCCGAGCTGAAGTTGTACAGCATGGTCATGGGCATACCGATGAAGTATATCTTGAGGTAGAGGGTGGACAGGCCGATGACGTCCTCCGGGCAGCTCATCAGCTCCAGCAGGACGCGGGCGGCAAAAAAGCCCACCACGGCCAGAAAGAAGCCGCTGACGAGGCCCAGCGTCACGGAGGTCTGGACGGTGTTGCGGACGCCCTCATCGTCCTTCGCGCCGAAGCAGCGGGCCGCAACGACGTTCGCGCCCAGCGACAGGCCCACGAACAGGTTGACCAGCAGGTTGATGAGCGCACCGTTGGAGCCGACAGCGGCCAGCGCCGTGCTGCCCGCAAAGCGTCCCACGACGACGACATCGGCTGCGTTGAACAACAGCTGCAGGATGCTGGATGCAGCCAGCGGCAGGGAAAACAGGATGATCTTTTGCAGCATGGGGCCGCTGGTCAAATCGCCTGTCCGGGTATTCTGTGCCATGAAAATGCTCTGCCTCCTCAAATATCAGATGGTACTCACGAAAAAACGCGCCGCTCAACAGCGAGCGACGCAGATAGTATTATAATACGGTTTCAGGTAAAATACAAGTAAGATCAAAGCTTTTTCCGTACAAAAATGCACCCCCGCACACAGGGTGCGGGGGTGCGGAGGGATGTTTGCGAAACAGAACGCTTACTTCTGGGGCTTCATGTAGATGTGGTGAGGCAGACCGGCGATGTAGAGCGGGGTCAGCTCAGCCTGGATGAGGGGCCGTGCGTAAGCGAGGAAGTCTTCCGTCATCTGGGTGTGATTCTCGTTCATCCAGCTCAGCGGCACCTTCTTCTCGAGATTTGCGACCTCGCTGATGGGGTGCAGCTCAGTGGTACACTGATAGGGGCTGTTGGAGATGCGCTTCAGGGCCACCATCTGGCCGGTGACGCCCTCAAACGCAGCCTTGACAGCAGCACCGCCGACTTGATAGGCCTCGGTGATGTCGGTGCGGCTGGTCAGGTGGCCGGCGCAGCGCTGCAGGGTGGAAAGCTCGATGCAGCGGGTCTTGGTGTCCAGATTGCGGGCCACGACGTTGGCCAGATAGCGGGCGGTGCCGGTCAGGGCCTTGTGGCCGAAAGCGTCCACTGCGTGGACATCGTCGGCCAGCTCACAGACATAGCGGCCATCCTCCAGCTTGACGCCCTCAGACACCGCGATGACGATGCTGGGCTTCTTCTCCTGCATCACGCGCACCTTCTCGACGAAGTGCTCCACATTGAAGGGGACTTCGGGCAGGCAGATCATGTCCACGCCCTCGCAGTCGTCGCTCTTGGCCAGTGCGGCGGCGGCGGTCAGCCAGCCGGCGTTGCGGCCCATGATCTCGACGACGGTGACATACTTGGTGCCATAGACGGTGGCGTCGCGGATGATCTCCTTCATCACCACGCCGATGTACTTGGCCGCAGAGCCGTAGCCGGGGGTGTGGTCGGTGACCATCAGATCGTTGTCGATGGTCTTAGGCACGCCCATGAAGCGGATGTCGCTCTGGATGCACTCGCCGTACTCAGCCAGCTTGCCGATGGTGTCCATCGAGTCGTTGCCGCCGATGTAGAAGAAGTAGCCGATGTCCAGCTTTTCGAGGATGGCGAAGAGCTTCTTGTACACGGCCTCGTCGGTGTGCCAGTCGGGCAGCTTGTAGCGGCAGCTGCCGAGGAAGCTGGAGGGGGTGCGCTTGAGCAGCTCGATGTCGAGGTCATCGGTCAGCAGGGTGGACAGGTCCACGACCCGCTCCTCCAGCAGACCGGCGACGCCGTTGCACATGCCGTAGACGATGTCCGCGCCGCGGCTCTTGCAGCTCTCGAACACACCAGCCAGACTTGCGTTGATGACAGAGGTGGGGCCGCCGGATTGGCCAACGATTGCATTTTTACCCATGATGATTTCTCCTTTTTTGTTTTTCTGTTTCGGCTTTATAACGAAGCCGTTTTCTAAGCATTGCACACCGTCTGAGCGGTCTTTTTGCCTGCATACTGCGTTGCTTTCCCTTGCAATCCGTCAGGATTGCTGCGGAAAATCGCCTTGTCTGCCGACAAAAATCCTCGCCATTCGGCGTACCCTGCTTACGAAAACAACTTCTTTAATCGTGCAGGAGCACGAAAACAGACGCGGGGAAGGGGAGAAGCGAGTTTCCTTACAGGCAGATGTGGCGGGGAGTACCGTTGACGTAGACAGGGGTGACCTCGTCGAGGATGAGCGGGCGGGCGTATTCCTCGAACGCCGCCGTCACCTGCATCCCGTCGGGGGTGATCCAGTCCAGCGGCACCTTCTTTTCGAGGTTTGCCACCTGCTGGACGTCCACCGCTTCGGTGATGCACTGGTAAGGATACTCGGAAACGCGCTTGAGCGCGATCATTTTGCCCGTCTCACCGGCAAAGGCTGCGGCTGCCGCTGCGCCGCCCACGGCGTAGGCCTCGGTCACGTCGGTGCGGCTGGCCAGATGGCTGGCGCAGCGCTGCAGCGTCGAGAACTCGATGGCGCGGCTCTTGCAGTTCAGCTTGTCGTGGATGAGATCGGACAGATAGCGGCTGGTGCCGCTGAGGATGGCTTTGTGGCCGAAAGCGTCCAGCTGGCCTGCCGTGGACACGAGGTCGCACAGATAGGTGCCGTCGGCGGTCTTGACGCCCTCGCTGGCCGCGATGATGACGTTGGACTTCACCCGCTGCAGCTCATCCACTCTGGCGAGGAACTTATCCTGTTCAAAGGGGACTTCCGGCAGAAGGATGAGGTCGGGGCCGTCGCTGTCGTCGCCGCCTGCGAGGCAGGCCGCACCGGCCAGCCATCCGGCGTGACGGCCCATGATCTCGGCCACAGTCACGCTGCGGATGTCGTAGACGGAGGAGTCACGGATGACTTCCTTGAGGATGGTGGCGATGTACTTGGCCGCAGAGCCGTAGCCGGGGGTGTGGTCGGTGAGGCAGAGGTCATTATCGATGGTCTTGGGTACACCGATAAAACGCACCGCACTGCCTACCTGTGCGCCGTAGCGGCTGAGCTTGGCGATGGTGTCCATCGAGTCGTTGCCGCCGATGTAGAACACCGCGCAGATGTCGTACTTGTCAAACAGGGTGAACAGCTTGACGTAGGGCGTGGAGTCCGCCTCCGGCTCGGGGAGCTTGTAGCGGCAGCTGCCCAGATAGCTGGACGGCGTGCGCTTGAGCAGCTCGATGCTGAGCCGGTCGCCCAGCAGGACGTTCAGCTCCACGAGTTCCTCTTTCAGCAGTCCCTCGATGCCGTATTTCATGCCGTAGACCTTGTCTGCGCCCAGACTGCAGGCGGCTTTATAGACGCCTGCGAGACTGGAATTGATGACGGCGGTAGGACCGCCGCTCTGGCCGATGATGACATTCTTGGCCATGAAAACCTCCTTGTACCATTTACCGATAAATTGGACTTCCTGTGCGCCGCAGCACCGCTCCGCGCCGTCCCCGTTTCGCGGTCCGTACACCCTGCACAGTGTACGGACGGGGGAACAGCCAACAATCGATGACTGCAACTCGCACAAAAATTCTGGCAGGTCGTGCAAGCACTTCGAGAAATGTGTGCAAAAACCTGCTCTTCTTCTATTGTAACCGTTTTGCCTGTTGTATGCAAGTCCTAATTGGTTGCAGAGGCAAAAAAATTATGATAAAATAGGTACTGCACAGCTCTGCCGGGCCGGAAAGCGGGGATAACCCGCCGACGCCCGGGCAGACTAAGAGCAGAACCAAACGAAAGCGGGAACACCTTTATGGGCATTTCACACGATTATCATAGCACGGGCCGGCGCCGCAGAGGCGGTCCCGGCGGAGTCATCCGGTTTGCGGGGGCCGTGGCCGGCATCCTGCTGGTGAGCTTCGCCATCACGGCCATCCTTGAGCACGGACAGGCACAGCCCGAAGAGCTGCCCACCGTGACGGCCAACGGCACGGCGCAGAACATTCTGGCCCCGCTGCCCATGCAGGGCGCGGCGGACAGCACCACGGACAGCGCCGTCAGCGGCGGGGAAAACGCAGCGGCAGACGGCACGCCCGCCGTGACCCTCGAGCAGTTCGGCCCGGCCCGTCAGACGGCGGGAGCCTACAGCGTCAAAGCCTACGACAGCAGCGTCATCCGCCAGCCCGCCAGCGGCCAGGTCGATTTGAGCTACTTCTCCGATGCCGCCTTCCTTGGCGACAGCCTGACGGTGGGCTTCTCCGACTATAAGATCAACCTCGGCGGTGCGCTCATCTGCGGCTACACCGGCGTCGGTCCGGATGCCATTGTCAACCGCAGCGCCGTCAAGAGCAGTGTGCGGGGCGAGGAAGTCGCGCTGGACGTGCTGGCCGCTGCTCAGCCCAAGAAGCTGTATATCCTGCTGGGTACCAACACCCTGACCACCGTGGGTGCGGCGGACCGCTTCCTCGCTTACTACGGCCAGATGCTGGACGTGCTGCGCCAGACGCTGGGGGAGGACTGCGTCATCTATGTTGAGTCCATCCCGCCCGTCCGCCCCGAGGCCGCAGCGGAGAAGCCGGGCCTTGCCTCGGACATCATCCGCTCGGTGAACGAGCAGCTGGCCCTGCTGGCCGCAGATAAGGGCTGTGTCTACCTCGATTTGTGGGAGACGCTGGCCGACGGCGAGGGGAACCTGAAAGAGGTGCTGGCTGCGCCGGACGGCGTCCACTTCTCGGCGGGCAACGGCTACGGCGCGTGGGTCACTTACCTGCGCAACCACGCCAAGTATTCTGCCGATAATGCATGGACGCCCGGCAGTGCCTACGCAGGCTGAAATTTCAAAAATACAACGGCAAATGCCCTGAATCGCAGGATTCAGGGCATTTTTGCTGCAAAAAATCTCAAAAGAGAGTTTTATCGGACAGATGATTTGTAAAATAGGAGGCAGAAGAGAGTACGGCCAGAGGAAAGGACGGTAAAAATGAAGTACCTGTTTGTGACGCTCATGTGGAATGCCCGGGCCGAAATGCCCGTGCCGGGCGATATTTTTGCGGTCTGCTGTCAGTCTTACAGCCCGAATGGAATGACGCGGTACGGACGCTACACCCATCTGGACGACATGAGCGCCCTGACGCAGTGGACAAAAGATGCTGTTTACCACAACATCACGGTACTGGAAACGGCAAAGCCGCGAAAAGAAATTTTGAATACGGTGGCAGAGACCTTCCCGGCCTATGACGTTCTGGTCCTGTGGAGCCGGAAAGAGTATGAGCTGTTCCGGCAGGCGATGCATGACTGCGGACATCGCCTCTGCACGGCGAAAGTCGTTCTGCTGGAAGAACTGCTGGGAGCAGTCGTCCACCCCGGAAAGAGAGGCCGGGTGCCTTTTCAGCAGGTGCTGAGGGCGTTTCATGTTCAGACGACCCGGGAGACGTTTTACCAGCCGAAATATCGGGCGGGCTTTCTGCTTGAGCTGTGGGACAGGGTGAGCCAGCTTGCGGCGCAGAGCGAGGAGTGGACGCAGACAGAACTCTGCCTTAACCCCAGGACAAACACCGTCCACCTGCCGGGATGCAGTCATCTCGGCCTGACGGGCGGACAGCCCTGTACGCCGCAGGTGCTTCTGGAAGGTGCTGCCCTCTGCAGAGACTGCCAAAAGAAGAAGGCGCTGTATCTCTGGGAGATGGAGCGGCTGCACGCAGTGAAGTTCCAGCCTCACGCAGGTGCTCTGGGGACGCCGCAGAATTATCCGCCGGCACCGAAGCTGTTCTACCGGGAGGGCGACCCGCAAAAGCTTTACCATGACCGTGCCTGCCCCTGCTGCAAACCGTTCCGGGAGGGGCCGGACTATCTGCAGTGGAAGCCGCTTTTCGGGAGAGCCGATGCGGCAGCCCTCGGCCTGACGGCCTGCGACCGGTGTTCACCGCTGGGCATCCGGTATGGGCAGACCCGGACGCAGATAGAGTCCTTCTGCAGCCAGAGAGGGATGCAGTGTGTGCTGCGGGATGGCGAGATCGACGTCACGACGTCCATCGGCGGGTGGCGGCTCGTCTGGAAGGGAAAAGATAAGATCTGGCTCTATCACAAGAACACCCATAGGAGCCATCTGACTGAGAGTGAGGACATCCCCGGCTATCACAGTCAGGCCATTCATAAGAAGACCATCATGGAGTATTTGGAATACATCGTCCAGCACGACCTCTACCGGAAAAACAGTCCGCTCCCGGAGACGGGGAGTGTCCCTGCCGCAAAACCGCCGAAGCCGACCCATCGGGGACACGGCCATCACCGGGACGCAAAGGGGGCAAAGCATTTCCAAAAGCACAAGACGAACAAGGTGAAGGTGAGCTCACTGGAAGAACTGCAGGCGCTGGCCCGGCAGAAAATGACCGGAGAAGAGGTATAAAGACAAACAAAAATCCCGCCCCCTGTACCAGTGATACGGAGGACGGGACATTTTGCTTTTATGGAGAAGGGCAGAGGGACGAATTACTTCATCTTGCTCTTGGCCTTCATGCGCTGCTCGTGGTTGAGGATCTGCTTGCGGATGCGCAGATTCTCGGGAGTGACCTCCAGCAGCTCGTCCTGAGCCAGGAACTCGAGGCAGCCCTCGAGGCTCAGCTTGCTGATGGGGATGAGGCGCAGAGCGTCGTCAGAGCCGGAAGCACGGGTATTGGTCAGGTGCTTGGTCTTGCAGACGTTGACATCGACGTCCTCGCCGGAAGCGGTGTAGCCGATGACCATGCCCTCGTAGACCTTCTCACCAGCGCCCACCAGCAGAGTGCCGCGCTGCTGCGCGTTGAACAGGCCGTAGGTGACGGCCTCGCCGGTCTCAAAGCTGACCAGAGAACCGGTGGAGCGGTTGGCGATCATGCCAGCCCAGACGTCATAGCCGTCGAAAATCTGGTTGATGATGCCCTCGCCGTGGGTATCGGTCAGGAACTGGTTGCGGTAGCCGAACAGGCCGCGGCTGGGCATACGGAACTCCAGACGCACACGGTCGGAACCCAGAGACTCCATCTGCTGCAGAATGGCCTTGCGCTGGCCCAGACCGGTCATGACAGCACCCTGATACTGGGAGGGAACGTCGATGACGACGTGCTCCATAGGCTCGTAGGTCTTGCCGTCGATGACCTTGGTCAGAACGTGCGGGGGAGAGACCTGCAGCTCATAGCCTTCGCGGCGCATGGTCTCGATGAGGATGGACAGATGCATCTCACCACGGCCCATGACACGGAAGGAATCGGTGGTGGCGGAATCCTCCACCTTCAGAGCGACGTCCTTCAGCAGCTCTTTCTGCAGACGGTCACGGATCTGGCGGCTGGTGACATACTTGCCCTCACGGCCGGCCAGCGGGCTGTCGTTGACGGAGAAGGTCATCTCGACGGTGGGGTCGTTGATCTTCACGAAGGGCAGCGGCTCGATATTGGAGGGGCTGCACAGGGTGTTGCCGATGGTGACGTCGGGCAGACCGGAGAAAGCCACGATGTCGCCTGCGGTGATGTTGTCGCAGGGCTGACGGCCATTGGCCTGGAAGTCATACAGCTTGGTCAGACGGCCGCGCATCTTGAGATCGGGGTTGTGCCAGTCGCACACGACCACTTCCTCGCCCACCTTGGCGACGCCGTTCTGGATGCGGCCGATGCCGATGCGGCCAACGAACTCGTTGTAGTCCACAGAGGACACCAGCATCTGGAAGGGAGCCTCGGGGTCGCCCTCGGGCGGCTTGATGGTGCTCAGCAGGGTGTCGAACAGGGGGACCAGGTCAGTGCCGGGTACATCGGGGTCAAGGCTTGCAGTGCCGTCACGGCCGCAGCAGAACAGCATGGGGCAGTCCAGCTGCTCGTCGGTAGCGCCCAGGTCCATCAGCAGGTAGAGGACTTCGTCGATGACTTCCTTGATGCGGGCGTCGGGACGGTCGATCTTGTTGATGGCGACCACAAGGCTCAGATTCTGCTGCAGAGCCTTCTGCAGCACGAAACGGGTCTGGGGCATGCAGCCCTCAGCAGCGTCCACCAGCAGCAGAACGCCATTGACCATCTTCAGCACGCGCTCGACCTCGCCGCCGAAGTCGGCGTGGCCCGGGGTATCGACGATATTGATCTTGACGCCCTTGTAGGTGCAGGAGCAGTTCTTGGCCAGAATGGTGATGCCGCGCTCACGCTCGATGTCACCGCTGTCCATGACACGCTCAGCCACAGCCTGATTGTCGCGGAAAGCGCCGCTCTGGCGCAGCAGGGCGTCCACCAGCGTGGTCTTGCCGTGGTCAACGTGAGCGATGATAGCGACATTGCGCAAATCGTTACGAACCATAAAATACAACCTCTCTATTTTGAATCTCAGTAGAAGTTACGTCATACGATTTAAGTTTATATCATCTGGGGGTGGTTTGTCAAGATTGTATAAAAAATTTTTGATGGATTCGGCGTTTTGCCCGAGAATCGGCGATCGATTTGGGCGGCATTACAGCGCGAAACGTGATATACTTAATGTACCAAGGTTGGATAATCCTGTTGGAGGTGTGTCTATGAAACTGACGTTTTTGGGTGCCAACCACGAAGTGACCGGCAGCTGTACCCTCTTGGAAGCGGCGGGACAGCGCTACCTCATCGACTGTGGTATGGAACAGGGCAAGGATGTCTATGAGAACCAGCCCATCCCCGTTGCGCCGGGCGAGATCGACGGCGTGCTGGCCACCCATGCCCATATCGACCACACGGGTCTTCTGCCTCTTCTGGTGCGCAACGGCTTCCGGGGCAGGATCTACGCCACCAGGCCCACGGCAGAACTGTGCAGCATCATGCTGCGCGACTCGGCGCACATCCAGGAATTCGAAGCCGAGTGGAAGAACCGCAAGGGCCAGCGCTCCGGTGCAGAGCCTGTGGAACCCATGTACACCGTTCAGGACGCCGAGGCAGCCATCGCGCTGTTCCGGGGCTATGATTACAATAAAGAGATCGAGCTTGCGCCCGGCATCGTCATCCGCTTTGTGGATGTGGGCCATCTGCTGGGCTCGTCCAGTATCGAGATATGGGTGACGGAGAACGGCGCGACCACAAAGCTGGTCTTCTCCGGCGACATCGGCAACCTCGACCAGCCTATCATCAAAGACCCCACGTATCTGAAGGACGCAGACTATGTCTTTATGGAGTCCACCTACGGTGACCGCAGCCACGGCCCGCGGCCTGACTATGTGGCCGAGCTGGCGAAGATCCTGCAGCGCACCTTCGACCGCGGCGGCAATGTGGTCATCCCGAGCTTTGCAGTGGGCCGCACTCAGGAACTGCTCTACTTCATCCGCGAGATAAAGGAAAAGAACCTGGTCACCGGCCACGGCTGCTTCCCGGTGTACATCGACAGCCCGCTGGCCATCGAGGCCACCCGCATCTTCAAGGACACTGACTCCTCCTGCTTTGATGAAGAGACCAACGCCCTGCTGGCAAAGGGCATCGACCCCATCCAGTTCCCGGGCCTGAAGGTCAGCGTCACCAGCGATGAGTCCCGTGCCATCAACACCGACCCCGTGCCGAAGGTCATCATCTCGGCCAGTGGCATGTGTGAAGCGGGCCGTATCCGCCACCACCTCAAGCACAACCTCTGGAGGAAGGAATGCACCATCCTCTTTGTGGGCTATCAGGCCGTGAGCACGCTGGGCCGCTCTCTGCTGGAGGGTGCGGACAACGTGAAGCTCTTCGGCGAATCCATCGAGGTGCAGGCGGAGATCTGCCAGCTCACCGGCCTTTCGGGCCACGCCGACAGGGAGGGCCTGCTGAAGTGGGTCAACTCCTTTGAGCCGAAGCCCAAGCGGGTGTTCATCATCCACGGCGAGGATGAGGTGGAGAACATCTTTGCCCAGACCCTCACCGAGCAGGGCTTCAACGCCTGCGCACCTTATAATGGTGAGCAGTGGGCCATCGGTGCCGAGGGCGCGGTCTGCCTGAAGGAAGGCACCCGTATCCGCATCGAGCACCACGTCAGCGAGGGTGCAGCCCGTGCGGCTACCGTCTTCCAGCGCCTGCTCAATGCCGGTAAGCGCCTGCTGCGGGTCATCGAGCACAACGAGGGCGGCGCCAACAAGGACCTCGCCAAGTTCGCCGACCAGATCAACGCTCTCTGTGACAAGTGGGACAGATGAGGCAAACATCCCGGCGGCATAGCTGCTCCGAAAACATCGTTCTGAAATAAAATGATGGAAAACCGACCCGAGTTCGTGTGCCCTCACACGGCTCGGGTCGGTTCTTTTTTTGCGTCCAAAAGAGGAAAACACAGTTTTCTGTGCGCTTTTGCACAAGTTTCCGACTATTTCACGAGAATCGTTGACTTTGAATGCGCAAAATGCTACTATATGGCACAAGAAAAGGCAAAGATGACGAAATAAAGTTGTTTCACGGGCGCAGAGGCCGGCATCTGTGCGGGAAACGGCTCGAAGTTTTTGCCTGCGTGCGGATGGTATCGGCAGAAGCCTCCGCACAGGAAATGACCGCATTGCATCATTCGATCAAAAAGTCAACAAAAAGAAAGGTCGTGGTCTCTATCGCAATCAAGGAATATTCCATGTCCCGGGACTCCACCCGGCAGCTCTCACCCAGCTTCAAGGTGCGGGAGTTTGCCTGCAAGGGCAGCGATGTTGTCCTCCTCGACGACGAGCTTGTGGTGCTGCTGCAGTGCATCCGGGAGCACTTCGGCAAGCCGGTACATATCACCAGCGGCTACCGCACCGTTGCCCACAACGCTGCCGTGGGCGGCAGCAAGTCGAGCCAGCACCTTCTGGGCCGAGCGGCGGATCTCTACGTCGAGGGTGTGCCGGTGGCTGCCGTTGCCGCCTACGCTGAGACCCTGCTGCCCTCCCGGGGCGGCATTGGACGGTATCCAAAAGACGCCGCCCACCCGAAGCGCAGCACCGGCTGGGTGCATATCGATACCCGGGCGGGCAAGAGCCGGTGGAAGAGGTAAAAAGACTCTGAAACTGTTATTGCTATTACAATAGGAAAGCGGCCCTCTCCCGGAAAAGGGAAGAGGGCCGTTTTCTTGCAGCAACGCCCCCGCTGGCGGAAACACCGGCGGGGGCGTCAGGTTTATGAATCGGCGCGCAGGAGGTCGGCGGGTCTGATGTGCAGGATGTCGCAGAGTGCAAAGAGATTATCTGTTTTGGGCATCCCGGCGCCTCGCTCATAATAGCCGATCGTGCCGATGGTGACACCAAGTTTCTCCGCAAGCTCCAGCTGCGTCAGCCCGGCGGCCTGCCGTGCCTCGCGGATGATACGGGCAGATTCGGGGTGGCTGCGGGTGGCCATAAAGAATCACCTCTTTTGCTTATTGTATCTTGATAATATCACATAAAATCTAAAAAGCAAGAAAAAATATCTTGGGAGGATTCGAGAAGATGCTGATATCTAAGCGCCCTAAAAAGACACAAACGACCCGCCGAAGAATGCGGGAGGGAGGCGGAAAGGCTCACACCCGAGCCAGAAGCTCTGCGGGTGTAAATGCCATAACGCTGCTTTTGGTGAAGTCCCGGACATTGCGGGTAATGATGTAGTTGGCATGGATCCGCTCAGCTGTGACGCTCTGAACTGCATCTTCAAAATCAGCCCAATGCAACGCAGCTGCCTTAGACACGTCGGCAGAAGTGAGATCTGCAAATTCGAAGATCAAGCCGAGCCGCTGGAGAACATCTTCGATTTTCTCCGGCGTAAGCTGTTTACGCATGATGTAGACCAAATTCGCAAACGTCAGCGCAGAGATATACCCCTTTGCCTGCTCAGTTTCGCAGAGCTTCCAGACAAGAGAGGATTCTTTGACGAACTCGGGACGGTTCAGCAGAACATCCAGAATGATATTTGCGTCAATCAGCAACACCATACTTTTCTGCCAGCCTTTCCGATTTTGCTTCGTCAAGCTCAATATCGCCGTGCAGGATGCCGGTCAAAGAGTCCGTCAGATAAGACACCGCAGCCCCCTTCGGGATGAAACGCCCAACTTCGCGCCCGTTTTTCGTGACGATGATTTCCTGACCGTTCAGAACCAGATTCAGGTAGCGTCCAAAATTATTCTGCATTTCCGTTGCAGTAGCAGTTGCAGCAACCATAAAGGCACCTCCTTGTTTTAGCTATTTTTAGTATACTCCATAATAGCTAAAATATCAAGAGAACGTGCAAAAAAGCAGGGAAGAGAGCGGCGGTTCGAATGAACAAAAAATAGAAGGGCCACCAGAACATAAGAAAACCGCCCAGATTCTGACGAACCTAGGCAGTTTTTACGTGGAGCGGGCAATGGGAATCGAACAACGGAAATTCTACGGGGACACGCAAATTATGGAGCGGATTAAACGAAAGTAAATTGTTTTTATGCAAATAGCTTGCTATACAAGCAAATCCCTTTGTGGCATCTAAAAAAATAAACTGGGTCAAAAACTGGGTCAAAATCCGGCCCGCCCAGGGATGTCCTACCCGTGAGCCTTTTTGAGTGCCGCTGTCGTCGCCTCCGCCAGCTCCTCGCGCTGGCCCTGCAGCTCGTGGCGGTAGACGCCGAACGTGTCCATATTCCGGGAGTGGCCTACCAGCATCTTGAGCTGGCCGTCCGTAAGCTCCCCGGCCTCGACACTGACAAAGGTGTGCCTCAGCTCGTAGAGAGTGATGCGCGGCGTGATACCGTTGCCGTCTTGATACTTCTCCCACCGCCGCTTGAGAGACCGCTGGCAGGGAATCTGAAACAAGGGCGTGTTGTAGTTGAGCTGGACGCCCGAGTCCTTGAGGAGCTGCACCTGAGCCTCGTATGCTTCCCGGGCCTGCTGGCACATATCAAAGCTGCGGATGCTGTTTTCATTTTTGCCCGTCGTCGTCTCGTCCTCGACGTTGACACTCCGCCGGAGGTTGACGGTGTTGCCCTTTATATCTCCGTACCAAAGGCCGACCAGCTCACCGGGGCGCAGGCCCGTAGAGACGGCGAAACGGTAGGCATAGATATAATCATCAAAGATATGCTTTGCGTACCATTTCCGGGTGTCAACCGAAAAGAGGGTACGGAGAGCCTGCGGCTGCAAAATCTCCCTCTTACCGACCCGGGCGTTTTTCGGGACGTCAAGGTCTGGGTTCAGGGTCGTGTATTTGTTCCGGCGGCACCATTTTACAAAAGCCTTTTCGGTGGAGCGAATAGTCGAGAGCGTCTTTTTGCTCAACGGCGTATCGCCTGTACGCTTTGCGCCCTTTTTGAGGCACCGCTTTTTGTATGACATATCGATGCACTTTTGTAAATCGCCCTCGGTCAACTCGTCTATGCGGAGATTCTCGATAACTGGAAGGATATAATAATCTCCGTATTTTGCGCACTGCTTGACGTAGGACGTGCCGCAGGTCAGCTTCAGCTCCTCGACCCATTCCCGGTAGAGCGGGCCGACCTTTTTCCTGCCATCCCGGATACTGTCGTCAAGCCAAGCGTCCGCCTTTGCGTTCGCTTCCCGCTGCCCGGTACGGCCCGGAGTGCTGCTATAAAAGCTTTTCAGCACCCCGTTTTTCTGTACCCGGATGCGCCAGCGTTTTGTCTGTTCCTGCCACTCGGCTGTTGTTGTCCTCTTCCTCAATTCAGATGCCCCCCTTTCACCTCTTTATAAAAGTAATACGCCCGGCGGACGTACTCCTCTGTAGTGTCCAGCTCCTCGGCTATCTCCCAAGCGTCCATCCCGTCCTTGAGCATGGCCGTCAGCTTATCTTCAGGGATTGCGTGGAGTATATACCAGCGGTCGGCGCGGGCCTCGTGTTGCTCTTTTATATCAAAGGGCGTCCGGCGGGTATAAAATCCCCCATAGAGGCAGTGGCCCAGCTCGTGGCCAAGCCGGGCGGCTTCTTCCCCTCGGGTAAAACGCCGGGTGCTGTCTATCCCGATATAGCACCGCCCGTCTTGCTCAATGCACAAGCTGCCCGTCTCCGGCAGAGGAAAGCCCAAGACCTCGACGCCGTTTTCCTCGGCTATCCTGTAAAATTCACTGGCTTTGTCCATTCGCGTCCCGCTCCTTTACAAAACGGGCGAAGCACTTGACTTCCTGATACTGAGCGTCTGTAGCATCGCCCCCAAAAAGCGCGTGTTTAATATCTTCTTCTGTCACCTCGCGGCGATTAGCTACGGGGGCTTTTTCTTTTTCCGGGGAATCTGTCTCGCCGTATAGGTATGCGCTAGTCGTTCCGAGCTGCTGCGCACACAGGAGAACAAAATCCCGGGGAGGTTCTTTGCCGCGCTTCTCAAACATTCGGATGTAGTTGTCCGCGTGGCCGGAAAGTTGGCAGAGTGCCTTTCTCGTCATTCCGTTGCTTTTCAACAGGGCATCGAGTCGGTCAAACATAAAAGTGCTCATAACAAACCTCCATAATTCACTACTAGCTAAAAATATTTTTTGAAAATTAGAAAATAGCTATTTACAAATTAGCAAAAAGCTAGTATAATAAAAACGCAAAGAAAATTAGATGCTAGCTAAATAATAACATTAAAGTGCTAGAAAATCAATCGGAAAGGAATAAAAAATGGCAAATCTCAAAAAATACGTCGCCACGTTCTGGCGCAGCAACCCTCAGTTTAAGGCGGGTGGGTACGAGACAACCCGAACCATCGAGGCTGTTTCTATCGCCTCGGCCCGGAAAAAGGCCCGGGAGATTTACGAGCATTGCGCCTACGGCGGTATGGAGCTGCGGAGCATCGAGAGGGAGGGTTAATATGTTCGACATCAACAATGATTCCAAGCTGCGGGCAGCCTATATTTTTGCTATCACTATGGACGCCTCTCCGAAAGGGAGCAAAGGCGCACTGGACGCCTTGATGGTAGAGGTCAAGCACGAAATCCGGGCCTATACCCACCGCCCGGAGGCAGATGCCCGTATTGTACAAGAGCGCGGGTGTGACGGGTATATTGAGCTGGTACAGCTCCCGGATAGCCTCGACCGGGTACACAAGGAGATTGCCGATGACTGGTTCCGAGCGACCCGATACCTTGAGTACTTCCCGACGCCCTACGACTGCTCAGGCCAGAAGTTTACCAGCTGGTATAAGCTCTTTCGCCGCCGGGGGCATTGGTTCGCATATCACTGCGTAAGCATCGACGTTTGAGAGGGGGGGGGCAAGAGGCGATGAAAAGCTATACTGTAGACCTTATTCTTGAGGTTCGGGGCATGGTAGAGGTCGAGGCGGATAGCGTCACCGAAGCCTACCTCAAGGTAGGGAAGAATCCGGGCAAGTATTCCGACCCCAAGAGCTGGAACAGCGTCGGGAACGCAGAGCTTAGGGCATACAGCCATATCGACTGTGTCTTTGAGCATAACGTCACGAGCGCGATTTCCACCGCCAGCGGAGAGGAGGCGAACGAAGAATGAGAGGACGCATTCAGGCCCCGGCAAAGCTCCCGGTGGGCAGCTACTGCAATATCCCGCATACCGAGTTACGAGCCGTTATCCGGGGGCATAAGTACCGCGACCAAGACGTGGCGGAGGCAATCGGGATGCACACCAGTACGTTTTCGCTGAAGATGCGCGGTCACTCGGTTTGGCGCGGGGATGAAATCGCGGCTATCTGCGAGATGCTGGACATCCCCCAGAAAGACATCGGGAAGCTCTTTTTCCCGCAAATCAAGAAAGGAGCCTAAACAATGGCATACGAAATCAACGAGGAGCTGGCCCGTCGGGCGCACGAGATGCGTTCTACCCGGGATTATAAACCGGGTTCTTCCACGGCGGAGTATCTGCGGCAGGTCGAAGAGGCCCGGCGAATTGCCGAGGAGTCAAAAGCCCGGTGCAAGACTACGACCCAGCGGAACCGGGTAGACGGGATGCTCGACAAGTACGAACGGACGCTGGCCTTTGCCATCAACCGGGAAAACGAGGTCGGCACATGGTGTCCGAGCATCTTAATCGTCGGCGGCGCAAATTTCCCGGTGGCAAAGAAAAAGCGGCAGGGCGAAGCTTGGGTGGCAAATCTCACCAACTACAACAAAGCCTCCGAGCTGCTGGACAAAATCCGTGGCTATGGCTATACGGCTCCTATCAACAGCCGCGACCCGGAAGCTCTGGTGGCCCTCCGGGAAGAACTGGACAAAGAGCGTGAGAGCCACGCCCATATGAAAGCTGTCAATGAGTATTTTAAGCGGTACGGCTCCCTAGATGGCTGCGCCGACGTCGGAGAGTACGAGCGGGCCGAAATCGATGGCCGGATGAAGCAGTGGGGCGACCCGAGGCCGTTTGTATCGTGGCAGCTTGGCAACTCCCGCAAGCGCATTCAGCGGCTCGAAAACCGTATCAAAGAGATGGAGGCGGCTGTCGAGGCCAACGCCCAGCCCGTAGAGCTGGACGACCTCCCCGGCGTTACCTACCACGAAAACAGCGCGACGATGCGGGTACAGCTTATCTTTGAGGGTAAGCCAGAGCCGGACATCCGGGCCATCCTCAAATCCCACGCCTTTCACTGGTGTCCCTCGCAGGGCGCGTGGCAGCGGCAGCTCAACGCCAACGGCAAGCGAGCGGCCCGCGAGGTACTGGAACAAATCAAAGTTTTGCAGGGAGATTGAAACGATGAACGACAAAGAGGGATGGGCGGCAGAGGCCCGGGAACAGATCTATAAGACCTTTGGCGTCGAACCGAAAGACGTTATGGAGAACGAGCGGGAATGCCTCTTGCAGGCGTTCCCGGGGAGCTTTATCAATAGCCGGGACGAGTTTATAGCTCACCCGCGCACGAACCAGTATTTTATCTTGAGCGACTGCAAGGCCCCGGAAGACGTCAAGGCCAAGGTGCTGGAATGGCTTTCCCGACCGTCGTGCAAGACCCAACCCTATTCTCAAGAGTGGCGCAACCGCAAGCTTCATACCGATATGCGGTTTTCGGTCAACGCCTATCTGGATACGGACTTTTCACAAGAGGATATGGAGCTGATTTATGACTGGCTTGGGAACGCCGTCAATCATCGTTTAACGATGCTTTTTATTAGCAACGGGATGGATGTAGAGTGGCTGCGGGAGTTTGGCCCGGTTTACCACTATCCGCCTGAAAAATAATCGAGAGGAGATTTTTACATGAATGGTATGTTTTATCGTGGGGAGATTTACTTTGTTCTCCCGGAGGGTAATGAGGTCGGAAGCGAGCAACGGTCAAACCGCCCCGGCATCATCGTCAGCAGCGATACCAACAACAAATTCTCGACTACGGTGCAGGTAGTCTACCTGACGACCAAGGAAAAGAAGCCGCTTGCGACGCACGTTCACATCGAGACTGCAAAGCTGCCCTCCACGGCCCTCTGTGAGCAGATTTTTACCGTGGACAAGCTGCGCATGGATAGCTACGTCGGCAAGCTGACGCCCAAAGAGATGGAAGAGGTCGAGCGGAGCGTTATGATTGCTCTTGGCCTCGACAACTACCTCTCTAAGCCTAAGACCGAGACGCCCGACTCTCCGGCGGCTGTCCAGCCTCCGCTTCCTGCCGACGTCGTCAAGAGCTTTTCTTGGGAGGACAAGAAACGGGACAATGCGCAGCCTGCTGGAGGGCTTGCCTCCCCGGAGCTTATCAGAGCTTATGCGCAGCGTGACGCCTACAAAGAGCTGCTCACGGGGATTTTGGAGCGGCGGAGAGCTTGAAGAGGTAGCCTGATGAGAATGGTTTCTTTGGTCATCCGGGACGATATAAAGGGCGAAAGTGGCGGTGCCGTCGTCGAGCTAAGCGGCGAGGAAATAATTTTCCTGAGCAATATCCTCTATAGGGATACAAAGCAGATGCTTGGCAGGGCAGTCCCGCTTGAGCTTGCAAAGAGCATAAAGCTCTTGAACGCAATCGTCCAGCACGGCGGCGTCGATTCGTATGACATCGGCCTACTTGCCGAGATAAACGAACGGCTCGAAAAGAGAGTCAAATAATTTTTCGGGGCGTTGGCGGAAGCTGACGCCCTTTTCTTTTGCTCGAATTAGCTGTGAATCTAGCCGTTCACTAAATTTTTTCAGGAAAAATAGCAAAAAGCTATTTACAAATTAGCTAAAAGCTAGTATAATAAAAGCGTCAAGAGGAGCAACCCCAAAGGAGGACAAAAGGTGTTTAAGAAAATCGTTCGCGCAATCTCCGAAATCAAGACCGAGGCAGACCGCAGCGACTGCTACGACCAGATTGACAAGGCTTTCGATGCCGAGAAGATTTCTTTCGACGACCACGAGATGCTGTATAAGCTGGCCGCAATGGTCAGCGTGGAGGGATAAACGATGAAGTGGATTAAGGATTCCGACAGATACGTCCGAGAGGATGGCAAGTGCTATATCCGGGAGCGTGAAGTCCGTATCAACGGGAAATGGTGCTGGCGTTGGTGCGTATACGGCGACGTCGGCGGCAAGTACATAGACGACGTTATAGAGATGTTCAAGACCTTGCGAGCCGCAAAAATGGCCTACGCAAACGTAAACCCCGCCTGACGATGACCCGGTGGCACGGGTCGAAACGCTCCACCCGGAGCGTCGCGGGAGCCAACCGCAGAAAGGAGGTATAAACGTGCCTCGATTGATGGAAATCGAAGAAACCCCGGGCGTAAAGACTTGGGAACCTTGCTACAACGTCGAGGAAGCGGCAAAGGTGCTGGGGGTTTGCCGCCAGCGAGTTCTTCAGATGAGGAACGAAAAGAAGCTTACAGGGTTTTCGGATGGCAGAAAAGGAAACAAAAGCAGACTCTTTTTCAAGGTGGATGACGTCGAAAAGTATAAGGTCTACAAGAACGCACCCAAGCCGCTGCCTCCGCTTCGCCCGGTCTGCGTAGAGTCGGAGAAAGATAGTGCCTAAGAGATAGGAGGATATAAACGATGCGGTTTGTCAAGAGATTTACCGTCGCAATGCTGGCGGCAATCGGAGCCGTTCAGGTCGTCCGGCAGGTCGTCGGGGCCACAGCCCTTGCCCTTGTTGCCTTTGGCAAGTGGGAGCCTGCCGCCGCCGCAGAAGCGGCCCCGTGGCTTGCCTTTTCCGCTGTCTCCGGCTTGTCGCTGTCGCTCTACGGGATGTACAAGGACAACCAGAGGTATACCCGGCAGAGCTACGGACGTATCGAGCGCAACCGCGCCCGGAACGATGAGACCCGAAAGGCGGGCTGAGTAATGAGTTGGGGGGATGTACGACATCCGGCTTGACTCTTACGGCCCGCCGATAGAGCCGCCGGATGATTATTATTTCCGGCCCCGCGAGGAGCTGGACGATGAACACGAGGAGGATACCAAAACCGATGACGAATGAATTGACCGTCCGGGTACAAAGCCCGGTCATTCCGGCGATTGTCTGGAATGAAGACGAGGTGAAAGCCTACATAACCGAGAAGCTGGCGAAGTACGAGGGCCTGGTCTACACTGCCGACAATATCAAGAGCGCCAAGGAAGACCGGGCCGACATCAACAAGCTGAAAAAGCAACTTCACGACTCTACCATTGCCCTCAAGAAGTACCTTGCGAAGCCCGGCGAGGATTTCAATGAAAAGATTCGCGGGTACGAGGATATGTGTTCTCAGGCTGTGGAGCATATCGACGTTCAGGTCAAGGGCGTCGAAGATGCAGAGAAAGAGGACAAGCGCAAGGCCCTGCAGGAGGTCTACGGCGCCAACATTGACGAGCTTGCCCCGCTTATCCCCTTTGAGCGGCTTTTCGTCGCCCAGTGGCTCAACAAGTCCTACAGCCTGAAAAAGGCGTCGGACGACCTGCGGGACGCCATCGGCAATATCCGCAACGACCTGCAGTTTATCCGTGAGACCTGCGGCGAGGACGTCGAGGCTTGCCAGACCGAGTATCTCCGCACCTTGAGCGTCAACGACGCCGTGCGGGAGCATAACCGCCGCGTCGAGGCCCGCGAAAAGCTGCGGGAGAGCGAGGCGATGCGGGCCGCAGCCGAAAAGGTTAAGGCTGCTTCCCCGGTCGTCGTTCCCCCTACCCGGGAAGAGCGGGAGGCTCAGGCGAAAGCCGCCGAAGCTGCGCAGGCCCGGGCTTGTATTACCCCTGATGGCCGTCTCGACTTTGAGGCGATGCGGTCGATGGTAACGCCGAAGCCTGCCGCCCAGACTCGTCGGAAATATCTTTTCTGGGTCGAGTTTACTGAGGCCGACATCGAATGGTTCCGCAAGGGCAAAGAGGAGCGCGGCTTCCGTTACGGGCCGATTGAGCAGAGCAAATAAAATTTATTCTTTTAGGAGGGTAAACAAATGGGATTCAACACACGCACTGGCGCACCCGCGCCGAATACTACGGTTCAGAGCCGTTCTTTCGTATCCCGTCCCAAGCAGGAGGTAGCCGTTCAGGAGACCGACATTCAGGTGGCCCCGGTCGAGTTCGACAGCATGGACGGCCAGCATCACGTCGTATCGTTTGAGGATGTCCGCAACTTCATCTGCAAGGATGCGACCCCCGCTGAGTGCAAAATCTATTTGGAGGTCTGCAAGCAGTACAAGGCGAACCCGTTCACCCGTGAGATTTATCTCATCCACTACGACAACAAAAACGACGATACGCCCTGCACCATCGTCCTCGGCAAGACGTTTTACCTCAAGGTGGCCGAGGGCCACCCCCAGTACGACGGTTTCGAGGCTGGCATCATCGTCCTCGACTCGGCAGCCGGAGAAATCGACCATCGGCAGGGTTCGCTCGTCTACGATGGCGAGACGCTTGTTGGAGGTTGGGCCAAGGTCTACCGCAAAGACCGCAGCCGCCCGTATTACAGCGAGGTCAAGCTGGACGAGTACGACACAGGAAAGTCTCTCTGGAATGCCAAGAAGTCCACGATGATTCGCAAGGTGGCCGTCAATCAGGCTTTGCGCGAGGCGTTCCCGTCGCTCTTTGGCGGTCTCTATGACGAGAGCGAGGCAAACATCGATATAGAGGCTGGTTTCCGGGATGTCAGCGAAGAGCAGCCCGAGGGCCGTACCTCCCGCCGCCGTATCAAGTCCCCCAAGAAAGAGGAACCCGCGCCGCTGGTCATCGAGAATATGGTTGAGGCTGAGGGCGACCCCTTTGCAAACCCGGAGCCGAGCGAGGCCGACGACGGCGAAGATACGGGCGGTGATGCTGAATGATTATCAAGACCAACACGGGCGTTAAAGTCCTCGGGACTCTTTCCCACGACCCTGAAATCAAAGAGGCCAAAAACGGCAACCTGTTTATGAGCCTAAACATCAAGTCTCACAGCGCCAAGGATGAATCCGGCAAGTGGAACAGTACCTTTGTCGAGTGTACCGTATGGCGGAACGTCGAGACTTGGGACGGGCTGCTTGAAAAAGGCGACGCCGTGGAAGTCTTTGGACGGGAGCTGAAAAGCCGGGAGGTCAACGGGAAGACCTACTGGGGCCTTGAGGCTGACGGCGTTTTCGTCGGCGGACTCGTAACGGCCCGGTGGGTACAGCAGGTCATCGATATGATGCAGGAAGCCTCCCCGACGGGCGGCTTCTCCGAGGTCGAAGAGCCTACACCCTTTGACAACGGCGGAAATGCCCCGAAAAACGATTTTCCGGGCGAGACGGACAAACTTCCCGCCCAGACTCCCGCACCTGTTACGGATGACGAGAACCGTGTGATAGACGATGACGCCGAAGACCTGCCGTTTTAACCTCAACCCCACCAAAGAAAGGAGGTGAGCTGATGGCAATCTTTCGTTGCGTATCGCCCAACTTCTGGACAGACCCGAAAGTGGATGACGATTTTACCCCGGAGGACAAATACTTTTACCTCTACCTCCTGACAAATCCTCATACGTCCTTGAGCGGCTGCTATGAGCTTGGGAAAAAGCAGGTCAGCCGAGAGCTGGGCTACAACGAGGATGTCGTAGACCGCCTGATTCGCCGGATGGAAATTGTCCACGGCGTTATCCGTTACGACAAGACCACGAAAGAGGTTTTGCTACTTAACTGGCACAAATACAACTGGTCGAAATCCCCTAAATGTCTAAAAGGCGTCGAGTATTCGTTAAAAAACATCAAATGCCCTCGCTTTAGACAATACTGTATAGATACCCTATCCATACAGTATCAATACAGTATGGATACAACTGTATCTGTATCTGTAACTGATAATATAGATATATCTAATACTAAGAGATTAGAAGAAGATATACCTGAGGTTATAGAAGAACCTACGCCCGAGGCCCCCAAGAAAAAGAAATTCGTCCCTCCGAAGATAGAGGACGTGAAAGTCGTCTTTGCCGAAAAAGGGGCGACGCCCGCGCAGGCCGAGCAGTTCTTCGCCTACTACGAGTCGAACGGCTGGCGCGTCGGAAAGAATCCGATGAAGAATTGGAAAGCCGCCGCCGCTGGCTGGGTATCGAGAGACAGAGAGAGGAGCGGGCAAAAGCCGTCTCAAGTCCGCGCCCCGGGCCGGGAGAGTACAAAAGACCAGCTTGCCCGTGTGCTGGCGAATATGGACAAAGAGAGAGGGTTTGAACGATGACGAAAGAGGAGGCCGCAGAGCTGGTGCTTATGAATGCGACCCTGTACAAGTTGGGGACAAAACCCTTGACCGACGAGGAGATGAAAACGGTTATTGACGTCTGGACATACCAGTTTCGGGATTATCCGGGCGACGTCGTAAAGCGGGCGTTCCTCGCGGCAAACCGGGTCTGCGTTTACCCCATCACGGTGGCCGACATTTTCAGGCAGCTTTCCCAGAACCTCGACCCGGACGCCGAGTGGAACGCTCTGGCCGAAGCCGCTTACGAGGCGCAAAAGTATCTGAGATGGCGCAGCTGCCCGATGATTATAGGGCTGGACGAGCATGGTGGACTCCGCCGAAGCGACGGAACGCAGGAGCTGCAGGCCCTATACGATAGCCTGCCCCCGGCGGCGAAATCCTACGCCGGGAGCGTCGGCGGCTTGACCGAGTTGGCCCGGACGCCCGACCTGACATACCGCCGGGTCGAGTTTCTCAAGCAGGCGCGGGAAGATATTTCGACCGCGCCAAAGGAAGCGGCTATGCTGAGAGGCGGCCCAGCCCCGGCGAGATTGGAGGAGGGCCGTGCGTAAATACGAGACTCTTATTGAGTGCCGCAATATCTGCGGTACGGTCATCTATCGTTGGAGACTCGACGCCGAAAGCCCCGGAGAAGCTGAACACAGTGCCGTTGAAATGGCCCGGCGGGGCTACCCGGAGTTCGACGAGTTCGAGCCTGTGAGAACGGAGGAAATGCGATGAAATACAAAGTTACTTTTTTGGGCCTCGGCTGGTACGAGGTTGAGGCCCGGAGCCGGAAAGAGGCCGAAGAAAACGCCCTCTTTGCCGCCCGCAGCTTCCACCCGGAGCTGAATAACTACGACCTGCAGGTCGATAAAGTGGAGGTTTTGGAGGGCGTAACGCACTGGATGGAGCAGCCTAAACCGCCAAAAGGAGATGAATGCAATGTCTGAGGAAGTCGTCTTGATTGACCGCGACGAGCTGCTCAAGCACGAGGTTATGATTATCACCAAGGGCAACGCCGCCTTTCACGGCGTCCCGTCCTCGCTTATCGAGACGGCCCCGGTTATTGACCTCAAGAACCTGCAGCCCAAGGCCCGGCTGAAAATGTCGTATAGCTTTCTGGGGGATGAAAACTATACCTGTACCAACTGCGGAGAAATCCTTGTATTCGAAGAGGGAACCCCGGAAGAGAACGAATACAAGTTCTGCCCGTTCTGCGGGGCCGAAATCGAGGGAGTGGATAGAGAGGAGGATGAAGCGGAAGATGACTAAAGACGTTACTGAGTGGTGTCCCTCTTGCGACCGCGAGGTCGAGATGAAGTGGGACGTTGAGGCAGACGGCTACAAAGCCTACTGCCCTTACTGCGGCGAGCGGTTGATGCTCTGCGATGAGTGCCGCCACCCCGGCGGCGAGTTTTGCGACAAGTGCAACTATGATGCCGAAACTGATACCTGCAAGCACAGCGGCTGGTATTTGACCGCCCAGAAGAGGCCGACCGAGGATGACGCAGACAAGGACGGGTGCGTCTTGAGCCTCAACCTTAATCCCGGCGACCAGCGCGTTACAAACTGGTTTTGGAATATCGTTGCCGTTTTCCCCGAGAATTTTCCCATCTGGATGCCGACGCCCAAGCTGCCGAAAAGGATTACAAAATGAAAGTTTTGATAGCCTGCGAAGAGAGCCAAGAGGCTTGCAAGGCGTTTCGTACCAGAGGTCATGAGGCATATTCTTGCGACCTGCAAGAGCCAAGCGGAGGACATCCTGAATGGCATATTTGGGGCGACGCCGTGGCAGCTCTTGAGGGGGGCTGGTCGTAACGATGGATGGCGAGACGCACAACGTCGGAAGATGGGATTTACTTATAGCCCATCCACCTTGTACCTACCTCAGCAACGCCGGAGCGCGGCATCTGTGGAAAGGCCACGAGTTGCAAGCCGACCGGGTGATGAAAGGGATTCAGGGCCGAGATTTGTTTATGCGTTTCTGGTGGGCGAATATCCCGAGAATCTGCGTAGAGAACCCTATCCCGAGCAAGGTTTTCTGCCTGCCGCCCTACACGCAGACGATACAGCCCTATCAATTCGGACATCCGTACTCAAAGAAAACGTGCCTCTGGCTGAAAAATCTCCCGCCTCTCTTTCCGACGGACTTTGTAGTGCCTCAAGCAACGTGGTGTCCGTCTAGCGCACATTCCGTCGACCGAAAGGAATATGGCCGGGGGATGTTCACCGCAGACCGGGCAAAAATGAGGTCGAAGACATTCCCGGGCGTCGCTGGGGCAATGTCGAAGCAGTGGGGAGATTTACCGCCACTGGTGGTGTAAAGATTACGAGAGGATGAAAACACGATGGACAGAATTTTTTGTACGAGGCTCAAAGCGGCCCGTATTGCGCAGGGCTTGACCGTGAGAGACCTTGCGCGGCGCGTCGGAACCGATATGCGGGTCGTGACGCTCTACGAAAACGGCGGGACGACGCCGGGTATCGAGGGCATCCGGGCCTTTGCTGAGGCTCTGGGCGTCTCAGCGGCTTATCTGGTTGACCGCGTACCGCCCGAGTATGTTACAGCTTGCCCCTGCTGCAGGGCTGATTTGGAGGGCAAAGAGAGGAGTGTTCAGGGTGACGTACCGCGAATTTCTCGAGCGTAAGATTGACGTCGCGCCCCTTTCAGGCATCGAGATTGACCCCTTCGAGGTCAGCCCGGTGCTGAAAGACCACCAGCGCGTGAGCGTCCTTTGGGCCTTGAGAGGCGGACGCCGGGGAATCTTTGCCCGGTTTGGCCTTGGCAAGACGGTGATGCAGCTCGAATGGTGCCGCATCCTGCAGAAACACGAGGGCGGACAAACCCTCATCGTGATGCCGCTCAACGTAATGCCGGAGTTCCGGGCTGACGCCGTGAACCTGCTGGGCCTGCCGGAGCCGCCCTATTGCCGCACGATGGCCGAGGTCGAGGCTGCGAGCAACGCGCCTATCATCCTGACAAACTACGAGAGAGTCAGAGACGGCGATATTGACCCGCACTGCTTCACGGCTGTAAGCCTCGACGAGGCGGCTACCCTCCGCAGCTTTGGCTCTAAGACCTACCAGAGCTTTGCGGTCAAGTTTAAGGGCGTCAAGTACAAGCTCACCAACACAGCGACGCCAAGCCCGAACCGCTACAAAGAGCTGATTCACTACGCGGGCTTTTTGGAGGTCATGGATACCGGGCAGGCCCTTACCCGATTTTTCAAACGCGACTCGACCAAGGCCAACAATCTGACCTTGTACCCGGGCCGCGAGCGGGAGTTTTGGATTTGGTGCGCGAGCTGGGGCCTGTTCCTGCAAAAGCCCTCCGACCTCGGTTTTTCTGACGAGGGCTATTCGCTCCCGCCGATGGACATCAGATACCACAAGCTCACGAGCCTTGACCGCCCGGCGGAGTTTGAGGCAGACGGCCAGATGAAACTCGGCCACGACGCCGCAATGGGCCTTTCGGACGCCGCCAAGGAAAAGCGGGACAGTATCGAAATTCGAGCTGCAGAGGTGGCCCGTATCATCGCCGAGGCCCCGCCGGAGGAGCATTTCGTCGTCTGGCACGACCTCGAAGACGAGCGCAGGGCCTTGAAGAAAGCTGTCCCGGAGATGGTGGACATCTACGGCAGTATGGAACTTGAGGCCCGCGAGCAGCGTGTTATGGATTTCGCGCAGGGCAAGACCCGTATCTTTGGTACGAAGAAATCTCTCTCCGGCTCTGGATGCAACTTCCAGCGGTTTTGTCACCGGGCAATCTTCATGGGTATCGACTACGAGTTTAACGACTTCATTCAGGCCATCCACCGTATTTACCGCTTTTTGCAGACTGCCCCGGTTATTATCGACATCCTGTATATGGATACCGAGACCGAGGTGCTGCTGGCCCTCCAGCGCAAGTGGAAGCAGTACGATGAGTTGAGCAGCCAGATGGAGGAGATTATAAAACAATACGGCCTCGGGAGCCTTGCGCTTGAGGCCCTCAAGAGAACGATTGGATGTGAGAAAGTGGAAGTCAAGGGTAGCAACTACGTCGCAATCAACAACGACTGCGTGGAAGAGGTCAAGAGCTGGCCGACGGACAGTATCGACCTCTACGTCACCAGTATCCCGTTCGGCAACCATTACGAGTATTCGCCATCTTACAACGATTTCGGCCACAACCCAAACGATGACGAGTTTTTCCGGCAGATGGACTACTTGACCCCGGAGCTGCTGCGTACCCTCAAGCCGGGCCGCGTGGCAGCTATCCACGTCAAGGATAGGGTCGAGTTTGCCAACGTGACCGGGCTTGCAGCTCCCACCATTGAGCCTTTCCACGCGGATTGCATCGCCCATTTCCGGCGGCACGGGTTTGCGTATTTTGGCATGATTACCGTCGTCACCGACGTCGTGCGGGAGAATAACCAGACCTACAGACTCGGCTGGACGGAGCAGTGCAAGGACGGCACAAAGATGGGTGTTGGATGCCCCGAGTATATCCTGCTTTTCCGTAAGTTGCCTACTGACCGCAGCCGTGGGTACGCCGACGACCCGGTGAAAAAGTCCAAAGAGGAGTATACCCGCGCCCGCTGGCAAATCGACGCCCACGCCTTTTGGCGTTCGAGCGGCGACCGTCCGTTTACCCGCGAGGAGCTGGAAAAGATTCCGACCTCGAAGCTGCAGGCGGTTTACCGCAAGTTTAGCCGTGAAAGCGTCTACTCCTACGATGAGCATATCAAGCTGGCGGAGAGCCTCGACAAGGACGGACGCCTCCCGAGTACGTTCATGGTCGTGGCCCCCGGCTCTTGGGATATGACCGTCTGGGACGACATCAACCGCATGAGGACGCTCAACACGACCCAGAGCCAGCGGCGGCAGAATCTTCACGTCTGCCCCCTGCAAATCGACATCGTACAGCGGCTGATTGAGCGGTACAGCAACGAGGGCGAGGTTGTTGCTGACCCGTTCGCCGGGCTGTTCACCGTCCCCTACGAGGCCGTAAAGATGAACCGCCGGGGTAAAGGCGTCGAGCTGAACCCCGATTATTTTAGAGACGGCGTGGGCTACCTTGAGGCCGCAGACGCAGAAAAGGACGCCCCGACCCTCTTTGACCTGTTGGAGAATGGAGCGTGAACGAATGAACCGCAACGCGGAACACTACCCCGACCCGACGCCGGGGGCCGCTTGGGAGAATATCTGCAAGGATACCCGGCGGAAGGAAGCTGCGTCCCTCTTGCAAATCAGCATCTTGGTGCCTATCCTGCGCCAGATTGCGGACTGGGCGGGCTTTGAGATTATCGGCAGAATCCCCCTGCGGGAGAAATCGACTGGAAAGGAGTTTCGGTGATATGGAACAGAAAGAGATTCAGGAGCAGCTTATTGCGACGGTTCGGGATATGCTTCTCACCTCCTGTGAGAAGATGGGGGCGCAGAGCATCGAGCATTGCTGGACGCGCCATGACGGTACGGAGGTCAAGCTGGGACTCTCTATTCACCCGGCGGACGAAAAGGAAGAAGGCCCGGAGCGCGAGCTGCGCACCTACGCAAAGGCTGCGCTTGTCGTGTTCGGCGAAGACTCGCAAATCGACAAGGCCATTGAGGAGATGGCAGAGCTTACCAAAGCCCTCCTCAAGTACAAGCAGGCCAAGCATGGCACCCCCGGTATCGACAAGATGGTGGAGGTAGCCGACAGCGTCCGCGAGGAGCGGGAAGACGTCAGGATTATGATGGCCCAGCTCGAAATCCTCTTTGGAGACGCCCCGGAGTGGAGGTCAAAGAAGATGGCCCACCTCAAAGAGCTGGTCACGGTCAAGAAGCCAGACCCGGAGGAAAGGGGCAAGAGCGATGGCTGAACACTACAAAATCGACTGCGCGAATGTTGAAGACCGCAAGGCCCTTGTCGTTGTACTTGCCATGAACGGCTACATCGTCCGCAACGGCAAGGAAAAGCGCAATGGTAAGAGTACCTATACCACGTTCGTGGAGTATTGGAGGCCGGACGATGAGTGAGAAGATGACCGCCGAGGAGGCCGCAAATATTCTCGGCCCGCACTACGATGGGACTCATACTATATCCGACTTAGATACCGCCCGATGGCTGGGATATTGCGTATTGCGCTTGCAGATTCCCCGCAGCCCGTTCCCGGACGGCGACAAGAGTATTCTGGCTTGCCCCAACTGCGGCAGCGGTGAATACCTGCACAATCAGGATGAAGCTGAAAACACGTTCTGCGGCCAGTGTGGGCAGGCTATCGACTGGGCGGAGGTGTACGATGGATAAACCTGTATCAATGGCAGCCCGCCGCCGGAGTATGACCGGGGCGAGGAGCCGCGCCGAAGGCTTGGGGTTTGAGTATCTCATCGACAACGCCTGCGCCTACTACCTCTCACGGGACATCGCGGACATCGAGAAGACCCCGGAACCTATGAAGCCGCTGGGAAACGCAGACCGCGCGGGCCGCTTTCTCGCCTGCTTTACCAAAAAGGCCCAGCCGGATTATTCCGGCTTACTCAACGGCGGTAGAGCCATCAAGTTCGAGGCAAAGCATACCGACAGCGACAGAATCACCCAAGACCGGGTATCTAACGCTCAGAGCCTGCGTTTAGCCTCTACGGAGCGTTTGGGCGGGGTGGCCTTTGTCCTTTGCTCTTTCGGCTCAAGAGCGTTCTACCGCGTTCCGTGGGCTGTTTGGCGCGATATGAAAGAATACTTTGGCCGGAAGTATATCACCCCGGCGGACGTCGAAATCTACCGCGTAAAATTCGGCGGGCCGGGAGTACTGCTTTTTTTGGAGGGGGTTCCATACGAAACCCCGGAGAGGAGATAATATGGTCAGGAAAATTCCCAAGTTGACGACTGACAATCCGCAGGACAACTACCAGATGGCCCTCAACTTCACGGACATTGGAGAAGATAGCTGGGTAAGGATGCGGAAGCCGGAGCGGACGTTGGTAGAGTATATGCGCACTCTTATCAAAGCCCACGGCAGCGATATTGACATCAACGGGGACGACTACGCGGTGGGTGAAGATTTGGACGACCACCTCCTTGACGGCCCCGAAACTATCGACGGCCTGATTGCCGAGCATTATACCATCCTGTGGGCCTACGCAACGCTCAGGGAAAAGCTCAAGTGGTATGAGGACGCTGGCGTTCCGGCTATTCCGCCCGAGGGTCTGAAAACTATCCAGCTGGAAGTAAATCACGGTACGGGTTCCCAGCTTGAACTTGCCTGCGAAGATATGGCTGACCTGATTCGCCTGATTTGTCGGTACAATCGGCGGATAAAGACCGCCCTGAAAGAAACTGAGGAGCTGCGGGCTATCCGCGACAGTATCCGGGACAAGACGGCAAGCGTTTATATTGCGCTGGCCTGCATCGTGGATATATTCGGCGAGCCTGAGGACATCCAGCAGGCCGTCGCCGAGAAGCTCGAAAACCGTAAAAACCTTATGTGAGAGGGATTGGAGGACATCGGAAAATGCTGATTTTTACACAAGACAAAGACTGTCTACTCAATATCGACAAAGCCAAGATGTTGAGCGTCTGCGGCTTTGCGGTCGTCGCCTGCGGCGAGGGCTGGCAGCTTACCCTCGGCAAGTACGAGAGTCCTGAGAGGGCAAAAGACGTTCTGGATGAAATCGCCGAGAAGTACAGCGAGTTTCGCGGGACAAACGGCGGGCCGCTCTTGACCCAGCCCGGATACGTCCAGCCGATGTTGTTCGAGCCTCCGAAAGTCTACGAGATGCCGCCGAGAGCCGGAGAAGACCCGGACGTCCTGAAATGAGAAAGGGGTATATACTATGAGCAACCAAACCAACCTGTCCGACGTGAAGCTTCTGGCCGACCTGCAGAAGCTCATCGAAACCAAAAAGCGGGCCGTCGGCTCCTCTGAGGACGCACAGGCCGTCGCCGGGGCAATCTCCCCGGTATTTGAGAAGCTGATGCCCATCATGAAGAGCAAGTATCAGGGCGAAATCGAGACCCTGACCCGCGCAAAAGACCGCCTGGCCGAGCTGCTGGACGCAAAGTGGACGGAGGACGCAAGCCATGAGTAAGAGAGCAAACCGCCGCCTCCGTCAGCTGGAACGCCGTGTCACAGAGCTGGAAAAGAATATGCCCGCGCCTGACTGCCAGATTCGCGTTGACGCGGAGAACTTCGTGCCGGAAAAGCTGGCACAGGACATCGCGGAGGCCATTGGCAAGTCCACCGGAAAGAATATTCAGGTGCGGCCTGCAAAGACCTGCAAAACCTTTAGAGACACGCTACGGGAAATCTTTGACGCAAAGTGACCGGCCCGCAGCCGGAGACAGAAAGAGGGGTGTATATGGAGATTAGAGTATGGAGGGCCGGAGAGTCCGAGAAACAGGCCCATAATATCCTTGAGGCGAAGATATGGTTTCAGATGTGCCGCGAGATGGCCGACGCTGTAGAAAACCAGCGCGGCAAACTCTCCCGTTGGATAGACGCTGCGACCCGTATCACCCAGAACCTCAGTGGTATGCCGGGCGGCGGAGGCGACCACGGGGACAAAATCGCCGAGGCCGTGACCCGCAAAGACACCGAAGCCCGCAGGCTTAAGGTTATGGAGGACGAGCTGAAGAAACGCCGCGCCGAGGGCGTGACCCGTATCTTTTGCATCGTCTCCGCAGAGGACAAGGGCAGCATCAGCCGGGCCGATTACATCCGCAGCTATTATATCGACTGCGAGGCAAAGGACGCCGAGGGCCATTTTAAGCTCAAGACCTACGAGGACGTGGCCGCTGAGTATGGGGTATCTGTATCCAGCGTGGCAAGCGGCCTCAAGCGCGGACTGGAAGCCTTGGCCGAGATTTGGCCCGACATCGCAAAGGATTGTGCGTAATGTACAAAATGCTCAAAATACGGCCCGGTTTTTCTACGCAGCCCTGTATTGTTGTTGTAGTGCCGTTGTATTGACGTTATAACTAGCTATAAGCTAAAATGTTACCAGCGCAACCGCGCCACGCGGCCACGCGCTAAAGCGAGAGAGGTACATCCGGCAGGGCCTGTAATGAAGTCGGCAGGCCCCGTCCCTCCACCTCCTCTCCCGTTGTATAACAGCCCTCCCAAGGTTTAGGCCCCTTGAGAGCGGCTGTTTTTATGCAGACGTATGAAATGACGGCGTGAGTAGCAGGCATAACGCCGAGGTGGTTTGATTCCGCCCGTTTGCACCAAGCCGCCGCCAACCCCGCAAGGCGGCTATACTATACGCATGGCCCCATCAGCCACCGGGAGCTTAAATATTCCTTTCCTTTTGACCCTCTCTGAAGTTGCTCTGCATTTTCTCCTCCTCACGGCATATCCCAGACGGAGGCCCCGGAACGCCGGGCGGTTCGTGTTTTCCGCCAGCGTGTGCGTTAGAATCCCCCAAACCCCTTGACGCGCCCGACCAACGCGTCAAGGGGGCCTATAAGCCGTTGTAGCTCAAGTAGAGCGGCGGGCATTTAACCCGCGTCACACTGACGATACGCAAGAGCGGCCCCGCCCGGCCTGTCCCCGGGACGGATTGAAACTCTTGTGGTGCTGGTTCGAGTCCAGCCATCGGCTCTTTATATGCCGCCTAGCGCAATTTGGAGCGCGCTCGTGGGAGTAGCCACGGGAGGTTCGATTCCGAGGGCGGTTTCATACTCGGGTAGCTCAACAGGCAGAGCGGCGGTCTCCAAAACCGCAGGCTGGTGGTTCGATTCCATCCCTGAGTGCCAAGCAAAAAACATTCATATTTACGACAGAATTTCACCGAAAAAGCTGGACATTATACTCCAAACAGAGTATAATAATAGCGTAAGGAAAAGCCGAAAGGCTTGTAAGAAAGGAAGCGAGGATATGAATTTGAACGTAAGTGAAGCATTACTCAGAGCTATTTTGGAGCTTATCGACAAATGCGACACGCTTGAAGAGCTGCGCGAGAGCGTCAAGCGTATCGTTGGAGAAGATAAGTAAAAAAATTAGACCCCCCGCAAAGCCTGGCAAGCACCGGGGAGTCTAACGCCAAAATAGAGCCGCCCGGAAGCCTTACTCCGAGCGGTTTTATTATACTATTTTTTCGGTAGCATTTCAAGCAGTCACACAACGTGGCTGCTTTTTTATTTGCCGGAAATCGGAGGAAAACAACGATGATTAGCAAAGAGCTGCTCAAGATGGCCGTCGCCGACCTGAAACCTTACGAAAACAACCCGCGTGTCATCTCCCCGGAGGCCGTCAACGCCTGCGCGGAGAGTATCAAGCAGTGTGGCTCCCTCGACCCTATCGAGGTGGACGAAAACAATGTCATCCTCAGCGGCCACACCCGCCGCCTCGCCTTGATGCAGCTCCACGTTGAGACCGCCGACGTCGTAAGGTACACGGGCCTGACAGAGGAGCAGAAGCAGAAATACCGCCTGCTGGCCAACAAAACGGGAGAGTTCACGGGCTGGGATTTCTCCAAGCTTGAGCAGGAGCTGAAAGAGGTCGATTTCGGGGATTTTGACTTTGATTTTGACAGCGACATCCCCGACCCGACAGCCTCCGGCGCAGCGGAAGAGACCGCCCCGGACAGCTTCAAGGAGTACGACGAGGACATCAAGACCGAGCATAAATGCCCCGCTTGCGGGTACGAGTGGTGAAGATATGAGTGAGTATAAAATACCCTCTATGCGAGAGATAGAGGCCCTGCCGTGGAACGGCTACAAGGTCGTTTCGACGTTCAGCGGCGGTGGCGGCTCCTGCTTGGGATACCGCATGGCCGGGTATCACGTCATATACGCCAACGAGTTCGTGGAGGAGGCCCAGAAGACCTATCGCCTGAACCACCCGGACGCCTACCTTGACACGCGGGACATCCGCACCGTGACCCCGGAGAGCATCCTTGAAATCACCGGGCTGAAAAAGGGAGAGCTTGACCTGTTCGACGGTTCGCCGCCTTGCTGTGCATTTTCAACCGCCGGAAGCCGAGAGAAAGGCTGGGGCAAGCAGCGGGCCTATTCTGACGGCAAGACCCAGCGCGTGGATGACCTCTTTTTCGAGTACATCCGCATTTTGGACGGCTTGCAGCCCAAGGCGTTCATCGCTGAGAACGTCTCCGGCCTTATCAAGGGGACGGCGAAAGGATACTTTAAGCGTATCATGGCAGCCATGAAAGCCTGCGGGTATACCGTCAAGGCCGCGCTTATCAATGCCCAGTATTGCGGAGTACCGCAGAACCGGGAGCGCGTCATCTTCATGGGCGTGAGAAACGACCTGAGCCTTTCGCCCGTATATCCCGCGCCGAAGCTGCCTGTTATCTCCCTCGGTGAAGCCCTTGACGGCGTGGTGAATGACCCGCGAGAGGTCGAGATGCTCAAGGCCAACGCCCGGAAATACCGCTGGGGCGACGTCCTGAGAAAGATACCTCCCGACCCGGACAAGCCCGTCAGCGGTTCTGCCGTAATGAACGGGAGCTATTTTAATCTGGTGCGGGAGTCGTTGTACTACCCGTGCAGCACCATTACCGCGAGCGGCGGCGGTACGTCGATAGCCGCCATGTGTCATCCGACCGAAAACCGAAAGTTTACCATCCCTGAGCTGAAACGCATTACAAGCCTGCCGGATGATTTCATCCTGACGGGAGAGTTTGAGCAGCGGTGGGAACGCGCCGGGCGTATGGTACCGCCCTTGATGATGAAAGCCATTTCGGAGACCTTGAGAGAGGAGGTGCTGGACAAGTGCCGGAAAAACGCGACAACTTAAAGCCGAGTGGGACGTGGAGATTTGACAAGCAGGTTGCAGACTGCTTCGAGGATATGTTGAGCCGCTCTATCCCGGATTATCCCGTAATGCGGAACCTCGTGTATAGATTCGGCAGCAGAGTCTTGCGCGGCAGGCCCGCGCCTACCGTGGTAGACCTTGGATGCTCCAACGGTTTGGCCGTCCAGCGTTTCGCTGAGACGTTCCCGGATGCTCATTTCATCTTGAGGGACGTTTCGGAGGATATGGTGCAGGCCGCGCGGGAGAGATACCCCGACGAAAGCCGTTTTGACATCGCCTGCGCCAACATCGCCGACGCCTACCCGCTCTGTATGGCAGACCTTTGCCTTTTGGTATTGACCTTGCAGTTTACCCCGGTAGAGGAGCGGCAGGCCATCCTGCAAAAGGTATACCGCCGCATGAGGCCCGGCGGCGCACTCATTTTAGTGGAAAAGGTACTCGGGGACGGCCAGAAAGCCGAGGAAGAGCTTACCGCCATCTACTACGACCTCAAAGAGGAACACAACTACACGCGGGAGTAGATAGCCGCAAAGCGTCTCTCCCTGCGTCACGTCATGGAGCCGCTTAAAGCCGAGTGGAACGTGGAGATTTTGCGAAAGGCGGGATTTTCCCACGTATTCCAGTTTTGGCAGTGTCTGAATTTTTGCGGCTGGATTGCTTATAAGGACTGAAAGGGAGTGAGCAGCGATTGGCCGCAAGGGTAAGTTTGAGCAGTGGCTAGAACCTGAGGGGCTAACGCTGCTGAGAGGATGGGCCAGAGATGGCCTGACGGATAAAGAGATAGCCCACAATATCGGATGCCACGTCTCGACCCTCTGCGAGTGGAAAGAGCGATTTCCCGAATTTTCCGAAGCCCTAAAAAGGGGCAAGGACGTCTCTGACTATATCGTCGAAAACGAGCTTTTCCAGAGCGCACAGACCCGGAGATTCACCGTCAAGAAGCCTTTTAAGATGAAAAAGGTACTGGTGGACGGGAAGAAACGGTTGGAAGAAGAACGGATAGAGTACGCCGAGGAAGAGGTAGTTATACCAGCCAGCGTTCCGGCGCAGATTTTTTATCTGAAAAATAGACGGCCCAACAAGTGGAGAGAGAAGCCGGAGGCGGTCGAGACGCAGGCCACGCTTGCAGATACCATTCAGGCAGCATACAACCTCCGCAAAGAGAAAGAAAAGAACGGGGGGTGACGGCTGATGGCCTTGAGTTCCGAGGCTGTTTTATACTATGCCGACAACCCGGTGGATTTTGTCCGCGACATCATCCGGGCAGAGCCGGACGCAAACCAGCGGGCCATTATGAGCAGCGTTGCCCAAAACCAGATGACGACGGTACGCTCAGGCCACGGCATCGGAAAGACCGCCGTAGAGAGCTGGCTGATTATCTGGTTTCTGGCTACCCGGCCCTTTCCCAAGGTTCCATGTACCGCCCCGACTCAGCATCAGCTCTGGGATATTCTGTGGGCCGAGATTTCCAAGTGGCTGCGCTCTGACCCGGCCCTCGCCCGGGATTTGATATGGACGAGCGAAAAGGTCTATATGCGCGGCTACCCGGAAGAGTGGTTTGCAGTAGCCCGTACCGCCAGCAAGCCGGACGCTCTGCAGGGCTTTCACGCCGAGCATATCCTGTACGTCATAGATGAGGCATCGGGCGTCAAAGATGAGGTTTTCGAGCCGATTCTGGGTGCGATGTCTACCAAGGGCGCAAGGCTCTTGATGTGCGGCAACCCTACCCGGATAACGGGCTTTTTTTATGACTCTCACCATAAAAGCCGCCCGCTCTACAACGCGATGCACATCGACGGGCGCGACTCCTCCCGAGTAGACCAAGAGTTTATAGACCGTATCGTGGATATGTTCGGCGAGGATTCCGACGTGTTCCGCGTCCGCGTTGCCGGAGATTTCCCCAAGGCTCTGCCGGACAGCTTCATCCCGATGGAGTGGGCCGAGAAAGCCAGTGAGGGAGACGCCCCGACCATTGAGCGCGTCTTGAGGGTGGACATCGGCACCGACGTTGCCCGGTACGGCGACGACAGCAGCGTGGTTTGTACGGTGCTGGACAAGCGCAGTCAGCAAGGGCCGGAGATCTACCACCACAACGACACGATGGAGCTTTCAGGGCGTATCGTCCAGACCATCAAGCGCAACGCCCGGGAGTATCCGTGGGCCGCTATCAAGGTCAAAATCGACTGCGACGGCTTGGGCGTCGGCGTATACGACCGACTTACCGAGCTAAAGCCTGCAATCGAGCTTGCCGTGAATCAGGAGCGGGAACGGCTCTTTGAGGGCGCAGACGACGAGGATACCCCGCCGCCGCTTGACCTCGAAATCGTCGAGTGCCATTTCGGAGGCGAGGGTGGCAAGGTCAACGACAAAGACCCCATCAATTACGCCAACAGCACGGGCCTCATGTGGGGTTCGATTCGGGAGGCCCTCAAGACCGGGAGCCTCCATCTCTACTACGACGATAAGCAAATCAGCCAGCTATCTAACCGCAAATACAGCGTGAACAGCGCGGGCGAAATCGTCCTCGAACGAAAAGAGGAGATGAAGAAGCGTGGCCTATCCTCCCCGGATATGGCCGACGCCTTGGGACTCGCTCTGTACGACCCGCCCGTGAGCGATTGGAGCCTTGATTGAGGTGAACGACATGAAGAACACAAACACTTATCTTGTGTCGGCGGACGGCTGGCCGACAAAGTACATCCGCACTGCCGCAACCGCAGCCGAGGCCCGCCGGGTCTACAAGGCTAAAACCGGGTGTCCTCTGACGCCCAAGGTTGAGCAGGTGTGCGGCAAGAAGTCGAAAAGCAAAGGGGGCGAATAACCGTGCCTCTCTTTAGGAGACCGCACCGGGAGAGCGCGACGTCGGCCTATATGGACGGCGGCGTTATGCTCCCTCGGTACACAAACCCGCCCGAGCGGAACACAGAAGAATGGATTAAGGCGTACACCACAAACCCGCGCCTTGCGGTCGTGTCCCGTATCGCCTCCGACCTCTCTTTTGCTGAGGGCAAGCTGTACCGCGTAGACGAGAGTGGCGAGGAACATGAGCTGAAACGGCATCCTTTTCTCGACTTCTGGAAGAATCCGAACCCGCTTCACGAGTACACCAACGCGGCGCTCTGGAACCTGTTCGAGATTTACCTGAAGCTCAAGGGCGAGGGCTATTTCGTCATGGAGCGCAACCCGCTGGGCGTCCCGGTTGAGCTTTGGCCCGTCCCGACGCACTGGGTACAGATGACCCCCTACATCGACCATCCGTTTTATACCATCCGCACCGCGAGCGGCCTGATTATGGACGTATCCGTCGAGGATATGTTTGTTATGAAAGACCTGAACCCGCTTGACCCGTCCCGCCGGGGTATGGGCCAAGCTGAACCGTTGGCAGACGAAATCGAGACCGATGAGTATGCCGCGAAGTTCCAGAAGCGTTTCTTCTTCAACGACGCGACACCCAACATCATCATCGGTATGCCGAAGAGCACAGAAGACCAGCGCAAGAGATTCAGAGCCGAATGGCTGGAACGCTTCAAGGGAGTTTTTCAGAGCCACGGTGTGGCTACCGTCAACGGTGAAGTCACCATCAACAAAGTCGGCGAGAGCATGAAAGATATGGACATGGTTCAGGGCCGTATCTTCCTGCGAGACGCCGCGCTGGAACATTTCGGAGTTCCCCGCGAAATTATGGGCATTACGGAGAGCAGCAACCGGGCTACCTCGGAGGCCGCTCAGTTCATTTATGCCCAAAACGTCCTGATGCCGAACCTCAAGCGGCGAGAGCAGGCCATAAACCGCCAACTCGTCCCGTTGTTCGGCCCCGACCTCGTGTGGCACTTTGACGACATTATCCCTCGCAACCAAGAATTTGATAAGGCCGTGGCGAACGACGGATGGAACAGTGGCTATTTGACCCGGAACGAGGCCCGCGAAAAAGTGGGTATGCCCCCGGTCAAAAACGGCGACGTCTACAAGACGCAATTCTCGGACATCTACGTTGGAGAGGACGACGACCCGGTGGCAGTTAGTACGGCGGCGGCAGACCTGCAATTTGCAGACAACGCCCCGCCGATGAACGCTGACCAGAGCGGCGTGTTGGAAGTAGTGGATGAAGAATCCCTGCCAGACGATAAAAACGCCTTAGACAGTATCGGGAGCGCGTCTAACGGGCTTGAGGTCGTCGTCTCTAAATCTCTGAGAGGACATGAGCGCAAAAGCGCCCAGCTCCAAGCCGCACAGCGGGCCATTGCTCAAGCCGAGCGAGAGCAGAGCCGGAAGTTTGAGATTGCCACCATGAAGTATTTCAGGACGCAGGGCCAGCTCATCGAGAACGCGATGAACGGCACCGAGAAAGCTGAACGCAGCGCATGGGATATTCTGATGGCAGGCATCCCGGGATATAACGGTCTGTCTGAGGATTCGCAAGCCGCCAACGCTACCGCGTGGAACGCCCTCAGCGAGGAGGGCCGGGCCTCTTTGGTATCCGGCTTCACGGTGGGGCTTATCGACTGGCAGGCCGAGACAACGACCCTGCTGAACATCTTTGAGCCGCTCTGGAAAGAGAGCTACAACAAGGGCGCGGGCGTCTCCGCCCAGCTCTACGGGCTGGCAAGCATCCAGAGACCCGAGCTTATTTCCACCGCAAAGCTCCGGGGCGGCTCCCGCGTCGTCGGCATCACGCAGACGACCAAAGACGCCATCTCTCGTATCGTGTCGGCGGCTCTTGAGCATGGCGACGGACGGGAGAGCATCACAAAGCAGATTCAGCAGGAGATGCAGACCTCGACCTCCCGCGCCCGGACTATTGCAAGCCAAGAGTGCAACACCAGCCTGCTCACGGGCCAGTACGATATGATGCGTACCGCCGGGGCCGGATACAAAACGTGGCACGTCACAAACCCCGCCGTCGCCCGTCCGTCTCACAAAGCTATCAACGGCCAGACCGTCCCCATCGATGCCAAGTTTTCAAACGGCCTGATGCAGCCATGCGACCCGAATTGTGACGACGCTTCGGAGGTCGTGAATTGCCATTGTTTCCTGACGTTCAGCAAGTAGGAGGCTCACATGGAATTTAACGAAAAGCAGGCCCTCGCCGCTGCCCGGGCCGCAGGCATCGACCTTTCGGCTGAGAGGTTCAGCGCAAAAGACCTCGCGGAGGCTATGACCGCTGAGGCGGAGTATTGGGCTGAGAATCCCGATACCGACATCACCAAAAACGACACTACCATGACGGCGAAAATTGCGGTGGCCCACCTCCGCAAATCGCCGTTTTATTATGCCCCGAACCGGGGCCTCAAGGCGTGGGAAAACTCGCTCAGAAAGGGGGTGAAGCAGAAAAGCGTAAAAACCGAACACAAAACCATCCAGTTCAAAGCTGACGACTTTGACGAGGAGCAGGGCATTTTCAGCGGCTACGGTGCCGTGTTTGGGAATGTTGACAGCGGCGGCGATATTATCGAGCCGGGAGCCTTCACTAAGACAATAGCCGAGGGCTGGGAGCGCGTCAAGATTCTGGCCCTGCACAATGATAGCTGGCTGCCTATCGGCAAGCCTATCGAGCTGAGAGAGGACAGCAACGGCCTCTACATCAAGGCCAAAATCTCCGATACCTCGATGGGGCGCGACATCAAGGTATTGCTCAAGGATGGTGTGCTTTGCGAGCTGTCTATCGGCTACGACCCCGTGGCGTTTGACTACGACAAGGACACGGGCATCCGCCACCTACGGGAGATTAAGCTGTGGGAGGTCTCTGTCGTTACTTGGGCGATGAACCCGGAGGCGACCATCTCCGACTACAAATCCGCCCGGGATGTTGCGGACGGCGTGGAGGCTATCGTAAAGGCCGCAGCCGCCGAGGTCAAGGCCGGGCGCAAAATCAGCGCGGGCCGTATCAAGTCCCTGCAGGAGGCTAGTGCCTCGATGAAGACCGCAACAAAGGCCCTCGACACCATCATCAAAGAGGCGACCGAAACGCCCGCAAAGCGAGCAGCCAAACCGCAGGGCAGAAAGTCCGCGCATTACTCTGGCCCTATCATCGAAATCGTTCTGTAAAGGAGGAACAACCCACATGAGAATGAAAAAGAAGAATTTCGGCACTCAGCAGAAGTCCGTCAAGATGACCAAGGATGACCTGACCGAGGTTATCAAGGCTGCCGTCAAGGACGCCCTGTGCGACGAGGAGGGCAAGGACGACGGCGACGAGGGCGACGGCGAAGATAAGGATGACGACGAGGCTGACGCCTCCGACGTCTCTAGCCTCGTCTCTCAGGCTCTGGACATGGTGGCCGAGAAGCGCAAGGCCCGCAAGGACGCGGGCGAGGAGCTGGGCGACATCACCGCCGATGAGATTCTGGAGGCAATCGACGAGATTGCAGACTCCGACCTCGGCGAGGACGAAAAGGATGACGACGACGCCGACGGCGAGAGCAAGGACGACGACAGTGCAGACGACGAGGCCAAGGGCCGCAAGTCCGCAGCCCGTCCCCGCCAGACCAAGAGCCGCAAGTCCGCGCCCTCCGTCGCCCAGCGCAAGTATAGTGCCATCTACCTGAGCAAGCCCTCCGCCTCTGCTGGCAGCGCACAGAAGTCTATGCCGCCCGAAATCCAGCTGGCCCGTGCGGTCAAGTGTCTGGACGTCTTCGGTCGTCGTGACCCGGAGGCTGCGGCCTACTACGCCAAGAAGAAGTATGCCGACGAGAACATGGCCCGCCAGTTTAAGGCCCTGTCCGCCACCAACCCCGAAACGGGCGGCTACCTCATCCCGGAAATCTACCTCGACCAGATTGTCGAGATGCTGTACAGCAAGACCGTCATCTTCGAGCTGGGCGCACAGAAAGTTCCCATGCCTACCGGCAACCTGAACATCCCCAAGATGACCTCTGGCGCGCGCGCAACGTGGGGCGGTGAGGCCCGCAAGATTGCGCCCTCTCAGCCTACTTTCGGCAGCATCAAGCTGTCCGCAAAGCGTCTTGAGGCTATCGTCCCTCAGACCCGCGAGCTGCTGATGAGCACCAGCTATTCCGCAGACCAGCTCTTTGCCAACGACCTGACCCGCCGCATGGAGCTGGGTATCGACTTCGGCGGTATGTTCGGCTCCGGCAACGAGTTCCAGCCCCTCGGTGTGTTCCGCGACAAGGACATTACCCATCTGGACGCCAAGACTCTGAACAACCCCGACATCGCTGATACCAACGGCAAAATCACCGCAGACTTCCCCGTGTTCCTGCGCTCTGAGCTGATGAGCAAAAACGTGGACGACGCGGCGGCAGGCTGGGCGATGAATTCCATGCTTGAGGGTTACTTCATGAATATGAAGACTACCACGGGCGAGTACCTGTACCGCGATGAGATGTACCAGGGCAAGCTGCTGGGCTTCAACTACAAGGTCAGCAACCAGATTCCGACCGACAAGAACGGCCTGACTGAGCTGTGCTTCGGCAACTGGAACGACCTGCTGGTCGGCGAGCAGCTTGGCCTTGAGACTTATACCACGCTGGACGGTACTTGGGTGGACGATAACGGCGTTCAGCACAGCGCATTCGACGAGAACCTCGCCGCGACCCGCGCCCTGATGTTCGTCGATATTGCCGCCCGCCACAAGGAGAGCTTCATCCATGTAAAGAACATCAAGGTGAAGTAAGGAAAACCCCGTCACCTTTCAACATTTTCCACAGAATCAAGGAGGAAAACTATGAAGCGCGAGCTTATCGAAAATGTGCGCGTGACGCCCTACACCAGCGGCACCGCATTTGACCGCGAGGGCTTCCTGTCCGGCGTTCTGGGCGTCCTTATCGGCACCCCCTCCGGCAGTCCCGAGACCATGCAGGCCAAGGTTGTTCTGACCGAGTGCGATACCGAGGGCGGCACCTTCACCGTCTGCAAGGACAAGCTCATCCCGGTCGGCAAGGGTATGCTGGACGATGACGGCGCAGTTGCCGTTGAGGTAGACGCCGCAGGCGGCTCCCTCGTCAACTTCGACCTCGACCTGCTGGGTTGCAAAAAGTACGTCAAGGCCACCGTCTCCGTCGTCTGTACTGGCGGCTCTTCCCCGAGCTGCACCGCAACCGCTGCTCTGGCTCTGGGCGACGCCGACGAGGTTCCCGTCTAAGCGGCAGAGAGCCTGTTGTAGGAGGTGTTTACACAATGGCAAGGGTCTATAACCCCAAATACCAGAAGCCCGCCCAGAACAAACGCGAGAGCGGGCCGAAAGAGAAGAAAGGCACGAACAGTGCCAGCAAAGAGAAAGAGGGCGCGGGCAAATAACCCGCGCTCCTCTATTTGAGGGAGGCTGCACAATGGCGAATGAACCGACCGAGAAGCTGGCCCAGAATGCTATGACGACGTTGGAAGATACGATGGAACGCCTCGGTATCCCGGAGGATTCCGCAGATACCACCGTAAAAAACAACATCATCCGGCTTATCAATTCCGCCTCCGCATGGGTCGAGACCGTCACCGGGCGCAAGTTCGGCAAGGCGGTCTATACCGACCGATATGCAGGCCCGGGAACGCAGGAGCTGTTTCTGAAACAGTATCCTATCCGCAGCGTCGAGTACGTCAAGGATACGACCGCCGGGGCATTTATCGAGCCTGAGAGCTACGATTTCACCATGACTGGGAACATCGGCGTGTTATACCGGGACGCCGGGTGGAATTTCAAGGGCTACGTTGGAGGTCTGGCCGGGGACTACTACGCGGCGCAGCGGTATCTTGAGGTAAAGTATACCGCTGGCTACGTCCTGCCGAAAGACGGGACGGCGGAAGAGCCTGCTGACCTCCCTGCCGACATTATCGCCATTGTTTGGGGTATCGCCGAGCAGGAGTTTTCCATCCTGCGGAACGGCGCACAGGGGCTTTCTGCGTTCTCCATTTCGGATGTCTCGTGGACGTTCGACAAAGAGCCGCGCTCCTCGTGGCTTGATACCCTTTCCCGCTACATGAGCTGGTGAGCGATGAGCGGGAGCGGCGATTTAATCCTGCACCTCAAGCAGGTACGGGACGAGCTGGCGGCCCTCAACCGACTGAAAATCAAAGTCGGCATTCAGGGCGACGCTGACAGCGAAATCCTGACCATCGCCCGCGTCCACGAGTACGGGGCGACGATTACCGCAAAACACGCCAAAAACCTGTGCATCCCTATCCACAAAAAGAGCAGAGGCAAAAGCCCCCGCGACTTCCCGGGCCTGTTCTTCATCCAGTCCCACGCGGGGTATCTTTTCGGGGTAGTAGACAAGGGCCTCAAGCAGCGGCACAAAAATGAGGAGGACAACCTGCTCTTTTTGTTCCTGCTCCTGCCCTCCGTCACTATCCCCGAGCGCAGCTTTATCCGCGCAGGCTTTGACCACAACAAAGACGCTCTGGCACTACTCGTGCGGCAGCAGATAGCCGAGATATATCAAGGCCGTCAGACCGCAAGAGGAGCCGCCGAGTGGATAGGCGGGCAGGCCGTGGGCCTGATTCAGCAGTATATCAACGACGCCAGCCACTTCACCCCGAAAGGGAGTCTCCAACGTGAGGCGGCTCCGTCTTGGGCGGATAGCCCCCTTGTTGTTACTGGCAGGCTCCGCAATTCTATCACATTCAAAATCGAGGAGGAGAGCTGATGGATACCCCTTTCAGGATGGCCCAGCCGATGATACCCGGTGGCCTCTTGCACACGATGTATGAGGTCAAGATGTCCGGCTCCTACGACCAGAGCAAAGGCGGGCAGTGGGCGTCTACCGCTGCCGAGCGGCTCCCCTTTGAGGGAGCAGTCCTCCCGGTGAGCGACAAAGATATTGCCCGTGGCATCACAGGCACGTCTACGACCCTCAGCGAGAAGATTTACACCAACGGCTACGTCCTCAACGTCGGGGCGCGGGTCTATGACCCGGCAAGCTCCACGACCTATACCGTCAAGCAGGAGCTGGGCCACAACAGCATCCACCCGCTGAAACGGTATCTGGTAGAGGCGAAAGGGGGCGCAGCTCCGAGATGACCTTTGTCGAAAAGCGAAACCGCCTCATTTACGCGCTCAGTCAGGCTGTAGGGCGTCCCGTCCTGCTGGACTCTCAAACCCAGCCGGAGGTAGAGCCGCCGTTCATTATCTACTCGGTCATGAGCGACTACGAGACAACGGGCGGGAGCGGAAACCTCGCCCTTGTACTCGACGAAACGCGGCAGGATACCGTGTCGGTACGCGAAGAGCAGCCGACCGCCACGTTTTCTTTCACCGCCTGCAGTATCAACCGACAGACCGAAACCGCCGACGGCGATACCGTCACGGTCTACGGCGCGGACGAGGCTTCTGAGCTGGCTTCGCTGGCTCAAGGCTTTTTCCTGCACACGGGCCTTTACGCCCTTGAATCAGCCGGGTTTGTCGTCGTAGAGGTTACAAACTGCACAAGCCGCGACGCCCTTGAAGTAGACGAGATGGGGCGTCGCTACGGGTTCGACGTGCGGCTCAGGTACACCCGTACCGACAGCTATACCGTCGGCTCTATCGCAACCCCCCCGAATGTTATCGACAAAACTAAAAAGGAGTGACTACTTTGGCAAAAGACGTTATTGTCGTCGTAGACATCGACGCAAAGCGCACAGGCACCGAGAGTCTGGACATCCTGCTGGTTTCGACCGAGGGTGCAAAGGACGTTGCAACCTACCGCGACCTCGACAAAATCACCGAGGCGTTCAAGGGCAAAAAGGTGGCGACGATGGCCGAGGCTATGTTCACGCAGGGCAAGACCAGCCTTGCAGACACCCTCATCCGCAAGGTGAAAATCGTCGGCTTTGAGAAGCCTACCAACGCGGCGGGACTTGTCAAGGCTATCGAGGAGTTCCGCAAGACGGACGATGATTTTTACATCGTTATGACCGACCAGAGCGATGACGAATATGTCAAGGCTCTGGCAGCTTGGGCGGAAAGCACCGAGCCTACCGAAGCAGAGCTGGGCGCGGGCGAGGAAGACCACCGCAAGCTCTATTTCGGCCAGACCACCAACAAGGAGCTGGGCGTCGTCAACGCCCGCAGTGTCATCATCTACACCGACCACGCGGAAGAGTTCGCCGATGCTGCCTATGTCGGCAATGTCGGACCGTTCTATCCGCAGTCGGTGACGTGGAAGTTCAAGCGGCCTCAGGGCCTGACCGTTCCCGGCCTGACGAACGGTGAGCGTGATGCTCTTGAGAAAGCAAATATTAACTTCCTCACCGTGGAGTATAAGCACGAGTACGTCAAAAACGGCGTCTGCGCCGATGGTAATTTCATCGATGTGCAGATGGGCGCGGACTATATCGCCAGCCTGATGCGTGAGAAGCTGTACACCATCTTCCTCGAAAACGCAAAGGTCAGCTATGACGATGCAGGTTTCTCCCTCGTCGGCACTGCCGCTTACGAGACCCTCAACCGGGCCGTCGAGCTGGGCATCATTGCCAAAGACCCGGAGAGCGAGCGGGGCGTCTTCACCATCAACGTACCCAAGCGCAGCGATGCCACCGACGAGCAGGCCCGCAACCGCCAGATGCCCGACATCACATGGGAGGCTCAACTGGAGGGCGCAGTCCACGGCATCAAGACCAAGGGAACCCTGCGGGCGACCTTGAGTGCATAAGGAAAGGAGAGCTAAACAATGGCAGCAAGCATTGAGGTTGCATCCTACGACCCGAAAAAGGTCAACGTCATTGTCGGTGGCCGTATCATTACGGGTTTTGCCTCCGACGGTGTCGTCACCCTCACCAAGAATGAGGACAGCGTGACTACTTCCGCAGGCGCAAAGGGCGACATCGTTTACTCCGAGAACGCCAACGAGAGCGGAACCGTGGCCCTGACCCTGTCCTCGACCTCTTCCAGCCTCGCGTACCTGCGCGGTCTGGACGCCAAGCGTCGGGCCTTCAATGTCACCATCAGCGACGTGAACGACCGCGACGGCTTCGTGATGAGCGAGGGCAACTGCCGCGTTATGAAGATGCCGGACACTGGCCGTCAGAAGACCGAGGGCAGCGTCACCGTCAACATCTTCGTACCGTCTATGACCGTCCGCCAGTAAGCCGCCATGCGGTACAAACACTGGCCGGAAAGACCTAAATCTTTATCCGAAAGGGGTTACAGAAAATATATGTCTAAGCAGAAAAAGGTTGCCATCGAGGGCGTCGAGTACACCCTGCAGAGCGTGTCTCCCTCTTGGTATTTCCAGACCAACGACGACTGCGGTATGACTACCGACAACCGCCGCGATACCGTGAAGTATCTCGACACCATGTTTAAGAACGTGGTCGTCAATCCTCCCGAAGTCGGCAAGGATGGCATGGCCTACTTTGACGAAAAAGAGGACGTGAAGACCCCGGAGAAACTCATTAAGGCCATCGAGCGGTTTCTGCGCGAGTGAGCTTGACCCCGAACGGGCAAAGAAAGCAGCTCAGGGCCGAAAGGCGTTCTGGATGCTCGTCTACTCTGGGCAAGGTCTGTCCTACTCCGACATCAAAGGCATGGATTTGGCCGAGTACCAAGAAGCAATAGAGGCTCGTATCCTCTACAACGAGGAATGGGGCGTTAGGCGGTAGGGCGACCTGCCGCCGTTGTTTTTTAGAAATGAGGTGAACGGACTCTATGGCAGACGTCAGAGAGCTTACCTTTGGCCTCGACTTCGACCTCGACGAACCCATCAAGCAGCTCGATGCTGTGGTTGACCGCCTCGAACAGGTCACTTCCGGCGAGGAAGATGCCGCCGATGCTTCACATGAGGTCGGTGCGCAGCTTTCTTCTGGTATGGATGCCGCCGAAGCCTCCACCCGAAGAGCCGAAAAGGCCGTTGAGGGAATCGGCACACAGCTTTCCGCTGGGGCGGATGCTGCTGAGGACTTTGGAAGAGCTGGCGAGAAAATCGGTTCCCAGTTCCGAGACATGGGTCGGGAGGCTGACAGCTTCGGCAGCGCTGTAAAGAAATCCATGGGCGCGTCCCTGAAGTCTGGCAAGAACTTCTGGAGTAGCATCAAGGCTGGGGCGCAGGGCGGTTTCGGATATGCTGAGAAGCGGCTTTCCGACTGGCACAAGAAATTCCAGACAGGGGCCAAATCCATGGTGACAGCCCTATCTCATCCGATTCAGACCATCAAAAACAAGCTGGGCGACGCTTTGCTGTCCAGTGAGAAAAAAACCGAGGGCTTGGGGGCTAAGGCGGTGGCCACGGCCAAAAAGCTGCTCGGTATGGGGCAGGACGGTGAAAATGCTGGCGACAGCATCAAGGAGGCGATGAAAGGGGCCGTCGGCTCCCTTATCGGTTTTGAGGCCATTGAGGGCGTTATCTCTAAGCTCAATGAGCTGGGAGCCGCCGCGCTTGAGGTAGCCAAAGCCGCTGAGACGACGGAGAAGAAATTCAATGCCGCTTTCTCCGGCACGGACGCCGCCGACTGGGTGGATAACTTCGCCGACGCGGTACACCGTAGCACTGCCGAGGTGCAGAGCTTCATAGTCTCCAACAAGTCCATGTATGGCGAGATGGGCATCACGGGACAGGTTGCCGCCGACCTCTCCAAGATTACGACCTCTCTTTCCTATGACCTCGGGAATGCCTTTTCCATGGATGACGCCGAGGCTTTGGGAGTGATTCAGGACTACATCAAGGGCAACAATGCCGCGCTGGAAGAGTACGGCGTACACATCGACGACGCGACCCTCAAGGCGTCTGCAATGCAGATGGGCCTCGGGGCTAACGTGGACAGCCTCAACGATGCGGCCAAGGCTCAGGTACGGCTCAACGCCCTACTGGGGCAGAGCGAAAAAATCCAGCAGGCGGCCATCAACGATACCGACGGATTGACGAACGCCCAGAAGTCCCTCAACGGCATTATGCAAAACTTTGCTCTTGAGGCTGGCGAGGAGTTCACCCCGGTGCTTGAGGGCCTCTATGGTACCATCATCGAGAATTGGCCGACCATCGAGCCGATGCTCATGGGGCTGGTCGAGACTCTCAGCTCCGGCCTGTCCGAGGCTATGCCCGTCCTGCTGGACTTAGGCCAGACGCTCATACCGACGCTCACCGACGTAGTGGGTACGCTATTCGAGGCGGCGACACCTATTCTCTCGGTAGTGGAAGAGCTTGCAAGCCAGATTCTCCCGCCGCTAGTGGGATTTATTGGGGAGATAGCTCAAACCCTGTTACCTCCAGTCGTAGGCTTGTTGGAGACGATTTCTCCGCTGCTTGACTCGATTAGCCCAGTGCTTTCGGTCATCGGCGATATTTTGCAGGTCATCGCTCAGGGCCTTGGCTCCGCGATAGGCTGGATGTCCGACGGCGTAGGCAAGGTGACGAGCTTTTTCAGCGGCATCTTCGGCGGGGCCAAAGATAGCAAGAGCGCGGTAGACGACCTGAGCGGCGCGGTAAACGGTCTGGGTACGGCCACGAGTAAAAAGACCTCCCTTGCGGTTGACACCTCAAAATACAAGGAAAAGGTCACGGGCGCAGCTACGGCGTCCACTAAGGCTGTCAAGGACAGCAGCAAGCAGGCGCAGACCTCCGCCGAGAGCAGCTTTTCGGCAATGGGTACGTCGGCGACCTCTACCTATTCCAGAATGGAATCCGCCTCGAAAGCCTCGTGGAAGTCCATGACCCTTGAGGCTACGACGGGGGCGAACAAAATCATCTCCGAGCTGGGCCGGGTCAAGACCGCCGCCGCCGGAACGACTACGAGCCGCACCACGGGTTCTTCTTCCGCCTCCTCTGCAGGAGCCAAGACGACCCCGGCGGCGTCCGCTTCGACAGCTGGAAAGGTCGGCACGTCTATCCCGCACCACGCGGGCGGCACTCCCAACTTCGAGGGTGGCCCGACGTGGATGAACGAGCAGGGCGGCGAGCTGGCCGTCTTGCCCGGCGGTAGTGCTATCATCCCGGCAGACCAGACCGAGCGTCTCATGCAGTCCTATACGAATTTTGTTACCAACAGCAACACGAACAACAACACCTCGAATACCAGCCGCACGAGCGTCGTTATCAACCCCAGCTTTACCATCAAGATTGAGGGCAACGCCGGAGACGAGCGCACAATGTCCGCACTGGAAGACCGCCTGCGCAGTATCTTCCGCGACCTCTACCAAGAGGCACAGGAGGAAGACTATACCGCCCGGGCGTTGCAAGCTGGTTATGCGTAAAGGAGGCCGTATATGTACACCCTGACCGGGCAGAAATGCGGCACCGTCCGCTTTGAGCCTAAGCTGGGAACCGTCACCAGCGAAAAGATAACCCGCACCTCTACCGTGACGGACAACCCCATAGAGAGCGGCAGCAGTGTGGCTGACCATGTTTTCCGCCAGCCTCGGACGATTCAGGTTCAGGGCGTTGTGGTTGACGGGGACGCAGCCCTTGACTCTCTGGATACTATGTGGCGGAGAGGCGATGTGCTTTCCTACACTGGGCGCACTCACCTCGAAAACCTCGTGATTCAGAGCTTGCAGACGGGCCACGAGTCCAAAAACCGCAACGGATTTGACTTCACGGCTGTCCTCAAGCAGATTACCCTCGGCAGCTCCGAGGATAGTGGGACGGCCTCGACGATGGCCGGGCAGGACGGGGCCAAAACGTCCAAAGACCACAAGACCGCCGCGACCAAGGCAGACGGCTTGAAAACGACTGTCAGCACTACTATCTCGTCCAGCTCCTATGCGTCCTATGTCAACTCGTACAACAAAAAGGCTGCAAGTAGTTCCGGGCCGACGTCCCGGGCGACGCCGAGCAGCTCCGGGAGGCGATGAACCATGCAGCTTATCGAGCTTGGGGCCGAGGTCGAGTATATCGACATTGACACCACAAAGGTACCATATACCTTTTCGGTCAAGCTGACCGACCGCACCTATACGTTCACCATACGGTATAACGATGTGGGAGAGTTTTTCACCGCCGACCTCTCGGTCTCCTCTACGGGCGAGGTACTGGCCTACGGCGACCCTATCCGCTACGGACGCCCGCTGTTCGGCACCATCGAGGACGAGCGTTTCCCACTGCCCGTCATCATCCCGCTGTGCTTGAGCGGCGACGGGATAGACACGGTGACGTGGGACAACTTCGGCAAAGAGGTCAAATTGTACCTGTATGAGCGGAGGACAGAATGAGTTTTTGGATGAGAGAGGCGTCCCTGCAGATAGGCGGGAAGAAGTACAGCATGGACGACTTTTATTTTGAGTTTGACGTCCCATTTGAGGACAGCGACACCCTGCAACAGGCTACGTTTTCCATCTACAACCTCGCGGACAGCACCGTCAAGGCCATAAAGCGCGGGGATGCGGTCATCCTCAACGCAGGCTATGAGGGCGACGTCGGCGCAATCTTCGTGGGGCAGGTCTCGGCCTGCGTCACCAAGAGGCGGACGGTGGACAAAATCACGACGATTACAGCGACAGCGGCCATGAAAGAGTGGCTCAACTCCAAAGTCTCTAAGACCTACAAAGAGGGCAGCACGGCAAAGGACATCGTGACCGACCTGCTCAACCTTATGGGCCTTGAGATTGGAGAGTTTTCGCTGGCCGTCGAAAAGGTCTATGACCGGGGCCTTGTCTGCAATGGCAAAGTAAAAGACATCCTCAAGCGCGTTGTCGAGTCCGACTGCAAGAGCCGCTTTCTCATCCGCACGGAAACTGTTGTCATTTCTGACCCCTCCAAGGGCGTCTCGAACGGCATCGAGCTCACCCCGGAAAACGGGCTGCTCTTGAGCGAGAGCGACACGGACGAAACCGTGCTGGCCGTCGGTACGAACAGCCAGAAAAGCTCCTCAGCCAAGAGCGAGGAGGGCAAGTATGTCACCCGCGAAATGCTGCTCAACTACCACGTCGGCCCGGCGGAACAGGTACAGGTGAAGAGCCGCGACCTGAACGGGAAGTATATCGTGGTCAAGGGGAAGCACGTCGGCTCCCCGCGCGGAAACTGGAAAACGACGGTACAGATGAAGCCGCTCTAAGGAGGTGAAACCTTGGCAAACCAAAACGCAAAGGACGCGTTTGCACAGGGCCAGCAGCAAGCTTCCGCCGCGAGCATCTGCGTGGCCGACGTTGTAAAGGTCGTGTCTTTCGATGCTGCCGCAATGAAAGTGAACGTGCAGCCCTTGACCCGCTACCCTGACGAGGATACCTTTCAGGACAAGCCGCAGGTGCTGGGCGTCCCGGTGGCTATGGTCTACGGCGGCGGCTACGTTATCCGGCCTGTTTATCAGGAGGGAGACGTCGGCGTCGTGCTGTACCTTGACCGGGATAGCGATTCCACAATCTCCGGCGGCGAGGCCGCAGACCCCAACACCGAACGCCTCCACAGCGGCGACGATGCGGTTTTTGTCGGCGGCATCCTCTCCGGCAAAAACAAAATTGAGGGCCACCGGGACGGTGCGCTTGACCTTGGCACGACCGACGGCGGGGTCTACGTCTCTATCAGCAAAGAGGATGTCAAAATCAAGGTCGGCGACTCGGTGAGTATCACGGCCAGCAAGTCCAACATCCAGATAAAGGGTGACGTAAAAATCGACGGCAACCTCGGCGTTACAAAGACGGGTACTGCTGACGTCGATTTCGTGGCCGCTGGCAAGAGTCTCAAGACTCACACCCACACGAGCGCGGCCCCCGGCTCCCCGACGACCCCGCCCGTATAAGGAGGCGAAAATGGACGACAACTATACACTCAAAATCGACCCGGATACCCGTGACCTTTGCTTTGACGATGAGGGCATCATGGAGACGGTGGCCGGAGATGCGACCTCGGCCCAAAACGTCCGCCTGACACTCTGCGCGTGGAAAGAGGAGTTTCCGCTTGTGCCGTCCCACGGTACGGACTACGCCCGCATTATGGGCAAAAAGCCCGGCGAGCTTGAGGATGACGAAATCCCGGAGGTCATCCGGGAAGCAGTTTTCCAAGAACCGACCGTGGCCGAGGTTGACGGCGTAGACTACAGCCTCGATGGCCGGGCCTTATCGGTCACATTCAACGGACAACTGGTAAACGGGGATAGTATTACATCGGAGGTGAGTATTGAGTGAATACCCAAGACTGGGGCGTCACTGCACAGGGCTTTCACCGCCCGACCTATGTAGAGCTGCTCAACGCCTTGGAGTACAAGGCGCGGGAGCTTTACGGCTCCAAAGCAAACCTGACGGTTCGCTCCCCGCTGGGCCTGTTTTTGAGACTCTGGGCGTGGATGTGGAACATCCTCTTTTCTCTGGGAGAGGACATCTACAACAGCCGGTTTGTTGATACCGCCGTAGGAGCCAGCCTGTATAATCTGGGTAAATCCATCGGCCTGCGCCTCCTCTCGGCGCAGAAAGCCTCTGGATACGTCCAGTTCACGGGCAGTCCTGGTACGACAATCCCGACAGGATTCCTCGTGAAGACGGTCTCCAACCTGCAGTATGCCGTATTGGAGAGCGGCCAGATTGGGGACGACGGCACGGTCGTCTTGCCCGTTCAGGCTGTCTCCGCTGGCCCGGACTACAACGTGGCCGCAGGCGAAATCAAGGAGATTACAAACCCGCTCGACGGCGTTTCCTCCTGCACGAACCTTGCGGCGGTCGATGGTGGCCGCGTCCGTGAAACGGATGAAGAATACCGAGACCGCTATGAGCAGTCTGTGGACTACGCAGGCGGCGTCAACGCGGATGCTATCGCGGGCGAGATTCTCCAAAACGTGGAGGCGGCCTATTCGGCCATCTGCTACGAAAACTGCGAGGATACCACAAGCCCCCTCGGGCTGCCCCCTCACAGCATCGAGGCCGTCGTATATGGCGGTTTAGACCAAGATGTCGCCAGAGCGATTTTTAGGCGCAAGGGCGCAGGAATTCAGACCTACGGCAACAAGACCATCCCGGTCATCGGAACCAACGGCCAGACCTTTAACATCCGTTTCTCCCGGCCTACCGCCGTACCCGTCTACATCAAAATCACCGACCTGAAGACATCCAGCAGCTTCCCGGATGATGGGCTGGCTCAAATCAAAGCTGCGCTGATTGCCTACATCGGCGGCGACGTGACGGGCGGCTTGAAAATCGGCACCGACGTGCTTTATATGGCCATCCCCGGTATCATCCTCGGGGTCTCCGGCGTGACGGATTTCCATCTGAGCATCAGCCCGGACGGAGAGACGTACAGCCAGAACAACATCGCCGTCGGCACGAGGGAAAAGGCCGTCACGGACGCTGGAAAGGTGGCGATTTCGTGAGCTACGGCTATGTAGAGCGGATGCTGGAATACCTGACCAGCGCGTATATCCGCGACGACATCCGCAACGCTAAAAAGGGTCTCGCGCCCACTACGAATATCGGCAAGCTGTTTAGTGTGCTGGGCTGGGGCCTTGAGCTTACCCACGAAAACTTCGAGCGTATCCGGGCATGGGACGACCTCGACAACGCAGAGGGCGTAGTCCTTGACCGCTACGGGAAGAACTTCGGCGTCAAGCGCGGCGGCGCGGATGATGCTTTTTACAGGCTGATGATAGAGGTCAAGCTGATTTCTATGTTGTCTGGCGGCGATATTGACACCGTAATTGAGGCGGCTGCGACCCTGCTTGACGTGAACGTCTCGCAAATTACCCTGAAAGAGGATTTCCCCGCAAAGGTAATTCTTGAGGTAGACCAAGACCTCTTGACGCAGGGACATATCGACCTTATCGCAGGTATCGCCGATTCGGTCAAACGTATTCTGACCGGAGGTGTTGGTCTGCGGCTCGACCTGCGGACATACCGCCAGTACAAAGTAGAGCTGCCCATCTCGCACGGTGGGTTCGTCGGGACGTACCTCTCCGGCAACCCTAAGAGCGAGCAGCGCAGCGTAAGAGACGCCCACGGCTACACGTCCGGCGTCCTTTTTTATACCCATTTGACAACAAAAAGAATTGAGTAGGAGGTAGACCGATGGCAAAATTTCAGGATGGGAATTATGGCACGGCGGCGGGCGTCACCCTTATCGCAAAGGTGCTGGCTGGCCGCTGTACTCTGAAATATACCCGGGCTGCGGTCGGCAAGGGCGCTATCCCGGACGGGAGTACCCCCAAGACCATGACAGGCCCGGCGGATTACGTCATGGACGTCCCTATTTCGGGCGTCACGAACCCTGTAGACGGCGAGTGTCAGGTCTCGGTACAGGTGAGCAGCACGAACGTGCAGACGGGCTTTTACTGCACCAACGTCGTACTGTACGCCCAAGACCCGGACGTCGGCGAGGTTCCGTTCACCTACCTTGTGCTTGAGAACGAGCCGGAGTGGATTCACCCGGCGTCGTCCTCGGTCGGCAAGGTGACGGCCATTGACCTTATTTCTGCGGTCGGCGACGTTGACCGGGTAGAGGCCATCATCGACGAAAACACCATTGCGACCATCAAGGCTGTTGCCGAACTTATCAAGGAACACGACAAAGACCCTAACGCCCATGTTGACGTAATCTCCGCCGCCCTGTCCGCAGCCATCAAGAAGCTGGAGGACAGCGGTCAGATTATGGACGAGAAGGCCGCCAAGAAGTTCGTCCGCGAAATGCTCGACCAGTATGGAGCGGCCAAAGACATCTCCTTCGAGGACACCTACGAAACGGGAGCATCTAATCTTCAGGAGGCGCTGGACAAGGTGCTCGGCAGCACCTTGCCGAAGCTCACCGTCACCACGACCGCTGGCAGCTCGCTGACCATCACCGACGGCAAGAGCACCATCACCGGCACGGCAGACAGCGGCGGCAGCTACACCGTGGCTCTGCCCCGCATGGGCCTTTGGACGGTCACGGCCTCGCTGGCCGGTCTGACCACGGACGACACCGTCACGGTCGATGTCGTGGGCGGAAAGTACACGCTGACGCTGCCTTACTTTGCGGCCACGCTGAATGTAACCACTGCCCCGGACGCGGTGGTCACGGCAACTCTGTCTACCGGAAAGGCATATACCGCGACAGCGGACAGCAGCGGCAGCGCTACCGTGCGTATCAAACGGAGCGGCACTTACACGGTGCAGGCCACAAAGGGAGACGCCAAGAGCGATACGGCAGAAGTGGAAATCACGGAAAACGGCGAAGCCTACGCCGCCACTGTGCATTTTTGTGTGCTGACCCTGACCGCCCCCGTGGGAAGCACACTGACGGCCACCTGCGGCGACAGTACCATGACTGCTACAGTTACCGGTGATGGAGAAACGGGGACTGTAAAGCTGTATCCTCCGGTCCTTGGAACATGGAGTATCACTGCCACAAAGGACGACGAGGCCACCACCGAAACAGTAGCTGCTACAGCATACAAGGACTATGCCCTTGAGCTTGCCTACGTCCGCATTTATGGCGTTGTCTGGGACAAGACCAGCAAAACGACTCTGTCCCGCACGGATGATGCAGCGCTCTTTACAGACCCTACCCCGGCGCTGAGCGGTAAAGGCGGAAACAGTCCTTTCGATAACTGCCTGCCGTGGAGCGGCATGGTCAAGGAAACGCGCACCGGCGGCGTGATGGTCAAAATTCCCAAGTTCTGGTTCAAGTGGACTGCCGAGGGCGGCAAGCTCAAGCTCCAGATTGCCGACCGTAAAGCAGCCGGATTCTCTGTCAGCCCGGCTCATGCCGACCGCGGCGACGGCAAAGGCGAGCGTGACTATGTTTATATCGGCAGGTACAAGTGCGCCAGCGACTATAAGAGCAAGAGCGGTGTAAGTCCCAAGACCAACATCACGCGCGACGCATTCCGCTCCGGCATCCACGCTTTGGGCAGTACGATTTGGCAGCAGGACTTTGCGATGTTCTGGACGATTCGGATGCTGTATTTGGTCGAGTTCGCGGACTGGGACGGTCAAAAAGTCATCGGCTTCAACTGCGGCAATGGCAGCAACGTGCAGACGATGGGTACGACTGACAGCATGACCTACCATACCGGCACCATGCAGAGCAGCCGAAGCACCTACGGCGTGGGTGTTCAGTATCGCTGGATTGAAGACCCGTGGGGCAACGCCTTGGAGTGGTGCGACGGCATCTACTTCAGCGGCAGCGGCGTCTACTGCATCAAGACCCCCGCAAATTTCTCCGACGGCTCCGGCGGAACAAAAGTCGGCTCCCGTCCTACGAGCGACGGATACATCAGCGACTGGAGCGTCCCGACCGCAAGCGGATTCGAGTATGCGCTCTATCCCTCTGCCGTCAACGGAAGCGAAACGACTTATATCGCCGATTACTGCTACTACGACGGCAATGGCGTTGTTCTCTACGTCGGCGGCGACTACGGCCAGTACCGCTACTACGGCCCGTTCTACCTGAGCGGCAGCTGCGCGGCGTGGAACTCGTACACCAACATCGGCTCCCGACTCCAAGAACTCCCCTAAGGGGACTGGGGGCCGAAGCCCCCAGAAACTGCTCCTGAGCTGACGCCACCGGAGAAAACGAAAGCCAAAAGAATAGACATCCTGCGCCGCCGCAAATAGGCGGCGGCACAGATTTTTTACTGGGATTGCCTGCGCCTTGGGGCCGGTTCCGTGTGTTTCGGGCTGGTGCCTGCCGATTACTGCTACTACGACGGCAATGGCGTTGTTCTCTACGTCGGCGGCAACTACAACCAGAACCGCAACCACGGCCCGTTCTACCTGAACGGCAACTACGCGGCGTGGAACTCGAACACCAACATCGGCTCCCGACTCCTTGTTGAAACAAGACATTTCCGCATTTTTGGCGCAGACTTTCGCACACCACTTGGTGAAGATTTTGTCATAGGGATATGGGCTAGTAGGCAGTTGCTCGAAAACCCGTAAGACAAACAAGGAAATGAAAGAAGGGATGTGCAATGCCCCACAGGGCTGGTTACATCATGGAGAATATTGCGGCTGAGGATAACATCCGGCTTGCAATCCTGAACGTCAACGCTGCGCACTCAAAGCGAGGCGTATGTCGATGGGTAGAGCGTACTCTTGACGAAAGAGTGGCCGACCTGCGGCGGATGGTTCAAGACCCCTGCTGGACTGCAAATCCGCCCCGCAAGTTTGCGTTCTACGACAAGAGCGCCGGGAAATGGAGGGATGAGGTATGCGAGCCACCTATCTGGCCTGACCAGTATATCCACCACATGATTGTACAGGCCTTGGAGCCTGTCCTCATGCGCGGCATGGACTACTGGTGCTGCGGGAGCATTCCGGGCAGAGGAATCAGCCACGGAATGCGTGGCATAAAGCGATGGCTCAGAGAGGACAAGAAGGGAACGCGGTATGCGGCAGAGCTTGACATCAAGAGCTTCTATAAAAGCATCAAGCCGAAATATGTTATCCGCTGGATGGCGACAAAAATCAAAGACAAGCGCGCTCTGCGCCTAATTTGGGCCGTCATCAAAGACGGTATAAAAATCGGCTACTATATCAGTCAGTGGATGGCAAATGCCATGCTGCAACCGCTCGACCATCTTATCCGAGAGAGAACCGAAGTGTCTCACAACCTGCGTTATATCGACAACATCACACTTTTTGCGAGCAGCAAGCGCAAGCTGCACCGCGCCGTAAAAGCCATCAGTGACTGGCTGGGCGGCGTAGAACTGCAGCTGAAGGATAATTGGCAGGTGTACAAAGTCGATACCCGTATGGTGACGGCCCTCGGCTATCGCTATGACCACGAAAAGACCCTGCTCCGAAAGCGAAACCTGCTGAGACTCAAGCGTCAACTGGCCCGGGCGTATAAGCGTCTCGACCGCGGACGGCCCATTGCAGTGAGCATGGCCGCAGGGCTGCTATCCCGTATCGGGCAGCTCAAGCACTGCGACGCACAAAACCTGCGCCGGAGACTTGTAAGGCCCGGATTTGTAAAAATTTTGAAAGCCGTTGTGCGGAAGCACAGCAGAGAAAGGAGTCTGAAACAATGGAACAGATCATCCAGTACGATTTCGGCGTGATGTGCCTTAGCGGCATCGAGCGCCAGACTCTCCGCGTCAAGTCCACCGATGGCCCCTGCGACCTTACCCCGGGCCGATTTTACACTGTGACCGAGCATTACCCTGACATGACCGCGGAGCACAGCTTCCGCATTGAGCGGATGATGAAAGAGGACACAGACCGGGAGGGCCACACTTACCGCTGGTATGTACTGGCCGAGCACAATACCAGCACCGACCGTTCTCCGGCCGCTCTTATGCTTGGCAAGCAGAATGCTGCCAACCTTGACTACCTGAGCATGATGTCTGGCATCGACCTGCCGACGGAGCTTGAGGCGGCCACCGGAAAGGAGGTGACGGACAATGACTGAGCATAGCGCGAAGTTCGACCGGGTGAAACGCTACTACGATAATGGCCTCTGGACTGCGAAGATGGTCCGCAACGCGGCCAAGAACCCAAAGGCTTCCCCGTGGATTACGGCAACGGAAGCGGAAGAAATTCTGGGCGGAGGCAAACCGGATGTCGTGGCCTGACCTGTGCGAGAGGCTGCTTTCTCGGCTTGAGGCGGCGGGGGAAGATACCGCCATCGAGCGCGGCGATTTTGCCGCCCTCGTATCCGCCTGCACCGTCCGGGGCTGCCCTCTGACAAAAAAGAAGTAGGAGATGATGACGTGAGCATTATCGAGTTTCAGCGCGGAGACAAAACCGCGCTCACCAAGAATTTCAGTCGCTCCGAGTTTCAGTGTCCCTGCGGCTGCGGCCAGCAGTTTGTAGACCCTGAGCTGGCCGAGAAGCTGCAGCTCATCCGGGACAAGCTGGGGAAGAGAATCAAAATCACCTCCGGCTACCGCTGTTTCAACCACAACCAGAGTGTCGGCGGCGGCTTTACCTCCCGCCACCGCTACGGCATGGCCGCTGACTGGCGGCTCACCGACCGCAGCCTCAACCCCGTGGCCCTCGGCATCATCGCGCAGGCGGTAGGCTTCGGAGGCGTCGGTATCTACTGGTATGGTTCCAACGCATTCTGCCACGCGGACACGCGCGGGACGAAAGCGACGTGGCTGTGCGATGCAAAAAAGCATTACCCCTCCACGACCTACAATGCGTTCATCCTCCCCACCATCCGCCGGGGCTGTACCGGGGACGCCAACCGCGCGGCCACCAAGATGCTCCAGCGGCTCCTCAAGCTTACGCCTGACGGCCTGTTCGGAGAGGCAACGGAAAACGCCCTGCTCCGGGCGCAGGAGAGCTACGGCCTCAAGGTTGACGGCATCTGTGGCCCGACCTCGTGGAAAGCTCTCTCCGGCGCAAGCAAGTACCTGCTGTGAGGGGGTGATACCCATGCAGCAGTTTATTTTACAGCACATCGGAGAGCTGCTCTTTACGGGCATTTCGGGCGTTCTGGCCGCAGCCTACCGCCGACTCTCCAAACGTATCAAGGAGCAGGAGAAGGAGAGGCAGGCCATCAAAACGGGTCTGCTGGCTATCCTGCATGACCGTCTCTATCAAGCCTGCCTGCGCTATATTTCGCAGGGATGGATTGACGACGACGACATGAAAAACCTTGAGTATCTCTATAAGTCCTACCACGCCCTCGGCGGCAACGGAACTGGAACGGAACTCTACAACAGAGCCAAGAGCCTGCCGCTTCACGCCGACTGATTCACATCGTCCGAACCGCCCACAATCCGTAGGCGGTTTATTTATAGCCCCGGCGTAGTCCGGGAGAAAGGCATCTCCATGAAGTACAACAACAAAGTCTCCGCTGGCACCGTCGCTCGTACCGCCGTGCTGCTCCTCGCCCTGACCAATCAGGTGCTGTCCGCTATGGGCAAGTCTCCGCTGCCTATCGAGTCCGCCGAGCTTGAGCAGCTCGTCACCGCTGGCATCACCTCCGTCGCGGCCCTCATCGCATGGTGGAAGAACAACAGCTTCACTCAGGCCGCGCTTGAGGCCGACAAGACCTATGACCGCATGAAGAAGTCCGGCTATTGATACGTCTTCGCGGCGTCACGAAAACATACGGGAGGTAAATCTATATGCCCTTTGTTCCCCCTATCGTCTCGATGGGCGGCGTTATCGCGTCTACCAACCACATGATGCAGCAGGCCCGGAAGCGGCGGGAGCGTGAGGAAACGCCCTCGCCCTGCCGGGAGGAGGGGAAGACCTGCGCCCACTGCGACAAGCACGCCTGCGAAAATCGCGGCAAGGGTACGGCCTGACCATTTTCGTCACGTCACGAAAATGGTTCTGAGTCTTAATAACAAAAAAGTCCAACTCAATAACAAAAAATGAGAAAAAACGGCCATTTTGGAGTCTAAACCCTCACGAAATGGCCGTTTCATTTTCAGTTTTGACTATTTGACGCCTGCCGCCTCCAAAAAATTCTTTGTGAATTTGCAAAGTAGGTATTGCATTTTCTTTGTGGGGACAGTATAATTAGACTGTACCCGCAAAGAAAGGGGGCGCGATGCTTGGGTATTAGAAAAGGCACACGCTTGACCGACACCCCAAAAGACCGTGAGCTGAAATTCCGATACGACGCAGATACAGACGAAAAGCTCTGTGCTGTCTGCGCCGCGACCGGGAAAAGCAAATCTCAGGTGATTCGTGAGGGAATCGACAAGCTATATGCCGAAATAAAAAACTAAAAGAATAAGGCACCCGCTCCTACCTACCACAGCGAAGCGAATGCCTTATCTCAGCAACCGAGAGGTTTTCCCGGATAAATCTATTATATCACTTGGAAAAGCCTCTCACAAGTACAAGAGAGGAATTTTTATGGATGCCAAAGAAATTTTGAACCGTTGCAGTGAGATTGAGGTAGACGCCGGGGATGCTCTGCGCCTCCTCCGGGCCTTTGAGGTAAACGCCGCATAATTCTTTGTGATTTCGCAAAGAAAGTATTGACTTTCTGTGTACACATGGCGTATAATAAACGTGTACACTGAAAGTGAGGTGATGGGATGTCGCCCCGTACAGGCAGGCCCAAAGCCGAACACCCGAAAGATATTCAGCTCAAAATCCGCGCGGATGAACAAATTATGCGGGATTTGGATTTTTGCTGTGAGAAGCTCAACAAGAACCGCAGTGATGTTATCCGGCTGGGTATCCGAAAGGTTAAGGCTGAGGTAGAAAAAGAATAAGCTCCCGCCCGGCAACTGGAAATCGTAGGGCGAGAGCTTATCTTGTCCACAGAGGTTGCCCCCTGATAAATCCTATTATATCAGGATGGGCGACTTCCCACAAGTACAAGAAAGGCTTTTTACCATGAAAAAAGAAAATTTTATACTTGAGGCGGAGAACGCAAACCTTGAAGTTGAAGATGCGCTTCACCTTGTAAGCGCGTTCGAGAGCTGGTTTGATAAGAATTTCAAGTCGAACGACCTTGACCGACACTTTGACCCGAACGCCGCCGCCGACCTCTGGGCTGAATGCCCCGACTTCGCCGCCGTACTGGATGCCGCTGTGTGCGCTTTGCTCAAGGCAAACCGCGCACTTGACAAACTGAGCGAGGAGGGCGTGGAAGAATGAACGAGCTGCAGGTGTTTGACAACCCCGAGTTTGGGGCTATCCGTACCCTCGACGATTCCGACGGAACTATTTTGTTTTACGCTACCGATGTAGCTAAGGCCCTCGGATACTCAAAGCCGCAGGCCGCTATCGCCAAGCACTGCCGGTACTCCGTGAAACGGGGAGTACCTCATCCGCAGGCTCTCGACAAGGTTATTGAGATGAATTTCATCCCAGAGTCTGACCTTTACCGCCTGATTTTCAGCAGCAAGCTCCCGAACGCTGAAAAGTTTACCGACTGGGTGACGGGGGAGGTGCTGCCCTCTATCCGCAAGAACGGCGGATACATCGCCGGGCAGGAAGAACTTTCCCCGCAAGAGCTTATGGCAAAAGCCCTGCTGGTAGCAAATAAGACCCTTGCAGACCGCGAGGCCCGTATCTCCGAGCTGACGGTGCAGAATCAAATCATGGCCCCGAAAGCGGAGTATTTCGACGCTCTGGTTGACCGCAACCTGCTGACGAACTTCCGCGAGACGGCCAAAGAGCTGGGCATCCCGCCCAAGGCGTTTGTAGACTGGCTGCTGGCGAAAAAATACCTCTACCGTGACCAGAAAGGCAAGCTGCTGCCCCGCGAGGACAAAAACAACGGGCTTTTCGAGGTCAAGGAGGCCAAGAACGAAAAGACCCAGTGGAGCGGCGTCCAGACGCTTGTGACGCCCAAGGGCCGTGAGACGTTCCGGCTGCTCTACCTCTAAAATTTAATCTTCCGGGCCGGGCCTCTGCATCTCGCAGGGTTCCGGCCCTTTTTCTGTTTCATCCTCGGGCAAGACCTTGCCGCCGGGCGTCTTGACCTGAACCGTGCCGCCCATCAGCGAGACGATTTTCACGAAGTCGTCATAGTTCTTGACACCTTTATATAAGGCGTTGCTGACGCTCTGGGGCCGGATACCCAGCAGCTCCGAAAGCTGCTTGACCGAGGTTCCTGTTTCTCCCATGACCTGCCGGATGAGTTTGGATGCCGACATATACAACCTCCTCTCTTGTCTTTATTATACCATGAGTTAAAGCACAATTCAAGCACAATATACTCTAAACTGAGTATAAAATTTGAAAAATATACTCCGAACTGAGTATAAAAGGCCGGACATTATACTCTAAACAGAGTATAATAATAGTGTCAGAGGGAAAGAGAAAACAACAACCAAAACGGAGGAAAACAACAATGAAAAAGTTTGAAATCGGCCACACCTACTTTGACCGCTACGCTTGCGACTACGAGACTCTGAGTGTCATCAAAATCGTAAAGCGTACCGCGAAGACGGTCGTTTTCGAGCGGAACGGCGAGACCCGCCGCGCCCTCCTCCGCGAGGACAGCAACGGGGAATACATCATCCCCGACCACTACAGCATGGCCTGCGTCTACCGTGCAGACAGCGAGATTGTGGACGGCGTTCCCAACGACGAGCTGGACGTCTACGAGACCGCCGAGGCCGAGGAAGCCCCGGAGAGCCTCGAAAACGCCCCCGTAGAGGCTGAGAAGCCCGAGGTAGGCAAGGTTATTTACTTCCCGGCTCAGGCCCGCAAACAGCCCGAGGTCACGGGCTACGCCGTGGCAGACGCTCTTGTCCGCTATACCGTCAAGCAGATGACGGGCGTTTTGTTCGGGGGCTGCGACCTCCGGGCGAAAGAGCTGGACTTTCTGGCGGCTCTTACCCAGCAGGCGGGCGGCGTCGTCAGGTGACGGCCCCGGGCCACTGCCTACCGTACCGCCGAGGACTACGCAAAGGCCCTCGCAGACGCGGACGCCGAGTGGAAAGCCCACTGCGACGCCCATATCTGGGATTGATTCAGCGCAAAAATAAAGAGAGGTCGGCGTCCCGATTCTGGGGCGTCGGCCCTTTTTCTTTGGGCCAAAACAAAGGGCTTTGTGTGCCGTAAAAATAAAAACTGGGTCAAAAACTGGGTCAAAGGGCAAACAGAAAGCGTAGTATCTTGCGATACTACGCTTAAAAATGGTGGAGCGGGCAATGGGAATCGAACCCACCTCCTCAGCTTGGAAGGCTGATATACTAGCCGATGTACGATGCCCGCATATTCTGTTTTGCCGGGATGCAAGCAGTATTATAGCATGATTCGCGGCAAATGTCCAGCATTTTTTGCCCAAAGTGCAGAAGGAGAAGAAACCTTTGCCGCTGAGCTGGCGTTTGCCTGTTTACTTTGGAGCAGTTTTATTGTAAAATAGACAGGAGATAAAACCGGCGGCGCACAGCGCGGCCAAATCTGATACAGGTGGTGTATGTTATTATGGCATTGAAATATCAGCGTATCCTTCTGAAGATCAGCGGCGAGGCCCTCGGCGGCGAAAAGGGGACCGGTTTCGACGAGCCGACCATGGACGCGATCTGCGGCGGCGTAAAGAAGGCCCATGAGCTGGGCGTTCAGATCGGCATCGTCGTGGGCGGCGGCAACTTCTGGCGCGGCCGTTCCAGCGGCAGGATGGAGCGTACGCTGGCCGACAAGATCGGTATGCTGGCAACGGTGATGAACGCTCTGGCTGTCTCCGACAAGCTGGAGCAGCTGGGTGTGCCGACCGAGGTGTTCACCTCTATCACCATGCCGCAGGTGGCCCCGGCCTTCACCCGCAAGGACGCTCTCCGCGCAATGGACGAGGGCAAGATCGCCATCTTCGGCGGCGGTACGGGCAACCCCTTCTTCTCCACCGACACGACCACTGCCCTGCGCGCCGTTGAGGTGAGCGCAGACATCATGTTCAAGGCCACGATGGTGGACGGCGTCTATGACAAGGACCCCCACAAGTACCCCGACGCCAAGAAGTACGAGACCCTTACCTTTACCAAGGTGCTGGAAGACCGTCTGGCTGTTATGGACGGCACTGCCGCCACCCTCTGCCGGGACAACAAGCTCCCCATCCTCGTGTTCGATCTGGCCGACCCCGACAACATCGCCCGCGCTGTGCAGGGTGAGAACGTGGGCACACTGGTCTACGAGGGCTGAGCATACCGCCCCGCTTCCGACAATAGAATATCCCAGACGCCTTTTCGCGGCTGGTGAGAATTGATAACAAACAGGAGACAAGGACAATGAGCAGCAACACCAAGGCATTCGAAGACAAGATGAAGAGCGCAGTCGAGCATCTGGAGCGCGAGCTGAAGACCGTGCGCGCAGGCCGCGCCAACCCCGGCGTTCTGGACAAGGTGACCGTGGATTACTACGGTTCTCCCACGCCCATCCAGCAGGTGGCTTCTGTGGCTGTCAGCGAGGCCCGCACCCTGACCATCACCCCGTGGGACCGCACCCTGCTGCGCGCCATCAGCAAGGCGATCCTGGCCAGCGATGTGGGCATCAACCCCATTGATGACGGCCAGACCATCCGTCTGAACTTCCCGGCTCCCACCGAGGAGCGCCGCAAGCAGCTGGCCAAGGAAGTCTCCAAGATGGGCGAGGAGGCAAAGGTCGCCGTCCGCAACGTCCGCCGTGACGCCATGGATAAGGCCAAGGCCATGAAGAAGGCCGGTGAGCTGACCGAGGACACCCAGAAGACCATGGAAGAGGACGTCCAGAAGCTGACCGACAAGTATGTGAAGAACATCGACGCTGCCGTGGAAGAGAAGCAGAAGGAGATCATGTCCGTCTGATTCCGACTGCAGGCAAAGCAGGGAGGTGCCGTGCGCTGAAAGAAGGTGCGCGGCACTTTTTGCCAGACGAGACGTAGAGGAAGAAGAGCATGGAGCATTCAAAGGATTTTGCGAAGGGACTGTCCATCGGCATCATCATGGACGGCAACGGCCGCTGGGCCAAGAGCCGCGGCCTGCCCCGCACCGCCGGCCATAAAAAGGGCGCACAGGTCTTTCAGGACATTGCGGACTACTGCGATGAACTGGGCGTAGAGTCGGTGTATTTTTACGCATTCTCGACCGAAAACTGGAAGCGTCCCGCCGAGGAGGTAGGCGCGATCATGCGGCTGTTCGGCGAATACCTCATCAAGGGCTTCGACTACGAGAACCGGAACGTCCGCATCTGCTTCATGGGCGACCGCACGGTGCTGGAGCCCAAGCTGCAGGAGCTGATGAACAAGCTGGAGCGGGACTCTGCCTGCAAGACCGGCCTGACCATCAACATCGCCATCAACTACGGCGGACGGCCTGAGATCGTCCGGGCGGCCCGGAGCCTCGCGGCCAGGGCGGCTGCGGGCGAGCTGAAGCCTGAGGACATCACGGAAGAGGCTCTTTCGGCCCAGATGTACACCGCCGGCCAGAAAGACCCCGACTTCATCCTCCGCCCCAGCGGAGAGAAGCGGCTCTCCAACTTCATGCTCTGGCAGGCGGCTTACTCCGAACTGGTGGAAATGGACGTTCTGTGGCCTGATTTCACCCGTGATGACCTCGATGCCGCCATCATGGAGTTCAACCGGCGCTCCCGCCGCTTCGGCGGACTCTGAGAGCAGCGACCGATACGCAAGATGCCGCGCGGCGTGCGCGGCCCCCGGAGAGCGCCCGGTATTTCCTCGGGCGCTGACGCTGCAGACCCTGCCAGAGCAGGGGAGCGGCTCCCGGACGAAACAAAGGAGAACATGAAACTATGAAAACACGAATCATCACAGCCGTGGTGGGCCTGATCGTTCTGGCAGGCGTCCTGTTCACCTTCGATACGCTGGTGTTCAATCTGGTCATCGCGGCCATCACCCTCATCGCCCTGCATGAAATTTACTCTGCGCTGGGTTTTGAAAAGCAGGACTGGCCGCTGCTGGCTGTTCTGGTGCCCTACACACTGCTCATCATGCTGTCGAGCTACAGCGTCTTCCGGGCGATGGTGATGCCCGCTTCCTTCCTCGTGGTGCTGTTCTATGCCATCTACCTTGTAGTGCGCAACGGCGTTATCAGCTACCAGAAAGCCAGCGGCCTCGCCATGTTTTCGGGCATTGTGATCTTCTGCTTCTACTCGTTCATCCGGCTCAAGGAGATGCTGCCGGTGGAGGAGTATGGCTATGACGCCATCTTCTTCATCCTGCTCATCCTCTGCTTCGCCTGGGGCGGCGATACCTGCGCCTACTTCGCGGGCCGCGCCTTTGGCAAGCATAAGCTCTGCCCGGTGGTCAGCCCCAAAAAGACGGTGGAGGGTGCTGTTGGCGGCGTGCTGGGCACCATGGTGTTCGGTGTGCTGATCACGGTCATCTACTCCATCGCAGCAGACCGGATGGAAGAGTTCACCCGCTCCAACATTGGCGTATCCATGTATGTCATCATTGCGCTGCTGGCCTGTGTGGCTGCGGTGCTGGGCATCTACGGCGACCTGTTCGCCAGCGTGGTCAAGCGCCAGTGCGGCATCAAGGACTACGGCACCATCTTCCCGGGCCACGGCGGCATCCTTGACCGCTTCGACAGCGTGATGTTCATCGCGCCCTTTGTCACCATGGTGGTCATCGCAGCATTCTACAATTAAAATCAGCAGGAGATAGATTCTTTATGGCTAAGAAAATCACGCTGCTGGGATCTACCGGCTCCATCGGCACCCAGAGTCTCGATGTCATCCGCGCTCAAGGGTATGAGGTGTTCGGCCTGTCGGCTCACAGCCAGACGGATAAAATTTTGCAGCAGATAGAAGAATTCCACCCGAAATACGTCTGTATGACCAGTGAGGCCGGTGCCGAAAAGCTTTCGGCTGCGCTGGCCGGCCGCGCCAATGCACCCAGGCTCCTGACCGGCCCCGAGGGCCTGAAGGCCCTCGCCGCGATGGACGGCCCGGACGTGGTGCTGAACAGCGTGGTGGGCATCGCGGGCCTCGGAGCAAGCCTTGCCGCCATCGAGAACGGCCATGACCTGGCCCTCGCCAACAAGGAAAGCCTCGTCACCGGCGGCCATCTCGTCACTCAGGCCGTGGCGAAGCACGGCGTCAAGCTGCTGCCCGTGGACAGTGAGCACTCGGCCATCTTCCAGTGCCTGCAGGATAAGGAGAGCGCCAAGAGCCTGACCAAGATCCTGCTGACGGCTTCCGGCGGCCCCTTCTTCGGCATGAAGACCGAAGAGCTGCGGGGCAAGACCAAGGCCGATGCCCTCAAGCATCCCAACTGGAACATGGGTGCAAAGATCACCATCGACAGCGCCACCCTGATGAATAAGGGCCTCGAGCTCATCGAGGCTGTGTGGCTGTTCGGTCTGCCTCCGGAGAAGATTCAAATCGTCGTCCAGCGCCAGAGCATCGTCCACTCGGCGGTGCAGTACAGCGACAACTCCATCATCGCCCAGCTGGGTGTGCCGGATATGCGCATCCCCATCCAGTATGCGCTGACCTATCCGGCCCGTGTGCCGGGCGTCGTGCCGGAGCTGGACTTCACCACCCTCAAGCTGCTGACCTTCGATGTGGCCGACGAGGAGACGTTCCGCTGCCTCGCCGCCTGCAAGAAGGCCATCAGAAAGGGCGGTCTCGGCCCCTGCGCCGCCAACGGTGCCAACGAGGAGGCCGTCAAGCTCTTCCTCGAGGATAAGATCGGCTTCCTCGACATCGGCCGTCTGGTGGAGGCTGTCGTGGACAGCGACAGCTTCGGCGGCGACTACAGCCTCGCGGATGTGTATGAGTGTGACCGTATGGCCCGCGCATTCGTGAGAGCACATCTGTAATATAGGAGAAATAATGTCAGTTTTCATCACCTTTGCAGCCGCGCTGCTCATCTTCGGCGCAGTCATCGCCATCCACGAGTTCGGCCATTTTGCAGTGGCAAAGCTCTGCGGGGTCCAGGTCAACGAGTTTTCCATTGGCATGGGTCCGACCCTCATCAAGACCTACCGCAAAGGCACACAGTATACCCTGCGGCTCCTGCCCGTAGGCGGCTTTGTGGCGCTGGAAGGGGAGGAGAGCCCCGAGAGCGAGCAGGCCGAGGGTGGAAGCGGGGACGATGACGGCCCGGACATCCCGCCGGAGGTGCTGGCGCAGCGGACAGGCAAGCCGCTGAACGAGGCGGCTGTCTGGCAGCGGATGCTGGTGATGGCGGCAGGCGCGGTGATGAACTTCGTGCTGGGCTTCGTGGTGCTGCTGCTCCTCATCTCGCTGCGCAGTGAGCCCATCACCAGCAAGGTCATCTATGCCGTGGAGGACAACGCCCTCTGCGGCCAGACCGGCCTGCAGGCCGGCGACGAGATCGTGGCCGTCAACGGGCGGCACTGCTTCGTGGCCAACGATATGCTCTACGAGCTCATGCGAACCGAGAGCTGCCGTGCGGACTTCACCGTCCGCCGGGACGGCAGGCTCGTGGAGCTGCCGGACGTCCAGTTCGACACCTGGCAGGATGAACAGGGCCAGACCCACATGACACTGGGCTTTACAGTCTACGGCCTCAAAAAAACACCGCTGAACGTCCTGAAAGAGTCGGCCAACAGCGTCATCTACTATGGACGCATCATCTATACCTCGCTGGCCGACCTTCTGCGGGGCCGCGAGAGCATCAACGACCTGTCCGGCCCGGTGGGCATCGTGACCGCCATCGGTCAGGCTGCAAGCTACGGCTGGGAGGATGTGGCTGAGCTGCTGGGGCTCATCACCATCAACCTCGGCGTCCTCAATCTGCTGCCGTTCCCGGCGCTGGACGGCGGAAAAATCGTCTTCCTGCTCATCGAGGCAGTCACCGGCCATGCAGTGCCGGAAAAGATCCAGGGCAGCCTGACCGTCGCAGCCTTTGCGCTGCTGTTTGGCCTGATGCTCTTTGCAACGTACAATGACATCGTCCGGCTCGTGACCGGAGCAGTTTGAAAGAGGTAAAACCATGCGGCAGCTGAAACGTGAAGTGAAGATCGGCAATGTGACCATCGGCGGCAAGAATCCCATTGCCGTGCAGACCATGCTGAACGTCCCGGTGGAGGACATCGAGGGCAATGTGGCGCAGGCAAAGCGCTGTGAAGCGGCAGGCTGTCAGATCTTGCGCGTGACCTGTCCCAGCGCGGCAGACGCCAAGTGCATCGAGGCTGTCAAGAACGCCGTGAATATCCCCATCGTGGCGGACATCCACTTCGACTACAAGGCTGCCATCGCCTGCGCCGACGTGGGCGTGGATAAGATCCGCATCAACCCGGGCAACATCGGCGACGATGACCGCGTGAAGGCGGTCGTGGATGCCTGCCAGCAGAAAAATATCCCCATCCGCATCGGCGTCAACGGCGGCAGTCTGGAAAAGCACATCCTCGCCAAGTACGGCGCACCTGTGCCGGAAGCGATGGTGGAGAGCGCTCTGTACCATGTCCACCTGCTGGAAAAGTTCGACTTCAACAACATCGTCATCTCCATCAAGAACTCCAACGTCCCCCGCATGATGGAGGCATACCGCCAGCTCAGCGCTGTGACCGACTACCCGCTCCATGTGGGCGTCACGGAGGCCGGCACTTACCAGATGGGCCTGCTCAAGAGCGGCATGGGCATCGGCGGGATGCTGCTGGAAGGCATCGGCGACACCATCCGTGTCTCGCTGGCTGCTGACCCTGAGAAGGAAGTGGAAGCAGGCTACAATATCCTGCGCGCTGTCGGCTTCCCGGTGGCCGGCCCGGAGGTCATCACCTGCCCGACCTGCGGCCGCACCCAGTACCCCTGCACCGAAATCGCAAATGAGGTGGAGCGCCGGCTCCAGGGCTGCAAAAAGTCCATCAAGGTGGCCGTCATGGGCTGTGTCGTCAACGGCCCCGGCGAGGCCCGTGAGGCGGACATCGGCATTGCCGGCGGCAAGGGCGAGGCAGTGCTGTTCGTCCACGGCGAACCCGTCAGGAAGCTGACGGGGGATAATATCCTCGACCAGTTCATGGAGGAGATCGATAAGCTGTGATTTTACAGAATAAGCTTGGTCTGACGAGTGAAGCTGAGCTTGCTCGGGCAGAAGAAAAACTCAGCAAGACCCGGGCGCTTGAGCTCTATGACACCGGCCTGTTGGATACCTTCGAGGTAGGCACCTTCAAAGGGCTTGCGGCCATCCATAAATGCCTGTTCGGTGATGTCTACGAATTCGCTGGACAGATGCGGACAGTGAACATTGCAAAAGGAAATTTCCGCTTTGCACCGGTGATGTATCTGCGTCCGGCACTGGAAAGCATCGACGCTATGCCGCAGTCTTCTTTCGATGAGATCATCGAGAAGTATGTGGAGATGAATGTGGCGCATCCGTTTCGGGAGGGCAATGGCCGAAGCACCCGGATCTGGCTGGATGCTATTCTGAAAAAAGAACTGCATCAGGTCATCGACTGGAGCAGGGTGGATAAAGAAGATTACCTTCTTGCAATGGAGCGCAGCCCGGTCAAGGATGTGGAGATAAAAGCGCTGCTGCACGCTGCCCTGACCGAAAAAATCAATGACCGCGAAGTCTATATGAAAGGCATCGACGCCAGTTACCACTACGAAGGCTATCATGTCTTTAAGACAGAAGATTTAACTTAAAAACAACCTGCTGCCACGCCCTTTTCCGGGGCGCGGCAGTTTGTGCTGTTATCTGATAGAAAAGGAGTACCACTGTGACACCACTTGTTTCCCAGCTATGGCCGCAGTTTATGGCGGACCCGGACTTTGCGGCCTGTTTTGGTCGCGTGGTTGTCGAGCATGCCCAGATGCTGCGGCAGGAGCGGCAGGTCATCTTTACGCTGCGCAGTTCTGCCCCGCTGGACAAGGGGCTGTGCGCCCGGCTGCTGGCCTCGCTGGCACCGGATTACGAAGGCTTCGAGCTCCGCATCAACAATCTTTTCGGCTATGCGACGCTGGATGAAGCCGGTCTGCGGGAGCTGATGGAGGAGATGAAGCGGGACGGTGTCCCCATCAACGGCTTCCTCGACCGCTGCCGCATCACCATCACCGGCCAGAACATCACCATCGGCGTCTGCCACGGCACGAAGTTTTTGCAGGAGATGCAGTTCGAGCGCCTGCTGGCGGAGCGCATCGCCGCCCACACCGGCGTAAAGCCCAAAGTGACGCTGGAAAGCAGCGTGGGCGAGGCCGAACAGCGCCAGATGGAAGAAAAGCTCGAGCGGAAAATTGCGCCGCCTGTCGTCAAGTTTGAGAAAAAGAACACTGCCCCCTCCATCAAGGTGGAGGGCCTCGACCTTACGGACAAGCCCATCACCATCTTCCACGGCAAGATGTTTACCCCGAAAAACCTCACCCCCCTCAAGGATCTGGGCGGTGAGGGCGGCAAGTGCATGATCTGGGGCGACGTCTTCTTCACCGAGGTGAAGGGCAGCTTCCGCAAGATATACACTGTCTCCATCACCGATTACACCGGCTCCATCAACCTGAAGATCCGTGCGCAGGAAGGGGAGGACTGCTCCAAGTGGGAGTCCATCCCCAAGGGTACGACGGTCGTGGTGCGCGGCGACTGCTCCTACGATAAATACGAGCACGACTATATCGTCTGGCCCTACGACGTCCTCTTTGTCGAGCGCAAAAAGCGGGAGGACAACGCCCCCGTCAAGCGGGTGGAGCTGCATCTGCATACCAAGCTGTCCAGCATGGACGCCTTCTGCGACCCCGGCGGCATCGTCAAGCTGGCCCACCGGATGGGCCACCCGGCCATCGCCATCACCGACCACGGCGTCTGTCAGGGCTACCCCGAGGCTATGCTGGCGGCGGACGCCATCCACAAGACAGACCCGGACTTCAAGCTCATCTACGGCTGTGAGGCCTACTTTGTCGATGACATGATACCCTGCGTCTACGGCGTGAAAGACGAGCCGCTGAACGGTGAGTTCTGCGTCTTCGACACTGAGACGACGGGCCTCGACCCCGGCGTGGAATATCTGACAGAGATCGGCGCGGTCATCGTGCGGAACGGGGAGGTGGTGGAAGAATTCGATACCTTCGTAAAACCCGGAAAGCCCATCACCTCCAAGATCACCGAGCTGACCGGCATCACCAACGAGATGGTGGCTGACGCCCCCGGCGAGGCCGAGGCGCTGAAAGCCTTCCTCGACTTTGTGGATGGCCGCATCCTTGTGGCTCACAATGCCCACTCCTTCGACATCCGGTTCCTCCGCGCCGCCGCCAAGCGGAGCGGCATCGAGTTTGAGCCGACCTATATCGACACCCTGACCATGGCTCAGGCCATGTACCCCGGCCTCCACAACTACAAGCAGGGGACCATCAACAAGCATCTGGAGCTGCCCGCCTACGAGGCCCACCGCGCCTGCGAGGACTCTGCCGCACTGGGCCGCATCTTCTGCGTCATGCTGAAAGATCTGGAGGAAAAGCAGGTCACCGCCGTCAGCGGCATCAACACCGGCCTCGGCGGGAACCGCGAGGTGCTGAAAAAGAAGTATTATCACCTCATCATCCTCGTGCGCAGCCAGATGGGCCTGAAAAACCTCTATAAGATCGTCAGCGAGGCCCATGTCAACTACTTCTTCAAGAAGCCCCGCGTTCCCCGCAGCCTTCTGAACAAGTATCGGGACGGCCTTATCCTCACTTCTGCCTGTGAAGCAGGAGAACTTTACAGGGCGATCGTGGAGGGCCGCTCCTACGAAGAACTGAAGAAAATTGCATCGTACTACGATGTTTTGGAGGTCCAGCCCCTGGGCAACAACGCCTATATGGTGCGGGATGGAAAGGTGGAGAGCGAAGAGGTCATCAAGGACTTCAACCGCACCGTCATCAAGCTGGGCGAAGATCTGCACAAGCCCGTCATCGCCACCGGCGACGTCCATTTCACCGAGCCGGAGGACGCCATCTACCGCTCTGTCCTGCAGGCGGGCAACGGCTTCAAGGACGCGGACAACCAGCCGCCCCTGTTCTACCGCACCACCGAGGATATGCTGAACCAGTTCAGCTACCTGCCCAGGGAAAAGGCCTACGAGATCGTCGTGACCAATCCCCGCAAGATAGCGGCCAGCATCGACGGCAACGTCCGCGCCATCCCGCGCGGCACCTACCCGCCCGGCATCGAGGGCGCAGAACAGCAGCTCCGGGATGCGACCTGGGAACACGCCAAGCGGGACTACGGCGACCCTCTGCCCGAGATCGTGGAGAAGCGCCTGCAAAAAGAGCTGGACTCCATCTGCGGCCACGGCTACGCCGTCCTGTACGTCATCGCGGTCAAACTGGTGGCCTACTCCAACGCGGGCGGCTATCAGGTGGGCAGTCGTGGTTCGGTCGGCTCGTCGGCTGTGGCCCACTTCTCCGGCATCTCGGAGGTCAACAGTCTGCCGCCCCATTACCGCTGCCCCAAGTGCAGGTACAGCGAGTTCATCACCGACGGCAGCGTGGACGACGGCTTCGACCTGCCCGACAAGAACTGCCCCCACTGCGGCACCCGGATGCTGGTGGACGGCCACGACATCCCGTTCGAGACCTTCCTTGGCTTCTACGGCGACAAGGAGCCTGATATTGACCTGAACTTCTCGGGCGAATACCAGTCCAACGTCCACCGCTACACGGAAGAGCTGTTCGGCAAGGCCAACGTCTTCAAGGCCGGCACCGTCTCCGGTATTCAGGACAAGACGGCCTACGGTTACGTCAAAAAGTATCTGGACGAGCGGGGGAGAACGGTCAACCACGCCGAGGAGAACCGTCTGACACTGGGCTGTACCGGCGTCAAGCGTACCACCGGCCAGCATCCCGGCGGCATGGTCGTCGTGCCAGATACCTATGAGATCTACGATTTCTGCCCCATCCAGCATCCGGCGGACGATGTGGCGGGAGGTCTGCTGACCACCCACTTCGAGTTCAAGTACCTCCACGACACCCTGCTCAAGCTGGACGAGCTGGGCCACGATATGCCCACCTTCTACAAGTATTTCGAGGAGTACACCGGCATCCCCGTGGACAGCATCCCCATGAACGACCCCAAGGTCTACAGCCTGCTCACCAGCCCGGAAGAGCTGGGTGTGACGCCGGAGCAGATCGACAGCCAGACCGGCACCTTCGGCATCCCCGAGATGGGCACCAACTTCGTGCGCGGAATGCTGGTGGAGGCCCGTCCCAAGAATTTCTCCGAGCTGATCCAGATCTCGGGCCTGTCCCACGGCACCGACGTCTGGACCGGCAACGCCGACGAGCTCATCCGCAGCGGCACCTGCACCATCGCGGAGGTCATCGGCTGCCGTGACAGCATCATGCTCTACCTGCTCCGCAAGGGCCTCGAGCCGAAGATGGCCTTCGACATCATGGAGGCTGTCCGTAAGGGCAAGGTGGCCAAGGGCGGCTTTGCGCCCGGCTGGGAAGAGGCCATGCGGGAGCACGATGTGCCGGACTGGTACATCGAGAGCTGCCGCAAGATAAAATATATGTTCCCGAAAGCCCATGCGGTGGCCTACCTGATGTCGGCCATCCGGCTCATGTGGTTCAAGCTCTACCACCCGCAGGCGTTCTATGCGGTGTACTTCACCGTCCGGGGCGATGACATCGACTACGAGGCCGCTGTGGGCGGTGCTGCCGTGGCCCGCGCCCACATGAACGAGGTGAAGCGCCGCCTCAAGGAAGAGAAGAACGCCAAGGATGAAGATGTGCTCGTCTCGCTCCAGCTGGTCAATGAGATGCTGGTGCGGGGCTATGAGTTCCTGCCCATCGAGCTGGGCAAGAGCCGGGGCTCGAAGTATGTGGTGGAGGACGGCAAGGTGCGCCTGCCCTTCTGCTCCCTGAAAGGTCTGGGCGGTACCGCCGCCGATGCGCTGGAAAACGCCACCCTCCATGGGCAGGAGTACCTCTCCATCGAGGAGCTGCAGCAGGCCTCCGGCGTTGGCAGCAGCATCATCGACCGCCTGCGTCAGGTGGGCGCTCTGGGCGACCTGCCGGAAAGCAGTCAGGTGAGCTTCTTCTAAAATTGCAGCAAAAAACGACCTCTGCAGCCGGATGGACCGGAAGCAGAGGCCGTTTTGTTATACGATCAAGTTTCTGAACAGGGGAGCAGCTTACTCCACGCTGATCATATAGTAGTAGACCGGCTGACCGCCGCGGATGTGGCTGACCTCGACGTGGTTGGGGCATTTTGCCTTGACGATCTCGGTCACCTTCTCGGCATCCTCGTCGGAGACGTCGCAGCCGGAGATGATGGTGACGAAGCTGGAATCCTTCTTGCACATACTGCGGGCCAGACGATAGGTGGCCTTGGTGATGTCGTTGGAGGTGAAGACGATCTTGCCGTTCTCCAGGGCCATGATCTCGCCCTTCCGGATCCGCTTGCCGTCGTACTCGCTGTCGCGGGCGGCGTAGGTGATGAGGCCGGTGGAGACCTTATCGGCGGCAGACATCATGTTGATGGTGTTGGCCTCGACGGTAGCAGAGGGGTCGAAGTTCAGCAGAGCGGTGATGCCCATGGGGACGGTGCGGGTGGGCAGAACGACCACCTGACGGTCAGCCAGCTTCTGGGCCTGCTCAGCAGCCATGATGATGTTCTTGTTGTTGGGCAGGACAAAGACGGTCTTGGCCGGGACGCTCTGGATGGCGGCAAGGATGTCCTCGGTGGCAGGGTTCATGGTCTGACCGCCGGAGACGACAGCGTCAGCGGCCAGGTCGGTGAAGACAGCCTTCAGGCCCTCACCGGCGGCGACGGCAACGAAGCCATAGTCGCGGCTGGGGTCAACGGCAGCGTAGATGAACTCGCTGGCGGGGTCGGGCTTCTTCTCGGCGGAAGCCTGCTTCTCGAGGCTCTTGCCCTGCTTCTGGCGGGCCAGGAACTGCTCGTGCATATTCTCGATCTTGAAGTTGGTGAGGTAGCCGTACTTGATGGCCTCGCTCAGGATCTTGCCGGGGTCGGCGGTGTGGACATGGAGGTTGATGACGTCATCGTCCTCGATGCAGACGACGCTGTCGCCGTTGGACTCGGCGAAGGCGCGCATCTTTGCGGCGCTTGCGCCCTCGTTCTTGTTGATGAGGAACTGGGTGCAGTAGCCGTTCTTGATGTCCTCCACCTTCATCAGGTCGTCGGTGAAGACGCCCTTGCCGGCGTTCTCGGTGGAGAGCTTGGCCTTGTTGGGGACAGCCTCGCCGCCGGCCACGATGTCCTCACCGTGGAAGACCTTGCCCATGCCCTCGAAGATGATCATGATGCCCTGGCCGCCGGCGTCCACGACGCCGGCCTTCTTCAGGACGGGCAGCAGGTTGGGGGTGTCCTCCAGAGCCTTCTGACCGGCGGTCATCACGACGTCCCACAGCTCGGCCACATCCTCTTTGCCGCAGGCAGCAGCTTCCTCGGAAGCGACGCGGGCGACGGTCAGGATGGTGCCTTCGGTGGGCTTCATGACAGCCTTGTAAGCGCCCTCGACGCCCTTCTTCAGCGCAGCCACGATGTCGGCGGCGTCAGCCTCCTTTTTGCCCTCCAGAGCTTTGGAGAAGCCGCGGAACAGCAGGCTGGTGATGACGCCGGAGTTGCCGCGGGCGCCGCGCAGCATGGCGGAGGCAGCGGTCTTTGCGGCCTCGCCCACGGTGCAGCTGTCGTCCATGGCCTGCAGCTCACGGACGGCTGCACCGACGGTCATGCCCATGTTGGTGCCGGTGTCGCCGTCGGGGACGGGGAACACGTTCAGCTCGTCCACGCGGGAGCGCTGGTTGTTGATGTTGTTTGCGCCGGAAATAATGGCGTCGCGCAGGATCTTACCAGAAATCATTGCTTTTTACTCCTTATATCTTCCCGGTACCCCCGGGCGGGCTTTGTCTCATCAGGCAACCACGTCATCGACCGATACGACCACGCGGGCGACTTTCAGGCCGGTGGCCTGCTCCACCTCGTCCTTCACGCGGTGCGAGATGGAACGCGCGGCGGTGGAGATGTTCAGCCCGTAGCTGACGGCAATGTGCAGCTCGATCACGAGACGGCCCTCTTCCTGTGTGACACGGACGCCCTTGGCCGAGTCGTCCACGCCGCGCACGGCGCTGCGGACACGGTCGGTCAGATCACGGGGGGCCATTGCGGCCACGCCGTAGCATTGTTTGGTTGCTTCGCCCACGAGCGTGGAAAAATACTCGGCTGAGAAGCTGACATCTCCCAGCGGAAAACGGGAAGTGATCATAGTCGCTCTGCTCCTTTTATTCATTATGATACCCCGGTCCGCAGGGCGGCGGGGCGGTGCGCGGACCAAAGAAGGCGGCGTACCACTTTTATTATACAACTTTATGAGGAAGCTGTACAGCACATAATTGCTGACAGAAAGAAAAAAGTCAGGCGCGGCTTACCCGTCTCGGTCTGTTTCGACACCGCAATGCCGGTATACTGAAAGACAGACAGAGCCGCAAAGGGCCGCGTTCCTGCTGTTAGTATAGCACAAAATCCTTCGCAGTGCATCCATTTCGTGAATATTTATCCGACAAAACAAAAGGTGATTGTGAATAAAATATAAAAGATGGCGCAGACATCTTTATCTTACTATGAAAAAGTGCTAAAATCTAAGGTGGCAAGAGTAAGACTGTATCCGGCACAGGATGCCGGGGCATTCGGCTGCCAAGGTGCTGAAGACAGGAATTTGCTGCGGCTGCACAGGAGCTGCGGCCCGGCGGCGGAAAAGTTCACAATAGGAGTTGTTTTCATGAATATTCTGTTTTTCCTTTCCCCCAAGCAGGACCTGATGTATGTGTACGATGACTTCACCCTTCGCCAGACGCTGGAAAAATGGGAGAACAACCGCTACGCATCCATCCCGGTGCTCAACCGCAAGGGAGAGTATGTGGGGACCCTGACGGAAGGGGACATCCTCTGGGGGCTGAAAAAGTTCCACGGCCTCGACCTTGAGGCGGCAGAGGACATCCCCATCCGGGACTTTGCCCACAAGCGGGACTACAAGGCCGTCACGGTCACCACGAGCATGGACCAGCTCATCGAGGCGGCCATGAACCAGAACTTCGTCCCCGTCGTGGATGACCGGGGAATGTTCATCGGCATCGTCCGCCGTCAGGCCATCATCCGCTACTGCTACGACCGCTCCCGCGCTGCCGCCGCAGAGCAGCGCAGAAAGCCCGAAAAGCAGGAAAAACGAGTCCCGGCTTCTGCCGGGGTGCAGTAAAACAGGAAAAGGCCCCGCCGCTCTGCATGAAATGTGCAGGGCAGCGGGGCCTTTCTATGCCTGTGGGAAAGGGAGAGTGGTGCTTCAGCCCACGGTGAGGCTGGAATCGGTGAACCGGTGGGTCAGGACAGCCTCGGCGTCCTCGCCGCCCATGGCCAGCAGCTCGTCCACCGAGAGGGTGGTGGAGCAGAGGATGGTCTGGAAGGCGATGGTCTCGATGCCCTCAGCCCGCAGCTGACGCAGGGCGGCCAGCGAGACGTGGAGGGAGGCTGTGAGCCGTCCGACGCAGACGGTGAGGGTATTGCCGCTCTGGGTGCTGGTGTAGGAGATGACCGCGCCGCTCTTGTCGGTGACAGTCAGGCCGGGGAGGGAAGAGACGGATGCGGACGGGGCGGAAGAGCCGCCGTCAGAAGAGGAAGAAGACTCCTCGGGGATAACAGGCTTTTCCGGCTCCACAGGACGGGGGATGGAGACCTGCTTGGTCTCGCCATTAGCATCGGTGGTGGTGACTTTTGCGCCCGGGTCCAGCTTCTCTTTAAAGGTATTGGGGTCGAGCTCACTGCCGTTCTGCAAGAGGGCCATGCCGTTGCTGCTGCCAGCCTTGGCGGTCAGCTCGAGGCTGCCTGACAGATCGATGCTGCCGCTGACGCTGTGGATGCCGCTGCCGCCGTAGCCGTAATTGCCGTTACCGTCGTTACCGCCAGTGGCGTTGACCGTACCGCCGGAGATGGTGATGTTGCCGCTGTCGATGCCGCTGCCGCCGTTGCAGATGCCACTGCCGCCGCTGCTGTAATCGCCGGTACCGCTGTTGCCGCCTTTGGCGTCGACCGTACCGCCGGAGATGGTGATGCTGCGGCCGCCGGAGCCGTCTTCGCCGCTGCCGCCTTTGGCCGTGACGGTACCGCCGGAGGAGATGGTGACGCCGCGGTTATTGGTGATGCCGTCGCCGCCGTCGCTGCTGTTTGTGCCGTCGCCGCCAGCGGCGTTGACCGTACCGCCGGAAATGGTGAGGCTGCCGAGGCTGGTGATGCCGCTACCGCCGGAGCCGTTTTTGCCGTCGCCGCCATTGGCGTTGACCGTACCGCCGGAGATGGTGAGGTCTTTGCTGAAGATGCCGCGGCCGCCGGAGCCGTCTGTGCCGCTGCCACCTTGGGCCGTCAGGCTGTCAGTTTCGCCGCCGGAGATGGTGAGACTGCCGGTGCTGGCGATGCCGCTGAGGCCATAGTTGCCGTTGTCGCTGATACCACCGGTGAGATGGTTGTCGCCCTTCAGGGTCAGCGTCACGTCACCCTTCGAAGTGAGAGCGGAGCCGGAGCCGGTCTCGATGTTCACATTGTCCAGCGTGACCTCGACCTTATGGTCCTCGGCCTCGATGGTCACGGTGTTGGAAGAAGCTTTGTCCTTGTTCTGATTTGTGATGATGGTGTTGGTGTCCTCCACATCCTTCTTATCCCCCTGTGAGACCGTGTTTTTCCCTTCGGTCCCACTTGCCTTCACGGTGATGTCACCATTCTCGATGTACCATGTCTCGGCAAAAGCCGGGGCGGTAAGGGTGATGAGCATTGCGGCAGTCAGGACAAACGCTGCTGCCCGCTGAGAGGCCGGACGGGGTGAATCGATCCCCCCCCCCCCGTATGGAGAGGGCGACCCAGAACACGCATCGCAAGCTTACGATAAGACAGCATACAAAAACCTCCTTTGAATGGTGAAAATAAATGGTGAAAACAGAGAACATCTGACTGACCTGAATGTACCACATCTGCGGGGAAAAATCAATAAAATCTGCGCGAATCGCCCTGTTTCCTGCGTGAATGGAGAAAACCCGTCAGATTTTGGCTCTGACAAAGAACCTGCTTATCGCTGTGCGGCGGCTCTCGGGAGACGGGCTTGCCCTCTCAGTCTCGCTCCGCTCGCCAAGGCCGGGTTGCGGCTCCCAGCGTCTGCTTCGCTGCCGCTCGCATCCTGCTGGCCGCGGCCCCAACAGCTCCTCCCTGTTTCCGCCACTGGCGGCGGTCGTCGCCGTTGCCCCCAAAGGGAGAGGCTTTTCTGAGCCTTTTTCCTCAAAAAACTTCCGAAGATACATTTTATTGGACTTTTATTCTGCTATACTCCTGTCAGAACAAAAAGACACAGGAGGGAAGAGGAATGAAAGACATTGAGCTTCGGTATGTGGGCGGTCATGTGGAGGTGTATACGGTGGCGGGCGCGTTCCTGTTCTCGGCGGACACCCTGCGGGAGGCGATGGAAGAGCTGGATGCCGCCTGATGCATTCCCGGGAATACCGGAAAGCACCGGGCGGGAGTTAGAAAATACTAATGTAAAATGAATGTAAAATTCAAGAAAAGAACCGTCTAAGAAGGCCCGGAAATCTTAAAATTCCGGTCAAAAAAGTGATTTTCCTGTAAAATAATGCTTGTTGAGCCGGGGGGTTCGATGCTATAATAAAAAGGACGGCGTTTTGCGTATGGAGAGCTAAGCACAGCCGTCTTGTGCAATGGAGCAATAGGAAGATTTTAGGAGCATTGTTTTATGGACATTACACACATCACCTCTCTGCTGGGCGGTATTGCGCTGTTCCTGTATGGCATGTCGATCATGGGTGCCGGCCTCGAAAAGCTGGCCGGCGGCAAGATGCAGGGCATATTGCAGAAACTGACTTCGTCCACCATCAAGGGCGTCATTTTCGGCACCCTCATCACCGGCGTCATCCAGTCGTCGGCCGGTACGGTCGTCATTTGCGTCGGCCTCGTCAACTCCGGCATCATGACCCTTACGCAGTCGGTAGGCGTTATCATGGGTGCAAACATTGGTACTACGGTCACCGGTCAGCTCATCCGCATGGCGGATATTTCGGGCGACAGCCTTATCCTGACCCTCATCCAGCCCAAGACGTTTGCGCCGGTGGTGGCGTTTATCGGCTGCATTTTTTATGTGTTCATCCGCAACGCGAAGAAAAAGAACATCGGCCAGATCATGCTGGGCTTCGGCATCCTGTTCACCGGCATGAGCCTGATGGACACCGGCGTGTCGCCCCTGCGTGAGAGCGCAGCGTTCCAGGAGCTGTTCGTCACCATGACCAACCCCATCCTCGGCGTTCTCGTGGGCGTGGTGGTCACGGTCATCATCCAGTCCTCTTCGGCCTCTGTGGGTATCCTGCAGGCGCTGTCCAGCACCGGCCTCGTCACCTTCAGCTCGGCCATCCCCATCGTGCTGGGCGCCCACATCGGCACGGCCTTCACCCCGCTGCTGACCATCGGCGGCTCCTCCAAGGACGGCAAGCGCGCCGCCCTCATCCACCTGTACTTCAACATCATCGGCAGCGTCATCCTGCTGGCGCTGGTCTATGCAGTCCAGTTCACCATCGGCATCCCCATGTGGGGCGATGTGATGAACAAGAGCAGCATTGCAAACATCCACACCATGACCAGCGTCATTGCGATGCTGTTCTTCCTGCCCTGCAGCGGCGTGCTGTCCAAGCTGGCCATGATGACCGTGCCGAACAGCGCGGAGGAGGCGCAGGAGCTGAGCATGCCTGTGCTGGATGAGCGTCTGTTCAAGAGCCCGGCTGTGGCTCTGCAGCAGGCTAAGAACGCGGTGGTCAAGATGTCCCGCCGCGCAGCCCGCAACGTCGGCCTCGCCACCCCGCTGCTGCTCAAGATGGACGAGGACGTCGTGAGTGCCATCGATGTCCGCGAGAACCTCATCGACCGGATGGAGGTGGACATCTCCAACTACCTCATCAAGCTGGCAGACCAGGAGCTGGGCGACGCAGAGAGCCATGAGGTGACCGAGCTGCTCAACTTTGTCACCGAGTGCGAGCGCATCGGCGACTATGCAGTCAACATCAAAGAAAAAGCGCAGGAGCTGACCGACAAGGAAGTCACCTTCAGCGAGAAGGCACAGCAGGAGCTGAAGCTTCTCGACAATGCGCTGGAAAAGATACTGACCCTCACCACGGACGCCTTCGAGTTCGACGACGCCCGGACCGCCAGCCAGGTGGAGCCGCTGGAACAGGTCATCGACATCCTCGTGGAGCGGCTTCGTGCGCAGCACATCAAGCGTCTGAAGGATGGTGCCTGCTCCATTGATACCGGTGTCGTCTATCTCGATGTGCTGAACAATGTAGAGCGTATCTCGGACCACTGCTCCAACATCGCCGCCCGTCTGGTGGGCATGGAGGCAGGCGAGGACTATGACTCCCATACCCTCAAGAACATGATGCACCACAACCCCACCAAGGAATATATGCTCAACTACGAGCAGTGCCGCAGGGACTACCTCGTCCCGCTGGAACAGCTCGAAGCCTGATTCTGATAAAGGATAAAAACAGTGCAGACCTCCCCGGGGAGGTCTGCACTGTTTTTGTTTATTCACCCAGGTCTTCCAGCAGCGCCCGGAGGGCCGTTTCGCCGGTGACGTAGAGGCCCTGCTTGAGCCGGAGGGCATCGGCCTCGGGCAGGAGATTGACATAGATGCCGGTGCGCAGGAGCCGCTTGTCGGGCAGCCCGTTGTCGGAGCAGGTGTAGACGACCACCCGCCCGCCCTCGTCGCAGAGGTAGAAGTCGGTGCCGCTCTGCCCGGCGGAGCCCTGCGCGGCCAGACCCGGCTCGGAGGCCGGCGTCTCTTCGCCGGAGTCGGCAGGGAAGGGGAGACTGGGCAGGGCCATCCAGAACAGGCTGAACACGATGGTAAAAATGCACAGCGCATAAAAAATGCAGAGCCAGACCTTGCGCATGGCAGTGGACTCCTTTCGGCTGAAATGGTGTTTCAGACGGTAGTATGTGCAAAAGAAAACTGCCTCAGACAGGGATGCAGAATTTTCACACCCGGATGCTGTACTTTGGCGGGGCAGATGTGCTATACTAACATCGTATCCAGTCGATTTCCCCCTTGCGGAAGCGGGCGGCGGGGACTATAATGTGTTATTATGGCTGTGGGCCGTCTGGCCGCAGCAGGAACAGCAAACGGCATCGTCAGAGGATGCTTTGAGATGCAGAACAGTGAAAATTGCGATAGGAGGCGATCCTTATCTCAAACAATGAAAGACGGAGACTCCACAGTGATGGTGCGCTCCGGGAGCAGCGGCCCGCAGCGGAGCAGAACCGGCGGGTCCGTGAGCCCCGCGGACCGCAGGAGCAGGAAGAAAAGCAGGGCCATCCCGTTCTCGGATTCCTGGGCCGGACCATCGTCACCCTCGTCTGTCTGGGCATTATGGCGGGCAGTCTGGTGGCAGTGGGCGCTGTGTACTATGTGGTGCAGGCTACGGCCAGTGACGGCGACCTGCTGGACCTCGACAACATCGAACTGAGCCAGTCGAGCCTTGTGGTGGCCACCGACCCCGACACCGGCGCACAGGTGGAGTACGCCACCCTGCGCTCCTCCAACAGCCACCGCGTCTGGGCGGACCTCGAGCAGATCCCCACCAACCTACAGTATGCATTCATCTGCACCGAGGACAAAGACTTTTACAACGAGCCGGGCGTCAACTTCAAGCGCACCATCGGCGCGATGATCAATGAATACCTGCTGCCTATCTACAGCTCCAAGCAGGGCGCCTCTACGCTGGAACAGCAGCTCATCAAGAACCTGACCAGCGACAAGAGCGCCAGCGGCATCGAGGGCGCACTGCGCAAGCTGCGCGAGATCTACCGCGCCCTCATCCTGAGCCGCAGCTACTCCAAGGAGACCATTCTGGAAGCCTACCTGAACACCATCAGCTTTACCGGTACCATCCAGGGCGTCCAGACGGCGGCAAACGAGTACTTCGACAAGGATGTCAGCGAGCTGACCCTCTGGGAGTGCGCGTCCATCGCGTCCATCACCAAGAATCCCACCAACTATAACCCCTACACCAACCCCGAGAACCTCATCAACCGCCGGAACTTCCTGCTCTACAATATGTGGCAGCAGGGTGTCATCTCGGAGGATGATTACCGCAACGCCGCTGCCCAGCCGCTGGTGCTGGCAGAGACGGACAACACGAAGAAGAGCAGCTCCACCACCTCTTACTTCACCGATGCCCTCTTCAACGAGGTGGTGAAGGACATCATGGCCAAGGAGGGCGTGGACGAGTCCACCGCCCAGAGTATGCTCTACACCGGCGGCTACACCATCGAGGCAACGGTCAACCCCAAGATCCAGACCGCGATGGAGAACCTGATGCTCAACACCGACGACGCCTACTTCCCGGCCGGCTGGCATGAGGAAGAGGTGACCAGCATCTCCGACGACGATGTGCAGGTCTACAACGAGGACGGCACCCCCAAGACCCGCACCGGCGACGACGGTACGGTCTATTATTACCGCAACGTCCGCACCCAGGCGGCGATGGTCACGCTGGACTATGACGGCAATGTCATCGCCATGGTGGGCGGTCTGGGCGAAAAGACCAAGAGCCTTTCCCTGAACCGAGCCTACGGCGTCACCCGTCAGACCGGTTCTACCATCAAGCCCATCGGCGCCTATGCGCTGGGCATCGAGTATGGTCTGGTCAACTGGTCTACCATGCTCAACAACTCGCCCCTCTACCTCAAGCAGGATATGGTCATCCGTGACGAGGACTACTGCCGCAGGAACGGCCTCATGGGTCTGACGGACAAGCAGCTGAAAGCCTACCCCAACGCATGGCGCAGCTGGCCCCGCAACTATGGCGGCAACTACGGCGACGGCTCCGACCTGCCGCTCTGGAACGGCCTCGCCCGCTCCCTGAACACCATCGCCATCCGTGTTGGCGACCTCGTGGGCGCGAACAACATCTTCAACTTCGTCTACAATACCCTGCAGCTCAGCACGCTGGACCCCGTCAACGACGTGGGCCTTGCACAGATGGTCATGGGCAGCCAGACCCACGGCGTCACCCCGATGGCGCTGGCGGCGGCGTTCCAGATCTTCTACGACGGCGAGTACACCACGCCTCACCTCTACACCCGTGTGCTCGACCGGGACGGCAACATCTATATGGAGAGCAACGACACCAGCTATCAGGCTCTGACGCCCCAGACGGCCTATGTCATGAACCGTCTGCTGAAGAATGTCCTGTTCTCCAGCGTCGGTATGGCCAGCGGCCGCTACCCCAACTCCAACGGCATGGAGGCCTTCGGTAAGACCGGTACGGCCAGCGATGAGAAGGACCTGTGGTTCGTGGGCGGCACGCCCTATTATGTCACCGCTGTGTGGTGGGGCTACGATGCGCCTTACGATATGACCAAGACCCTCGGCAAGCAGCAGGCCAAGACCCGCACCTGCGTCACGGCCTGGAAGGCTCTGATGGAGCAGGTCCAGGCAGACCTGCCCTATAAGGCATTCCCGGCGGCTGACGGCGTCGTAGAGCGCAGCTACTGCACCCAGAGCGGCCTGCTGGCCAGCGGCTCCTGCCCGAGCACGGCAGTGGGCTACTACCGTGCCGACGACCTGCCCGACGTCTGCAATTATTCCCACGGTCAGGCAGCTGTCGCCAGCGAACCCCTCGCGCCTGAGCCGGACACCACCAACCTGGACACCGACTGAGGCAAAAATCGTACTTTTCGGCACATTGGGTTGCAGATTCGGTGCGCTGAAGGGGTACTTCACGGCTCAAAACTGGATAATCTGACAAAATAGCATCCGACCTCTTGCAATGCAGGGAGTCGGATGCTATTATATTTTCTGCAAGAACACTTGTGTTTGAGAGGTGAACAAGTTGGAACGCCGTTTTTATCTGGTGGATGCGCAGGTCCTGCCGGAAGTTTTCCTCAAGGTCGTCCGGGCCAAGGAGCTTCTGGCCAGCGGAGAGGCACGCAGCATTTCGGCTGCGACCCGCAGCGTAGACCTGTCGCGCAGTGCATTTTATAAATATAAGGACTGCATTTTCGACTCGGAGAATGGCCGCGAGGTCATCACCGTCATGGCGACCCTGCGGGACGAGACGGGTGCATTGCAGAGCCTTCTGGCCGGCATCAGTGCCGCCGGTGCCAGCATCGTGACCATCAATCAGTCTACTCCGGAGAACGGAGCCGCGCTGGTGGCTGTCACCATCCGCACCGACACCATGCAGATGACCCCCGAGGAGCTGACGGAAAAGCTTTCGCGCCAGCGGATGGTCGTGGGCGTACACTGCGGATACAATCTGTGACAGTACATTCATAGAAAAAGGAACGAGGGCAGTATCATGGCAAAAATCGCGATTCTGGGCTTTGGCACGGTGGGCAGCGGCGTGTACGAGGTGCTCTGCCGCAACGCCGCAGGCGTCTCCCGCCGCGCAGGCGAACCGGTGGAGGTCAAGTACATCCTTGACCCCAAGGACTTCTCGGGTCATCCGGCTGCACAGCTGTTTATAAAGAATTTTGACGCCATTCTGGAAGACCCCGAAGTGAAGGTCGTCGTCGAGACCATCGGCGGCACCCGCTTCGCTTACCCTTACGTCAAGGCCTGCCTCGAGAGCGGCCGGAGCGTCTGCACCTCCAACAAGGAGATGGTGGCCACCTACGGCGCAGAGCTGCTGGCTCTGGCCAGGGCACACAACTGCGCCTTCCTGTTTGAGGCTTCCGTGGGCGGCGGCACGCCCATCATCACCCCGATGCACCAGTGCCTCGCGGCCAACGTCATCACCGAGGTGGAAGGCATCGTCAACGGCACCACCAACTTCATGCTCACCAAGATGGTGCGGGAGAATCTGGGCTTTGACGAGGCTCTGAAGATCGCTCAGGAGCTGGGCTACGCCGAGACGAAGGACCCCGGCGACGATGTGGACGGCCGCGACGCCTGCCGCAAGATCGCCATCCTGTCCTCGCTGGTCTGCGGCCACCAGATCTACCCCCAGAACATCCCCACCCGCGGCATCCGCGACATCACGGTGGATGATGTGGCTGCGGCAGAGAAGCTGGGCTGCGTCATCAAACTCATCGCCTGGATGAAGCGGGGCGAGGACGGCAGCGTTGCCGCCGGCGTCGAGCCCTGCCTCGTGCCGAAGGCAAACCAGCTGGCCGGTGTCGATGACGTCTTCAATGCCGTCCTCGTCAAGGGCGATATGCTGGGCGACGTGGTCTTCTACGGCAAGGGCGCGGGCAAGCTGCCCACCGCCAGTGCTGTCGTGGCCGACGTGGTGGACGCCCTCAAGAACGGCGTCAAGGTCCACGACAGCCTGTTCTGGCAGCCCGCCGAGCCGGTGGAAGGAATGCTCACCGACCCCGCTCCCGCCGCATACTATGTGCGTGTGGAAGGCATCGCCCCGGCGGTGGCCGAGGCCATCTACGGCAAAGGCCATGTGGTGGAAGAGCACTTCGACGGCTGCTCCTACTTTGTGGACAGCGCCGACGGCAAGGCTCTGGCCGAAGCAGCCCGCAAGGTAGAGGCCATGGGCGGCAGCGTGAAGCTGGTGCTCCGCCGCCTGCCTGAGGACGCCTGAGCGCGAGAAAAGAGGGAACTGCGATGAAGATAAAAGTTTCCGTCCCGGCCACCAGTGCCAACATCGGCTCCGGCTTCGATGCGCTGGGTCTGGCTGTGACCTTGTATAATACAGTGACCTTCGAAGAGAGCGACCATCTGGACATCTCGGCGGCAGACGGCACCCGCATCCCCCGCGGCGAGACCAATCTGGTCTACCGCTCGGCCAAGGGTCTGTTCGATAAGGTCGGCAAGACCATGCCGCCCCTCAAGCTCGTCCAGACCAACGCCATCCCGATGGCCCGGGGCCTCGGCTCGTCCTCGGCCTGCATCATCGCGGGCCTGCTGGGTGCGAACCGGATGCTGGGCGATGTGCTCAACACCCAGGAGCTGCTGACGCTGGCTACCTCCATCGAGGGCCACCCGGACAATGTGGCACCGGCCCTTCTGGGCGGTCTGACCAGCAGCGTCTTCGAGGACGGCGTCGTCTACTCCGTCAAGCGGGATGTAGACGAGAGCCTCTGCTTCGCGGCCATCGTGCCGGACTACAAGCTGCTGACCGAAGCCGCCCGTGCGGCCCTGCCCAAAGAGGTCACCCACAAGGATGCGGTGTATAACCTGTCCCGTGCGGCCCTCATCCCGGCGGCGTTCTGCGAGGGCCGCCACGACCTGCTGGCCATTGCCACCGAGGATAAGCTCCACCAGCCCTACCGGATGCCCCTGATGCCCGGCTCGAAGGAAGTCTTCGATATGGCGCGGCTCTGCGGTGCCAAGGCGGTGTACGTCTCGGGTGCCGGCAGCACCGTGATGGCTGTGGCCGAAAAGGCCAACGCCGAGAAATTCTACTCCAAACTGGAAAAGGGCCTCGAGCTGCTGGAAGGCTTGGACGGATGTGAAGCATTTACACTGCTGCGGCTGGATGCCGACAACACCGGTGCGACAGTGGAATGATAAACAGGACCGGAAGTGCAAGACCGCTTCCGCCCGGTGTACCCCTCACACACTGAGGGAGCAAAAAGAGGAGAGTGACAAGATATGGCGTTGATCGTACAGAAGTTCGGCGGTTCTTCGGTGAAGGACCGGGACCGTATCTTCAACGTGGCCCGCATCGTGGCCAACACCCACAACGCGGGAAATGACGTGGTCGTGGTAGTGTCCGCACAGGGCGACACCACCGACGACCTCATCACAAAGGCAGCAGAGATCACCCACAACCCTTCTGCCCGTGAGATGGATATGCTGCTGGCAGCAGGCGAGGAGATCAGTATCGCCCTGCTGGCTATGGCTCTGAACGAGCTGGGCTGCCATGCCACCAGTCTGACCGGCTGGCAGGCAGGCTTCCGCACCGACCGTGCCTACACCAAGGCCCGCATCACCAAGCTGGAGACCGAGCGCATCTCTTCGGAGCTGGAGCGCAACCGCGTCGTCGTCGTGGCAGGCTTCCAGGGCCTGAACAAGCTGGACGACATCACCACGCTGGGCCGCGGCGGTTCCGATACCAGCGCTGTCGCCATCGCAGCAGCGCTCCACGCCGACCGCTGCCAGATCTTTACCGACGTGGAGGGCGTCTACACCGCCGACCCGCGCAAGGTGCGCAACACCCGCAAGCTGGATGAGATCACCTTCGACGAGATGCTGGAACTGGCATCCCTCGGCGCACAGGTGCTCAACAACCGCAGCGTGGAGCTGGCTAAAAAGTATAATGTGGAGCTGGAGGTCCTCTCCAGCCTGAACCCCGTGCCCGGCACGGTCGTCAAGGAGGTTGTAAAAGACGTGGAAGGTATGCTGATCAAGGGTGTCGCAAAGGACACCGACGTTGCTGTTATTACGATCCTGAATGTTCCCGATGAGCCGGGTACCAGCTTCAAGATCTTCGGCCTGCTGGCCCAGAAGAATATCAACGTGGACATCATCCTGCAGTCCACCGGCCGCGACGGCAAGAAGGACATCAGCTTCACCTGCGCGGAGAGCGAAGCTGAGACTGCCATGCGCGTCCTGCGCGAGAGCGCAAAGTTCGACCAGGTCACCTGCGACGAGACCTGCGCCAAGGTGTCCATCGTGGGTGCCGGTATGCAGAGCCACAGCGGCGTGGCCTCCAAGATGTTCGAGGCTCTGTCCAACAACAACATCAACATCAAGATGATCTCCACCAGTGAGATCAAGATCTCCTGCATCATCGACCGTGAGGACGCCGACAAGGCTGTCAGCTCCATCCACGAGATGCTGTTCGAGTAAGACGTGGCTTCAAAGCCGCCGTGCCGTGCGTCCTGCGCCGGTGCGGCGGCTTTTTGCGTACACAATTTTTTTACAGCCCCTGCCGTTTACACCCAGATAAAAGGGGTGTATAATATTATTATGTGCCTGTATCCAGGGCGAACGTCAAAAACAGGAAGGAAGCTGCATCATGGAGCAAAATCGACCCGCACCCCGCCGCGCTCTGTCGCCGAAAGAACGCCGCCGGAGACACCGTATCCGCCTCGTGCGCAACTGGACGGTCTTTCTGCTCAGCTGCGGCGCGGTCATGGCTGTGATGACCGGCGGCATCCTCTGGCTGCTGCCCAGGGCCTATGCCCTCATCGCACCGCCGACGGCCTTCGAGGCCCGGGAGTATGAGGGCGGCGCGGAGACGGACCTTTCGGATAAGCGCCTCATGCTGGTGAATGCAAACCTTCCCCTGACGGAAGAGCCGACGCCGGAGCTGGCTGTGGCCGATGATGCCACCGGCGTTTCGCTGGAAGCCGAGGCTGCCGCAGCCTACCGCGAAATGGCCGAGGCCGCAAGGCAGGATGAGATCGAGCTGGTGCTGACGGCAGGGTATCAGGATGCCGCCGCCCGCCAGAGCGCCTATGAGGCCGCGGTCCAGAGCTACCGGGAGTCCGGCTGCTCGGAGGAAGAGGCCGCTGCCAGGGCTGCGACCGTTCAGCCTGCGCCGGAGGCCAGCGAATATGCCACCGGCTACGGTGCCGACATCCTCGCGGCAGACAGCATGGAGAAGGACACCGGCTTCGCGGACACCCGTGCCTATGAGTGGCTGGAAGCCTATGCCGCAGAGCACGGCTTCATCCTGCGCTGGCCGCAGGAGCGTCAGGCCGCCACCGGCATGGTGTTTGAGCCGTGGCACTGGCGGTATGTGGGCAGGGACAACGCCCTCGCCATCCGCGCCTCCGGCCTCTCGCTGGAAGAGTATCTGGCGCTGGAACAAACGAAATAATACAAAAGGACGATAGAACATTGAGACGATCCCAAATCGCACCCGGCGTCCACCTCTCGTATGACGCCGCACAGAAATTCAACCGCTGCCGCATCAGCATCCACTTCGCGTTCCCGGCCCGCCGCGAGACGGCCACGGCCCACGCGCTGCTGCCGCTGGTGATGGAGAGGGGCTATGCCGACTGCCCCGACATGACCCAGATGACCAAAAAGCTGGCCCGCCTCTACGGTGCCGACCTGACCGTGGACGCCCGCCCCATGGGCTGCAGCCACAACCTCTGCGTCAGCATCACCGGCATCAAGGACCAGTTCGCACTGGAAGGGGAGAAGCTGACGCAGGAGTACGCCGCACTGGCCCTCGGCACGGCGTTCCACCCCTATTTTGTGGGCAGCACCTTCGACCCCGAGGCCGTGGGCATCGAAAAGCAGATGCTGAAGAAGGCGCTGGAAGACGAAGTGAACGACAAGCGCCTTTACTGCCAGCGGCAGGCCAACCGGGAATTCTTCGGCGACAGCCCCGCCGGTGTCCGGCAGGAGGGCTACTTAGAAGAAGTGGATGGCCTGACGCCCGAAGCGCTGACCGAGGCATACTACGAGATGCTGCGGACGGCGAACATCGAGCTCATCGTGCTGGGCTGCGACGAGGCCAGCACCACCGCCGTGAAGGACGCCCTTCTGACGGAGCTTTCGGCCATCGACCGCGCCCCACTGCCCCGGGCCGAGAACATCGCCATGCCCCGACGGGAGCCGGTGCGGAAGGTGGAGCACTTCGACACCACGCAGGCCAAGCTCTGTATGCTGTTCACGCTGGGCCGGCCCATGCAGCCTGAACAGCTGGCCGCTGTCCGGCTGGCGATGGCCCTCTACGGCGGCAGTGTGACCAGCCGCCTTTTCCTGAACGTCCGGGAGCGCGACCATCTGTGCTACTACTGCTCGTCGTCCTTCCAGAGCTTCACGGGCAGCATGGCCGTCAACAGCGGCGTCGAGCACACCGACGCGGCCCGCGCTGAGCAGGCGGTGCTCAAAGAGCTGGCGGACCTCTGCGACGGCCCGATCACCGACGAAGAGCTGGAAGACTGCCGCCGGGGCCTGCTGGCCGGGATGAACGGCCTGGAGGATACGCTGGGCGGCATCGAGACATGGTACTATATGGAAGTGCTGCGGGGCGGACCGGTGCAGACGCCGGACGACGCCCGCCGCGCCCTGCTGGCTGTGACCAGGGAGGATGTGCGGGATATTCTGAAGCAGTTCACCCTGTCGGTGAGCTGTCTGCTGACGCGGGAGGAGGGGAACGAGAATGGCTGAGAACACCCAGAGCGTGCTGGAATGCACCGCCGCTGACCAGTGGAAAGTTCTGCCCTCGGGGCTGACCGTACTCGTCCGCCCCATGCCGGGCTACTCCGGCACCCATGTCATCTACGCCACCCGCTTCGGCTCCATCGACCGGGATTTCCGGCTGGGAGAGCGGGAAGTGCATCTGCCCGCCGGTGTGGCCCATTTCCTCGAGCACAAGATGTTCGAGGATGAGGACGGCGATGCCTTTGCAAAGTTCGCCAAGACCGGCGCGAATGCCAACGCCTTCACGGCCTTCGACCGCACCTGCTACCTCTTTACGGCCACGGAACAGCTGGACGAGAGCCTTGACGTGCTGCTGGGCATGGTGGGGCACCCCTACTTTACCGAGCAGACCATCGCCAAGGAGCAGGGCATCATCGGGCAGGAGATAAAGATGTACGATGACAGCCCCGACTGGCGGCTCATCACCGGCCTGTGCGAGTGCCTGTATCACAGCCACCCCATCCGCAGCGATATTGCGGGAACGGTGGAGAGCATCGCGGAGATAACGCCCGAGATGCTCTACGACTGCTGCAGGGCATTCTATGCGCCGGGCAATATGGTGCTGGCCGCAGCGGGCAACACCAGCATGGAGCAGATCCTGGCTGCCTGCGCCCGCCACGGCCTGATGGACGAGCGCCCGGCGGAAAAGGTCGAGCGCCTGCTCCGCCCCGAGCCGATGACGCTGGCAGCGACCGAAAAGACCATCACCATGCCCATCGCCAAGCCCTGCTTCGGTCTGGGCTTCAAAGAAGAGCCGCTGCCTTTCGGCGACCTGCGCAGCGAGATGCTGTACGAGCTCATCCTCTGCTGCATCTGCGGCGGGATGTCGCCGCTCTACCGCCGCCTCTACGACGAGGGCCTGACCAACCCGGGCTTCGGCGGTGAGGTGCTGCGGGTGGACGGATGTTGCTGCATCCTCTTCACCGGCGAGAGCGACCAGCCCGACACCGTCCGGCAGCTTCTGCTGGACGAGATCGAGCGGGTGCGCAAAGAGGGCGTAGACCGGGAGATCTTCACCCTCTGCAAGAACGAAAAATACGGCCAGCTCATCGAAAATCTGGAAAACGTCGAGGATTCGGCCAGCCAGATGGCAGATTTCGCGCTGGCAGGTCAGACTGTGGCCCAGCAGATCACCATGCTGGCGGGCCTGACGGCAGAGGACGCCGACGCGGCATTGCAGCACATCCTGCGGCCTGAGCGGATGGCCGTGATGTACATTGAGCCGGACGGCACTGCCGTTGAGGACGAGGAAGAAGAGGAGACGGAAGAATGACGAATCTGGTACAGTTCCCGGGTCTCGGCCTCAGCTTTGAGCTGAGCCGGGTAGCCTTCAGCATTGGCGACATGGATATTTATTGGTACGGCGTCTGCATCGCCTTTGGCCTCTGCCTCGCATTGGTCTTTGCGTTCCGCCGCTGCACGGAGTTCGGCATCGACGCCGATTCGATGGTGGATGTCATCCTCATCGGCGTGGTGCTTGGCATCGCCAGCGCCCGCCTGTATTATGTGGCGATGGCACCCTATAATTACGATACCATCTGGGATGTGCTGGCTGTCCGCGACGGCGGTCTGGCCATCTACGGCGGCATCATCGGTGCCTTTGTGTTCGGTGGCCTGGCCTGCAAATGGCGGGGCGTGCCGGTGCTGCCCATGTTCGACCTGGCCGGCATGGGCTTCCTCATCGGACAGGGCTGCGGCCGCTGGGGCAACTTCTTCAATCAGGAGGCTTTCGGCTGCAACACCACCCTGCCCTGGGGTATGTTCAGCGAAGCAACGGAAGATTACCTGATGGGCAGCACCGTCACGGTGCCGAAGGGCGTCACCATCGACCCCGCCATGCCCGTCCACCCCACCTTCCTCTATGAGAGCATCTGGTGCTTCGTGGGTCTGGCCCTGCTGGCGGCATACATCAAAAAGCGGAAGTTCAACGGCGACATTGCCCTGCGCTACCTTGTCTGGTACGGCGCAGGCCGCTTCTGGATCGAATCTCTCCGCACCGACAGCCTGTTGCTGGTGCCGTCGCTCGGCCTGCGTGCTTCCCAGCTGGTGGCGGCTGCGGCCGTCGTGGGCGGTGTGGCACTGGAAATTTTCCTGACCCGGAAATATAAGTCCAGGCCTCTCATGGTGACGCTGGCCCTGACGGCAGAGAACCGCAGCCTGCTGGCGAAGGTGCGCAAGGCAGAGCCGGAATTTACGGTGGAGAGGGAGGAGCTGGTGGCTTCCAGCCCCCGCAAGCTCTTCCTCGAGCGCACGAATGCCTATAACGAGCGGGTGAAGCAGCAGCTCAAAGAGAAACTGGCAGAGAAAAAAGACGCCTGATCAGAATATTTCGAAAGAGCCGCAGCGCAGAGAACCTTGTGCTGTGGCTCTTTTTGGTGTATAATATAGCCACAGAACATAAAGGGGGCATTACGATGCAGATCATTCCGATGAGAGAGCTGAAGAATACCGTGGAGATCGAGCGCCGGTGCGCCGAGGAGAACGGCCCGGTCTTTGTGACGAAGAACGGCTATGGCCGCCTCGTGGTGATGGACATTGATTACTATGAGCGCACCATGCAGGAGATGGAAGAGCTGAAGCTGGTAATGGAGGGCCTGAAGGACGTAGAGGAAGGCCGCGTGGTGGATGGGCCGACGGCGATGGCAGAAATCAGGAGGGAATATGGACTGTGAGTACCATTTCGCCCTGACTCAGCGTGCGAAACAGGATGTCAGACAGAATGTCGGATATATCCGAAATGAGCTTGGAAATGAAAAAGCCGCAGGGATGCTGATGAATGAGCTGGATAAGTGCATAGAGCGTCTGTGTATTTTTCCAGAGAGCGGGAAGCTGGTATTTGATGAATATCTGCCGGGCATCCATGTGCGCAGGAAGATAGTGGGAAAGTATATCCTGTTCTATCAGGTGTTGAAAGAGGAAAAAGTCATCCGGATCCTCCGCATCGTCTATGGCCGCAGGGATATGGATGAGGTGCTGAAGCACGTGAACAGCTGAAAGAGAAGAAAAACTGAAAATATTTCCGCAAAAGCGGGATTTTCCTCTTGAAATCCGCACAATTTTTTGCTATACTATTCTAGCCGCTTGGTGTGGGCGCCTCAAATGGCCCCTGTGAGGGCCTGCCTTTACGACCAGCGAGTACAACGAAAAGGAATGAACAAAATGTACGCAATCATTGTTACCGGCGGTAAGCAGTACCGCGTGGAGCAGGGCGACATCGTCTACATCGAAAAGCTGGACGTTGAGGCCGACTCCGAAGTGAAGTTTGATCAGGTTCTCGCTATTGGCGAGGAGGGTTCGGTCAAGGTTGGCGCTCCTGTTGTTGAGGGCGCTTCCGTTTCTGCCAAGGTCATCAAGAATGGCAAGGGCAAGAAGCTGAACATCATCACCTATCGCGCAAAGAAGCACAGTGCTCGCCGCATGGGCCATCGTCAGCCCTTCACCAAGGTTGAGATCACTGCGATCAACGGCTAAGTAGGAGGTATATTACAATGGCACATAAAAAGGGCGTAGGCAGCACCAAGAACGGCCGTGATTCTGCGGCTCAGCGTCTGGGCACCAAGCGTGCAGATGGTCAGTTCGTTCTGGCCGGCAACATCCTCGTTCGTCAGCGCGGCACTCACATCCAGCCGGGTGAGAATGTCGGCAAGGGCAGCGATGATACCCTGTTTGCTCTGGTCGATGGCACCGTTCGTTTCGAGCGCGTGGGCAAGAGCGGCAAGAAGTGCAGCGTCAAGCAGTAACTTCTTTCTAAAATCTGCAACACAGAGAGCCGGACCCTCGTGGCCCGGCTCTTTTTGATGAAAAAACAGGAGGGCCTGTATGGCAGCACAAACCAATTTTATCGACATCGCCACCATCTGGCTCCATGCCGGCAAGGGCGGCGACGGCGCAGTGAGCTTCCATCGTGAGAAGTTCGTGGCCGCTGGCGGCCCGGACGGCGGCGACGGCGGCCGGGGCGGCGACATCATCTTCGTCGTGGACGACCACCTCACCACTCTGATGGACTTCCGTTATAAGCGCAAGTACACCGCCGACGAGGGCGGCAAGGGCGGCGCAAGCCTCTGCCACGGCAAGAACGCCGAGAATCTCGTCATCAAGGTGCCTCTGGGTACGGTCATCAAGGACGCCGAGAGCGGCCTCGTCATCGCCGACCTGTCCGACCACACCCCCGTCACCATCGCCAGGGGCGGCCGGGGCGGCTACGGCAATGCACACTTTGCTACCCCCACCCGCCAGATCCCCAAGTTTGCAAAGCCCGGTATGCCCGGCGAGGACATTCAGGTGACCCTCGAGCTGAAGCTCATCGCGGATGTGGGCCTCATCGGCTTCCCCAATGTGGGCAAGTCCACCCTCATCTCCACCATCAGCGCCGCAAAGCCGAAAATTGCAAACTACCACTTCACCACGCTGGTGCCGACGCTGGGCGTCGTGTCGGTGGGCGAGGGGGCAAGCTTCGTCTGCGCCGACATCCCCGGTCTCATCGAGGGTGCCAGCGAGGGCGTCGGCCTGGGCCACGACTTCCTCCGCCATGTGGAGCGCTGCCGTCTGCTGCTGCACGTCGTGGACGTCTCCGGCAGTGAGTGCCGCGACCCCATCGAGGACTTCGAGCAGATCAACGAGGAGCTGGCAAAGTTCAGCCCGGCTCTGGCCGAGCGTCCCCAGATCGTGGTGGGCAATAAGTGTGACCTTGCCACCGAGGAGCAGATCGACACCTTCCGCAAGTATGTGGAAGAGAAGGGCCTGACGTTCGTCCCCATCTCCGCCGCCACCATGCAGGGCGTCAGGGAGCTTCCGGGTCTGGTCTACAACCGCCTGAAGGACATTCCCGCCGTCCCCGTGTTTGCCCCCGAGTACAAGAAGCCCGAGGCAAAGGCCGGCGGCCGCGAGTTCACCATCAAGCGGGTGGAGGCTCATGTCTGGAGCGTGGATGCACCCTGGCTGGAGTATATCCTGGCCGGCAGCAATGTGGACGACTACGAGAGCCTGCAGTATTTCCAGCGTCAGCTGGGCGAGAGCGGCATTCTGGACGCTCTGGTGCAGAAGGGCGTGCAGGAGAACGATACCATCCTCATCGGCGAGTATCAGTTCGATTATATCTTCTAAGAGGTCAACGGGCTTGCCCTCTCAGCCTCACGCGGTTCGGCAGCTCTCCCAGAGGGAGAGCCGGAACGCAACGGTCAGGCTTCTGCCTCTCCCTTTGGGAGAGGTGGCATTGCGCAGCAATGACGGAGAGGGCAAGGACGCTGATGAAAGGAAAAACCGTTCTATGAACGAACCCGAAAAGATCGACCCCCGGGAGCTGAGCCCGCTGGCACTGGCCTTCGTGGGCGACAGTGTGCTGGAGCTTCTGGTGCGGCAGCGGCTGGTGGAGCACCACCGCCTGTCGGCGGGAAAGCTCAACGCCGAAAAGGTCAAATACGTCTCGGCCCGGGCGCAGTTCCGGGAAGAGCAGCTGTTGGAGCCGCTTTTCACCGAGGACGAGCTGGCTGTCTTCAAGCGGGGCCGCAACGCCAGCAAGGCCAGTGTGGCCAAACACGCCTCCCCGGAGGAGTACCGCGCGTCCACCGGCTTCGAGTGCCTGCTGGGCTGGCTGTATCTGAACGGCCGGCTGAGCCGGGTGCATGAGCTGTTCGAAACGCTGTGGCAGTCGTTCGACCCCAACGAAAAATAACCGGAACACGCGAAAGCCCACTGCTTTCCGCACTGGGAAACAGTGCAAAGAGAGCAGCGGGCTTTTTGTTGTCCCGCCGGATGGTCCGTTCAGGCGGGGCGGCGCTCAGCGCAGAGGCTCAGCGGCTGTTGCGGGCGGAGTTGCGAGCCGAGTTCTTGCCGCCCTCGTCGTCGGCACCCTTGGTGTACTGGTTGGGGTGCTTGTGCTCGTTGGTAGCAGAGTTCTGGCTGGAATTGGTGGTGCGGTTGGTGCTCTGATCGCTGGTGCGGTCCTGAGTCTGGTTCTTGCAGTTGGTGCTGCGTTTCTCACTGCGATTTTCCATCGTATCGTCGCTCCTTTCGATTTCGGGAGACGCTCTGCGCTCCCTGCCCATAGTTTGACCGGCTGCGGCGGCTTTATGCACCGCAGCTCGAAGGAGGTCTCATAAAAATGCCTGCCGAATATTTTGAAGCCCGGGAACGCGCCCTTCTGGGGGAGCGGTACGACACGCTCTACGCTGCCCCGCAGGAGACAGCGGCCCGCGGCGTGACCGTCTCCGCTCTCCGCACCACGCCGGAAGGATTTGCGGCCCGGGCAGATTTCCCGCTGCGGCCCTCGCCCTTCTGCAAGGCGGCGTTCGTGGTGGAACAGCCCGACTTCAAACCGGGACGCCATCCCTACCATCACGCAGGTGTCTTCTACTCACAGGAGCCTTCGGCCTCATCGGCAGCGCCGCTGCTGGGCGTCAAGCCCGGGATGCGGGTGCTGGATCTGTGTGCTGCCCCCGGCGGCAAGAGCAGCCAGCTCGCCGCCGCTCTGCAGGGGCAGGGCCTGCTGGTGAGCAACGAATATGTCGCGGCCCGTGCAGAGATCTTGAAGAGCAACCTTGAGCGGATGGGTGTGTCCAACGCCGTCGTGCTCAACGAAACACCTGCCCGCATCGCAGCGGCACTGCCGGAGTTCTTCGACCGGGTCCTGGTGGACGCGCCCTGCTCCGGTGAGGGGATGTTCCGCAAAGAGCCTGCCGCGCTGGCCCAGCACTGCGAAGCGCTGGTGAAGCAGTGCGCAGAGCTGGGCGCGGACATCCTCGACAGCGCCGCTGCGGCCCTCGCGCCGGGCGGCGAACTGGTCTACTCCACCTGCACCTTCGCGCCGGAAGAGGACGAGGGACAGGTGGCCGCATTCCTGCAGCGCCACCCGGAGTTCACGCTGGCCGATGTGCTGGGCAATGTGGACTATACCTTCGGCAGCGAGGGTGAGGCCAACCGCACCGGTGGTCTGCCGCTGGACGTGAGCAAGGTGCGCCGCATCTGGCCCTGTCAGGGCGGTGAGGGCCACTTCATGGCCCGGCTCGTCAAAGCCGGTACGCCCCGGGCTCTGCCGGCTCCCGGCGAGTACACCCCGGAAGAACAGCTCTGGCTGGCCGCTGCCGCCGAGGCCGGCAAAAAGGCCAAGGGCAGCAAACCACAGAAGGCTGCAAAGCCTGCGGACGCCCGCAGCGCCCGGCGGGAGAACAGCCGGGCTTGCCGGGAGGCCGTGCAGGGCCGCAGTTCCCGCAGCCGGGAGGCTGGGGCAGGGGATGCATCGCCCGCCCAGAGCCTCGCTGCATGGCGGGAATTTGCGGAGGAATATTTCCCGGAGCTGGCAAAGCGCCCTGCCGTGGTGCATGGGGGCGGCGTCCTGCTGCCGGCGGCTTTCCCGCAGACGAATCTTCACGTTTTGCGTGCAGGCGTCTTCGTGGGCAGTGTGCAGAAGGGGCGCTTTGTGCCGGAACATCATCTGTTCACGGCCTTCGGCGCGCTCTGCCGGAACTGTGAGGAACTGACCCTCGCCGACTCCCGAACCGTGGAATATCTCTCCGGCCGGGAGATAGAAGCTCACACCGCTGCCGATGGATGGTGCTGCGTGACGGTGGACGGCTGGCCGCTGGGAGGCGGCAAGGTGTCCGGCGGCAGGGTCAAAAACCATTATCCCAAGGCACTTCGTCTGCTGTAAAACGTAGTTTTTGGCAGAATAAACCGGAAAACCATCGGTACAAGGCTTGAACGCCGGTGGCTGTTGTGATAAAATAATAGAGTTAGATTTTGTGTGCTGCCACAATGCGGGCGACCACAGCCCGTCTGCCCGCAGGCGGAGATCACTGATAAAATACAGGAGGCTCTTTTCCATGTCTGGACATAGCAAATGGAACAATATCAAGCGCAAGAAGGAGAAGACTGACGGCGCAAAGGCAAAGGTCTTTACCAAGATCGGCCGCGAGATCAGCGTTGCCGTCCGTACCGGCGGCCCCAACCCCGCTTCCAACAGCAAGCTGGCTGACCTGATCGCCAAGGCGAAGCGTATGAGCGTGCCGAACGATAACATCCAGCGCATCATCAAGAAGGCCGAGGGCGGCGATAAGACCGAGTACGAGGCAATCACCTACGAGGGTTACGGCCCCGGCGGCGTGGCGGTCATGGTCGAGACTCTGACCGACAACCGCAACCGTACCGCTGCTGACCTGCGCCACTACTTCGATAAGAACGGCGGCAATCTGGGCGCTATGGGCTGCGTGGGCTTCCTGTTCAGCCAGAAGGGCGTCATCGACATCTCTCTGGAAGACAAGGATGCCGACGAGGCCATGATGGACGCGCTGGATGCCGGTGCTGAGGACTTCGATGCAGGCGAAGAGGCCGCTGAGATCACCACCGACCCCGAGAACTACTCTGCTGTCGTCAAGGCAATGGAGGAGAAGGGCTACGAGATCCTCTCCGACGACCTGGCCATGGTCCCCATGACCACCACCCGTCTGACCGACCCCGATCAGCTCAAGCTGATGGGCAAGCTGCTGGATGCCCTCGAGGATAACGATGACGTCCAGAACGTCTGGCACTCTCTCGAGAACGAAGAGGATCTGCCGGAATAAGCTTCCGTAAGGCTCTTTGTTTCTGAAATAAGACGATAAAAAGCCGCTTTTTGTGCTGCAAGGCACAGAAAGCGGCTTTGCTGTTTTATGGCGGCCTGCGATAAAGGTGTGCCTGCTGGGGCATGGAAAATAAAAAGAACGGTACCATTCTCCCGTCGGCTATGTTATAATAAACAGAACAAAACATCACGGGGAGGGGCCGACATGGAGCAACGACGCATTTGTCCATATTGTATGCAGGAGCTGGAAGCAGGGGAGGAGCAGTGTCCCCACTGCGGCCGGGAGCTTGCAGGGCGAAACCCGGCGGGCAGTCTTCCGGCAGGCACTGTGCTGGCAGGCCGGTATACCGTGGGCGACATCCAGAGCGTGGACGGCGAGGGCATCCTCTACCGGGGCGTGGAGAACAACGGCCCCTTCCGGGTGACCATCAAGGAGTATATGCCCCTGACGCTGGCGGCAGAGCGGGGGAGAGACTGCATCCTCCGCCCGAAGCCGGGCAGCGAGGTGCTGTTCAAGACCACCCGGATGGACTTTGCCGACCTCTACCGCTTCATCCAGCGCATCACCCCGGCCAACGGCCTGGAGGCCGTGCTGGACGTCTTCGAAGAGAACAACACGGTCTACGCCGTCATGGAGAACCCCGGCGGCTGTCCGCTCCAGAAGTGGCTGGAGGAGCACGGCACCGTGACGCCCCAGCAGGCCTGCGCCATGCTGGAACCGGTGTTCAACGGGGTGGAGGCCATGCATCAGGTGGGCCTCGTACACCGGGGCATCTGCCCGGCCAACATCCGCATCATGGACAATGGCCGCGCCCGGCTCACCGGCTACGCGACAGTGGGGCTGCGCACGGCAGGCAGTGGCCTCCACGAGCAGCTGTACGAGGGCTATTCCGCCCCGGAGCAGTATTCCACCGCCGAGTTCGAGGGCCGCTACACCGACGAATACAGCCTCGCGGCGGTGTTCTACCGGATGGTCTGCGGGCTGAGCCCCGTCCCGGCGGCACAGCGCCTCGTCTCCGACTCCAACCCCAAGGCCCGCACGGTGACGCCGTCGGTGCCGACTTACGTCTCCGAAACGCTGTATCTGGGCCTCCGGCTCAAGCCGGTGGAGCGCATCCAGACGGTGCAGCAGCTTTTCCGCGCCCTCTCGGAGCGGGAGTATGCGGAGGAGTTGTCCCGCAGCATGGAAGCGCTGGACCCGCCCGCCCCCGCGCCGCAGGAGCCGAAAGCGCCCGCGAAGGCTGAGCTGCTGAGCGTCCGAAATCTTCTGGCGGGCATCGTCATTCTGCTCAGCGTCCTCATCCTGCTGATCCTCTGGGGTCTGCTGAGCCGTCAGAGCGAAAAGCCGCCGGAGGTGACCGCTCCGGAGTCCGTCAGCGAGGCGGCAAGTGAGCCGGCAAGTGAGCCGGTGAACGAAAACATCACCCTGACGCCGGATCTCGTGGGCCGCGACTATGACGCCGAGGTGCGCAACAACCGCAGCTATATCGACGAGTATCTCTTCTACGTCACGCTGGAATACAGCGACACGGTGGAGAAGGGCCGCATCATCCGGCAGTCGCCGGAGGCGGGCGAGGTCATCCAGAAGGGAGACACCGTCAGCCTCGTGGTCAGCCGAGGCCCCCAGATGATGGAGATGCCCGACATCATCGGCCAGACGCAGGACAGCGCCGTGCAGGAGCTGGCCACCAAGGGTCTGAACGCCACCTGCTTCACCGTGATCAACGACGGCTCTGAGGCGGCGGGCTGCGTCGTGTCGGCCAGCGAGGACGCCGGGAGCATGGTGGAGGTGGGAACCACCATCGTGCTCTATATCGCGGGGGATGTCCCCGCCGATGCCCCGGCGGGATCGGAAGCGCCTTCGGATACCGGGACGCCCGCCGGCGGGGATGCCGCGCAGGGCGGCGTGGAATACGATACGGATTAAACAAAAAACATCTGCAATACGGACTTCGGGAATCGAAGAAGTGTTGCAGATGTTTTTGGTTTTATGGAAAGCCTCTCCCTTTGGGAGAGGTGGCATTGCGAAGCAATGACGGAGAGGGCAAGCCCGGCACGAAAGAGCCGCTGCACAGCGATAAGCAGGCTCTTTGTCAGAGCGATACGATCGCAGTGTAAGAGCTGTTTGGCAGCATCCTTGCCCTCTCAGGCGCTTACGCGCCAGCTCTCCCAAAGGGAGAGCCTTTCGGGGGGCGGGGCTTCAGAAAAAGCTCTTCATGAACGCAAGATCGCTGGCGGCGCGGGCCGGGACAGCCTCTTCCCGCAGGACGGGAAGGACGGGCTGGGGCAGGGCGCGCAGCATCTCGAAGCCGCCCTTGTAGTCCACACAGGAGTCCTCGAGGCTAGTGGAGTAGAGGGTGCCGTCGGGCTTGAAGTTCTGACCTTTGAAGTGGACGGCTACGATCTTGTCGCCGTACCAGCTGCCGACTTTGTCCCAGAGGCGGCGCTGTGCGTCCACCGAGGCGTTCTCGGGGCCGACGTAGTTCGCCAGATCGCAGATGACCCGCAGGTTGGGGCTGGCGATGGTGTCCAGCACCATCTTGACAGCCTCGGGGGTGTTCATGGCGTGGTAATAGACGCACTCCACCGCGAAGAGCACACCCTGCTCCTCGCAGACGGGCAGGATCTCGCCCAGGCTGCGAAGGAGTGCTTCCTGCGCCTCCCTGCGGCTGACGGTGGGCTGCTTTGCCATGTTGGTGGTCTCGCTGCCCATGCAGCCGGCGCGGAGAGCTTTTGCCACCGGCACCTGACTCAGGGCTTTCGCCACCTCGGTGCGGCGCTTGTCCTCGTCCGCATAGCTCAGCTCAACGTAGGTGCCGTCCACGGCGATGGACACGCCGCTCTTCTGGACGGCGGCGTTGGTGGCGGCCACCAGCTCAGGGGTCACGTCTGCATAGCTTTTGACGCCCTCCACGGCCTTGGTGTAGGCCAGCTGGGTGCAGCGGAACCCTGCGTCCCCGATGGAGCTGAGCAGTTCTTCCACGCTGTGACGGCCAAAATCGTGGCCGCGTGCGCCGACGATGAATTCAGACATACCGCATCCTCCTTATGCTCAGCCGAACAGACGCTCGGCAAACATCCCGAACTCCTTGCCCCACCAGTACCAGTCGTGGGAGACGTCGCCGCCCCAGACTTCGAGGTGGCAGGGGAAGCCGACTTCGCTCAGGGTGTCGGCCAGAGCCTGGGTGTCGGCGAGGGCATCGCCCTCATAGCCGCCCTGACCCACGCAGAGCAGCAGACTGTTCTCCTCGGCCTTGGACAGAACATTCCTGTCGCAGATGCCGTTCTTGTGCAGGGCGGCGAGGGGGCTGCTGCGGAGGACGAGGTCGTCCTCTGCGCTGCCGAGGAAGCGGCCCATATCGTAGAGGCCGGAGAGGCCCATTGCACCCGCAAAGGTCCGGGGACGGCGCAGGCGGCACTGGACGGCCTGATAGGCGCCGGTGTCCACGCCCACGCACCAGATGAGGGGCTTTTCTTTGCTCTCGGGGGCGTTCAGCTCCGCGATGCGCGCGGCCAGCTCGCTGGTGAGGTAGACGAAATACTTCTCCTGCATCTCGGCCCGGCGGCGGGGAGACTCATTGCCGGCCAGCAGGCTCTCGCCGTCGATGCTGTCGGCGCAGAAGAGCTGGATTTTGCCCTCGTTCAGCAGACGGGCCGCCGCGTCGGGCATTCCGTTGTTCTCCCAGTCGTAGAAGCGGCCGCCCCGGGCGGGCAGTGCCAGCACAGGCACACCGCCGTGGCCGTAGACCTTGAACTCCATCTCGCGGTCGAGCACCGCGCTCCACTCCTTATAATAAGTGCCTTCCATCATGAAAATGCTCCTCCTGTCAGATGAATTGATTGCGTGCCGCGTCGTAGGCATAGCCCACGGCGGAAAGTGCCTTGCACAGGGCGTCCCTGTCGGCGTCCATGTCGTCGCAGAGGGCGTCGAGGCTGGGGTAAAAATCGCGCAGTTTCAGGTTGACCACGCTCAAAAGCATGATCGGGTCGCTCGGCAGAGCCATCGTTTGTTTCCTCCCATGTTCCGAGATAAAATAAAAAGCCGGCCACTCGACAAAGTGACCGGCAATACGCATCAGCTTAGACAGCGCGGGTGACTTTGCCAGCGCGCAGGCAACGGGAGCATGCGTAGATATACTTGGGAGAACCCTCCACGACCGCCTTGACACGACGGACATTCGGCTTCCAGGTACGGTTGGAACGGCGATGAGAGTGGGAGACCTTGATACCGAAGGTAACACCCTTGCCGCAGCATTCACACTTAGCCATGGTACTTGCACCTCCTACAGTGAAGTATGGAATCAAAATAATCAGCTTAACTATTTTACCAGAACTGCCGCCAAAAAGCAAGTCCCTTTTCGATTTTTTTGCGGCTTTTTTTCGTCTACAGCCCAAACGCTTGTCTAAAGGCGAAAAAAATAGTACAATAAACGCGTATATCTTATAGAAAACAGGAGAACACCATGACCCCAAGAATGTTTTATACCCTCGCACGGGTGCTGGCCGCCCTGACCGTCATCCCTTTCCACGAGGCGGGCCACGCGCTGGCCGCATGGCTGCTGGGCGACCCCACGGCCAAGCAGCAGGGGAGACTGTCGCTGAACCCCTTCCGCCACTTCGATCTGCTGGGAACGCTCTGCATGGTGTTCGCGGGCGTGGGCTGGGCAAAGCCTGTCTCCACCGACCCCCGCAACTTCAAAAACCCCAAGCAGGGCATGGCCCTCACGGCGCTGGCCGGCCCGGCGGCGAACCTCATCCTGGCCTACCTTGCGATGGTGGTCTGGAAGCTGCTCTATTATTGGGCGCCCGTCAACGATGCGACGATTTTTCTGGCGCTCTTCCTGCAATACTTCGTGTATCTGGATGTGAGCCTCGCCGTGTTCAACCTCATCCCGGTGCCGCCGCTGGACGGCAGCCGCGTCCTGCTGGCTGTGCTGCCCGAGCGCATCTACTTCGGCATGATGAAGTATGAGCGGGTCATCCTCATCGTCCTGCTGGCGGCGGTCTGGGGCGGCTTTCTGGACGGCCCCCTCAGCGTGATGAACAATGTGGTGTGGGACCTGCTGGACAATGGCACTCAGTACATCGACACCATCGCCTACTCGGCCTACTATGCGTCTGCAGGGGCGGTGATCTGATGGCGGAGGAGCTTACCTTCCATCTGGAAGAGTTCGAAGGCCCGCTGGAACTGCTGCTGGCGCTGGTGACGAAGCACAAGATGGACCTGCACAACATCCCCATCCTCGAGCTCATCGACCAGTACACCCGCACCGTGGAGGCCGCGCAGGCCGCAGACCCCGACATTTCCAGCTCCTTCATCGAGATGGCGGCCCACCTCGTGGAGATGAAGAGCTATCTGCTGCTGCCCCGGAGCACCGAGGGCGAGCGGATGAAGCAGGAGCTCACCGGCCAGCTCATCGAGTACGACCAGTGCCGCCGGATGGCCTCTGCCCTCCGCGCCGCGGCGGAGGCGACGCCCACCTTCGTCCGACAGCCGATGCAGCTGGAACGGGACGAGACTTACGCCCTCAACCATCTGCCTCAGGTGCTGGCCGACTGCTGGGAGAGCCTGATGGGCCGTGCGCCTGTCCGGCGGATGCCGACCCAGGCCGTCTTTGAGCCGCTGGTGACAGCCCCGCAGGTGTCGGTGAGCAGCCGGGTGGTGTACATCCTGCGCCGCCTCATCGCGGGCGGTGCGGCCCGGATGAGCCAGCTTTTCGCCCGAAGCCAGAGCCGAAGCACCAACGTGGCTACCTTTCTGGCCCTGCTGGAACTGGTGCGCGGCGGACGTGTCACCCTCGGCCCCAAGGGGGAGCTGACCATGCAGCGCGGACGCCTGCCCCGTGAAAGGGCAAAGGAGGAAGAATGAACCAGAAACAGATAAAAGCCGCCGTAGAGGCGATGCTTTTTGCGGCGGGCGACCCGGTGAGCGCCGATAAGCTTGCCGCCGCTGTCCAGCTGCCCCAGACCGCGGTGGAGACCGCGCTGGAAGACCTGCGCGTCCGTTACGCCCGGGAGGACTCCGGCCTCTGCCTGCTCCATCTGGACACCCGCTGGCAGCTGGCGACCAAGACTGAGTGGGCCGACTGCATCCGCCGTCTGCTGGACGCCCGGCGCTCGGTGCCTCTCGGCCCGGCGGCCATGGAGACGCTGACGGTCATCGCCTACAACCAGCCCGTCTCCCGCGCCTTCATCGAACAGGTGCGCGGCGTGGACTCCTCGTCCAGCGTCAGCGGCCTGCTGCAGAAGGGCCTCATCGAGGAGGCAGGCCGCCTCGACCTGCCCGGCCACCCGGTGAGCTTCCGTACCACGGATGTTTTCCTGCGGTGCTTCGGCCTTTCTTCGCTGGCGGACCTGCCGCCGGTGCGCGGAGATCGGGAAGGGGAGGCGGCGACATGATGGGAGTCCTGATGGCTCTGGGCTGGCTGCTGCTGACCCTGCTGAAGATCGCAGGCGTCCTGCTCCTTATCCTATTGGTGCTGCTGGCCCTCGTCCTGCTCTGCCCGCTGTGCGCGGACGTCTGCTGGGAGGGCGGCGTCCTGACCGTCCGGGCCGGTGCGCTTGGGCTCACCCTGCCGGTGTTCCGGTGGCCTGCGCCGGAAAAGCCCGCCGGAGCCGAAGAACCGAAAGGCTTCTGGGGAAAGCTGAAAGCGAAGCTCCGCGCCCGCCGCGAAGAGCGCAAACGGAAGAAAGCCGCTGCAAAAGAGGCGAAGAGACCGAAAAAGGAGACCGCTCCGCGCGAGAAGGCGAAGCTGACGCTGAACATCCTCGTGACCATCCTGCGGGGTGCCGGGCGGTTGACGAAAGCCGTCTTCGGCTCGCTGCGCGTCACGAAGATTCGGGTCTGCCTCGGCGTCCGGGGCGAAGACCCCGCCGAAGCTGCCCGCGCCTACGGCAGGCTGAACGCATGGCTCTACCCGTCCCTCGGCGTCATCGACCGCTTCGTCTACCTCGATTTCGACGAGCTGCGCATCCTGCCGGACTTCGGCAGTGCCGAGCCGACGGTGGCCGACCGGGTGTCGTTCCGCCTCAGTGCAAGGCTGCTTTTCATCGTTGCAGCCGCTCTGCGCGTTTTGTATGAGTTCTGGCGCGAAAAAGTGCTGGACGTCTTCCTGTGAGGCAGAATGCAGGAATTGAAATGGACGGCAAAACGTGTTATACTAATAAAAAGGAGGCGATTGCTATGACGACTCTCAGCATTCAGGTCGATGAAAAAGTCGAAAAGGAAGCAGAAAAGCTCTTCTCTGATTTTGGCCTTGATATTTCTACCGCAGTAAATATTTTTCTGCGTCAGTCGATTCGGGAAAACTGCATTCCCTTCGACATCCAGAAGGAAGTTCCGAATGCGGATACGCTCGCAGCAATGAAGGAATCCGAGGATATGATAGCGCACCCGGAAAAATATAAGAGCTATCATGATGTGGATGAAATGATGAAGGACTTGCTTGCATGAAATACGAGATCAAGCCGTCGTCTCGCTTCAAGCGGGATATGAAATTGGTCAAGAAACGCGGCTACGACCAGCGCCTGATCGAAAATGTCATCAGAACGCTCGCTGCCGGTGAAGAACTGGACAAAAAGTACAGAGACCATATTCTGCTCGGTGACTATGCCGGTTTTCACGAATGTCATATTACGCCGGACTGGCTGCTGATCTATCAGATCTACGAGGAAGAACTTTATCTGCTGCTTTCCAGAACGGGGTCACACAGCGATCTGTTCTGACCTGAATGGGAAAAACGGCATACAGACAGAACGTCCTGCAAATTTTTGCAGGGCGTTTTCTTTTGAAAGACTGGACGTCTTCCTATAAAGTGTGTTACAATAATATCGTATGGTGTATACTCCTATCCAGAGGGAGTTTTCCCGGAAAATAATAGTAGGAGGCCGATTTTATGGCTGAGCATCCGATTCAAGGTTTAATGAACGTCACGATGGATAAGATCCGCCAGATGGCTGATTCCAACACCATCATCGGCAAGCCCATCAAGACCGACGACGGCACCACCATCCTGCCGGTGTCCCGCATCTCCTTCGGCTTTGCTTCCGCAGGCACCGACTTCGACGGCAAGAATGCCGCCAACAAGGACCTGTTCGGCGGCGGCTCCGGCGCGGGCGTCAACATCCAGCCGGTGGCCTTTCTGGTGGTGAAGGACGGCTGCGTGCGCACTATCCAGCTGTCCGACGGCTCCAACACCGTTGACCGCGCCCTGACCATGCTGCCCGAGCTGGTGGACAAGGTCAGTGCTCTGCTGAAGAAAGAGGAGAAGAAGGACGCCGCTGCGCCTGCGGAGCAGTAACGACTCCTTCCGTCACGGCTCACGCCGTGCCACCTCCCTCAAAGAGGGAGGCCTTGGCATTCCGCAAAGCTCTCCCTCTTCGCCAGAGGCTCCCTCGCCGAGGGAGCTGTCATCGCGCAGCGATGACTGAGGGAGTGAACTTACGCCGTAACTGCGGACTTCCGACCCGCAGTTTTGATACCGCGCACCGGAACCTGAAAATGGGAGAGGGTGTGCATTTGAGCGCCGGGAGGCGCACAAGGAGATATTTTATCATGGCAGAAGAACGCATTCAGAAAATTATGAGCGAGCAGGGTCTGTGCTCCCGCCGCGCCGCCGAGCAGATCATCGCCGAGGGCCGCGTGAAGGTCAACGGCCACCCCGTGAAGGTGGGCGACAAGATGGACCCCAACCGCGACGTCCTCCATGTGGACGACGAGCGCATCTATATCCAGAAGAACCAGCAGATGTACTATCTGGCTCTGTACAAGCCCCGCGGCTATGTCACCACCGCCAGCGACGAGCTGGGCCGCAAGACGGTCATGGAGCTGGTGGCCGACATCCCGGCCCGCCTGTACCCCGTGGGCCGTCTCGACAAGGACAGCGAGGGCCTGCTGCTGATGACCAACGACGGCGCTTTCGCACAGGCCGTCACCCATCCGTCCGGCGGCATCTCCAAGCTCTACCGCGTCACCGTCCAGCCCCGGGCCGATGAGGCACAGATCCTGAAGCTCAGCTCCGGCGTCGTGCTGGACGACGGCACCAAGACCATGCCCTGCGCCATCAACGTCGTCACCGACGAGCCGGGCCGCACCGTCATGGAGATGACCCTGAAAGAGGGCAAGAACCGCGAGATCCGCCGGATGTGCGAGGCCGTGGGCCTCGAGGTCATCCGTCTGAAGCGGAACGCCGAGGGCGTCGTCAAGCTGGGGATGCTCCAGCCCGGCAAGTACCGCGAGCTGACCAAGGCAGAGGTGAACGGCCTGCGCGCCGCAGCCGCCAAGGGCCGCGCCCAGACCCGCTCGGCCGCTTTGCAGTCCAAGGCTGCTGCCCGCCGTCCCCGCGGCCCTGTGGGCGGGAACAAAGCCGCTGCGGGCAAAAAGCACAAGTGAAGTTGCTTTCATAGCCAGGGTGCGCCGAATGAGCGAGGATTTTTGTCGGCAGACAAGGCGATTTTCCGCAGCAATCCTGACGGATTGCAAGGAAAAGCAACGCGGTATGCTGGCAAAAAGACCACTCAGGTGGTGTGCAATGGTTATGAAAGTGACTTCAAGGCATGTGTCCGAAATTTCCGCTCTTTTTGCCAAATTTGTAACATTCTCTGAAAAAAAGGAATGGAACAAGGCTTGAGAATCTTGGAAAAATCGGGTATAATATACCTAATTTTGAAACTCACACAGATAAGCAGGAGGTCTTACCATGGCTTCAAAGAGTACCAAAGGAGAAATCCTCGCCAAGTTTTTTGATGACGGGGAATACACCGCTCTGTTTGCGGACGGTGCGGTGAGCGCTGCCAGCGGCTATGCTGCCGGTCAGCAGGCTTACGCCGTCTTCCAGAACGGCGAGGCTGTTTCCGTCAAGGACGTTGAGAAGAACATCAAGGTCCTCGAGCTGGCTGCCCAGACGGGCTGCCCGGTCGTCACCTTCTACGACTCCGTCGGCGCAAAGCTGGCTGAGGGTCTGGACGTGCTGAATGCAGCTGCAAAGCTCAACGCCACCATCGCAAAGGTGTCCGGCGTCGTGCCTCAGGTGGCCGTCGTTCTGGGCGTCTGCGGCGGCACCAGCGCTCTGAGCGCTGCCAACGCAGATGTCTGCATCATGGCTGAGGGCGCAGAGCTGTTCTTCACCGCTCCCTTCACCGCTGCCGCGAAGGGCGACAAGGTCGCTGACGCCGGTTCTGCCGCTGCTGCCGCAAAGGCAGGCGTGGCTGCCATCGTGGCCGCTGACGCTGCCGAGGCTGCTGAGAAGGCTGCCCACATCGTGGGTCTGCTGCCTGCCAACAACCTGACCGGCCCGGCCATCTTCGAGTTCGAGCAGCCCACCGCTGTCCTGAGCGCCAACGCCGAGCCTGCAAAGGCTGCTGCTGCCCTCATCGATAAGGACAGCGCCGTGGAGATGTACGCCGGTTTCGGCAAGAACGTCTACACCGCCTTCGCTACCATCGGCGGCAACGCCGTGGGCGTCGTGGCCACCGGCAAGGAGCTGTGCCACAACTGCGTGGCGAAGGCTTCCCGCTTCGTCCGCCTGTGCGACGCTTTCAGCGTCCCCGTGCTGACCATCGTGAACACCGAGGGCTTCGTTCCCAGCACTTCCGATGACATTGCCGGCGGCATCCGCGAGGCTGCCCGTCTGGCTGCTACCTATGCCGACGCTACCACCGCCAAGGTGGCTCTCATCGCCGGCAAGGCGGTCGGCCCCGTCTACACCGCACTGGCCGCTGCCGACCTGAAGATCGCTGTCAAGGGCTGCACCATCAGCGCTCTCGAGCCTTCCGCCGCCGTCTCCGTGCTGTACAAGGAGGAGATCGACGCTTCCGACAACATCGTCGCCGCTACCAAGGCCAAGGCTGCTGCCTACGTCGCCGAGGTGTGCAGCGCTGACGCTGCCGTGGCCGCCGATTCTGCCGACATGACCTGCGAGGCTGCCAACGCCCGCGCAAGCGTCGTGGCCGCCTTCGAGCTGCTGAGCACCAAGCGTGCTGCCCGTCTGCCCAAGAAGCACGGCAACATGGCTCTGTAAGAAAACGTACATCTAACGATATAGATTGATTCAGGAGGACTCTTCCATGAAGTACTACAATATTTCCGTCAATGGCGTTGCTTACAGCGTCTCTGTCGAGGAGACCGCTGCCGGCGCTGCACCCGCACCCAAGGCCGCTCCGGCTCCCGCTGCCGCTGCTGCTCCTGCCGCACCCGCTGCTCCTGCTTCCGCAGGCGCTGTTGAGGTCAAGGCTCCGATGCCCGGCAACATCCTGGACGTGAAGGTCGCCGCCGGTGCTTCCGTCAAGGCTGGCGACGTGCTGGTCATCCTCGAGGCCATGAAGATGGAGAACGAGATCGTTGCTCCTCAGGACGGCACCGTTGCTTCCATCAATGTCCATAAGGGCGACACCGTCAACTCCGGTGACACTCTGGTTTCCATGAACTAAGAGAGAGGTGACAACAATGGCTAAAAAGCCCATCAAGATCACGGAAGTCGTCCTGCGCGATGCCCACCAGTCCCTGCTGGCCACCCGTATGACGATGGACGAGATGCGTCCCATCCTGCCCGAGATGGACAAGATCCCTTACTTCTCCGTCGAGTGCTGGGGCGGTGCGACCTTCGACAGCTGCATCCGCTTCCTCGATGAGGACCCCTGGGAGCGTCTGCGCATCCTGCGCAAGGAGCTGCCCCACCAGAAGCTGCAGATGCTGTTCCGCGGCCAGAACATGCTGGGCTACCGCCCCTACGCTGACGACGCCGTCGAGTACTTCGTGAAGAAGTCCGTTGCAAACGGCATCGACGTCATCCGCATCTTCGACGCACTGAACGACGCCCGCAACCTGCAGACCGCCATCAAGTCTGCCAACAAGGAAGGCGCACACGTTCAGGGCTGCATCAGCTACACCCTGAGCCCTGTCCACAACAACGAGTACTACGTCAAGTACGCAAAGACTCTGGAAGAGATGGGTGCAAACTCCATCTGCATCAAGGACATGGCCGGTCTGCTGACTCCCTACACCTGCTACGAGCTGGTCAAGGAGCTGAAGAACACCCTGTCCATCCCTGTGGACATCCACAGCCACTACACTGCCGGTCTGGCTTCCATGTCCCTGCTGAAGGGCATCGAGGCCGGTGCTGACATCGTCGATACCGCCATGAGCCCCCTGAGCGGCGGCACCAGCCACATGGCTACCGAGAGCCTCGTGGCCGCCCTGCAGGGCACCGATTACGACACCGGCCTCGACCTCAAGCAGCTGAACGTCGTGCGCGCATACTTTGCAAAGCTGCGCGAAAAGTACATCGCCAACGGCCAGATCAGCCCCAAGTCTCTGGGCGTGGACGCCAACACCCTGCTGTATCAGGTGCCGGGCGGCATGTTCTCCAACATGCTCAAGCAGCTGAAGGATGCCGGCAAGGAAGACAAGCTGGACGAAGTGCTGGCTGAGATCCCCCGCGTTCGTGAGGACGCAGGCTATCCTCCGCTGGTCACCCCCACCAGCCAGATCGTCGGCACCCAGGCTGTCTTCAACGTCATCCTGGGCGAGCGCTACAAGATGGTCACCAAGGAGTTCAAGGGCCTGGTCCACGGCGACTACGGCAAGACTCCCGCTCCCATCAGCGCCGAGTTCACCAAGAAGATCCTGGGCGACGAGAAGCCCATCACCTGCCGCTTTGCCGACACCCTCGCTCCCGAGATGGACAAGCTGAAGGCTGAGGCTGCAAAGTGGGCGATTCAGGAAGAGGACGTCCTGACCTACGCCATGTTCCCGCAGGTCGCTCCCAAGTTCTTCGAGAAGCGCAACGCCAAGGCTCAGGGCGTGGATGCAGATCATGCAGATTTTGCAAACAAGTCTCACCCCGTCTGATAAAACAGCATAAGGCTTTTCAGGCCCCCCGCAGGGATGCGGGGGGCTTTTTGCGCTCTTTTACTTGCAAAAAAGCGGTCATCAGAGTAGAATAATAACATATGTATCGTAACATGGGCCTGTATACCCAAACGCGGATACATATACCGTAATTTGTCCGCATACCCACCCATCAACAGAGAGGAAACGTGGAGCATATGATCCTGAGCATGACCGGTTTTGGCCGGGGGACTGCTGTATTGAATGGCCGCGAGATCACGGTCGAGCTGCGCAGCGTCAACTCCCGGTATTTCGAGTATTCGTCCCGCATCCCCCGCAGCTGCAGCTACATGGACAGCCGCCTGAAAAAGCAGCTCAACGAGCGGGTCACCCGCGGCAAGGTCGAGCTGAGCATGACCATCCAGAATGTGGAGGCCGCCGACGCAGAAGTGACCGTCAACATGGAGCTGGCCCGCAGCTACCAGAAGGCCCTGCGGAACCTTTCGGAGAAGCTCTGCATCAAGAACGACGTCACCGTCTCGACGCTGACCCGCTTCCCGGACGTGCTGGCCACCCGCCACGCCGACGTGGACGAGGAACAGCTCTGGGCCGACGTCTCCGCCGTGACGGCTCAGGCGCTGGACAACTTCATCGCCATGCGCGCCGCCGAGGGCGCCAAGATGAAGGCCGACGTGGAGAGCCGCCTGTGCTTCCTCGAGGAGCGGGTGGGCAGGGTGGAGACCCTGAGCGCAGGCCGCGTCGAAGCCTACACCGCCCGCCTCTACGAGAAGCTCAAGACCATCCTCGAGGATCGCAGCATCGACGACGCCCGGGTCCTGACGGAAGCCGCCATCTTCGGCGACAAGACCGCCGTGGACGAGGAGACCGTCCGTCTGCGCAGCCACATCGCCCAGTACCGCTCCATTCTGGAGCTGGACGAGCCGGTGGGCCGCAAGCTGGACTTCCTGACCCAGGAGCTGAACCGTGAGACCAACACCATCGGCTCCAAGTGTCAGGACCTGGACATCACCCGCACGGTGGTGGACATGAAGGCGGAGATCGAGAAGATCCGCGAACAGATCCAGAACCTCGAATAAAAACAGTACGGAGGAGTTCAGATGAAGCTCATCAACATCGGCTTTGGCAATCTGGTCAGCGCAGGGCGGGTGGTGGCCGTCGTCAGCCCCGACTCCGCGCCGGTCAAGCGTCTGGTGAAGGAGGCGCGGGAGCGGGGGATGCTCATTGATGCGTCCTATGGCCGCAGCACCCGGGCCGTGCTCATCATGGACTCCGACCATGTAGTCCTTTCGGCCCTGACGCCTGAGACGGTGGCAAGCCGCGCTGCGGGCCAGCCGGAAGGAAAACCGACAGAGGAGCAGTAAAAAATGGAAAACGAAAAGTACCTGTTTGTCGTCTCCGGTGCCGCCGGTACCGGCAAGGATAGTGTGGTCAAGGCCCTGCGCGAGGCCCACCCCGAGATCGAAAAGACCGTCTCCGCCACCACCCGCGCACCCCGCCCCGGGGAGCAGGAGGGCGTGGACTACTACTACCGCACCCGGGAGCAGTTCCAGCACCTCATCGAAACCGATCAGGTGGTGGAGCACAACTTCTACAATGGCAACTACTACGGCACCCTCCGGGAAGAGGTGGATAAGCGCCTCGAGGCGGGCAAGCTGGTGGTGCTGGTCATCGACGTCCACGGCGCGGCCAACATCCGCCGGATGTTCCCAGGGGCTACCACCATCTTCCTGCTGCCGCCCTCCGTGGAGGAGCTGGAACGCCGCCTCCGGGGCCGCGGCACCGAGACGGAAGCCAGCATCCTCGAGCGCCTCGACACCGCAAAGAAGGAGCTGGCCGAGCAGGAGAAGTTCACCCTCACCCTCGTGAACGACGAGGTGGACGCCTGCGCCGAGAAGCTCTACGGCATCATCCGCCAGCGGGCCGGCCTCGACAGATAACAAGGAGCCGCGAATGCCAAAAACGGTAGGCGTTGCCGTGAGCAACGCGACCTTCCACTTCGACAAACTCTATACCTACGCCGTCATGCCCGACCAGCAGGAGGCCGTCCGCCTCGGCAGCATGGTGCTGGTGCCCTTCGGGCGGGGGAGCAAGGCCCGGATGGGCGTGGTGCTGGCCTGCGACGAAGAGCCGGAGCATGCAAAGCTCAAGTACCTCTTCGACGTGGCCCCCGCCTCGGCCTGCCTGACGCCGGAGCTGCTGCGGCTGGTGCATTTCCTCAAGGAGCGCACCTTCTGCACCTACTACGAGGCCGTCAAGGCGGTCATCCCCTATGGGGCGCAGTATAAGCCCGCCCTCGCGGCGGACGGCGTGACGCCGGTGCTCCAAAAGCAGCTCACCCGCCACACCGAGAACAGCTATAAGCTGGTGGGGGCTTTGCAGCAAAAGCCTCGCCCCACGGCCAAGCAGCTGGCGGCAGTGGCCCTGCTGAGCGGGGGAGAGCGCACCCAGAACGAGATGGAGGCCCACGGCATCACCAAAGCCGTGCTGGACAACCTCTGCGCCAAGGGCGTCGTCGAATGCAGCAAGGTGAACAAATCCATCGACCTGTATTCGTCTATCCCGCTGAAAAACGAGCCCATCACCCTGACGGCAGAGCAGCAGGCGGCCTATGACGCCCTGCTGCCCGGCCTCGAAGACACCGCCCCCCACTCGGCGCTGCTCTACGGCGTCACCGGCAGCGGCAAGACGCTGGTGTTCTTAAAGCTCATCGAGCGGTGTCTGGCGCTGGGCCGCCGCGCCCTCGTGCTGGTGCCGGAGATCAGCCTGACGCCTCAGATGATCCTCCGCCTCAAGAGCCGGTTCGGGCGGCGGGTGGCCGTCCAGCACTCGGCCCTCAATCACACCGAACGTCTGCTCCAATGGCAGATGATACAGGACGGCGGCGCCGACATCGTGGTGGGGACCCGGAGCGCCGTCTTCGCCCCACTGGAAAACATCGGCCTCGTCATCATCGACGAGGAGCAGGAGCACACCTACCGCTCCGAGTCCGCGCCCCGGTACGCCGCCCACGAGGTGGCCCGGCAGCGGGCGGCGGAGAACGGCTCCCTGCTCCTTCTGGCCAGCGCTACCCCCAGCACCGAGAGCTTTTACGCCGCCCGGAATGGCCGCACCCAGCTCGTCCGGCTCACCCAGCGCTACGGCGGCAACCCGCTGCCCAGCGTCCAGATCGTGGATATGCGGGCAGAGCTGGCCTCGGGCAACCCGAGGGAGATCAGCCTTGCGATGGAGGACGCCATCCGGCGCAACCTCGACGCGGGCAAGCAGACCATCCTGCTGCTCAACCGCCGCGGCTACCAGACCATGGCCCAGTGCGACGACTGCCGCGAGGTGCTGAAATGCCCCAAGTGCAGCGTCCCCATGGTCTACCACAAGGCGGGCCATAAGCTGCTCTGCCACTACTGCGGCACCCAGCTCGACCCGCCCCCCAAGACCTGCCCCGCCTGCGGCGGCAAGCTGCTCTACCGGGGCTTCGGCACCCAGAAAGCCGAGGAGGAGCTGGCCCAGCTCTTCCCGGAGGCAAAAGTGCTGCGGATGGACCAGGACTCCACCGCCGCCAAAGACGCCCACGAAAAGCTGCTGGCGAAGTTCGCCCGGCATGAGTACGACATCATGGTGGGAACCCAGATGGTGGCCAAGGGCCTCGATTTCGAGGACGTGACCCTCGTGGGCGTCCTCGGCATCGACTCGCTGCTCTTTGCGCAGGGGTTTCGGGCCTACGAGACGGTGTTCAGCCTCATCACCCAGGTGGTGGGGCGCTCCGGCCGGGCGAAAGACCCGGGCTTCGCCATCATCCAGACCACCGACCCCGACAACCCCGTCCTCAACCTCGCCGCCGCCCAGGACTACGACGCATTCTTCGAGCAGGAGATCGCCTACCGCAGGCTGGGCCTCTACCCGCCCTTCTGCGGGCTCTGCGTCGTGGGCTTCTCCGGCCCGAAGGAGATCGAGGTGGCCCGGGCCGCCGCCCGGTTCTCGGCCCTCTTGGGCCGTCAGGCCGCGCAGCAGCCGGACCTGCCCCTCCGGGTGCTTGGCCCCACCCCCGGCAACATCGAAAAGATCAACGAGAACTACCGCTACAAGCTCACCATCAAGTGCCGCGCCGACAAACGCTTCCGCGACCTTGTCCGCCAGACCCTCGGCCTCTACGAGCAGGAAAAGCTGCCCAGCAAGGCCACCGTGGTGGTGGATATGCATTCTGACGGTGATATATGATAAGATTTATTTGGAGGTATACTTCATGGCTATCCGCAACATTGTAAAAGAGGGCGACCCCATCCTGAACAAGGTCTGCCGCCCTGTGACCAACTTCGACGACCGTCTGGCCACCCTGCTGGACGATATGCGCGAGACGATGATCGCCGCCGACGGCGTGGGCCTCGCAGGCCCGCAGGTGGGGATGCTGCGCCGCGTCTTCGTGGTGTGGGACACCACCGACGCCCCCGAAGAAATTCCCGAAAACTACGAGTACAAGTTCATCGACTTCGTCAACCCGGAGATCCTCGCCGTGTCTGAGGACGAGGAGACCGCCTACGAGGGCTGCCTGTCCTTCCCGGGCCACAACGGCGCCGTGACCCGCCCTGTGGCCGTCAAGGTTCGCGCACAGGACCGGAACGGCGAGTGGTTCGAGCTGGAAGCCGAGGGTCTGCTGGCCCGCTGCATCCAGCACGAGAACGACCATCTGGACGGCATCACCATCATGGAGTCCAGCGAGTTCTTCTATGAGGACACCGAGGAGGGCCGCGCCGCTGCCGCCAAGAAGAAGGAGAACGACTGATGCGCATTCTGTTCATGGGGACGCCGGACATTGCGGCGGACTGCCTGAAAGCCCTGTATGAGGCGGGCCACGACATCTGCGCGGTCTACACCCGGCGCGATAAGCCCGTGGGCCGCAAGCAGGTGCTCACCGCACCCCCGGTGAAGGAAGTGGCGCTGGCCCACGGCACCCCCGTCTTTCAGCCCCGCACCCTGCGGGACGGCGGCGAGGACGAGAACATCCGCGCGCTGGCTCCTGAGCTCATCGTCGTGGTGGCCTACGGCTGCATCCTGCCCAGATCGGTGCTGGAAGCGCCGAAATACGGCTGCATCAACCTCCACGTCTCCCTGCTGCCGAAATACCGGGGCAGCGCCCCCGTGCAGTGGGCGGTGCTGAACGGCGACGCCGAGACGGGCGTCTCCATCATGCAGATGGACGAGGGCCTCGACACCGGCGACGTGCTGGCCTGCGAGAAGATCGCCATCGACCCCGAGGAGACCAGCGGCCAGCTCTTCGACCGGGTCACGGCCGTGGGCGCACGGGTGCTCTGTGAGACCCTGCCTGCCATCGCAGCCGGGACGCTGAAAGCAGAGCCTCAGGCCCACGAGAACGCTTCCGTCGCCCCCATGCTGAGCAAGGAGATGGCGGAGTTCAAGCTGACCGACAGCGCCGACCACATCCACAACTGGGTGCGGGGCATGAACCCGTGGCCCGGGGCATGGTTCGTGACGGCGGGCGGCAAGAAGGTCAAAGTCATGGAGTGCCGGGTCGCGGAAAGCCACGGCGAAGCCGCTGGCACTGTCCTCGCCACCAAGCCCCTGACCGTGGCCTGCGGTGAGGGCGCTGTCCAGCTTTTGCACGTCGTGCCGGAGGGCAAGAAGCCCATGGACGGCACCTCCTTCGCCGCCGGTCTCCGCCTCAAGGCGGGGGACAGCCTGTGAGCGGCCCGAACCCCCGCGCGGCGGCGGTGGCGGCGCTGGTGCGGCAGGAGCAGGACGGTTTTTCGAACCTCATCCTCGACGCAGAGCTGCGCCGCCAGAAGCTGGAAGGCCGCGATAAAGCATTTGCCAGCGCGATATTTTACACCGTGCTGGAACATCAGGGAACGCTGGACTATATCCTGAGCCGGTTTTTGCCCAAGGGCCTCGCAAAGCTCGACCCGCAGGTGCGGGAAATTCTCCGCGCCGCGCTGGCGCAGGCCCGCTATATGCAGGTGCCTGCTTCGGCGGCGGTCAATGAGGCCGTCAAGCTGACCCGCACCTTCCGAAAAGCCAGCGCCTCCGGCCTCGTGAACGCCGTGCTGCGCCGGGCCATCGGCTATGACCTCGGCTCTGCCGTCTTCGCCGACGAGGTGGAGCGGCTGATGGTGCTGGGCTCGGCGGGCCGGGACGTGGCGTCGTTCCTCCACCAACACTACCCCGACGAGGCGCTGGACATCCTGACCCATACCGCCGACGGCGGCCTGACCAGCCTCCGGGCCAACCCCCTGAAAGGGACGCCGGAAGCCCTCTGCGAAAAGCTGCTGGCCTCGGGCGCGAAGACCGCCGCCCCGGGCCTCGTGCCGGGCAGCGTCTTGGCCCGCTTCGAGGGGAGCCCGGCGGAGAGCGGGCTTTTCCGGGACGGCTATTTCCACGTGGAGGGGCAGGCCAGCCAGCTTGCCGCCCTCTGCGTGGAGGCAAAGCCCGGCGATACCGTCCTCGACCTCTGCGCCGCCCCCGGCGGCAAGAGCCTGCTCCTCATCGAGGAGATGGGGGACCAAGGGCGGCTGGTGAGCTGCGACGTCAGCGAGAACCGCGTCCAGCTCATCCGCAAGGCCGTGGAGCGGATGGGATTCCGGAACGTGGAGCCCCGGGTCTCCGACGGCACCAGACCGGATGCCGACCTGCCCATGGCGGATGCGATTCTCGTAGACGCCCCGTGCAGCGGCCTCGGCATCCTCGCCAAGAAGCCGGACATCCGGTACAAGACCCTCGAAAAAGCGCGTCACGATGAATTATTGGCCACCCAGTCGGCCATTCTGGATACAGCCGCCGCCCACCTGAAAGAGGGCGGGCGTCTGGTCTACTCCACCTGCACCATCGACCCTGCCGAGAACGAAGAGCAGGTGCGGGCCTTCGTGGGCCGACACCCGGAGTTCCGGGTGGTGACGCCGGACGTCCGCTTCCCGGCCGGGATGACGGTGGGGGACTGGGGTGCGCTTTCCGTCCCCACCCGCACCGGCATGGACGGCTTTTTCCTCTGCGCGATGCAGAAACGTGATTCCTGACAAAAGGAGATTTTCATGGAGACTAAACGCTGTATATCCTCCCTGACGCTGGAACAGCTGACAGCGGAGCTGAAAGCGATGGGCCAGCCCGGCTTCCGGGCCAAGCAGATTTTCCACTGGGTCCACCAGAAGCTCGTGACCGACTTTTCGGCCATGACCGACCAGCCCAAAGCCCTGCTGGCAAAGCTCGAGGAGGCATTTTACATCGCCGCGCCCATCATCGAGCGGCGGCAGGAGGCCAAGGACGGCACCGTGAAGTACCTGCTGCGGATGGCCGACGGCAACTGCATCGAGACCGTCGTCATGCGCTACCACTACGGCAACACGGTCTGCGTGTCCACTCAGGTGGGCTGCCGGATGGGCTGCCGCTTCTGCGCCTCGACCCAGGCGGGCCGGGTGCGCAACCTCGAGGCGGGGGAGATATGCTCCGAAATTTACACCGCCCAGAAGGACATCGGGGAGCGCATCTCCCACATCGTGCTGATGGGCATTGGGGAGCCGCTGGATAATTTCGACGAAGTCATGCGCTTTCTCGAGAACATCTCGTCCCCCGAGGGGGTGAACATCGGGATGCGGAACATCAGCCTCTCCACCTGCGGCCTCGTGCCGAAGATCGACCAGCTGGCCGAGAAGAAGCTCCAGCTCACCCTCTCCGTCTCTCTCCACGCCCCCAACAACGACATCCGCAGCGGCATGATGCCCGTGAACGACGCCTACCCCGTGGAGGTGCTGATGCAGGCCGTGCGCCGGTATCAGGAGACGACGGGCCGGAGAGTGAGCTTCGAGTACTCCATGGTGCGGGGCGTCAACGACTCCGACGCCTGCGCCAGGCAGCTGGCCGACCTCATCCGGGGGATGGGCGCTCACGTCAACCTCATCCCCATCAACCCGGTGGACGGCAGCCCTTATTCGGCCACCGACGCCGCCAACGTCCGGCGCTTCCAGCAGAAGCTGGAAAGCCTCGGCGTCAACGCCACCGTCCGCCGCCGTCTGGGCAGCGAGATCAGCGCCGCCTGCGGCCAGCTCCGCCGCGACGAGATGAACGGCAAAGTTTGAGAAGGAGAATCCTATGAAACTTGCAGGAAAAACAGACGTCGGCAGCGTCCGCCCCGAGAATCAGGACGACTACCGGGCAGGCGAGCTGAACAGCGACGCGGCCTGGGGCCTCGTGTGCGACGGCATGGGCGGTGCGCGGGGAGGCCGTGAGGCTTCCGTCAGCGCCTGCGACGTCATCGAGCACAGCTTCCACGAGCAGTACGCCCAGTGCCTGCCCGGCGACGAGGAAAAGTTTTTGAAGCGGGCGCTCATCAACGCCAACCGCTTCGTCTTCCAGAAAGCCTCTCGGGAGGAGGAGCTGGCGGGCATGGGCACCACGGCGGTCTGCGCCCTCGTGCGGGGCGGCAACGCCTTTATCTGCCACGCAGGCGACTCCCGGGCCTACCTCGTCCGGGACGGCAGACTCACCCAGCTCACCCACGACCACTCCTATGTGCAGGAGCTGGTGGACTGCGGCACCATCACCGCCGAGGAAGCCGAGCATCACCCCCAGAAGAACATCATCACCCGGGCGCTGGGCGTGGACTACCGCCTCGACCCCGAGTTCACCAGCCTGCCGGTGCAGAAGGGCGATATGATCCTGCTCTGCACCGACGGCCTCACCAACGTCCTGCCCAAGGAAAAGATCGAAGAGATCTTCACCAAGGGCGGGTTCTACGACATCCCCGACCGGCTGGTGGACGCCGCCAACGCGGGCGGCGGCCCCGACAACATCACCGCGCTGCTGCTGGGCGTGGAGCCGCTGGAGGTGAAGCATGGATAATCTCATCGGCAAAACGCTGGACGGGCTCTACACCATTCAGGAGCTCATCGGCACAGGCGGCATGGCCAACGTCTACAAGGCCGTGGTCTCTGCCCCCGGCGGGCCTGTGCCGGAAGGCACGGTGGTGGCCGTCAAGGTGCTGCGTCAGGAGCTGATGCACGACGCCGACCTCGTCCGCCGCTTCAAGAACGAGTCCAAGGCCATCTCCCTGCTCAACCACCCCAACATCGTCAAGGTCTACGACGTCTCTGTCAGCGAAAACTTACAGTATATCGTGATGGAGTGCGTGGAGGGCATGACCCTCCGGGAGTACCTCAACGAGCGGGGCGGCAAGATCACCAGCCGGGAGACCGTCCACTTCATCGCCCAGATCCTCCGCGCCCTCGACCACGCCCACCGCAACGGCGTCGTCCACCGGGACATCAAGCCCCAGAACATCATGCTGCTGGACAACGGCCAGCTGCGGATGATGGACTTTGGCATCGCCCGCATCTCCCGGGCCGAGAACCAGATCCAGAACGGCAAAAAGACCATGGGCAGCGTCCACTACATCAGCCCCGAACAGGCGAAGGGGGAGGAGACCGACCCCAAGAGCGACATCTACTCCGTGGGCGTCATGATGTACGAGATGCTCTCGGGCAGGCTGCCCTTCGACGCCGACGACATGGTGGAGGTGGCCCGAAAGCAGATCCGGGACACCCCGAAGCCGCTGGCCGAGCTTGCCCCGGAGGTGCCGCTGGGCCTCGTGCAAATTACGGAACGCGCCATGGCGAAGCTGCCGGTCAACCGGTATTCCAGCGCCGCAGAGATGCTGGAAGCGCTGGACGCCTATGTGCAGGACCCCTCCGTCACGTTCCAGTATCAATATGTAAAGGAAGAACCTGAAAAGGTGGTGAATGACCCCATGCCGCAGAAACGCAGCATCCGCAGACCCCCGGAGAAACCGGCGGCGAATCCCGCCCGCCCCAAGGCCAGGGCGAAAAAGAAGAAGCGCAGCGGCTTTATGCCGGTGCTGCTGGGCATCACGACGGCCTTTGCGCTGGCCTGTGCGGCCCTGTGCTGGACCATCCTGAACGATTCCAGCAACATCATGACCGACCGCGCCGACATCGTGCTGGGCGATTTCAGCGGCATGACGCAGGACGAGGTGAACGCCTCTGAGCAGGTGGCCTCCGGTCAGGTGGTCGTCAACTGGGAAGAGGAGTACAACAACGACTACGCCGCAGGCCATGTCTACAAGCAGTCGCCGGTGGCGGGCCGCACCGTCCGCGAGGGCCAGAGCGTGACCCTCACCGTCAGCCTCGGCATCCACTACGTCACCGTCCCCGACCTGACCAACTACGTGCAGGCCGACGGCGAACAGCAGCTGAAGGACTTGGGCGTGTCGGTGCTGGTCACACAGGCCGTGGATGAGTCGGTGGCCGCAGGCTCCATCATCCGCACCGACCCCGCCGCAGGCAGTCAGGTGGCCGCAGGCACCACGGTGGTGATCTACGTCAGCCGCCCGCAGGTGGCCACCACCACCAAAGTCCCCAGCCTCATCGGCATGAACGTGGACGACGCCCGCACCCTGCTGGTGCAGCGGAAGCTGGGCCTGGGCAGCCAGACGGAGCAGTACAGCGACCAGCCCGTGGGCAGCATCATCAGCCAGAACCCCGGCGAGGGCGCATCGGCCAAGCTGAACACCCGGGTCAGCGTCGTGGTCAGCGCAGGCCCTGAGCCTGCACCGGAACCCGAAGCACCCAGCGAGAGCACCGCCAGCAGCGGCGGCTCCGGCGGCTGGTTGGGCGGCCTCTTCGGGGGCGGCAGCTCTTCCAGCGAGAGCACCGGCGCCAGCTCGTCTTCGTCCACCGGCGGCGGTCTCAGCGACTGGTGGACGTCCTGGCTGGGCTGAAGGAGAAGGTATGACAGGTTATATCACAAAAGGCATCGGCGGATTTTATTACGTTAAGACGTCGGAAGGCATCGTGGAGTGCAAGCCCCGGGGCATCTTCCGCAAGCAGAAGATCACCCCCGTGGCGGGCGACGTGGTGACGCTGGAGACCGAGAACGGCGGGGCGGTCATCGCGGACATCGCGCCCCGGCGGAACATCTTCGTCCGCCCGCCCATGGCGAACCTCGATGTGCTGTTCCTCGTGGCAAGCACCACCCAGCCCACCCCCAGCACCCTCGTGCTGGATAAGCTTTCGGCCATCGCGGTGGACAAGGGCGTCCAGCCCGTCATCGTCTGCACCAAAAGCGACCTCGCCGAGGCGGAATTCCTGCGCAGCGCCTATGAAAAATCGACCCTGCCCTTCATCCGCATCGACTACGCCACCGGCGAGGGTCTGGACGACATCAGGCACTGGATCAATGGCCGTCTCTGCGCCTTCTGCGGCAACTCCGGCGTGGGCAAATCCACCCTGCTGAACGCCCTCCTGCCCGACGTGGAGCGCCAGACCGCCGCCATCAGCCAGAAGCTGGGCCGTGGCCGTCACACCACCCGCGAGGTGACCATCTTTGAAGCCTTCGGGGGCCGCATCGCCGACACCCCGGGCTTCGCCAGCCTCGAGGCCAGCCGGGCGGGCTTCATCCCGAAAGAAAATCTGGAACACGCCTTCCCGGAGTTCGGGCCTTACCTCGGCGCGTGCCAGTTCACCGGCTGCTCCCACCGCTCCGAGAAGGGCTGCGCCGTCCGCGCCGCCCTTGCGGAAGGCAAGCTCTCCCAGACCCGCTACGACAGCTACTGCGCCATGTACGATGAGGTCAAGGATGTGAAGGAGTGGCAGAGGAGGGGATGAACCTCTCCGTCACGGCTGACGCCGTGCCACCTCCCCTACCGAGGGGAGGCTTTGGTAGTCCCCGCAAAGTGAACGGTTTCGCCAGAGGCTCCCCTACTAGGGGAGCTGTCGAACGGAGTGAGACTGAGAGGTTGTACGAAGACGGGCCTGCCCATCATAGAAAGAAGGAATCCCATGTCCCGCTGTGTTATCATTTCCGCCTGCCCGGTCAGCGCCTCGCTGGCGTCGGCCCTGCGGCCCGGAGACACCATCATTGCCTGCGACGCGGGCTACCGCAACTGTGCGCCGCTCCACTGCCGCCCCGACATCATCGTGGGCGACTTCGACACCGCGCCCTGCCCGGCGCAGGAGGGCGACGACACCATCATCCTGCCCCACGTCAAGGACGACACCGACACCGAGTACGCGGCAAAGCTGGCCTCCGAGAAGGGCTTCGACGAGGCGCTGCTGCTGGGTGTACTGGGCGGCAGACGCCTCGAGCATACGCTGGCCAACCTCTGCACCGGCCTCGGCCTCGAACAGCGGGGCGTCCGGGCCACGCTTCTGGACGAGCGCAGCCGCATCACCTTCGTGATGCCCGGCGAGACCCGCCGCTACCCTAGGAATGAGTATTTCTACCTCTCGGTCTTCCCGATGGAGGGCAGGGCAGAGGGGGTCTCGGAGCGGGGCTCCTTCTATGAGCTGACCGACGCCGTCCTCACCGCAGGCTACCCCCTCGGCGTCAGCAACGAGTATGCCGAGGGCTCCGACTGCATCACCATCTCCACCCAGAAGGGCGCGCTGGTGGTGGTGGAGACGGTGCCGGACGGGCCGATCCTGAGCTGAACCGGAACATTCCGGGCGCGGGACGCCTATAATGGCGTATCAAGCGACGAAAGGTGGTCGGCTCTATGCAGGTGGTCGTTCTCAAAAGCCCCAAGTGCCTGAGAGGCTTGCTCCGGAGGCTGTTCGGCATCCGGAAAGAAACGCAGGACTGAAAGAAATGGAAAGCCGCTGCGCGGCGGTTTCTGTAAACTTTCTGTGCAACGCTTGACTTTTGCGGGGAATCGCATATAATAAAAGTAGCAAAAGAAAAAGCAAATACGCCATCGGCGCACCCAAAGGAAAGACCCTCTCCCGGAGCTGCAATCTCCGAAAGGGGGTCCTTTTTAGTGCTTACGGCCCTTCAGCCATCCGTCAAGCCACTTGCAGATGTAGTAGGACGCTACATTCGCTGCGACGGACAGAACAAAAGAAAAAATATACGCCATAAGGCGACACCCCCCTTCTCCCATCCTTGGTAGATTGGGCGGGACGAGCCGCAGGACTATTATATCATATAATTCGCCAAAAAGATACAGGAAACGAGGCCGCGAGCCGGACTTTCCTACAGAGGAAAGGCTCTCCTTCGTACAACCTCTCCGTCATCGCTGACGCGATGCCACCTCTCCTTGTAGGAGAGGCCTTGGCAGTCCCCGCAAAGTGAACGGTTTCGCCAGAGGCTCCCCTACTAGGGGAGCTGTCGAACGGAGTGAGACTGAGAGGTTGTACGAAGACGGGCCTGCCCTCTGTAGCAAGGCCCGCCCTTTTGCGCCCTGTCGGGCCTCAGGCGTCCAGTAAAAAGTGGCCCGGCAAGACTCAGCGAGGAGGAACTGGCAAAATTCTCAACGAGCCTGCGGGAGGTCATGGGATATATCAAATATTCCAAAGATAAAAAGAAGCTGTCGGAGTTTCTGAAAGAAAATCCGCGGATGCTCATCGAGGCAAATGCGGCGAGGGTCATCAAGGCTGTTACGAATACGCCTCTGGATATTCCGGAGGACGCGGAGGTGGTCGATATGTGCAAAGCAGTCGAGGACATGATGAATGAAAGCAAGACGAAGGGTGCTGTAGAAGTCCTTGTCGGACTGGTAAAAGACGGAGTGCTCAGCATCCGGGAGGCTGCGAGCCGCGCCCACATGACGGAGAGCGCGTTCGAAGAGGAAGTCAAAAAGCTGTCCTGAGACATTTCTGTGCGGAGGGGGAGATTTGGATGAGTTTTCTTCGCAAATCACCGGATAATTAACGCCCTGTCGCAAAACACGAACTTTCGCCCCCCCCTCAAAATCCCCAAAAAGTATGTACTGTTCCGCTCCTTTCATTTGTGTTATGCTCAATGCATCAAACACAAATGAAAGGAGTTTTTATGCAGAAAAACATGACCGACCGCACCCCGGGCAGCTACGACGACTTCGTGGCCTACCTCGGCACGGTGCGCACCGAAGAGGAGCTGTTTTCCCGGCTGACCTACTGGTTCGCCGGGCAAAACCGCCCCGAGGACGTCCTCAGCCGCTCCGAGCTGGTGGAGGCGAGGGCGAAGGAGCTGGGCTTCTGGCAGGGTCTGACCTTCCGGATGGAGCGCTGGCTGACCGACGGCAAGAGCGAGCTGGAAGCGGTGGGCCGGGAGGAGTTCCAGAGCCGCATCGCCGAGGACTACGCCGCCTACCGGGAAAAGGCCGACGCGGCCCGGGCGCGCTTCCGGGACCGCCGCCGCGCCGCGCCCTTCAACTTCACCCCCGACTGCCTCGAGAACGTCCCCATCCAGAACGTGAGCTGGCTGGTGGAGGGGCTGCTGCCCATGGGGGAGGTGTCGCTTCTGGGTGCCGACGGCGGCACCGGCAAGGGCATCTGGCAGGCCCAGCTCATTGCCTATGTCACGGCGGGCCGGACCTCCGGCTTCTTCCCCCGGCCGCCGGAGAAGACCGGCAGTGTCCTCATCTTTTCCGGCGAGGACGACCCCGGCAAGGTGCTCAAAGCCCGCCTGACGGCGGCAGGGGCCGATATGAGCCGGGTGATGGTGGTCACCAGCGACGCCTACTTTGCCCGCACCGGCAGCCCGCTCTGCATCCCGGACACCAGCTTTGCAAAGTACGTGGGGAAGGCCGCGCCCGCCCTCGTCATCATCGACCCGCTGCAGAGCTTTCTGCCTGCGGGCGTCGAGATGGCCAGCCGCAACCAGATGCGCAGCGCCCTGCTGCCCCTCAAAGCCCTCTGCGCCAGGCACGGCTGCGCGGCCCTCATCTCGATGCACACCAACAAGCGCGCCAACGTCTCGGGCCGCGCCCGTCTGGCCGACAGCTCCGACATCTGGGACATCGCCCGCAGCGTCCTCATGATGGGCCGCGACAAGAACAGCGAAAAACTCTACCTCAGCCACGAGAAGAGCAGCTACTCCGCCCCGGCCCGGACGGCCCTGCTCCACATCGAGCAGGCGCAGGTGGAGGGCGTGAAGACAGCCGTGGCCGTCTTTGACAGCCGCACCGACAAGAAGGACGCCGACTTCGTGGAGGAGCGCCGCGTCCGCACCGCCCAGACCAAAGAGGATACCGCGCAGGCCATCCTCAATGTGCTGGCCGAGAGCAAGCTGGGGAGTATGCCCAGTACCCAGCTCCGGGCGGAGGTGATGAAGGAGATGGGGTGCAGCGAGAAAACATATAACCGCGCATATAGCGAGCTGGCGAAAAGCGGCGAGATAAAAAAGCAACAGTTCAATCAGAAAAACGGTACTCGAGGCTGGTTTACGTTTCTGGGCTACTGTAGTAAAACAAATGACCAAGTGACCATTTAATAATATATCTACGTTGTATTTTGTCAGTTGGTCAGTATGGCCAAGTGACTATGATTGACCAAGTGAGTCAGTTGGTCAGCCCTGCTCACTTGGTCATCTTGGCCAAGTGAATATTTGAACGTATCAACGATTGAAAAATGTCAGTTGGCCAGATACCCCGCCCCTCTCAGAGCCGCAATATTTCCCGAAACCTGCGTGAATCGCCGTTGTCCGGGCCTGATGATGCGCTTGTAAACTTTCTGCGCAGCGCTTGACTTTTGCGGGGAATGGCATATACTAAAGATGGAATTGTGAGTATGTTCCAAACTTTTTCACCCTCGGAAAGAAAAGCCCCCAAGGAGCGGCAACTCCCCGGGGGCTTTCCTTTAGTCGGGCTTACGGTTCTTGTCGAGTTTGCCAAGCCACTTGCAGATGTAATGAGAAATTACATTTGCCACGACAGACTCCAAAATTGTGAGTAAATGATTCAAACCTTTCACCCCCTCTCCCGTAAGATAGCGGGGATGAACCGCAAAACCATTATAACATACAATTCGCCAAAAAGATACAATAAATGCCAAGCCCCCAAGGAGTTGCAACCTCCCCGGGGGCTTTTTTCTGCGTGAATCGCCCCAAAACCTGCGCGAATGGCACTTGCATGAGGGGGGGGGGGGATATAATGGAAGTATCAAAAACACCCAAGAAAAAGGAGGATACGACCATGAAACGGAAA